>Ga0247805_1001629_pt1 | contig 10711 bp, 5 predicted proteins | sample UWRJL044104R1_FD_180930 | JGI IMG/M metagenome (GOLD analysis project Ga0247805, IMG submission 180930) | Plant litter microbial communities from Arlington Agricultural Research Station in Wisconsin, United States - UWRJ-L044-104R-1 | ecosystem: Environmental > Terrestrial > Plant litter >...
CCGTGTGGTTAACAAGGCTTTCATGAATTTTTATGAAGGAAAAGATGCCAGAGCGTACTAAAAATTTAACATTTCTGCATTTCAACGATTTTCGGTGTATTTCATCTAATTTATTTTGCTGAAGCTGAGTACTAGTATACATTTGGTGAACCATAGCATTAGTAGGTTAAGTTTATGGTAGATTTGGGGCAAAAAGGGTGAAAGAAATTTCACCTTTTTTATTTTATAAAAGTTCGTAACTCCACATAAAAAAAGCGTCTGAAATCAATCAGACGCTTTTTCATTTATAGTAAAAAATCTTATTTCTCAGAAGCGTATCTTCTCGCCACTTCCGTCCAGTTCACCACATTGAAAAAAGCCTCAATATAATCAGGGCGTCTGTTTTGGTAATTCAAATAGTATGCGTGTTCCCAAACGTCCATTCCTAAAATCGGAGTACCGCCGCAGCCTACTTCCGGCATCAACGGATTGTCTTGGTTTGGCGTACCGCAAACATCCAGTTTTCCGCCTTCCAACACACAAAGCCAAGCCCAGCCAGAACCAAATTGTGTCGCGCCTGCTTTAGCAAATTTTGCTTTGAATTCCTCAAATGAGCCAAAATCCTTTTCAATGGCTGCTAATAAATCGCCTGTTGGTTGTCCGCCGCCATTCGGAGACATCACCGTCCAAAACAAATTGTGGTTGTAATAGCCACCGCCATTGTTTCTTACCGCTGCGTTCTTCTTGTCCAGATTAATCAGGATGTTTTCAATCGTCAAACCTTCAAGATCCGTTCCGGCAATCGCCGCGTTCAAGTTCGTTGTATATGCGTTGTGGTGTTTGGTATGGTGGATTTCCATCGTACGCGCATCAATATGTGGTTCTAACGCGTCGTAGGCGTAAGGCAATTTCGGAAGTTCAAAGGCCATAATATTGTTGTTTTAAATTGTTGGATTAAAAAATTTTTATTCAAATTTAAACATTTAACTTTGGAATTGGAAATTCTATTTTGTTATAATTTCATTTATAAAGCTGATGAGATTTCATTTTAGATTAAAATCATCAGGAGCTGTTTCCCGCTTTCGCCTTTATCTTTTCCGCCTTCGTTCCTCCGGCAAAAAAGGATACCGGCTCAATCGCGGCTAGGGCTGAAATTTCCATAACGAACATCTGTAAAAAAATCGTGTCCAAACTACAAAGACCATCATTCTCCATTTACGATGCCTCAGCCGGTTCCGGAAAAACCTACGCGCTCGTCAAAGAATATTTAAAGATCATCCTAACCGCGACGAAGAACGACGCCTATCGGAATATTCTCGCCATCACGTTTACGAACAAAGCCGTGCACGAAATGAAATCGCGCATCGTCGGCAGCTTGTCCGAATTTGCAAAAGACGAACCATCGTCAAAAGCCGAAAGTTTGATGCAGCATTTGTCGGCAGAAACCGGTTTGTCATTGGTGCAAATCAAGGAAAAATCCAAAAGCATCATCAAGCACATCATCCACAATTATGCAGCTTTTGATATTTCGACGATTGACAAATTCACGCATAAGGTCATCCGGGCATTTGCACACGATTTAAATTTACCGATGACTTTCGAAGTCACATTGGATACCGAAAATCTCTTGGTAGAAGCCGTTGACGCCATCATTGCGCAAGCCGGAGAAGACGAAACGCTGACTAAATTGCTCGTCGATTTCACGATGGAAAAAACCGACGACGACAAATCCTGGGACATTTCGCGTGAAATCCTCGAAACCGGTCGTTTGATCCTGAATGAAAACAACCGCGAGGAAATCACGCATTTTCAGGAAAAATCCATAGCCGAATTTGTCGCGATCAAAAACAAACTCATTGAAGCGGCAAAGGAAATTGAATCGCATTGCGTCGGTTGCGCTGAATTGTCGTTGGCACTCATCGACAAACATGGTATTGATCGTAAATCTTTTTCCAGAGAAACATTTCCAAATCATTTTAGTTTTATTCAACGAGGAGAATTAAAAAGTTCTCACAAGCGATTTCATAAGATTGAGGATATTGCCATAAATAAAAATGCAAAAGACAGGGAAATTATTGAAAGCATTATTCCAGAATTATTAGAAACGCTTAAAGGCATTTACAAAAATTTCGAAAAACGTGATTTTTACCGCGCGTTCCTTAAAAACATTACACCACTTTCTTTATTGAATACGGTCAGCAACGAACTTTCAAAAATCCAAAAGGAGCAAAATGTTTTATCGATCGCAGAATTCAATGCGATCATTTACAACGAAATCCAAAACCAGCCCGCGCCGTTCATTTATGATCGTTTGGGTGAAAAATACCGTCATTTTTTCATCGACGAATTTCAGGACACTTCCGAAATGCAATGGAAAAACCTGATCCCGCTGATCGACAACGCGCTTTCTGGCATGGATGAAACCGGCGAAAAAGGGACGTTGATGATCGTCGGTGACCCAAAACAATCGATTTACCGCTGGCGCGGCGGAAAAGCGGAGCAGTTTATTAGCCTTTCCAAAGATGAAAATCCGTTTAACAATCCGGATAAACATCTGGAGCATCTGGACACGAATTACCGCAGTTATTCGGAAGTAATCCATTTCAACAACGAATTTTTTAAAATGCTGTCGAACGAATTTCTTCAGGAAGATTATAAAGATCTGTATGAAAACCGCAGCTACCAGCAATTCAATGAGAAAACTGGCGGTTATGTAAACATTTCTTTCATTCCGAATCCTGATGCTTCGGCAGAAAAATCTGACGATGAAGACTTTTTAGATAAAACGGATTTGTTTGTGTTGGCTACTTTGAATACAATCCAAAAAGTATTGAAACAAGGATTTCAATACAAAGACATGGTTATTCTTACTCGAAAGCGCAGCCAAGGAATTGCAGTCGCGAATTATTTAACCGAACAAAATATTCCGCTTTTGTCGTCGGAAACATTGATGATTGCAAATGCTACAGAAGTCAGATTGATCATTCATTTGCTGCGTTATCTAAAAAACAGAGCCGATCTCGAAGCCAAAGCACAGTTTTTATATTACGTTGCAAAAAACATCCAAAGCGAACTTTCGGTGCATGATTTTATTGCAAAAGGGATGGATGAAGGCGACGAGACGGCTTTTGAAAGCTGGCTGATGTTGTCGGATATTTCATTATCATTTCAGAATATCCGTCAGAAATCGCTATATGAGGCTGTTGAGATTATAATTTCAAAGTTCATCGGAAAAAATAACAATGCGTATATCCAGTATTTTTTGGATATCGTTTTGGAGCGCGATTTACGGAATCAGGCCGGAATTTCAGATTTTCTCGATTTCTGGGACAAGAATTCGGAGAAGTTCAGCATTCCTTCGCCCGAAGGCAATAATGCCGTCCGGATCATGACCATTCACAAATCAAAAGGATTGGAATTTCCGGTCGTCATTATGCCATTTGCTGAAGAAGATTACAGTCGAAAACCAAAAGATAAATTATGGCTTGACGGCGAAGAACATGATTTCGGACTCCCAAAAGTGTTAATCGACAACAGCAGCGCCGTGGAGGGTTTTGGAGAAAATGCTGCGTTGGTTTACAATGGCAAAAAACAGGAAGAATTGCTCGATAATGTCAATGTTTTGTACGTGGCTTTGACACGTGCTGAAGAGCAGTTGTATGTGATTTCAAATATGAATCTGTCTAAAAAAGGAGAATTCCCAACAAATAATATGGCGGCATTTTTCATAAATTACCTCGACATCAAAGGTGTTTTTGATGTGGGCCGATTTGAATATGAATTTGGAGATCCGACAAAACTATCCGCGTCAAGCGACAAATCTGAAGAAAATCCGAAAATTCCACAGGTAACCCAAATACTTGATCCGAACAACATAAAAATCGCCCAACGAGAATCCCTGATGTGGGGAACAAAACAGCAGGAAGCGATTGAATATGGAAATGTGGTACACGAAATACTTTCATTTGTCAAAACTAAGAGCGACATTGATCTTGCGATGAACAAAGCGATTGAAAATGGTTTGATTACAACGCTTCAACAGCAAACCGTTTATGAAAGCGTGCGTCAGATTTTGGATCATCCGGAACTCGACGTTTATTTTTCAGAAAAGAATCAGGTGTTGAATGAACAAACCATTATCCAAAAAGAAGCTGGAACCATAAAGCCAGACAGAATGGCGCTTTCGGCAAATAACGAGGTTTTTTTACTCGACTATAAAACCGGACAGCATCAGGAAAAATACCGCCATCAACTCGAAAATTACCAGTATGCGATTGAAAAAATGGGATTTAAAGTTTCTAAAAAAGCATTGGTTTACATAGGAGAAAGTATAGAAGTGGTACATTTGTAGGCATAATACAGTAAGAAAGTAAAATTAGGAATCAATATAAAAAGATATGTACGGAAAAATTAAGGAACACCTTCAGTCGGAACTGCAAACGATTGAAGACAATGGGATTTTTAAGAAAGAACGCATCATAACGTCGCCACAAGGGGCTGAAATAACAGTAAACGGAGAAACCGTTTTAAATTTTTGTGCGAACAATTACCTTGGACTTTCGTCGCATCCCGAAGTGATCCAGGCCGCGAAAGACGCTTTGGATTCGCATGGTTTCGGAATGTCTTCGGTACGTTTCATTTGTGGAACGCAGGATATCCATAAAACATTAGAACAAAAAATCGCTGAATTTTACGGAACGGAGGATACGATTTTGTATGCTGCAGCTTTTGATGCGAATGGTGGCGTGTTTGAACCATTGTTAAATGAGAATGATGCGATTATTTCGGATAGCCTGAACCATGCTTCAATCATCGACGGTGTTCGTTTGTGCAAAGCGGCACGATACCGTTATGAGAACAGCAATATGGAAGACCTTGAGCAGCAGCTGATCAAAGCCAATGAAGCTGGAACGCGTTTTAAGCTAATTGTGACTGATGGCGTTTTTTCTATGGATGGTGTAGTTGCCCCATTGGATAAAATCTGCGACCTCGCCGATAAATATGATGCGATGGTGATGGTGGACGAATGCCATGCTGCCGGATTCATTGGTGCTACGGGAAAGGGAACGATGGAAGCGAAAGGTGTGATGGGCCGCGTGGACATTATAACCGGAACACTAGGAAAAGCGCTCGGTGGGGCAATGGGCGGTTATACAACAGGAAAAAAAGAAATTATCGAACTGCTACGTCAGCGTTCAAGGCCGTATTTGTTTTCGAATTCGCTGGCTCCCGCAATTGTGGGTGCATCTATCAAGGTTTTCGAGCTTTTGGAAAAAGATACATCGCTGCGCGACAAACTGGAATGGAATACCAATTACTTCAAAGACGGTATGAAAAAAGCCGGTTTCGATATCATAGACGGCGATTCTGCAATTGTCCCGGTGATGTTGTATGATGCAAAATTGTCACAAAACATGGCCAATGCGTTATTAGAGCAAGGGATTTATGTAATTGGGTTCTTTTTTCCGGTAGTTCCGAAGGAAAAGGCCAGAATTAGGGTACAATTGTCGGCTGCACATTCCAAAGAACACTTGGACAAAGCTGTAGCAGCGTTTACGCTTGTAGGAAAAACATTAAATGTTATATAATACACACATTTGGGGCTTTTTGGCGGTTTTTTTTAACATATAGTTTTGTAGTTAAAAAATTACGTATTACTTTTGTTCAATAAAATATTGTAATCTAACAAAATTAAAGTATGAAACATCTGAACAAATTATTTGCTGCTGTGGTGTTGTTTTGTGGACTGAGTTCACAAGCACAAGATAGCAACAATCCATGGGCGATAAGCTTTGGAGCAAATGCAGTAGACACTAGAGTGAGTGCTGCTACAAAAGTAGAAGACCAAATTTCACAGTATTTCAATGTGGAAGACAACTGGAACATTTTACCATCAATCTCTTACATTAATGTATCGAGACACGTTGGTGGAAATTTCTCATTTGGAGTTACAGGAACTGTAAACAAAATCAAAAAATTTGTTAACCCTCGTGTAGGCGGTACTGGAGATTATATGGTAACAAATCCTGGTGATTTGAGCTACTATTCTGCAGATGGTATCATTAAATACGATTTCCTTACAGGTTACATCGTTCAGCCTTACGTTCACGTAGGTGGAGGTTACACTTGGTTTGGAGATGCAAGCTATGGAACTGCTAACGCAGGTTTAGGTTTGACTTTCTGGTTCTCTGAAATGGTAGGCTTGACTTTACAATCTACTTACAAACAATCATTTGACGAGCGTTCTGAAAGACCGTTAGTTGCTTCTAATGACAATGTGCCTTCTCACTTACAGCACTTTGCAGGTCTTACTTTCAAATTTGGAGGTAAAGATACAGATGGTGACGGAATTTACGACAAAGATGATGCTTGTCCAGAAGTTGCTGGTTTGAAACAATTCAACGGTTGTCCTGATACGGACGGTGACGGAATTGTTGACGGAAGTGATGCTTGTCCAGAAGTTGCTGGTTTAGCTGAATTCCAGGGTTGTCCTGATACAGACGGTGACGGAATCGCTGATAAAGACGATGCTTGTCCAGATGTAGCTGGTCCTAAATCATTACAAGGTTGTCCTGACAAAGATGGCGACGGTGTAGCTGATAAAAATGACAAATGTCCAGATGTTGCTGGTCCTAAAGAAAATGCAGGTTGTCCTTGGCCAGATACAGACGGAGATGGTGTACTTGACAAAGATGACAAATGTCCAGACGTTAAAGGTACTGTTGCTAACAACGGTTGTCCAGAAATCTCTGAAGAGCAAATCTTGAAATTGAACGCTTACGCTAAAACAATCTTATTCAACAGCGGTAAAGCTACATTCCAACAACAAACTTTCCCAGTATTACAATCTATTGTTGGAATCTTGAAAGAATATCCTTCTTCTAGATTCAGCATTGAAGGTCACACTGATAGCGATGGTAAAGATGCCATGAACTTGAAATTGTCTGAAGACAGAGCTGGTGCAGTTAAAAATTACTTAACTGAAAACGGAATTGCTGCTGACAGATTATCTTCAGTTGGTTATGGTGAAACTAAACCAATCGATACAAATAAAACTAAAAAAGGTAAAGCGAACAACCGTCGTGTTGAAGTGAAATTGGTAAAATAATTTCTGCCTAAATATTTTAAGAAACGCCTCGATTTATCGGGGCGTTTTTTTTATTTTTATCCAATGCAAAACCAAACTTTCCTTGATAAGATTGCAGGAGTAATTATTGACCGTTATTCTGATCGGCTTACCGAAACGATCATTGTATTGCCCAACAAACGCGCAAGGGTTTTTCTAATTGAGGCCATTCGAAACCAGGTTCAGGAAAACATATTTGCCCCACAAATTGTAAGCATAGAGGAGTTTATACAGGATATTTCAGGAATTCGTACTATCGATCCCATTGAGCTGCTTTTCGAATTTTACGAAGTCTATCTTTCGGTTACTGAAATCAAAAACCAACAAAGTTTTGAATTGTTTGCGAATTGGGCCAAAACACTCCTTCAAGATTTTAATGAAATCGACAGGTATTTATTAGACCCATTGCACGTCTTGTCTTATCTGAAGGATATTGAAGACATCAAAAAATGGGGAATCGAAGTTGAAAATAAAACAACATTACTCGAAAATTATATTGATTTCTGGAAACTCCTTCCAAAATACTACCAAAGGCTCTACACCCATCTTTTAAAAAAGGAAATTGGCTATCAAGGGCTTATTTATCGTGAGGCAGTAATCAATCTGAATCATTTCTCAACTTCTGTTTCCGGAAAGCAATTTGTATTTGCAGGGTTCAATGCATTAAACGCTGCTGAAGAAAGAATAATCCAGCATTTAATTTCAGCCGGACAGGCAAAGATTTTTTGGGATGCGGACGAAACATTTCTCAACGATCCATACCACGATGCAGGGCTGTTTTTAAGGCGTTTTAAAGAAAATTGGAAGCATTACAAGTCGAATCCGTTTGAGTGGATTGTAAATGATTTTTCAGGCATAAAAAACATTAAAATCATTGGAACGCCAAAGTCGATTGGGCAGGTTAAAATCGCTGGAAAAATCATTGAAAATCTTAGCGAGAGCAAGCACCTCGCTTCAGAAAAAGTAGCGGTCGTACTTGGAGAGGAAAATTTATTGGTTCCGCTGCTGTATTCACTTCCTTCATCGGTGAGCGCGCTCAATATCACTATGGGATATACGGCGAAAAACAATCCCGTCCAGATTTTGATTGCAAAATTGTTTAAAATGCATACAAACGCCGTCTCGCGTAGCAGTTATGTGTTTTATTACAAAGATGTTCTGGATGTTTTAACGCATCCGTTAATCGCAAATTATGCAGGTGCAAAAAATGTTGTACACATCATAAACGGGAATAATTACACATTTTTGACCCAAAGAAAATTGGTTGAGCTCAATCCAAATGCCAATCCGTTATTCGTTTTGTTGTTTCAAAAATGGGACGGTGGAGCCATTGATGTATTGCAATTGCTTTCAAAGCTTTTACAAATCATTAAGAGCAATCTTGACAATGATAATAAAGAAGAAAAAATAACCAAAGCTTTTGTTTATGCCATCTTCAAAGTCATCAACAAATTGATTAACTATTATTCGCAGCACAAACACATCGATAAAATTGAAACCCTATATGCCATTTACAAGCAAGTCATTGATCTGGCCGAAGTGTCTTTTGAAGGCGAGCCGCTTACAGGATTGCAAATTATGGGCGTACTCGAAAGCCGCGTCCTCGATTTCGAAACCGTCATTGTAACTTCGATGAATGAAGGAAAATTCCCTGCCGGAAAATCGCAAAATTCTTTCATTCCATATGATGTGAAACGCGAATTGGGTTTGCCGACATTCAAAGAAAAAGACGCGATTTACACGTATCACTTTTATCATTTACTGCAACGTGCCAAGAATATTTACCTGCTTTACAATACGGAAAGTGAAGGGCTTGATGCAGGCGAAAAAAGCCGCTTTATTACCCAACTCGAAGTCGAAAAGCAGCCGCTGCACCAGATTACACACGAAATTTACAATGCAGAGCTTCCCGAAACGGCTTACAAGCCAATGGAAATCCCAAAATCAGAAAAAGTGATGCAAAGGCTGAAAGAAATTGCAGAAAAAGGATTTTCTCCGTCGGCGTTAACGAGTTACATTCGCAATCCGACCGATTTTTATTTCCAGAAAATCCTCCGCATTAGCGAAGTCGAAGAAGTCGAGGAAAATATCGCTCTGAATACACTCGGAACCATCATTCACGAAACTTTAAAAGCGTTGTACGATCCTTTTATTGGCAAATTTTTATCTGAATCGGATATTAAGATCGCTTTTTCAAAAATGGATGCTGAGGTTTTAAACCAATTTAAACTGGTTTACAAAGAAGGCGAAATCAGAAAGGGGCGAAATTTATTGGCATTCGAAGTTGCAAAGCGAAACGTGTCTAACTTCCTGAAAATGGAGCTCGAAAATATCAAAAAAGGAGATTCGATTAAAATATTAAAGCTTGAAGAACGGTTTGAGCACGATTTGCTGCATTCCGATTTGCCATTTCCGGTGAAAATTGGAGGTTCGGTAGACCGAATCGAATTACACGGAAAATCGGGAGAAACACCAAAAATCAGGATCGTCGATTATAAAACCGGAAAGGTCGAAGCTTCAAATGTAATCTTAAAATCATGGAACGGTTTGACATCTGAAATTAAAAACGACAAGATCATCCAGATTTTAGCGTACGCTTTTATGTATGAACCGCACGCTGAAGGCAAAGAGATGGAAGCTGGAATTATATCGTTTAAAAACCTGAGATCCGGATTTTTGCCTTTTAAATTCATTGACATCGATAAATCGGAAACCACAATGATTACTAGCGAAATTGCCGAAAATTACAAGGAGCAACTGGTTGTTTTGCTAAACGAAATTTTAGATCCCGAAATTCCGTTTGTCGAAAAAATCTAAACCTTTTTCAGGAAATGCTGCAGTGTTTCGGCCAATGCCAATTCGTTTTCAATCGGGCTCATGTGCCCGTCGGGAAAAGTGACGAGTTGAACACGCGTATTTTCTATTTGCTCCAAACTGTCTTTATAATTCAGCACCGGATCTTTTTCACCTAAAACCAATAAAACCGGATACGGCCCGAAATGCAGCAAAACCTCTCGGTCTTTTCTGATTTTCATGCCTTCGAGCGCAGCAACAATGCCTTGCAAGGGTGTTTTTAAAGCTTCTGATTTTACCCATTCGATCTTGTTGGCCAGGCGTTCGCGGTTTTCTTCGCTAAAAAGATTTGCAATAGACAACCTGACAAATGACGAATAATCTTTTTTAACAGCTTGAATTGCGCGGTCGCGATTGGCTTTGCGCTCGTCACTATCGGCTATCGAAGTAGAGTTGATCAATGCAATTCCTTTTACAGCATCCGGATACAATTCGGCGAAAGCCAAAGCGACATAACCGCCCATTGAATGCCCGACGATTACAGCTTTCCTGATGCGAAGGTCGTTTAAAACAGAAAAAACCATGTCGGCATTGTCTTCCATTGAGTGCACATAACCCAGCGATTCGCTTTGGCCATGTCCAAGCAAATCAATCGCAATGATGCGGTATTTTTTAGCCAATTTGGGCGTAAAAGCTTCCCACATGTTGCTGTTCTCAAGAAAACCGTGCAAAAAGACGACTGCAGTTCCTTTTCCGATATCGGAGTAGGCAATTTTGGAATTTTTGTAGTTGGTGGTTTTCATAATGACAGCT
>Ga0247805_1001631_pt1 | contig 10707 bp, 8 predicted proteins | sample UWRJL044104R1_FD_180930 | JGI IMG/M metagenome (GOLD analysis project Ga0247805, IMG submission 180930) | Plant litter microbial communities from Arlington Agricultural Research Station in Wisconsin, United States - UWRJ-L044-104R-1 | ecosystem: Environmental > Terrestrial > Plant litter >...
CATGGGCGGCAGCCACGAATTCAAGGCCATGCACGAGTGGCTCGGCCAGGGCAACCGGCTGCAGGACTTCCTCGACACCACCCAGCGTTTCTGCAACGACCCGGCCGCCATCCTCAAACTGGCGAAAGTCGAAGACGTGAAGAACCAGGAATTCGACTCGGTGCTGCTCTCCCGCGACCTCATGCGCCCACCGCGGGAAGGCTCGACGCATTCCCTCGCCAGCGTGTGCTCGCTGCTCTACACCGCCAGCTCCCGCGCCCGGCACGAACTGCTGCTGCCGGGGAACATGAACGACTGGTTGCAGGATTTGGGGCGGAAGTAGGGGGCGGACAACTCTCTCGGTAACGATCCGGTTTAAGCGGGATTGCCTTCCCTTATTTCCGGCGGCTCCTACACACAGGGACGATCCACGCTGACTTCGTACCAGCTTATTCATCGGTAAATTTCTGATCGACTTTTAGCGATCCAGGGACGAACCGTGAACAAGAACGCTGCCTATGATGTACGGCCTGCCATCCTTAATTGCGAGACCGCGTTGGGAAGCGCATTGGTGGCCATGTTCAAGTTGGTTGAGAGCGAACTGACTTGTGAGAAGGCCCCGCCTGCGGCGCTTACCGTCGTTATCTTTGGTGGGTGCGCGGTGCATCTGTATACAAGTCATCGGGTTTCCAGTGATGTCGATGCAGAGTTCTTTGCGTCGGAGCTGCCTTCGAGCCTGGATTTACAGACTATGCTGGCGGCAGTCCCCCAGACATTCGTGGATGAGCAAAGCGGTCGAGTGGTGGAATTGTCTTATGACCTCAACTTCACGTCTGGATTGGGCCCATTGCATGAGGACTATCTGGAACGCGGAGTGCCGCTTGATTCGTTCGGGCCGCTGTCGCCATTGCGAGTTCTGATAGCGTCGCCGGTCGATCTTGCTATTTCCAAGCTCGGACGCGGGACTGAGCAGGACGTCAGCGATATCTTCGCCCTGTTGCGTACCGGCTTCATCCTTGCTGCCGAGTTTGAGCGTTTGGCCCTGCAGGCCATTGATTGCTATGTTGGCAATCACGAACCTCCCACATCCATCCTCACCAATATTTTGCAGGACTACCTGGAGACCGCCGATGGACAGCCCGGTTGAACGCCACTTACTTTCCGAAGCGATGGCCAGACTCGCTGATCAACCGCTGAGTCAGGCCGATGATTGCGCGTTGGTGAGTCTGGCTCAGGAGGTCTGGTATGAGCACTCGAGCATGGAGTCTGAATTGCGCAGATTTCTCGCCAGCAATCCTGGCGAGCTGGCGGCGCGCCGAGTGGGGTACCTTCTGGAAAAGCTGACCCGGTTCCCCTGTGCGACTGACGAGCGGGTGCGCGAGACTTTGCATGCGCTGAGTTTGCTGATTCAGCGTTTTCCGCGTCAGGGCGACGACCAGCAACTAGCGGAGACTCGCCTGCGTGACCGTCGGGACGAGCTTGCACTGTCGTGGGGACTTAGCGAGGGGTTGGGGTTGAAAGTGCAGACCCTGCTGCCGTATCAGACGCGCCATTACGCAGCGGGACGTAACTCGGCTTTCAAATAACCAACACTTGGTTTATCACCGCTGAACCCGGCTTTCAGCAGGGGCGAGAATCCGGACAATGACTTTTCAAACCCTGCAATCCCCACCCCGCCACTGCTTCGGACTCACCCCGAACCATCGTTTGAACGCCCGTGAAAAGGCGCTGGTTTCCGAGTAGCCGAGCAGCGAGGCGAGTTGGGTGATGCTGAGGTTCTGCTGCTTCAGGTGGCTCAGGGCCGAATCCTGGCGGATCTGGTCGACCAGTTGCGTGAAGCTGATGCCGTGTTCGCGCAGTTTGCGCTGCAGGGTCCATTCGGACAGGCCCAGGGTCTGGGCGATGTCTTCCAGCGCCGGTTCGCCCAAGTGCAGGGTGGCGACGATGGTCTGGCGGGCGCGGTCAAGGAGCGTCGCTTCGTGGCGGTTGCCCGTGCTGCTGCCGTTCTCGCCCAACTGACGGATCGCGTCCTTGATCAGCATCAGCAGAATCGGGTCGCTGCCCGGCATGGCCTTGCCGACGACATCGCCCTTGGGAATCAGCAGCGAATTGCAGCGCTGCCCGAAAGTTACGTCAGCGCGGAAGACGTCGCGGTGCTCGTGCCAGCCCTGGGGTTGGGCATGTTCGAAGGCCACTTGCCGAGGTGCCCAGTCCGGGCCGAGCACGTGGCGCACGAGGTTCAGCGCCATGCCCATTGTGAGTTCGGCGTCCTGGCGTCGTTCGTTGATCGCGCCGTGGCGGACCTGATAATCAAACCGGTAGCACTCGCCTTGATCGACCAGTTCGATCAGCGTGCTGTGCTGGTGGAAGGGGAAGGCGGCGGAAAAGTTGATCAGCGCGTCTTCCAGCGTCGCCGAGCACAGACCAATGTAGCCCAGCAGACCCAGTGCCTGAGGCCGGAATTGCTGGCCGTAACGCAGGCCGAAATTGTCGCAGCCGGTCTGGCTCGCGGCTTCTTCCAGCACTTTGCAGTAGTTGGTCAGCGGCAGGCTCAGGGTCGGGTGCAGCAATTGCTCGGGGTCGATCCCGGACCGCCCGAATACGCGGTCCAGATCACCGCCGTGCTGCAGGATGAACCCGTCGAGCCCATTGGCCGCAGCCGACAGCACGCCGCGGTTGCTGGCGGCGGGCATGTTCGATGCGGCGGCGGGGACGAGGGTCGGGAGCATAGGGGTGATGGCTCTGACGGTGTGTAGGCAAAGTGTGCAAGCAAATGTCATACCTTCATGGCTTCAGCACACCTTCCGGCAACCACGGGCCGGCCTGCCATTCAGCTGTGGAGGCTTGATCGCACCTCGGCTGGGCGGACGTCTTCGCGAGCAAGCTCGCTCCCACAAGAGGCGCGGTGCTACCCGGCGACTCATCCGGCAACCAGAGTTTTGGGAAGTACGGTGCCACGCCGATCCGGAAACACAGCCTTACACTGACCTCAATCGTGACCCCCAATAAAGCACCGGGCCGTTTTCACGCGCCAGCGTGGCGCACCCCCGGCAGATACCGGGAAAACTTGACCGCAGACGACATACGGTGCAACGCACTGTCAAGCCATGGCCGGCGCGCTGTGACTATGCTCGACGGCAGACAAATACCGTCGCCTGGCTACCGGGGTACACGCTCATGACTGCTTCACAACTCAAACCGACCTTGGGAACCCTGCACTTGTGGGGACTGGCCGTGGGCCTGGTGATTTCCGGCGAATACTTCGGCTGGAGTTACGGCTGGGGCACCGCCGGGACGCTGGGCTTTCTGGTGACCACGCTGATGGTCGCGGTGATGTACACCTGTTTCATCTTCAGTTTCACCGAGCTGACCACCGCGATTCCCAACGCAGGCGGGCCGTTTGCCTATAGCCTGCGCGCCTTCGGCGTCACCGGCGGGATGATCGCGGGGCTGGCGACACTGATCGAATTCGTCTTCGCCCCACCGGCCATCGCCATGGCCATCGGCGCCTACCTCAACGTGCAGTACCCGTCCCTTGACCCAAGGGTTGCGGCCATCGGCGCGTACTTCGTCTTCATGACCCTGAACATTTTGGGCGTGAGCATCGCCGCGACTTTCGAACTGGTGGTCACCGTCCTGGCGGTGGCTGAACTGCTGGTGTTCATGGGCGTTGTCGCGCCGGGCTTCAGCTTCAGCAACTTCGTGCTGGGCGGCTGGGCGGGTTCCGACACCTTTGGCCTGCCGGCCATCAGCGGCATGTTCGCGGCGATCCCGTTTGCCATCTGGTTCTTCCTCGCCATCGAAGGCGCGGCCATGGCGGCCGAAGAAGCCAAGGACCCGAAACGCACCATCCCGCGGGCCTATGTGGCGGGCATTCTGACCCTGGTGGTGCTGGCGATCGGCGTGATGATCTTCGCCGGCGGCGTGGGCGACTGGCGCACGCTGTCGAACATCAATGACCCGCTGCCCCAGGCAATGAAGGCCGTGGTGGGCGGCAATTCGAACTGGATGCACATGCTGGTGTGGATCGGCCTGTTCGGTCTGGTCGCCAGTTTCCACGGCATCATTCTCGGTTACTCGCGGCAGTTCTTTGCCCTGGCGCGGGCGGGCTTTCTGCCGCCGAGCCTGGCGAAACTGTCGCGCTTCCAGACGCCCCACCGCGCCATCCTCGCGGGCGGTGTGATCGGCATCATCGCGATTCTCAGCGACGGTGTGATCAATCTGCAGGGCATGACGCTGACCGCCGCGATGATCACCATGTCGGTGTTTGGCGCTATCGTGATGTACATCATCAGCATGCTCAGCCTGTTCAAGTTGCGCCGCAGCGAACCGAACCTTGAGCGCAGCTTCCGCGCCCCGGGTTACCCGGTTGTGCCAGGCATCGCTCTGGTACTGGCGGTGGTGTGCCTCGTCGCCATGGTCTGGTTCAACCTGCTGATCTGCGCCATATTCATCTGCCTGATGGCCGTGGGCGCGCTGTTCTGCAAAATGGTCCGCGGACGCAGTGCGGCGGTCGCGGTCACCGGTTAATCACGCGGTTTCGACAAAAGAGGTGTGCATGAGCTTCTCCCACAGCATCGGTGGCATGGTCTGGCGCTTCGACAGCCTGCGGGAACTCATGGCCAAGGCCAGCCCCGCGCGCTCAGGCGACTTCCTGGCCGAAGTGGCCGCAAGCAGCGATGCCGAGCGTGCGGCGGCGCAAATGGCCCTGGCCGACGTGCCGCTCAAGCAGTTCCTCACCGAAGCGCTGATTCCCTACGAAGAGGATGAAGTCACCCGCTTGATCGTCGACAGCCATGACCGCGCTGCCTTCGCTCCGGTCAGCCATCTCTCGGTTGGCGGCTTCCGCGACTGGCTGCTGGGGGACGACGCCACCGAAGCCAGCCTCAAGGAACTGGCGCCGGGGCTGACCCCGGAGATGGCGGCAGCAGTGTCGAAGATCATGCGGGTGCAGGATCTGGTGCTGGTGTCCCAGAAGATTCGCGTCGTCACCCGCTTTCGCAACACCGTCGGCCTGCGTGGGCGCATGTCCACCCGGCTGCAACCCAATCACCCCACCGACGACCCGGCCGGCATCGCCGCCAGCGTGCTCGACGGCCTGCTGTACGGCAACGGCGACGCCATGATCGGCATCAACCCGGCCACCGACAGCGTCAGCGCCATCAGTGAACTGCTGAAAATGCTCGACGGCGTCATTCGTCATTACGAGATTCCCACCCAGTCTTGCGTGCTGACCCACGTCACCTCTTCGGTCGCGGCCATCGAAAAGGGCGTGCCGCTGGATTTGGTGTTCCAGTCCATCGCCGGCACCGAAGCGGCCAACAGCGGTTTCGGCATCAGCCTGGAAGTTCTTCGCGAAGGCTACGAAGCCGGGCTGAGCCTGAAGCGCGGGCCGCTGGGCGACAACCTGATGTACTTCGAAACCGGGCAGGGCAGCGCCTTGTCGGCCAACGCTCACCACGGCGTCGATCAACAGACCTGCGAGGCCCGCGCCTACGCCGTCGCGCGGCATTTCAACCCGTTTCTGGTCAACACCGTGGTCGGCTTCATCGGCCCGGAATACCTCTACAACGGCAAGCAGATCATTCGCGCGGGGCTGGAAGACCACTTTTGCGGCAAGCTGCTCGGCGTGCCCATGGGCTGCGACATCTGCTACACCAACCATGCCGAAGCCGATCAGGACGACATGGACGTGCTGCTGACGTTGCTCGGCGTCGCGGGGATCAATTTCATCATGGGCATTCCGGGGTCCGACGACGTGATGCTCAATTACCAGACCACCTCGTTTCACGACGCCCTGTATGCACGCAAGACCCTCGGCCTGCGCCCGGCGCCGGAGTTCGAGGAATGGCTGACGCGCATGGACATCCTGCGTCAGGATGACGGCGGCGTGCGGCTGGGGCAGGGCGTGCCGCCGCTGTTCCGCAAGGCGCTGGCGCAACTGAATTAGGCGAATTGAATGACCGGCGTGATCAGTAGTCGAGAGAGGGGCTTGAGCCATGAGCGATGACAAGAAATCACCCGCACACGCCGATGCCTGGCAGCAGTTGCGGACGCTGACCTCGGCGCGAATCGCCCTCGGGCATGCCGGCACCAGCCTGCCGACGGCGGCGCAGCTGGATTTCCAGTTCGCCCATGCACAGGCCCGCGACGCGGTGCACTTGGCGTTCGATCACGGGGCGCTGGCCGAGCAACTGGCGGGCCGCTCCCGCGAGACGTTGCCCCTGCAAAGCTCGGCAGCCGATCGCAATATCTATCTGCAGCGCCCTGATCTGGGGCGGCGTTTGTCCGAGGCGTCGGCTGCCCAACTGAAAGATTACGCAGCGGCGAATCCCGAGGGATTCGATCTGGCGCTGGTGGTCGCCGACGGGTTGTCTGCCTTGGCGGTGCAGCGTCACAGCCCGGCGATGCTGGAACGCATTGATGAAATGGCGGCAGCGGAAGGCTGGAGCCTGGCGCCGGTGGTGCTGGTGGAACAGGGCCGGGTCGCCGTTGCCGATGAAATCGGCGCACTGCTCAAGGCGCGCATGGTGGTGATCCTGATCGGCGAGCGGCCGGGCCTCAGCTCGCCGGACAGCCTCGGCCTGTACTTCACCTACGCACCGCGCGTGGGCCTGAACGACGCGGCGCGCAACTGCATTTCCAACGTGCGCCTCGAGGGCATGAGCTACGCCATGGCAGCGCACAAATTGCTGTACCTGATGCGCGAAGCCTGGCGCCGGCAACTGTCCGGCGTGAGTTTGAAAGACGACGCACAAGTGCCGGTGCTGGAGGCGGGCGAGGGCAGCCGGCCGGGGAATTTTTTGCTCGGTGGATGATGAACCTAGCCAGTCCAGATGATCGTGCCCACGCTTTGCGTGGACATGCCCCCTGTGACGCTCCGCGTCAGCTTTGCAGGGCTGGAAATAACTGGCGTCTTTTTCGACGCCTTCCCGGCTAAAGCCGGTCCCACATTTTAGGTCACGGCCAGTTTCACCAAATGCACGCGGTGCTTAAAGTGGGACCGGCTTCAGCCGGGAAGAGGCCAGCACAGCCGCAGCATCTCCATCGGCGGAGACACCGCTTTCCCGGCTAAAGCCGATCCCACATTTTAGTTCACAGCCGGTTTGACTGGATGCACGCGGTGCTTAAAGTGGGACCGGCTTCAGCCGGGAAGAGGCCAGCACAGCCGCTGAATCTCCACCGGCAGACAGACCCCCTTCGCGAGCAAGCTCGCTCCCACATAATCGTCGACGCCGCCGGATCTGAACCAGGCTCCGTAACGTGTGGGAGTGAGCTTGCTCACGAAGAGGCCATTGCATCCACTGCATTTCTGACAGTAGGTACACCGATTTCCCGGCAAGCCGGCCCTACGAGCTGCGCGGTGTCAGCCCGCTTTCCAGATTCATTTGCTAGGCTGCTCCCACCACTCCCGAGAGCGCTGCCCCATGTCGACTGCCCATTCCGACTGTGCCACCACGCACTTCTTACGTGAATTCTGGCTGGCCCTCGGCGGCGAGCCTCGCTACCTCGATCATCTCCAGTTCACCGGCGAAGGCGCGCTGGCGTCGGTATTTCCGGTCACCGGTTTCGCCACCGCCGCCATCGCTGCCGCGCATCTGGCGGTGGGCGAAATGATTGATCAGGCCCACGGCACCTCGCCTGCGATCACGGTCGATCGGCGCCTGGCCTCGTTCTGGTTCTCAACGTCCCTTCAGCCCCAGGGCTGGTCACTGCCGGCGCAGTGGGACGCGGTGGCGGGGGACTATCGCGCGGCGGATGGCTGGATTCGTTTACACACCAACGCACCGCACCATCGTCAGGCCGCGCTCGCCGTGCTGGAGACCGCCGCCGAGCGCGACGCGGTCAGTCAGTCTGTACTGCGCTGGAAGGCCAGTGAGCTGGAAAGCGCGGTGGTCGACAATCAGGGGTGTGCCGCCGCAATGCGTAGCGCCGCGGCCTGGCGCGAACATCCCCAGGGCCGCGCCGTCACCGCCGAACCCTTGCTGCATCGCACGCAGGCCCCAGCGGCACCGGCTGCAGCGCATCAGTCAAACCCTGCACGACCCGAATGGATCGTCCCGCGCGAACGTCCTTTGCAGCGCATCCGCGTGCTCGACCTCACGCGCATCCTGGCCGGCCCGGTGGCGACGCGGTTTCTTGCCGGTTTCGGCGCCGAGGTACTGCGCATCGACCCCCCTGGCTGGGACGAGCCCGGCACCGTGCCGGAGGTGGTGCTGGGCAAACGCTGTGCGCGGCTGGACCTGCGCGACCCTGCCGATCGCGCAGTGCTGGAGGCCCTGATCAGCGAAACGGACGTGATGGTTCACGGCTACCGCGCCGACGCCCTCGCGCGGCTGGGCCTCAGTGCCGAACGCCGCCGCCAGCTCAATCCCGGTCTGGTGGATGTATCGCTCAACGCCTACGGCTGGACCGGCCCGTGGCGCGAGCGACGCGGTTTCGACAGCCTGGTACAGATGAGTTGCGGCATCGCCGATGCGGGCATGGTCGCAGCGGGAAGTGATCGGCCCGTGCCGCTGCCGGTGCAGGCGCTGGATCACGCCACGGGGTATTTGATGGCGGCGGCAGCCGTGCGTGGACTGACCGAGCGACTGACCACCGGGCAGGGCGTGCAAGTGCAGGCATCCCTGGCGCGCACCGCGTTATCGCTGATGTCGTTTGCTCGAACCGAGGCCCAGCCTGCAGCGCTGCTACCGCTGAATCCGAGCGATTATTCCGACGCCATCGAGCACACCGCCTGGGGCCCGGCGCTGCGCCTCAAACCCGCCGGGCAGATCGACGGCACGCCGACCCACTGGGATTTACCGGCGAGCGAACTGGGCTGCGTCGACGCGAGATGGCTGTAACGCGCGACGGGTCGAAGGCCTGTCAGCCACCCGCAATCATCACATCCAGGTTCTGCACCGCCGCCCCGGCCGCGCCTTTGCCCAGGTTGTCGAACACGGCGGCCAGCAATACGTGGCCATCGTTTTCGAACACCATCAGCCGCAGGTTGTCCGTGCCATTGAGCTGGCGCGGGTCGATCCCTGTCAGCGCGCGCGACTGCTCCATCGGCATCACATCGACGTACCCGCTGCCCTGATAATGTTCAGCCAGCGCGGCATGCAGCGTCGCGCCCGTCACGCCGTGGGGCAGCAGGCGCGTTTGCAGCGCGATGGTCAGCACGATGCCCTGACGAAACGCGCCATAGGCCGGAACGAACATCGGCCGCTCGCTCAGCCCGCTGTACTGCTGGATTTCCGGCACGTGCTTGTGCGCGAGACTCAGACCGTAGACTTGAAACGGAATCGACTGGGCCGCGTCAGGTCCTTCGAATTCATCGACCCCGGCGCGGCCTTTGCCCGAATAGCCTGACACCGCGTTGATGCTGATCGGGTAGTCGCGGGGCAGCGAGCCCGCCTCCAGCAACGGCCGCAAGAGACCGATCGCCCCGGTGGGGTAGCAGCCCGGATTGCTGACGCGGCGGGCGCTGGCGATGCGTTGTTTTTGCGCGTCGCTTATCTGCGCGAAACCGTAGACCCAGTCGGGGTGGGTGCGGTGCGCAGAGCTGGCATCGATGACCCGCACGTCCGGATTGGTGATGCTCGCGGCCGCATCGCGCGCGGCATCGTCCGGCAGGCACAGCACGGCGATGTCACACGCATTGATCGCGGCAGCTCGGCTCACAGGGTTCTTGCGATGCTCGGCCGGCAGGGTAACCACGTGCAGGTCGGTGCGGCCTTGCAGGCGCTGGTGAATTTGCAGGCCGGTGGTGCCTTGGTCGCCGTCGATGAAAACAATAGGGAGGGGCATGGGTTCGATTCCGCAAAAAGGTCGTCAATGGACGCCATCTTCCAGCGCACTCATGGATAGAGAAAGTTGAATTTATTGACGGTAGACTTCAGCTTTTCTGAAGAAGGGGCCGGGCGATGCGGGAAATCAGTCTGGATCGGTTGCGCACGTTAGTGGCCATCGCCGATCACGGGTCGTTCGCTGAAGCGGCGCGAGTCCTGAACCTCGCGCCGCCGACGGTGAGCCTGCACATTGCCGATCTGGAGCAACGGGTGGGCGGCGTGTTGCTGTCGCGCACTCGCGGACGGGTTCAGCCTTCGGCCATCGGCGACACCCTGATCGAACGCGCGCGGCGCCTACTGGCTGATGCCGAACAGGCGCTGGAAGACGTCGAGCGTCAGGTTCAGGGACTGGCCGGGCGGGTGCGGTTGGGGGCTTCGACGGGCGTCATCGCGCAATTGCTGCCCCAGGCGCTGGAAACCCTGGCGCAGGTGCACCCCGGCATCGACGTGCAGGTGGCGGTGCTGACGTCGCAACAGACGCTGCAAAAGCTCGCGGACGGCAGCCTGGACATCGGGGTGATTGCATTGCCCCAGGCGCCGGTAAAGGGACTGTCGATTCAGCCGTGGCGGCGCGACCCGGTGATGGCGTTCCTGCCGGCTCGCTGGGACTCTCCGCCAGTGATAACGCCGTCATGGCTCGCCAGTCAGCCGCTGATTCTCAACGACACCACCACGCGGCTGTCCCGCCAGGTGGCGGAGTGGTTTGCCGGCGAGGGGCCGCAGCCGACGCCGCGCATTCAGCTCAATTACAACGACGCGATCAAGAGTCTGGTGGGGGCGGGCTATGGCGCGACATTATTGCCCCACGAAGCATCCACGCCAGCGCCCGAGAACCGCATTGTCATGCGTCCGTTGCAGCCGGCGTTGTGGCGGGAGTTGGGCATTGCGCACCGGG
>Ga0247805_1001632_pt1 | contig 10698 bp, 9 predicted proteins | sample UWRJL044104R1_FD_180930 | JGI IMG/M metagenome (GOLD analysis project Ga0247805, IMG submission 180930) | Plant litter microbial communities from Arlington Agricultural Research Station in Wisconsin, United States - UWRJ-L044-104R-1 | ecosystem: Environmental > Terrestrial > Plant litter >...
TTAACAAACAGTGGGTTGTTGTTGATGCACAAGGCGAGATTTTGGGGCGCTTGTCATCGAAGATCGCTATGATCATCCGTGGTAAAAACAAGCCTGAGTATACCCCACACGTAGACTGCGGTGATAATGTTATCGTTATCAATGCAGACAAGGTTAAGTTGACAGGAAATAAATTCGAAAACAAAGAATATGTTTCATACACTGGATATCCAGGTGGTCAGCGTTTCATTTCTCCAAAAGAGTTAATGGCGAAGCACCCTACGCGTGTAATCGAGAAAGCCGTTCGTGGTATGTTACCTAAAACAAAACTTGGTGCTAAATTATACACCAACCTTTTTGTTTATGCAGGTACTGAGCATCCTCATGCAGCACAATCACCAAAAACCATTACACTTTAATTAAAGGAAGAAAGAAATGTCAGTTACTAATACTTCAGGAAGAAGAAAAACTGCTGTTGCGCGAATCTACATGAAAGAAGGCAACGGTACTATTACTGTTAACAGTAAAGATCATAAAGAATATTTCCCTACATTACCTTTACAATATATTGTAAACCAAAGTTTTGAAGTTTCAGAACTTATCGGTCAGTATGATGTTAAAGTGAACGTAGCAGGAGGTGGTATTAAAGGCCAGGCCGAAGCTGTTCGTTTAGCTATCGCTAAAGCTATTGTTGAGTTAGATGCTGAAAAGAAACCAGCATTACGTGCTAAAGGGTTAATGACCCGTGATATGCGTATGGTTGAGCGTAAGAAACCAGGACGTAAGAAAGCTCGTAAGAAGTTCCAATTCAGTAAACGTTAATCTCAAGGAGGACAAAGACAATGGCAAGAACAACATATCAAGACTTATTGGATGCAGGTGTACACTTTGGTCACCTTACCCGCAAATGGAATCCCAAAATGGCACCATATATTTTTATGGAACGCAATGGTATTCACATCATAGATTTAAACAAAACTTTAACTAAAACTGAAGAAGCTGCTTCAGCGATCAAACAGATCGTAAAATCAGGTCGTAAGATCTTATTTGTAGCGACTAAGAAACAAGCTAAAGAAATCGTTGCTGATCAGGCTAAAAAAGTAAACATGCCTTTCGTTACTGAACGTTGGTTAGGTGGTATGTTAACTAACTTCCAGACTGTACGTAAGTCAATCAAAAAGATGTCTAACATCGATAAGATGACTAAAGACGGTACTTACGCTATTCTTTCTAAGAAAGAGCGTCTGATGATTCAGCGCGAGCGTATTAAATTAGAAAGTTTATTAGGTGGTATTGCGGATTTAAACCGTTTACCAGCTGCGATTTTCTTAATTGACGTTAAAAAAGAACACATTGCTGTTAGCGAGGCGTTGAAATTAAACATCCCTACTTTCGCAATGGTTGATACTAACTCGGATCCTTCGAACATCGATTTTCCTATCCCGGCGAATGATGATGCAACTAAATCTATCTCTTTAATTACTGATGTAATCATCAAAGCAATTGAAGAAGGTTTAGATGAGCGTAAACGTGAAAAAGATGATGAAGCTGAAAAAGAAGCTGTAGCTGCTAAAGCTGCTGCTGATGCTCCTGAAACTGCTGCACCTGGCGCAAGAAGAGCTAGAAAAGAAAACGCTGAAACTGAAGAAGGTTCAAGCGAAGCTTAAATAATATAGTGTTGGGTTGTATGTTGTACGTTGCGGGAAGATTCTTACAACTGGCAACGTACAACCCATCATTTTTTTTAGATAAAAAACTTAAAAGAAAATAAAATGTCAGTACAAATTTCTGCAGCAGATGTAAACAAATTACGCCAACAAACCGGTGCCGGTATGATGGATTGCAAAAAAGCATTAATAGAGGCCAATGGCGATTTCGAAGCTGCTGTTGATTACTTACGTAAAAAAGGTGCTAAAGTTGCAGCGAGCCGTCAGGATCGTGAATCTAATGAAGGTGTTGTTATCGCAAAAGCTACAGCAGACGGAAAACGTGGTGTTGTTGTTGAATTAAACTGCGAAACTGATTTCGTGGCTAAAAATGCTGATTTCATCGCTTTAGCTAACAAATTCACTGACCTAGCTATTGAAAACAATCCTGCTTCACTGGAAGACTTATTAGCTTTAGAAATTGATGGTCAGAAAGTTTCTGAAATCATTATCGAGAACACTGGTAAAATCGGTGAAAAAATCGGTATCTCTAAATATGAGACTGTAACTGGTGAGAGAGTTATCTCTTACATCCACGGTAACTACCGTTTAGGTGTATTAGTTGCTTTAAATCAGGATGTAGCTGGTATTGAAGAAGCTGGTAAAGATGTAGCAATGCAAATCGCTGCAATGAACCCGGTTGCTTTAGATAAGGCTGATGTTGATACCCGTACTATCGAACGTGAAATGGAAATTGCAAAAGACCAGATTCGCGCAGAAGGTAAACCAGAAGAAATGGTAGAAAAAATTGCTGCTGGTAAATTGAACAAGTTCTACAAAGATAACACTTTGTTAAACCAGGAATTTGTTAAAGATTCATCTAAAGATGTACGTAAATTCTTAAATGACACAGCTAAAGATTTAACTGTTATCGCATTTAAGCGTGTTCAATTAGGATCATAGTTCCTTCACCATAGATCAAAAAAAAGAGGGTATCCTGAAAATGGGTACCCTCTTTTTTTGTTTCCGCTTACCAGCATAAGAAATTTTAGCGATATATTTAATCCGGCAGGATGTACTGCCATTAACTGCGCTGATAATGCTGGCTATACAAAATTCGAAATTTTATACGCAGGGTAAACTCCAAATCGATGCTGTGCTGCTTCTCTCCGATGGGCGCATAAAAGAGGTGATAACCGGATCCATTCCTGAAGAATATGAGGTTTACGACGCTGGTGGGGCATTACTTGCTCCTGGGTTTCTTGACCTTCAGATCTATGGCAGCGGTGGAAACCTTTTCTCGGCCTTTCCGACGGTTGAGACCTTAAAGCAAATGGACGATGACCTTGCTGCCAAAGGAACCGTAGGTTTCCTGGTTTGCGTCGCAACTAATTCGCCAGAAATAGTCCGGGAAGCAATTGCCGCAGCAAAAATATATATGCCGAAAGCCCGTGGATTTCTGGGCTTACATCTCGAAGGCCCCTTTCTTAATCCAGCCAGGCTTGGCGCCCATGTCGCAGAATATGTACATCCCGCTACGCTGGACGAGGTCCGGGAACTGATCGGCGGATCTGAAGAAGTAGTAAAGATGATGACAGTTGCGTATGAACTGCAAGACAAATCTGTTATCGATTATCTGCTTGAACAGGGCATAGTTCTTTCACTGGGACATAGTGATGCCACTTTTGAGCAAGCTAATGATGCATATGCAGCGGGTTTCAAGACAACGACTCATCTGTTCAATGCAATGCCTTCAATTCACCACAGGAGCCCAAACCTGCCTTCTGCAGTATTATTACATCCAACTGCAATGGCGAGTATAATTGCTGATGGTGCACATGTAGACTTTAACATTGTGAAAATCGCGTATAGATTGATGCAGGGAAGACTATTTCTAATTACTGATGCAGTTACGGCATGTAATGTAGGGCCATACCAGCATCAGTTAAGAGGAAGCCGCTATACCACACCAGAAGGTACAATCTCCGGATCTAATATCACATTACTGGACGCAGTTTCTAATTGTGTAAATAGGTGTGATATTCCTTTACCGGAAGCGCTGAAAATGGCCACTGAGCTGCCAGCAAAGTTAATGGGACTGTCATCTGATTACGGTATGATAGCGAAAGGACAGCTCGCAAGCTTCGTGTTGCTGGATGATGATTTGAATTTAAAGCAGGTATTTATCAAAGGTTTGCAATTTGATCCTGTATAATTGAAACAAATAGTTATTTTTGGAGTCATGAAATATAAAAGGATCCTACTGAAGTTAAGCGGCGAATCGCTGATGGGCGAGAAGCAATATGGTATTGATAATGAGCGTGTAAAACAATACGCAGAAGATATTAAAGCTGTACATGCCCAGGGTCTGGAAATTGCAATCGTCATTGGCGGAGGTAATATTTTCAGAGGACTAAGCGCAGAAAAATCCGGAATGGATCGTGCACAGGCTGATTATATGGGAATGCTGGCGACAGTAATTAACAGTATGGCACTGCAGGATGCATTGGAGAAGGTAGGATTAAAAACAAGATTGCTGACTGCAATTAAAATGGAGCAGATTTGCGAGCCTTTTATTCGCAGAAGAGCTGTACGCCACCTGGAAAAAGGACGTATTGTCATTTTTGGCGCAGGTACTGGTAATCCTTATTTTACTACAGATTCGGCGGCAGCTTTGAGAGCGATTGAAATTAAAGCTGATGCGGTGCTAAAAGGAACAAGGGTTGACGGTATTTATACTGCAGATCCGGAAAAAGATCCAACTGCAACCCGTTACAGTACAATCAGCTTCAAAGAAGTTTATTCCAAAGGATTAAATGTAATGGACATGACTGCTATTACACTTTGCGAAGAGAATCAGTTGCCGATTATCGTTTTCGATATGAATAAAACCGGTAATTTCATGAAAATCGCACAGGGAGAAGAAATCGGAACGCTGGTAAAAGCCTAGTTCACGATCATATATTTTTGACAAACAGCACATATTATGAATGACCTCATAAAGAAACAATTACAAGATGCCCAGGCTACAATGGATAAAGCTATCACCCATTGTGAGTATGAACTAACAAAGATCCGTGCAGGAAAAGCTTCCGCTGGAATGCTGGAAGGTATTAATGTAGACTATTATGGTGCCGCGACGGCTCTTGCCCAAGTTTCCAGTATTACTACACCGGATGCGAGAACCATATTAGTACAGCCTTGGGAAAAATCACTTTTAGTACCGATTGAAAGAGCTATTATGGAAGCCAATATCGGTATCAACCCTCAGAATGATGGTATCGTGATTCGTCTGGTTGTTCCTCCATTGACAGAAGAGCGTAGAAGAGACCTCGTTAAAAAGGTTAAAGAAGAAGCTGAACGCGGCAGGATCACGGTAAGGAATATTCGTAAAGATGCGAATGAGAAAATCAAAAAGTTGAAAGGCGAAAGCGTTTCTGATGATGAGATCAAAACAGGTGAGGCAGAAGTCCAGAAGATTACAGATCAATATATTATCAAAGTCGACAAACACGCAGAACTGAAAGAAAAAGATATTATGACCGTTTAATTGTAATATAATCTGAACGTAATTAAAAGGGAATATGGCTGAAGCTATATTCCCTTTGTTTATTTTTGCCAGATTCCTGTTCGGCATATCAGCATAACCATTTTGCTTCCGCTCATCAAATCAGATAACGCTATTATAACAGGCCCTTTTTTATTATACTCATGAATTTATTACTTCAATATCTAAAAAATTATAAATGGATTGTCGCCATGGCTTTGTTACTTGCGGCTATCAATATTGGCTTCTCCTTACTTGATCCCTACATTACAGGCCGTATAGTCGATCGCTTCATCGAGAAAAAAGACGTATTGGAACGCAGTGAGTTTGTCTGGGGTGTTCTGGGACTGGTTGGTTTGGGCGTCGGCGCAGCAATGGTATCAAGGATAGCTAAAAACTTTCAGGATTATTTTACCAGCGTGATTGTTCAGAAAGTTGGTGCTCAAATGTATTCTGACGGACTAAAACATAGCCTTGAGTTACCTTATCAGGTCTTTGAAGACCAGCGTAGTGGAGAAACATTAGGTATTCTGCAAAAGGTACGACAAGACAGTGAAAAATTTATAACTTCTTTTATCAGTATTCTGTTTGTCAGCCTGATCGGGATGGTTTTTGTAATCGTTTACTCAGTGACTGTTAGTTATAAAGTGACACTTATCTATTTTCTGGCCATACCGGTTATCAGTTTCGTCAGTTGGTTCCTGAGCCGTAAGATTAAAGTTATCCAGCGGGATATTGTTGCAGAGACAACAGCACTGGCAGGATCAACTACAGAATCTCTGCGAAACATTGAACTGGTTAAAAGTTTAGGCCTGGCCAGTCAGGAGATTGAACGGTTAAATAAGACAACTTATAAAATACTCGGTCTGGAGCTTCGCAAGGTAAAATACGTTAGAAGTATGAGCTTTGTGCAGGGAACTACAGTTAATCTCGTACGGAGTGCTATGGTTGTCGTGTTATTAATTCTTATTTTTGAAAATACCATTTCAGCCGGACAGTACTTTTCTTTCCTGTTCTATTCGTTTTTCCTTTTCGGACCATTGCAGGAGCTCGGAACGTGATTCTGACCTGGAGGGAGGCCGAAGTGTCTTTAAATAGATTTAAGTCTATCCTGAGCACTCCCGTGGATGTGAAACCTCTTCATCCAGAAAAAATAGAGCAGGTGCGCACATTGGAGTTTTCCGGACTGAGTTTTAAACACCTTACCGGACAGGGAAATGCCTTGAGTAATGTAAGCTTTAAAGTTAGTGAGAAAGAAACAATTGCCTTTGTCGGACCATCAGGATCAGGTAAAACTACGCTCGTTAAATTGCTTGTAGGTCTTTATCAGCCAATTGAAGGCGATGTGCTTTATAATGGAATCTCAAGCCATCAGATTGATCTTGATCAGCTGCGTGAAAAAATTGGATTCGTAACCCAGGATACACAGTTGTTTTCTGGAACGATCCGCGAAAATCTACAATTTGTTCGCCCTGGTGCTACAGACGCTGAATGTCTTCGTGTCCTGGAACAGGCATCCTGTGAACGATTGCTAGCCCGTGCAGATAAGGGGTTAGATACAGTAATCGGAGAAGGTGGCGTAAAAGTTTCCGGTGGAGAGAAGCAAAGACTTTCAATTGCCCGTGCTTTATTGCGTAGACCGGATATTCTCGTTTTTGACGAAGCTACTTCTTCTTTGGATTCATTGACAGAGGAAGAGATTACAGCGACCATAAGAGAAGTTTCTGACCTGACCAATCATATTACAATCCTCATAGCACACCGTTTGTCAACTATTCTGCATGCCGACCGCATTTATGTACTTGAAAAAGGGCATATCATCGAGCAGGGTAAGCATGAAGATCTACTGGAGGAAAAAGGTCTTTACTACGCGATGTGGAGGCAGCAGGTTGGTGAAAGATAGACTATAAGTTTATATACAACTTAACGATTTAAAAAACGCCGGAATATTAAATTCCGGCGTTTTTTTTGGCCGGTATGGAAACTAAATACCATACATATATCCCGCGGGGTGGTGTAAAATAATCTGCTTTTTTTGAGTATTTAAGCTTGTTTTTTGAATTTTTATTCAAAAATATATTCAATTTACTTTCTGTTTTTCTTTTTAAAATCTTTGTTTAAAGATGTTTAATGGCTTTTTTATACTTGTTTTTATTAAATGTAAAAATAACAGTTAAAAACATTTTAAATGTTATTTTGACGATTAATAATAAATTCCTACATTAGATTTGTTGTCCATGAAAATGGGGGGCATAAACCAAGTATAAACCAGTGCAATCCCGGGTTAACTGTAGCCATACAGTTTTTGACTCCTGAGCTGCGCTTAAAGCTTAAATCATGAAAGCACACGGGGGAAATTCCGATCTGTTTTGTAATCAGAAACCAAATATCAACACCATAATTATGAAAATTATTTTACTCAACAATTGCTGGCGGCATAGCCGGTATGCCTTGCTGTTGCTGCTGATTTTCTTATCTGCAGGATTGAAAGCGCAAACACCCGTCATAAAAGGGAAGGTCGTAGATGAACAAAATGCCGGATTACCGGGTGCAACGATTAGTATTAAAGGAAAGAAAACAGCGACAGCTTCAGATGGAGAAGGTAATTTTGTACTGTCGGCGGAACCAAATGATATTCTGCTGATCAATCTGTTGGGCTATACAGCAGCAGAAGTTAAAGTAGGTACGAGTAAACAGATTACCATTAGCCTAAATTCATCCAGTAAAGATTTATCTGAAGTTGTTGTCGTTGGTTACGGGACGCAGTTGAAAAAAGATCTTACGGGATCTGTAGCGCTGGTAGATGCTGCAGAGATTAAAAAAACCTCTGGGAGTGATATCGGACAATTACTGCAAGGCAGGACACCCGGTATTTCCGTTACTACAGACGGGCAGCCCGGGGCTTCTCCCACCATTCGTATTCGCGGGTTGGCTTCATTCAATAATCAGCAGCCTCTGTATGTTGTAGACGGAATTATGCTGGCTAATACACCCAGAGATTTTAGCCCTAATGATATAGAATCTATGCAGGTATTGAAAGATGGAACCGCTGCTGCGATTTATGGAGCTGCCGCGGCAAACGGGGTTATCATTATTACGACCAAGCAGGGTAAAAGAAATACACCACTTCAAATTGGCTATAACGGCTATGTTGGTATAGATAAAGTATGGCAACGCATTCCTGTTGCTAATAGGGAACAGTATCAGATGCTGAACAATGAATCTCAGTTAAACGGAGGAGAGGAAATGGCTCCTGCAAATGATCCTGCAAGCAGTATGTATATTAATACAATCAATACTGACTGGCAGAAAGAAGGGCTGAAGACCGGGCACCGGATGAACCATAACCTGAATTTTTCCGGAGGTGCTGAGAATTCAACTTATAATGTTTCTATGGATTATTATAAGCAGGGTGGGACGATCGTCGGTCAGGGACCGGATTATGACCGGTATACGGGGCGGATTAATACCACGCAGCAAAAAGGTATTTTTAAATTCGGGCAATCATTAAGTTATACCCATTCCAAGGAAAATTCACTGACCTTCCGTGGCGACGTACTGACGGGTGGGAGACCGCCGCTGATTAATGACCTGCTAATGGCTATTCCAACTCAACTGGTATATGATCCGAATATGCCTAATGGTTACGGAGGAACGCAATCAGACCGGGAGAAAGCTATTTCATTAAACGTTGTAGCGGTAAATAATATGTTCACTAATTATACAGAAGTAGACCGCATTTTCGGTGTGGCCTGGGCGGAAGCGCAACTTCTCAATCTGAATGGACATAGTCTGAAATATAAGGTGAATTTAGGATACGACAGAACTGTGGCCAGAGACTTCTCTTACCAACCTGTTTTTGATCTCGGCTTTTTCTTTAAGCAAACTGTAAGTCGTTTAGATGATAATTCAAGAGTATTTACAAATGGCCTGATAGATAATACACTTACTTATGACAAGGTATTCGGTAAACACTCACTGAATGTGGTAACCGGGGTTAGTTATAATAAAAATACATCATTATACCGTTCAGGACATGCAGAAGACGTAGATCCGGAATATCTTGTATTGGGTAATGGAAATAACAAAACAGTCGACGGAAGCATGGTGCCTTATGCCTTCTTTGGTATGTTCGGCAGGCTTAATTATAATTTTGATGATAAATATTTACTAACTGCAAATTTTCGCAGGGACGGATCTTCCCGTTTTGGATATGGCTATAAATACGGAAATTTTCCAGGCGTATCCGCCGGATGGAGAATTAGTAAAGAAAGCTTTATCCACCTGCCAAAATGGGTGAATGAATTGAAACTGAGGGGTGGATGGGGTCAGTTGGGTAACGCTAATATTGGCGATTTCCGTTATCTGGCCCTACTCAACCCTAATATTGTGTATAATTTCAACGGAACGAAAGTAACCGGAGGTACGCAAACCAATGTGGTCGACCCGAATATTCGCTGGGAAACCAAGACTACATCTAATATTGGAGTAGACGCAACATTCTTTGATGGAATGTTTGACCTGACTGCCGAGTACTACAACAACAAAGCTTCAAATGCGCTCATTGGTGAACCAATTCCAGCATCTGTTGGCTCGATAGATACTGCGCCCATTACCAATGCTGCCAGTATCAGAAACACAGGAGTAGAAATTAACCTCGCTTATCATAAAAAAGGCGGTGATTTTACTTACAGCATTGCCGGTAATGTGAGTACGGTAAAAAATACCCTTCTGAAACTAAGTGAAGGAGAAACGTCCAGAATTGTTGGCGGCTTTATTAGCACAGTAGGTAAAGAGATAGGCAGGCATTACGGCAGACTTGTCGAAGGCATCTTCCAGAACGACGAGGAAATTAAAAATCATGCTTTCCAAAATGCAGGAACAGCTCCTGGTGACTTGAAATTTAAAGATATCAGCGGGCCAGACGGAGTTCCCGACGGAGTAATAAACGACCTGGACAGAACTGACCTGGGCAGTTCATTGCCGAAAGTATATTACGGGTTAAATTTCACCGCCGCTTATAAGGGATTTGATTTTACCCTGTTTATGTCGGGTGCCGGTGGCAATCTGATTAATGGGGCACTTTACCGCACATTAATGCATACAACGGACTATATTAACTATCATACAGACGCATTGAACCGCTGGAACCCATCTAATACCAATACCGAGTTTCCAAGACTTGCTGCTAAAGATCCAAATCAGAACGGGGTTGATTCCGATAGAAAAAACTGGTTACAGAAAGGAGATTACCTGAGAATTAATACGGTGTCCCTGGGTTATACATTCCAGAATATGCAAGTAAATTGGATGAAAGATCTGAGAATCTATGCAACTGCACAAAATTTACACACCTTCCAGTCTTACAAAGGATATAACCCCGACTTCGCACAGACGCGTCCTTTTGAACCCGGCTTTGATCCCGGATCATATCCTACACCCCGTACATTTTTACTGGGTGTACAGGTTAAATTTTAGAGAAAACGAAAAGTACAAAACATAAATAGGAACATGAGAGCCGCTTTT
>Ga0247805_1001633_pt1 | contig 10693 bp, 8 predicted proteins | sample UWRJL044104R1_FD_180930 | JGI IMG/M metagenome (GOLD analysis project Ga0247805, IMG submission 180930) | Plant litter microbial communities from Arlington Agricultural Research Station in Wisconsin, United States - UWRJ-L044-104R-1 | ecosystem: Environmental > Terrestrial > Plant litter >...
TTATACCTGGTTTTTAGAAACTGCGGCATGGTGTAGATCTTATTTTTCAGATATACAGGAATGAACCATACGGCAACAATGATCAGGGCAATGGCTGCAATCCATTCATAGGCGGCTACGGCAATCCCGAGGAAAAAACCTTCACCGCTCATACCGATGAACTGCTCAGCTGAGATGTTGGATGCGATGAGGGAGGCGCCAATGGCCCACCAGGTTAAAGTACCCTCGGCCAGGAAAAAGGCTTTGGCATCATGCTCGTCTTTTTTGCGCTGGCGGTAAATGTAATACCCATAACCGGATACGACTAGAAAGTAAAAGATGAAAACTACATAATCTGTAGTAACTAAACTATTGTTCATAATGGCTTTTATTTGGTTAGATAAGATATTGGGTAAAGTGCCGGACTGCTATGACTGTCCGGCACTTGAATGGGTTACTTGTAGAAAACTTCGTTCCAATGTAGTTCGTTCCGGAACTGATTGATATTGGTGTCGGCACCGATATTTACGTATTCAATGCCTGCGATATTGGCGAAATCGAGTAAGTGTGCTGTGGTTAAATTCTGGCTATAGGCCGTATGATGTGCACCTCCTGCATAAATCCAGGCTGCACATCCGGTTTTCATATCCGGAAGTGGTTTCCACAATACCTGTGCTACCGGAAGATTCGGTAATTGATGTTCAGGTTCCACCGCTTTTACCTCATTAACCAATAAACGGAAACGGTTTCCCATATCAATAATGGAGGCATTTAATGCATCACCACCTGCTACGTTGAAAATTAACCTGGCCGGATCTGCCTTACCACCAATGCCCAAAGGATGAACTTCCAGGCGTGCTTTACCATTGGCCAGTGATGCATCCACTTCGAGCATGTGCGAGCCCAATACCATAGCGTTCTCCGGATCGAAATGATAGGTATAATCTTCCATGAAAGCATTGGCACCTGGCAATCCGGCACCCATTACTTTACAGGCCCTTACTAAGGCAGCGGTTTTCCAGTCACCTTCTCCTGCAAAGCCATAGCCTGCAGCCATTAAGCGTTGTGCCGCAATGCCTGGCAGTTGGATCATGCCGTGCAGATCTTCAAAAGTATCACTGAACCCCTTAAAGCCACCGTCTTCCAGAAATTTCTTTAGGCCGAGTTCAATTTTAGCTGCTTCATAAACAGAAGCATGTCTGGCGCCGTCACGCAAAAGATCTGGAGTCATGGTATAACTCGCTTCATATTCAGTAATCAGATCCTGAATCGCTGTTTCAGGGATACCATTGATGACAGCCACCAGGTCGCCAATGCCATAGGTGTTCACTTCAAAACCAAACTTAAGTTCAGCTTCAACTTTATCACCGTCAGTTACTGCTACATAGCGCATATTGTCACCAAAGCGGGCAAATTTAGCCCCCTGCCAGTCGTGCCAGCCTGCTGCAGCCCTGGTCCATACGTTAATTTCGTTGACTACTTCCTGGTCTTGCCAGTGCCCTACAACCACTTTACGGTCTTTGCGCATGCGGGTAACCATAAACCCAAACTCCCGGTCGCCATGCGCGCTTTGGTTCAGATTCATAAAATCCATGTCGATGGTATCCCAGGGAATATCGCGGTTGAACTGTGTATGCAAGTGTAATAAGGGTTTCCGAAGGATATTTAAACCTCTGATCCACATTTTTGCGGGAGAGAAGGTGTGCATCCAGGTAATGACGCCAATACAATTGGCGCTGATGTTGGCTTGCTGCAGCGTTTCGAAGATCTCTTCAGCTGTTTTTACGATTGGCTTATACACTACGCGAACCTGTATGGCTTCTGCAGCATCTAAGGATGCGGCAACTTGTTGTGCATGGGCTGCGACTTGCTTTAAGGTTTCCTCACCGTATAAATGTTGGGTTCCGGTGATGAACCATACCTCTAAATTTTTTAAACTGATCATTATAAAATGTGGTTAACTAATTTGTTATTGTCCGTAATAAGAATCTGCACCATGCTTGCGCTCATAATGCTTTTTTATGAGTGAATTTTTCAATCTTGGTACATCATTTCTGATTTGTTCTGTAAGCAGCGCCATTCTGGCCACTTCTTCCAGTACTGCACTATTGTAAACAGCTTTTTCAGCTGTTTTCCCCCAGGTAAAAGGGGCGTGATTGCCAACCAGGATCATTTCTACCTCCTGGTAACTTAATCCGGCTGTTTTCAGATGGTTCATAATCTGAAAACCAGTTTCATACTCGTAATTGCCGGAAATCATGTCGTCCTGCATTGGTGGCGCACAGGGGATATCTGTTGTCAGGTGATCTGCATGTGTGGTACCATAAATGGGAATTGCTCTCTGAGATTGTGCCCAGGCCGTGCCGTAGGTAGAATGCGTATGTACAATTCCGCCAATATCCTCCCAGTGCTTGTACAGAACCGCATGTGTTTTGGTATCTGATGAGGGGCGAAGTGTTCCTTCAACCGTATTTCCGTCGAAATCTACAATCACCATTTTTTCAGCAGTCAGCTCTTCATAAGGAACGCCGCTTGGTTTAATGGCAAATACACCTGCACTGCGGTCAGCAGCACTGGCATTACCAAAAGTGAAAAGCACCAATCCCAGTTTTGGGAGTAACATATTGGCCTGATAAGCTTTTTCCTTTATTTCCTGATAATTATTCATTGATGTTTTTTAATTAGGCGTATTGGGTTAGCTGGTCTTGATGGGTAAATCCCTGTTCTATGAATAGGCCCATTTCTTTATATTTCAAAAACCGGCTTTCGTAATAAGCGGTATTTTCCGGATTCGGGATATATGTTTGATCGAAGCCACTGCCCATGTTTTTCATCGCATCTTCTACATTCGGATAAATTCCGGCCACTACCGCGGCAAACATGGCTGCACCCAATGCGCAGGTATGTTCAAACTGGTGTATGCGAATTGGCATATTCAGCACATCGGCCATGGTTTGCATCACAAATGGCGATTTTTTGGCCACACCACCAATACCAATAATGCCCTTTACCGGAATGCCTTCGGCTTCAAAGCGGTTCACAATATTCTTGGCACCAAAACAAGTGGCCTCTACCAGGGCCCTGAATATGCGGGGTGCATCGCTGCCCAGATCAAGGTTTTGGATTGCACCTTTGAGTTCCTGATTGGCATCGGGAGTCCTTCTGCCATTGAGCCAGTCTAATGCCAGTTCATCCTCTTCTGTTTGAGGGAGCCGGGCCGCATGCGCACTCAGCTCTGGTATGAGCTGATCTAACAGTTCTTTTTCCAGTGCAGCTGCGGTATTGGGATCTAAAAGTGCTGATTTACGGAGCAGGTTCTTAATCGGCCAGGAAAGGACTTCTTTAAACCAGGCATAAGTGTCACCGAAAGCCGATTGTCCGGCCTCCAGTCCAAGCATTCCAGGAATGACAGAACCATTTACCTGTCCGCAAATTCCTTTGATGAGTTTGTCCTTAACTTCCTGGATCGGCGCGACCAGGATATCGCAGGTAGAAGTTCCCATCACTTTACTGAGGTAGTAAGGTTCTATTTGTCCGCCTACAGCTCCCATGTGTGCATCAAATGCACCAACACCAATTTTAACATGCGTTGACAAGCCCAATTTTGCTGCCCATTCTTCACTGATTAGTCCTGCAGATTCATCTGCGGTATAGGTGTCTGTGAAAAGACGTTCCCTGATACCGTCAAGAACAGGGTCCAGTGCTTTGAAAAAATCGTTTGGTGGCAATCCGTTAAATTCTTCTGCCCAGAGGGCTTTATGCCCGGCCGCACAACGGCTTCTTTTCATTTTGCTGATGTCTGTACCGCCGGTCAGCAGAAAAGGAATCCAGTCACAGTGTTCTACCCAGGAGTAACAGGCGGTTCTAACCTGCTGGTCGGCACGGAGCACATGCAGTAATTTGGCCCAGAACCACTCTGAAGAGTAAATCCCCCCACAGTATTTAAGGTAATTGGTGTCGTATTCAGCTGCATGCTGGTTAATCTGCATGGCTTCTTTTACTGCAGTGTGGTCTTTCCACAACACAAACATGGCATTTGGATTGTCCTCAAAATCTGGTAATAAAGCCAATGGCAGGCCTGTATGGTCTACCGCTACAGGGGTAGATCCGGTGGTGTCTACAGAAATCGCCCTGATGTTCCTGGCAATCGGAGCACCACCAGCTTTTTCGATGCAGGTCCTGATGCTTTGCTCCAGGCCTTCTATATAATCTAATGGATGTTGTCTGAATTGGTTTTGCGCCGGATCACAGAATAATCCTTTTTGCCAGCGCGGGTAATAAAAAACGGAGGAGGCCAGTTCAGCCCCGTTTTTTGCGTCGATAAGGACAGAGCGGACGGAGTCCGATCCATAATCTACACCAATAACGTATTGATCTTCGTTCATACAAATAAATTAAACGTCTAATTAACATTTAATTTATTTATTAAAAGAATTTATTTGAATAAATTTTTCAAAAAAAATATTGCGGCTAGCTCGTAATTAATTTATCGGGTTTAGGGATGAAACTTAAGAATGCCTGGAAGTTGGCCTGGTATTTTTTCTTATCCAGTTTGAAATAAAACGCTCCTTTTTTTGATCCGGTTTTATCCTTTTCGGGTAATTTAATCAAAAGACCAGTGGCACTGATTTTACGGATAAAATTCCTGTTGTCTATATTGGTGTTATAAACGTCTTCATATAAGTTTTGAAGTTGGGGCAGGGTGAATTTTTTAGGAAGAAGTTCAAAAAGGATGGGATGTAGTGCTGCTTTGTAACGGATCCTTTCCTTGGCATTTTCAACCATCTTATCATGGTCAAAGATCAGTTTCGGGGTATCTTTGAGTAAAAACCACTCCGCGTGGAACTGATCGCTTAGCTGCGTTTTATATTTATTGATGTCAATCAATGCGAAATAAGTTATCGACAACGTGCGTTCAATGGGATCTCTCAATGGATCGCCATAGGCCTGAATCTGTTCCAGGTAAACGCCTTCGAGTCCGGTTAACTGCGACAATACGCGATTTGCTGCACCGTCCAGACTTTCTTCGGGCTTTACAAATCCACCCATTAAGCTCCATTTATCTTTTTCAGGTTCTAAGGCCCTTTTAATCAACAGAATTTTAATATGTTCTCCGTCAAATCCAAATATGATGCAGTCAACAGCGATTAGGAATCGGCTTTGCTTGGTGTATTTTGTCATAGGGGTTAAAATTATAAAAAATTAAGTTTATCTAGGGTGTAATGTATTCGATTATATTTTTAATTGTTTGGTTGACGTTTAATATTCTTTTTTATATATTCGTTGCCTAATCAAATTTAAAACAGTATTGTATGAACAAGAAATTCAATTCTATCTGCCTGGCATCTGTGCTTTTGTGGGCGCTTAGTGGGTGTGACAATGTTTCCAATAAATCGGCTGTCAAAGGCGATTCTGTGGTACTTTCTACCAGTAAAATTCCCGATTCAGCAGGTTTCAAAAATCGTGTTAAAGGCAAAGAGGTTTCTTTGTTTGTGCTTAAAAACAAAAATGGGGCAGAGGCTGCAATCACCAATTATGGAGGGCGTCTGGTTTCTTTGCTGGTTCCCGACAATAAAAATGAATTTAAAGATGTGGTACTGGGATACGACAGTTTAAAATCCTATCAGAAAAAAGGCGAACCATTTTTTGGTGCTTTGATTGGCAGGTTCGGTAACCGCATTGCAAAAGGTCAGTTTTCTTTAGAAGGAAAGGCCTACAAACTTCAACTTAATGATGGGATAAATACCTTGCATGGTGGATTTGATGGCTTTTTTGCCCAGGTTTGGGATGCTAAAAAGATCAACGGGCAGACTCTAGAATTGAGTTATTTATCTAAGGACAACGAAGCCGGGTATCCTGGTAATTTACAAGTGAAAGTGACCTATAGCCTGACGGATGACAATTCGTTGAAAATCAGCTATGAAGCTACTTCAGATAAAAGCACGGTGCTGAACCTTACCAATCATGCTTATTTTAATTTGAATGGTGCCGGTGACGCGACCATTACTGATCATTTGCTGACGATAGAAGCCGATGGTTACACCCCGGTAGATAGTACTTTAATTCCGACAGGAAAAATAGAACCTGTTGCCGGAACACCATTTGATTTTAGCAAGGCAACCTTGATCGGTGCGCGTATTGATGCGGTTAACGAGCAATTGAAATTTGGGAAGGGATATGATCATAATTTTGTACTTAGAAAAGGTACAGGTTTACGTAAAGCAGCTACGGTAGTCAGCACCAAAACCGGTATAGCGATGGATGTGCTCACGGAAGAGCCTGGCCTGCAGTTTTATAGTGGTAATTTCATGACCGGTGAGGATCATGACGGTAAAGGTGGTGTAAGTTATCCGCATCGTTCTGCATTCTGCCTGGAAACACAGCATTTTCCTGATTCGCCAAATCAGGCTTCTTTTCCATCAACGGTGCTTAAACCTGGACAAACCTATAAAACCAATACAGTTTATAAGTTCTACATTCAAAAATAAAACCAGTTCGTCATCCTGAATGAAACTTTTATCGTTAATTCAGGATGACGAACCTACCTTTTTGAATACCCCAATTCTGCAGTTGCAAATTCATGTCGATTTGCTTGAATAATAAAATAATTTCGTCTTATCTTTACTATGATGAAATTTCTACTGTGCGCATTCTTAATAACACTCAACATTACGGTCACTGCACAGGATTCTACAACTGTTCAGATTTATCCAAAATATGACCGTGTGGGTAAATTTCATCGTTTCCTTTTTGGGAATAATTACCGTAAAGAATATGCCCTGAAAACCAAGGTTCCGGTCATACGGATTTCTGAAATAAAGGGCGGTTTGACCCCAACTAAACGTGGTGGTGGTAATCAATCACATTCTCTGCGTCTGGTGGATAAGAACGGAAAAGAGTGGGTATTGAGAAGCGTGGAGAAATATCCGGAAATTTTGTTGCCTGAAGTATTCAGGAAAACGTTTGCTGGTGAGGTTGTAAAGGATAACATGTCTGCACAACATCCCTTTTCTGCATTGGTTGTCCCTGATTTTGCAGCTGCTGTCGGCATTTTTCATACAGAGCCCATGATCGGATGGGTTTTACCCGATGCACAACTGGGGCAATATTCGGATCTGTTTGCCAATACCCTCTGTCTTTTGGAAGAGCGGGAGCCGGAGGGGGATACCGATAACTCGGAAAAAATGACCCGAAAATTAAACGACAATAACGATTACAGTTACGATGGACCTATGATGTTGCGGGCGAAAGCACTGGATGCATTATTGGGGGACTGGGACAGGCATGAGGACCAGTGGCGCTGGAAACCTGTTAAAGAGGAGGCAAGCGGGCTGATTAAGTACCAGGTGATTCCACGGGATCGTGACCAGGTGTTTTACCTGTCTGAAGGCATCATTCCCAGGTATGCGCAATCGTCCTGGTTGTTGCCTATGATTCAGGGTTATGAGCGGAATTTACCCGATATCAATTGGTTTTTCTGGGAAGGCCGTGCCATTTACGGACGTTGGTTCTCTCAACTCAGTGAGGTGGAATGGAATGCAATTGTACAGGATTTTTGTGCCGCAGTAACCGATGAGGTCATGGAAAAAGCGTTGAAAAAGCTGCCAGAACCGGGGTATACATTGAGGCACGATCAGTTACTTGCACAGCTTAAAGTAAGGAGGGCAAAACTTCCGGAAATGATGCGTAAGTACTACCGTTTCATCAATCGGATTGTGGATGTCCAGGCCAGCAATAAAAATGAGCAGGTTACCATCAACGATGCACCAGGAAAAGCACTGACAATTCATATCCATAAACTGGCTAAAGATGGTACAAGAAAAGAACTGACCTTTAACCGCACATTTGATCCGGCAGTTACGCAGGAAGTGAGACTGTATGTGCGGGATGGAAACGATAGCCTGGTTTTGAACAATAAAAGCTCAGCAATTAAAATCAGGATCATAGGTGTATCCGGCGAAAAATCTTATCGCATTGAAAATGCTTACCGGAAAGTACGCATTTACGGGAATGACGATCAGGTAACCATCAGTGGAAACACCAGTAGGGTGCTAAAAAAGCTTGACAGTGATACTTCAAATACGCATTTTGTACCTACTGACCTGTATACACGCAGAACGTTACTGCTCAATGCCGGGTACAACATTGACGACCGGCTGCTTATGGGGCTTTCGTATCGTATTGTGCAGCCCGGGTTCAGAAAGCTACCTTATGGCAGCGTACATTCCTTTTCCTTTTTACATTCCTTTGCAACTTCCGGTTTTCGTTTCAATTATAAATCTGAATTGTTCCAGGTATTTGGTAAAACGGATCTGATTTTACAGGCAGACGTATTTGCACCTGAGAATTCTCAAAACTTTTTCGGTCTGGGCAATGAAACAACATTTGATAAAACCGGTGATTTTGTCCGGTACTACCGGGCCAGGTTTAGCTTGTATCAGTTTGATCCTGCTTTTAGGTGGCGCTGGTCGAAATCTACGCTAACTGCGGGTCCGTCTTTTCAGTATTACAGGTATAATCGGGATGACAATGCCGGACGATTCATCACCAATACAGCACAATTGCAATCTGCCGATAGTGCAACCATCACAAAAGATAAACGCTACGCAGGCCTGAGCCTGAATTACGTGAACAACAATCGGAACAGCGACATTTTGCCAAGCTCGGGTACGCATCTGGATACACGCTTAACCGCCTATCAGGGTTTGAATGGTTTTTCCAATAGTATTGTTCAGCTCAATGCTGCATTTACGGTGTACCAAAGTCTGAACAAGAGAAAAACCGTAATCATTACAGATCGGATTGGTGGCGGTGCTACGCTTGGTCAACAAGCTTTTTACCAGTCGCAGTTTTTAGGCGGCCAGGGAAATTTGCTGGGGTACAGGGAATACCGTTTTGGTGGACAAGAAAGTCTGTATAACAATTTTGAGTTGCGGGCAAAAGTAGCCGATTTCATCAATTATGTTTTACCCGGGCAGTTCGGTCTCATCGGTTTTCACGACGTTGGAAGGGTTTGGAAAAAAGGCGAGCAATCCCGGGTCTGGCACCAGGGTTATGGCGGCGGAATTTATTTTGCACCAGCGTCTTTAACTGTTTTTCGTCTGGTGATGGGGCACTCCAATGAGGGCTGGTATCCCTATTTTGCAATGAAGTTTAGGTATTAAATATGACCGAAAATTAATAAATGACATTTTAGGAATAAAAGAAAAGCCGTAATTTAGCGGTTCCTTTTACCAGGCAGCAGAATTCGTTAATTATGAAAAAAAATTTTGTATCCAATTCCAGGGAGTCGATCCGGATGTTTAAAAATCCTTTATTCGAAGCATTGTCTAAAGTGCCTTATTTTGTGCCTTTAATTGTTTATGTTCCTGTTATTGCTTATTTTTTCTGGACTTCTATACAAACCAATGGAATCTTGCTGTTTCTAGCGCATTTATTGCTCGGTCTGTTCGTCTGGACATTGACAGAATATGTATTGCACCGCTTTGTTTTTCATTTCTATCCTTCCTCGGAATGGGGTAAACGTATACATTTTATTTTTCATGGTGTGCACCATGATTATCCAAACGATGCACAACGACTGGTGATGCCGCCTTCTGCCAGTATCCCTTTGGCAGCTGCCTTTTATTTCCTGTTCAAGTGGTTGCTTCCGGTAGCGCTGTTGGACGGTTTTTTCGCCGGATTTATTGCAGGTTATCTTTTTTACGACATGACACATTATATGTTGCATCACGCCCAATTTAAAAATGGCGTATGGAAAAAAATTAAACAGCACCATATGTTGCACCATTACGATGATTCTACACGTGGGTACGGTGTAACTTCAGCACTCTGGGATAAAATCTTTGGCTCTGACTTTTTAAAAAAATAAGTCGCGCGCTTTCTTTTTTGCTAAAATAGTTTATTAACTCGCTAAAATAAAGGTCTGAAAGACAATTAAAAATCTTCAACTTGCATTTGCCAAATTGAGCTTATTCAAATGATGAAGATTTTTTTTTATAGAGGATGTAGCCTTGCAGCTTTCTTTTTTTTGTTAACCGTGCTCTGTCCTGCGCAACAGTTTGTTCATTTGCCGAAACAGCAGGACCGCTGGGTTATACAACCGGACGGCAGTATACTTTGGAACGTCAACAATACTTTTCCGCATACTGATCATATTGAAATGGCCGGCGAGCGGGTTGCCATATGGATTGAGTACAGCCTGGACAGTATCAAAAGAACCAGGATTAGCCGGACACTTGTTTTTCCAACATTCAGGATGTTGCCTGATGCCACCAGATCCCATGTCTCCTATACTTTTCAAGACAATGAATTGCCACGGTTTTACATCAATAAAAGGCTGCTTGATTTTGGAACAGTTAAAAGTGGAAAATCCGGTAATTTAGGCTTTGATGTTAAAAGCATCAGCCACAAAGGCATCATGCGCATACAGGCAGAAAGCGGAAAGCCGACTTTGGTGACCATACAGCGGAGTTTTTATCCTGCTGTGGATCAGGCAATGGCCATAGAAAAGTTTGTTTTTACCAATGTATCGGAAACCGATTTGCCCATTACTATGGAATACATGAAAAAAGAAATGCGTACCGATCCGTCCAGAAGTAAAGGGCAATCGCATAGTGTAATTATGGGAACGGCAGGTGATGGGAGTAAAATGGTTAAACCTGGAGGATCTGTAACTTTTGCGGTTTATTATCTGGCCAGCGACCAGCCCGAT
>Ga0247805_1001634_pt1 | contig 10693 bp, 10 predicted proteins | sample UWRJL044104R1_FD_180930 | JGI IMG/M metagenome (GOLD analysis project Ga0247805, IMG submission 180930) | Plant litter microbial communities from Arlington Agricultural Research Station in Wisconsin, United States - UWRJ-L044-104R-1 | ecosystem: Environmental > Terrestrial > Plant litter >...
CTCCGCCGCTGGTTGCGCCGGCGCCGATCACGGTGTGGATTTCGTCGATGAACAGAATCGCATCGGGCAGCTTTTCCAGCTCCGTCACTACCTGCTTAAGCCGTTCCTCGAAGTCGCCGCGATAGCGCGTGCCAGCCAGCAACGCGCCCATATCGAGCGAGTAAATCACCGCCGGTTCGAGCACTTCGGGCACTTCGCCTTCCACGATCTTGCGCGCAAGGCCTTCGGCAATCGCTGTCTTGCCCACGCCCGGATCACCCACATAAAGCGGGTTGTTCTTGGAACGGCGGCACAGGATCTGGATCGTCCGGTCAACTTCCGGCCCGCGCCCGATCAGCGGATCGATCTTGCCCGCCAGCGCCTTGGTATTCAGGTTGACGCAGAACTGGTCGAGCGCGCTTTCCTTCTTGTTCTTATCCGGCTTTTCCTCGGCCTTGGCCTCGTTCTGCTCCGCACCTTCCGGCGAGCGGCTTTCGATCTGGCGGCCGCCCTTGCCGATGCCGTGGCTGATGAAGCTGACTGCATCCAGCCGGCTCATATCCTGCTGCTGGAGGAAATAGACGGCGTAGCTGTCGCGTTCGGAAAACAGCGCCACCAGCACGTTTGCGCCGGTTACGGTGTCTTTGCCGGAGGATTGGACATGCAGGATCGCACGCTGGATTACCCGCTGGAAGCCAGCGGTGGGCTGCGGATCGGCCTGATCTTCGCTTTTCAGCGACTGGTATTCCTGATCGAGATACTGGCGCACCACGTTGGCCAGTTCGCCAAGGTCCACCCCGCAGGCGGTCATCACTTCGCCCGCTTCCGGGTCGCTTACCAGCGCGAGCAGCAGATGCTCCAGCGTGGCGTATTCGTGCGTCCGGTCCACAGCTTGCTGGATAGCTCCGTGGAGCGTCTTTTCGAGATTCTGTGCGAAACTTGGCATGTCCGTCCTTTGGCTATGCGGCCTGTAGGGGTGAAATCTGCGCCCTGTTAAGTGAATATGGGTATAACAGTGCGAGGCTGAAAGACCGCAAATGCGCGAAGATTTGCGTTATGTGGGTCAAGCCGCGCTGGGGCGCGATAATGGAGCGTTGTGCGGGCCTGCTTCGGCCCATCAATCGACCGACCTGGGCTTGAACAGCGTATCGGCGAACTTGCGGTGATCCGCAGCCTTCGCGTGGATTGCCTTTACTCTTGCGATTTCCGCTTCGAGCAATGTGATGCGTTCCAGCAATTCATCCTGCGAATAGCTGTCGAGCAACTCCCCGGCCAGCAGGGCCGCCGCATCGGCACGTATCCGGGGGCGATCATCATCATTCATTGCATTGCAACATCACCATCGGAGCGCTTGCTGTCAATGGCGAGCATGCCTAGAAGACGGCAGGGCGCGGCACGGGATCAATCGGGGGACGACAGTGCGCGTTATTTTACCAGAAACCATGGCAGCCGTGGCCATCCGCGAACCGGGCGGGCCAGAGGTATTGCAGCTTGTCCAGCGCCCGGTGCCTGTGCCCGGTGCGGGCGAGGTGTTGGTGCGGGTGGCGTTTGCAGGGGTAAACCGCCCCGATTGCCTGCAACGCGCTGGCGGTTATCCGCCGCCGCCGGGCGCATCGGATCTGCCCGGCCTCGAAATCGCAGGCCAGATCGCTGCGCTTGGTCAGGGGGTCGAGCCCGAATGGATCAACCGCCGGGTTTGCGCGCTGGTTACGGGCGGCGGCTATGCCGAATATTGCGTCGCTCGCGCTGAACATTGCCTGCCGGTGCCCGAGGGATTGCCGATGGCAGAAGCCGCGGCTTTGCCCGAAACGCTGTTCACCGTGTGGCACAACGTGTTCGATCGCGGCCTTGCGCGCGATGGCGAGACTTTGCTGGTCCACGGCGGCACTTCGGGCATCGGCACGATGGCGATTAAGCTGGCCAAGCTGTTCGGCCTGAAGGTGATCGTGACCTGCGGCAGTGCGGATAAATGCGCCGCGGCACTGGCGCTGGGGGCCGATCACGCGATCAATTACCGCCTGGCTGATTTCGTGACCGAAGTGCTCGCCATAACCGGCGATACAGGGTGTGAAGTTGTGCTGGATATGGTCGCGGGCAGCTACACCCAGCGCAATCTGGACTGCATGGCGGTGGAGGGGCGGCTGGTGACTATCGCGGTGCTCGGCGGCGCCAAGGCGGAACTCAACATGGCCAAGCTGATGGTCAAACGCCAGACTATCACCGGTTCGACAATGCGCGCGCGGTCGGATGGGTTCAAGGCGATGCTGGCCGACGAATTGCTGCAAGAGGTGTGGCCGCTGGTGGAAGAAGGCGCGTTGCGCCCGCAAATGGACCGGGTTTTTCCGCTGGCCGAAGCATCGGCAGCGCACACGCGGATGGAAGCAGGCGACCATGTCGGCAAGATCGTGCTCGCCATCGGAGAGGGTTGAGGGATGAGTGCGAATTCGAGGCTGGATACCGCCGCTACGCGTGAAGAATTATATGCCGCCGCCGATGCCTATCTCGCCGCGCTGGCAGCGAAAGACCCTTCGGCCCTCGCTTGGGCAGAGCAAGTGGTGTTCACCGAAAACAACGTGCAACTCGCCATCGGGGACGGGCTGTGGAACACCGTAACGGCGGTTCGCGGCGATTATGATTTGAAATCAGCCGATACCCAAACCGGGCAAGTCTGCTGGTTCGGCATAATCGAGGAAAGCGGTGAAGCTGCGGTGATGGGGCTGCGGCTCGCACTGCGGGATGGCCGGATCACCGAGGCTGAGACTATCATCTGCCGTCCGCACGAACTCGGCCCGTTCCCGCAGATCGACGATACGCGCGCGGTCCGTCCGCTGATGCTGGACGATGTGCCCGCGCACCAGCGAACTCCGCGCGAACGGATGCTCGCGTTGGCCAACGGCTATTTCGACACGCTGCAACTCAACGACGGGCAGTTATTTACCCACTTCACCGATGATTGCGACCGGATCGAAAACGGGCTGCAAACCACCAACGTGCAGATCGAAGACTATCCGATTGCCGCAATGGGTACGGCCGACCAGTTCCGCCTCGGCCAGTATGTCTATGACGACCGGCTGCGCGACCGGCGCTTCCCACTGGTCGACGAGGAAAAGGGGCTGGTGCTCGCCGCCGGGTTTATCGACCATTCCGGCCGCGTAACCGATGTCACCTGGACCGATGGCAGCCGCCACAAATCCATCTTCACCTTCCCCCACAGCTTCGTGCTGCTCGAACTGTTCAAGATCGTGGATGGGAAAATCGCCGGGGTGGAGGCGGTGTTCGTGACCGTGCCGTACAACATGATCTCGCCGTGGATCGCGCCGCAGCCCTATATCGTGCGCTGACACAAGCCGTGTCGTAAAACTGCCGCTGAACTTTGGCCGCCGTGTAACAATCCTAAGCCATATACCCCTGCATGACACAGACGATGCGGGGGCGCAGCGATATGTTTGGTGGGTATTTCGAGGGCGATCTGGGCAATGGCTCACCCGTCAGCGCCTTTCCCGATTTCGCGCGGTTGACCCCGACCGCGCCGGAAAAGCCCGAGCGATCCGCCGATGGGCGGCGCAAATACCGTACCATCTGGATTTCGGACATTCACCTCGGCACCAAGGGCTGCAATGCCGAAATGCTGATCGATTTCCTCGACAGCTGCGATTCCGAAACCCTCTATCTTGTGGGCGATATTATCGACGGCTGGCGGCTGAAGCGCAAATTCTACTGGCCCGCCGCGCATAACGACATTGTTTGGCGGCTACTCAAGCGCGCCCGCCGCGGTACGCGGATCGTGTATATTCCCGGCAATCATGACGAGATGTTCCGCCAGTTCAGCGGGCTAAATTTCGGCGGCATCGAAATCCGCCGCGCGGCGTTCCACGATACTGCCGATGGGCGGCGCCTGATGGTGTTACACGGCGACGAATTCGACGCGGTGATGCTGTCGCACCGCTGGCTCGCCTTCGCTGGTGATGCGGCATACCATCTGCTGATGGGGCTGAACCGTTGGGTTAATCTGGCGCGGCGGGTGTTCGGGATGCCCTATTGGTCGCTGTCCAAAATGGCCAAGCACAAGGTGAAGAACGCCGCCAGCTTCATCGGCCGGTTCGAGGAAGTAGTCGCCCGCGCGGCGGCGGAACGCAAGGTGGACGGCGTGGTGTGCGGGCATATCCACACCGCCGAACACCGGATGATCGACGGTATCGAATACTGGAACGACGGCGATTGGGTCGAAGGGTGCAACGCGCTGGTCGAACATGCCGACGGGCGGATGGAAATCCTCCACTGGCCCGAAGAAATGGCCAAACGCAGCAAGATGGCGGACCTCGCCATAGTCCCGCTGGCTGCCTGAGCCAAGCGAACCGATGCGGATAGCGCTCATCACCGACGCATGGTTGCCGCAAATGAACGGCGTGGTGCGCACGCTGACCACCGTTATCGCGGAATTGCGCGCGCGGGGGCATGTGGTCGAGGTGATCTCGCCCGATCTCTACCCCAATTTTCCATGCCCTTCTTATCCCGAAATACGGTTGGCGGTGGCGGGATCGCGTGCGGTGGGGAGGCGGATCGAGCAGTTCGCGCCCGATGCGGTGCATATCGCTACCGAGGGGCCGTTGGGCTGGGCGGCGCGGCGTTGGTGCCTACGGAGAAGTGCGCGTTTCTCCACCGCCTACCACACGCAATTTCCTGACTATGTGGCGCGGCGCACCGGTCTGCCCGCCGGCCTGATCTGGCCGCTGATCCGCCGCTTCCACCGCCCGGCGCAATGCATCCTCGTCGCCACAGAAACGGTTCGGGAGCAATTGCGGACGCAGGGGCTGACCCAGCTTCACCACTGGAGCAGGGGCGTGGATGTGGCTGTTTTCCGCCCCGATCACCCCCCGCCCGACCTGTTCTTCGAGCTCCCGCGCCCGATCCAGCTGTATGTCGGGCGAGTGGCGGTGGAGAAGAATATCGAGGCTTTTCTGAGCAATACCCACCCCGGCACCAAGGTTGTGGTGGGCGAGGGGCCATCGCTCGACCGGTTGCGCGGCCAATTCCCCGACGCCATTTTTCTCGGCAAACGCAGCGGTGACGGATTGGCCGCGATCTATGCCGGAGCGGATGTATTCGTGTTCCCCAGTCGGACCGACACCTTCGGGCTGGTGATGATCGAGGCGCTGGCTTGCGGCACTCCAGTGGCGGCGTACCCTGTGCCCGGCCCGCTCGATGTGCTTGCCACCGGCAGCGGTGCGATGGCGGAAACCCTGGAGGATGCGATTGCCGAGGCACTTACTTTTCACCGCGAAGATTGCGTAGCGGCGGGCCGCGCTTACAGTTGGGAAGCCAGCGCAGACCAGTTTCTAACGGGCCTTGCGGCGATTACAAATGCACCACCGCGGCTTACAACCGATGCTGCGTACGCCTGAACCGGTTCAGCTTGCCGTTTACCGCCAAACCGGGTAGATCGCTGCTGGTAGGCCGTCCCGAAAGGGGCGGCCCTTTTATTTCATACGGAGAATTCGCGTGGCCCAGCCCACTCCCCTCATGCCCCACGCCACCGCCAGTTGGCTGGTGGACAACACGGCTCTCAGCTTCACGCAGATCGCCGAGTTCTGCGGGCTGCACATCCTCGAAGTGCAGGCGATGGCGGATGATCTGGCCAGTTCCAAATATACCGGGCGTGATCCGGTGCATTCGGGCGAACTGACCCACGCCGAGATCGAACGCGGGCAGGAAGATGCGAATTATTCGCTCAAGATGCAGAAAGCCCCGGTTGATGTCAGCCGCACCAAGGGCCCGCGTTACACGCCGGTGTCCAAGCGGCAGGACAAGCCCGACGGTATCGCGTGGATCATCCGCAACCACCCGGAAATTTCCGATGCGCAGATCGGCCGCTTGATCGGCACCACCCGCAACACGATCAACGCGATCCGTGAACGCAGCCACTGGAACATCAGCAACATCCTGGCGAAAGACCCGGTGACGCTCGGTCTGTGTTCGCAGCGTGAACTCGACGCAGCGGTGGCCAAGGCCTCGAAGCGTAGCGGTGCAGTGATTGAAGAAGACGCTGCCGAAGCAGTGGTCGTCCAGCGCGATGACCGGGCCAAGCTGATCGAAGAACTGCGCCGCGAACGCGATGATGCAGTGCGCGTTGCCGGTGCAGTCGCTCAGGAAGCGGAAGCCGAAGCATGGCTTACGGCGAAGCGCGCTTCTGAAGCAGGTCAGGCCTGATCGGGTAGTCCGGCTCGCTACGGCGGGCCGGATTTAACTGGCTGAGGTAAACACCGCATCTTCGATCGTAGCGATCTGCGTCTCGGTGATCTGCGTTACCAGCGCAGGAGCCACGCTGGCTGAACCCGGCGCGAATCGCCCGCTTACGAATGCGCCCTGTTCGATCGAGATCGTCTCGTAGCTGACATCGCCGTCGACCTTGGCGCCGCGCAACACCATCAGATCACGCACCCGCATCGAGCCGGAAACTGCGCCCGAAATACGCGCGCTGTCGGCCACGATCTCGCCTTCAACGAAACTTGTCTCGCCCATTACGAGCGCGGCGCAGGCGATGTCGCCGATCACTCGGCCATCGATGTGCAGATCGGCTGAAGCTTCGATATTGCCGCGGATTACTACATCCGAGCCAATCACCGAAAAGGTGCTGCTAGTTATGGGGCGAGTGGCGCGCTGGGGTGCTGCCTGTGAATGCTGCGCGGGCTTCTTCGAGAACATGTGGGGCAGTCTCCAGAAACGGGCGCGGGTTAACTGCACGGCCGTTGATGCGCACTTCGAAATGCAGATGCGGCCCGGTTGAACGGCCCGTACTGCCAATCGCGCCGATCCGCTGGCCCGCCGCAACTTGCTGCCCGACCCGCGAGTTAAACGCCGACATATGCGCATAGCGCGTAATCATGCCGGAACCATGACTGATTTCCACAACGTTGCCGTAGCCCGACTTCACGCCGACGAAGGTGACTTTCCCCGCGGCTGCGGCATTGATCGGTGCGCCAAGCGGGCCGCGGAAATCCAGCCCGGAATGCATCGCTCCGCCGCCGGTGAACGGATCGCGGCGGTAGCCGAAGCCCGAACTGATCGAATTGATATCGGCCGGCATGACTTGCGGAATGCCAGTGAGGCCGCGCTCCAGCGCTCCCATCCGGGCCAAGCTGAGGCCGAGCCGCTCAAACCGGGGGTCGAGCGAGCCATCGGCATTGGAGGATAGAGTTTCGAGCGGACCACCCATTGCACTATCATCCGCTGCCAGCATCGCGCGGGGATCGAGGCCGAGCGAGCGAATCGCCTGTTCGGCACGTGCCGCGCGGCGGTCGGCATAGCGGGTAAGGCGTTCGACAAAGGCGAACTGGCGCGCTTCGAGCCGGGCGAGACCTGCGGCTTCGGGTAAACCATCTTTCGCCATGCTGATAAGCTGCTGCGATTCGGCGCTGGCATCGCTGACTGTGTCGCTGGCTTCTTCTGCGACCATATCTTCGGGTAAGGCGGAAACTAGGTTTTCGAGGACTTCCTGCCGCCGCTGGAGATCGGCGGTTTCCTCGGCAATATCACCGCGATAGGCGGCAAGGCGGTTTTCGGAAGTTTCCACGCGGGCTTCACGGCCCATTAGCGAAGCCTGTTCGAAGCTCGCCTGAATCTGGAAGATCGCCACCGCGCCCATCGTCAGCGCCCAGAGCAGCGTTGCTCCTACAATCGCGCCCACAATGCGCATTTGCAGTTTTGAACTGACTTTGATGAAACGAACCTGGCCGTGGGAGCGCATGAAAAACTCACGCTCCGGAAACCAGCTCCGCAGGCGGGCCAAATGGCCGCCAACCGTTGAATTTGCCAAGACGACCCCGTGTCCGGTTGTTGTTGAGGGCGGGATAGCGGGCTTGCGGGCGGCGTCGAGTCGGTTGGCCGTAGCTTGGGGCGAAAGGAAGAGGGTTCGGGACGAATCGTTAGTACCACGTACTAATTGGCGAAATGCGGGAACGAATCGCCCTCCCGAACGTGCGCTGCGTTAGCGAATCGGCCTGACAGAGCTGCGACGCGATGATAGGGCGCGCCAATGGCCAGCCAAATTCAGACTTCGCTCGATCCCGATCAACTGGTGCACAGCCTCGCCCGCGAAGGCCGTGCTGCGCAGCGCATCCTCGCGCGGATGGGTGACGGCGCCAAAGCCGCCGCCTTGCGCGCCGCTGCTGCGGCGATTCGCGCTGCTGCCGATCCGATCCTCGCCGCCAACGCGGTCGACATGGCCGCTGGCGAAGCGCGCGGGCTGACTGCCGCCTTGCTCGACCGGCTGAAACTGGACGAGGGCCGGGTGGAAGGCATCGCCCGCGCCATCGAACAGGTCGCCGCGCTGCCCGATCCTGTCGGCGAGATTATCGCCCGCAGCACTGCGCCTTCGGGGCTGGAGCTTCTCCGTCGCCGCATTCCCATCGGGCTGATCGGGATTATCTACGAAAGCCGCCCTAACGTTACCGCCGATGCTGCTGCGTTATGCTTGCGTGCAGGCAACGCGGTGCTGCTGCGCGGTGGGACCGAGGCGGTGCATTCGAATCGCGCTTTGCACGCGGCGTTTGTCAGCGGGATGGAATCGGAAGGCGTCCCTGCCGCCGCCGTGCAACTGCTGCCGACGCAGGATCGCGCCGCTGTGGGGGCGATGCTGGCGGCTGCCGGGCTGATCGACATGATCGTGCCGCGCGGCGGAAAAAGTCTGGTCGAGCGGGTGCAGCGCGATGCGCGGGTGCCAGTGCTCGCGCATCTCGATGGCATATGTCACACCTATATCCACGCTGCGGCGGAGCCCGAAATGGCGCGCGCCATCGCGCTTAACGCCAAGATGCGGCGCACCGGCGTTTGCGGGGCGATGGAGACTTTGCTGCTCGATGTCGCCTTCCCCGCCAGCGGGGCCGTGCTGGCCGCGTTGATCGATTCGGGCTGCGAAGTGCGCGGCGATGCGCGGGCGCAGGCCATCGACACGCGCATCCTGCCTGCCGCCGCGAATGATTGGGATACCGAATATCTCGACGCCGTCTTGTCGGTCGCCGTGGTGGACGGGCTGGACGCGGCCATCGCGCATATCGCGAACCATTCTTCGGGCCATACCGAGGCGATCATCACCGCCGATGATGCGGCGGCTGCGCAGTTCCTCGATGAAGTGGACAGCGCCATCGTGATGCACAACGCATCGACCCAGTTTGCCGATGGCGGCGAATTCGGGCTGGGCGCGGAGATCGGCATTGCCACCGGGCGGCTGCACGCGCGCGGCCCGGTCGCGCTGGAAGGGCTCACGACGTATAAGTGGCAAGTCCACGGCACGGGGCATATTCGCCCGTAAAGGATCACAGCAATGCGCTACAACAAGCTCGGCCAGACCGGGATGATGGTATCCGAATTGTGCCTCGGCGCGATGACTTTCGGGACCAAGCCGGGCGGGTTTTTCCAGCATGATTGCGATCAGGCGGCGTCTACCGCGCTGGTGAAGCAGGCGCTGGATGCCGGGGTCAATTTCATCGACACCGCAAATGTCTATTCCGAAGGGCAGAGCGAGGAATTCACCGGGCAGGCGCTGCGCGACCTCGGTATCGCCCGCGATCAGGTGGTGATCGCGACCAAGGGCATGGGGCCGATGGGCAATGGCCCCAACGATTCGGGCTATAGCCGCTATCACCTGCTCGGCCAGATGGACGCCAGCCTTGCGCGGCTGGGGCTGGATCATGTCGATCTGTACCAGATTCACGGCTGGGATCCGCATACCGGAATGGAAGAAGGCCTGCGCGCGTTGGAAGATATCGTCCGTTCGGGCCGCGCGCGCTATATCGGGGTGAGCAACTGGGCCGCTTGGCAGATCACCAAGGCGCTGGGCATTGCGGACGCGCGCGGGTGGGACAAGTTCGTCTCCAATCAGGCGTTTTACGCGGTATCCGGGCGCGATCTGGAACGCGAAGTGGTGCCGATGATGCTGTCCGAAGGGCTCGGCCTGATGGTGTGGAGCCCGCTGGTTGGCGGATTGCTCAGCGGCAAGTACGATTTCGGTGAAGATGGCGCGGTCAGCGGCGATGGGCGGCGCGCTACGCTCGATTTCCCGCGCGCGGATAAGCGGCTGGGGGCGAGGGCGGTGGACGCAATGCGTCCGATGGCTGAGGAGCGCAGCGTTTCGGTCGCGGCCATTGCGCTGGCGTGGCTGCTGCATCAGCCGGTCGTCTCCAGCGTGATCGTGGGCGCGCGCAAGGCGGACCAACTGGCGCAGAACCTTGACGCGACCGATATCGAGCTGACCAGCGATGAATTGCTGATCCTCGATCCCATCGCCCGGCTGGCGGACGAATACCCGGCCTGGGCGATCAACGCGCAAACCGTGCGCCACGGCTTCCGCGCGTCACCCCGGCGTCGCAATCTATGAAAAGACGCCCGGTTTGAATCGCCCAATCACCGGAATTCTGGGCGGCAGCTTCAACCCCGCGCATGGCGGACACCGGCGAATCTCGCTGTTTGCGCTGAACGCGCTGGGGCTGGACGAGGTGTGGTGGATGGTCTCCCCCGGCAATCCCTTGAAGCCCGCGCAGGGCATGGCCCCGCTCGCCGCGCGGGTTAAGTCTGCGCGCAAGATGAGCCGCAATGCGCCGATCCGGGTGACCGCGATCGAGCGCGAACTGGGCACGCGCTTTACCGTCGACACATTGCGTGCGCTTACCCGCCGCTATCCCCGCAGGCGGTTCGTGTGGCTAATGGGCGCCGACAATCT
>Ga0247805_1001635_pt1 | contig 10682 bp, 8 predicted proteins | sample UWRJL044104R1_FD_180930 | JGI IMG/M metagenome (GOLD analysis project Ga0247805, IMG submission 180930) | Plant litter microbial communities from Arlington Agricultural Research Station in Wisconsin, United States - UWRJ-L044-104R-1 | ecosystem: Environmental > Terrestrial > Plant litter >...
TTCCCAAGCAAAGCTGAAGCTGATAAAGTCTCGGCCCTTCTTACAGAGACCCTTACAGGGTTTGTAGCAAAAGGCGCAAACATCTCGATGTTGCACCGGAAGTTACAGGCACTGCTCTAAAAGGAATCGAGTGCCAGGCACTCGTGCAACAGATACAGGGGCGTCGCCAAGCGGTAAGGCAGCAGGTTTTGATCCTGCCATGCGTTGGTTCGAATCCAGCCGCCCCTGCCATTTTCCTATAGTCATCCAGGCATACCCTAAGCCTCCAGGTACTGCGCGTGTCCAAGATGATGGTCTTTACGGGGAACGCCAACCCCGATCTGGCTCGGCGTGTCGTACGTCAGCTGCATATCCCTCTCGGTGACATCTCTGTTGGAAAGTTCTCCGACGGTGAGATTACCGCTGAGATCAATGAAAACGTTCGCGGTAAAGACGTCTTCATTATCCAGCCGACCTGCGCTCCGACCAACGATAACCTGATGGAACTCGTCGTGATGGCTGACGCCTTCCGTCGCTCCTCGGCCACTCGTATCACTGCTGTAATTCCTTACTTTGGTTATGCCCGCCAGGATCGCCGTCCGCGTTCCGCCCGTGTGGCTATCAGCGCTAAAGTGGTTGCGGACATGCTCACCGTCGTCGGTATCGACCGTGTGCTGACTGTCGACCTGCACGCTGACCAGATTCAAGGCTTCTTCGATATTCCGGTAGATAACATCTACGGCTCCCCGGTTCTGGTGGATGACATCGAAGACCAACGCTTCGAAAACCTGATGATTGTCTCCCCGGATATCGGCGGCGTCGTGCGTGCACGTGCTGTTGCCAAATCCCTGGGCGTCGATCTGGGCATCATCGACAAGCGCCGCGAGAAGGCCAACCACTCCGAAGTGATGCACATCATCGGTGATGTTGAAGGCCGTACCTGTATTCTCGTCGACGACATGGTCGATACCGCCGGCACCCTGTGCCACGCGGCCAAGGCGCTGAAAGAACACGGCGCTGCCAAGGTCTTCGCGTATTGCACACACCCCGTTCTGTCGGGCCGTGCAATCGAGAACATCGAAAATTCCGTGCTGGACGAACTGGTGGTGACGAACACTATCCCGTTGTCCGCTGCAGCACAGGCCTGTGACCGTATCCGTCAACTGGATATCGCACCGGTAGTCGCTGAGGCGATGCGTCGCATCAGCAATGAAGAATCGATCAGCGCGATGTTCCGATAAGGGCCCTGCCCTGCCGAACCATCCGTTGACGAAAAGCGCCCCGCCCCGACACCAAATGCCGGGGCGGGGCTTTTTTGCCCATACCGTGTCTGGCGCTGGTCGCAAACGCCGCTCGGTCATGGCTATTTTGGAGATACAAAATGAACGAATTTACTCTGAACGCCCAAGCGCGTAATGACCTGGGGAAAGGTGCGAGCCGCCGCCTGCGTCGTCTCGCCGCCCAAGTCCCAGCCGTTGTCTACGGTGGTGGCAAGGAAGCTGTTTCGATCACCATCGAAGCCAAGGAAATTGCCAAGCTGTTCGAAAACGAAGCTGCTTTCAGCCACGTTATCGAACTGAATGTCGATGGCGCCAAGCAGAACGTACTGATCAAGGCCATGCAGCGTCACCCGGCCAAGCAGTTCATCATGCACGCCGACTTCATCCGCGTCGTAGCTGGCCAGAAACTGACCGCTATCGTTCCAGTGCACTTCATCAACGAAGAAGCACCGGTCAAGAAAGGCGGCGAGATCTCGCACACTACCACTGAGCTGGAAGTGACCTGCCTGCCGAAAGACCTGCCTGAGTTCATCGAAGTTGACCTGGGCGCGCTGGAAATCGGTGACAACGTTCACCTTTCCGACGTCAAGGCACCGAATGGTGTTGAATTCGTCGCTCTGGCGCACGGCAAGGACCTGGACATCGCTAACGTCCACGCCCCTCGCATCGTCCAGGACGAAGAAGAAGGCACCGCAGAAGGCGAAGCAGAGTAATCATTACTCGCTAGCCGGTTGAACCCGTGATGATGCTCGCCATCATCACACTCGACCCAAGGAAGAGCCCCTGACGTGACCGCCATCCAACTGATCGTCGGCCTGGGAAATCCAGGCCCCGAATACGAACAGACCCGGCATAACGCAGGGGCTCTTTTCGTCGAGCGCATTGCCAGCGCCCAGCGTGTCAATCTGACCGCTGACCGCAAATATTTCGGCCTGACGGCTAAGTTCAGTCATCAGGGCCAAGACGTTCGTCTGCTGATTCCTACCACGTACATGAACCGCAGCGGCCAGTCCGTCGCGGCTCTGGCGGGTTTCTTCCGGATTCCTCCGCAAGCCATTCTGGTGGCCCACGACGAACTCGACCTGCCTCCGGGCGTCGCCAAACTCAAACTGGGTGGCGGGCACGGCGGGCATAACGGGTTGCGCGACATCATTGCGCAGCTCGGCAACCAGAACGGCTTCCACCGCCTGCGGCTTGGCATCGGCCACCCGGGCGACGCCAGTCTGGTGTCCAATTTCGTCCTGGGTCGAGCGCCACGCGCCGAGCAGGAAAAGCTGGATGCCAGCATCGACTTTGCCCTCGGCGTGCTGCCGGATGTACTCGCTGGCGACTTCGCCAAGGCGATGCGCGTCCTGCACAGCCAGAAGGCCTGACATCACTCGAGGGGAAACACCATGGGATTCAACTGCGGCATCGTCGGCCTGCCCAACGTCGGCAAGTCCACCCTGTTCAACGCCCTGACCAAGTCCGGTATCGCGGCGGAGAACTTTCCCTTCTGCACCATCGAACCGAACACCGGCATCGTGCCCATGCCGGACCCGCGCCTGCAGGCCCTGGCCGACATCGTCAACCCGAAGCGCATCCTGCCGACCACGATGGAATTCGTGGACATCGCCGGGCTGGTAGCCGGTGCCTCCAAAGGTGAAGGCCTGGGCAACAAGTTCCTCGCCAACATTCGCGAGACTGACGCCATCGCCCACGTTGTGCGCTGCTTCGAAGACGAGAACGTGATTCACGTTTCCAACAGCGTCGACCCGAAGCGCGACATCGAGATCATCGATCTGGAACTGATTTTCGCTGACCTCGACAGCTGCGAGAAGCAACTGCAGAAAGTCACGCGCAACGCCAAGGGCGGTGACAAGGACGCAGTGGTCCAGAAAGGCCTGCTGGAACAACTCATTGCTCACTTCACACTGGGCAAACCTGCCCGCAGCCTGATGAAGAGCATGAGCGCCGATGAGAAAGCCGTCATCAAGGGCTTCCATCTGCTGACCACCAAACCGGTCATGTACATCGCCAACGTTGCTGAAGACGGCTTCGAGAACAACCCGCACCTGGACGTGGTTCGCGCCATCGCCGAAGAAGAAGGCGCAATGCTGGTGCCGGTCTGCAACAAGATCGAGGCAGAAATCGCCGAACTCGACGACGGCGAAGAAAAGGACATGTTCCTGGAGGCCCTGGGCCTTGAAGAGCCTGGTCTGAACCGCGTGATCCGTGCCGGCTACGAAATGCTGCACCTGCAGACCTACTTCACTGCCGGTGTTGAAGAAGTTCGTGCCTGGACCGTCCGTGTCGGCGCCACTGCGCCACAGGCTGCCGGCGTGATCCACACCGATTTCGAAAAAGGCTTCATCCGCGCCGAATGCGTCGCCTACAACGATTTCATCCAGTACAAGGGTGAGGCCGGTGCCAAGGAAGCGGGCAAATGGCGCCTGGAAGGCAAGGACTACATCGTCAAAGACGGCGACGTTCTGCACTTCCGTTTCAACGTCTAACGCGTTCGAGGGCCTTCACGGCCCCCGCTGAACACCAAAGCCCGCGCATCATTCAGTGATCGCGGGCTTTGTGCTTTCAGCGCTTTGTATCTGTCAGTAGCGCTCGCCTGCCTCGGTGCGGCTCAGACAATCGGCTGCGCTGCGCGAAACAGCAAAACCACACCCTCACGTTTGAGCGTTACATCACGAAAGTGCGTCCGCAAATGCGCCTCGAAACCTGCCTGAGTGTCCTGGCTGTTTCCGAAGATGCCTTTCTTGTTGTACACCGCCATCAGCTTGCGGCCAAAGCCATTGTGCCCCGCCTCATCCCCCAAAATCGTTGCGCCAAACAATACGCCGTCCGGGGTCAGATTGTGCTTGAGGTGAGCGAAAATCGCCGCCTTGGCGTTCAGCGGGCCTGGCAGGCAATGCAGCAGATAGAACAGCGATATCGAGTCGAAGCGTTCGTTACCGGGGATCGGCGTCACCACGTCATGCTGAAGGGTACGCGTGTCTGGCCGGCCGATCCTGCGCTTGGCGGCAGCGAGGCTGCTTGGGTTGAGGTCCATCAAGGTGATTTGGGTGTTCGGTGGCAACTGGGCTTTCGCCAGGTAGTAACCCGTGCCGACGCCAATATCCAGATGGTGCGCACGAACAGTGGCGCCGAAGAACGGCAACAGCACCTGATCGGTCGGGCAGCGCCAGGCATACCGATTGGAAATGCCCAGCACCCAGGTGTCGTACAACGCTAACGTCAGGGGCGAATAAACCGCCGCACCTGCGGCACTGCTGTCGGTCATGGAAAAATCCCCTACGGCTATGGGTATCGAAATACGAAGAGAAGGCGACGAATCTTATACGTCGCCAGCCTTTCGTCTTTCAACCCACGCCGCACGCGTGCGTATGAGGACGTGAACGTCATTCGCACCCATGCCTTGTATGCGCGGCTTACCCCAGCTGGAATCTCGCGGTGTTGTCGCTCAAGGCCCGGCTGCCTTTGGTCAGGGTGTCTGCAGCCTGATTGACCGCACGCGCCCCTTCCAGCAAACGGCCTGCAGCCTGATCGACCTGCTGGATGTTGCCGCTCACCTCATCCGCCGTCGCGGCCTGCTCTTCAACCGCCGTGGCGATCTGCGCCAGCGTGTCAGTGACGATCTGCACCGCGCTGGCAATTTCTTCCAGCCGCTCGCCCAGCCCGGTCACTGACTGCGCGTCACTCACCGCCTGACCACACGCCGCTTCCATCAGGCTGACGGCCTGGCTGACGGTCGAGCGCAAACTGTCCACGGTCCCGGCAATTTGTGCAGTTGAGGCCTGGGTCCGCTGGGACAAACTGCGTACTTCGTCAGCGACCACGGCGAAGCCACGGCCCTGCTCGCCCGCACGCGCCGCCTCGATGGCGGCATTGAGCGCCAGCAGATTGGTCTGTTCGGCGATGCCGCGAATGGTGTCCACAACGGACTGGATCTGTTGCCCCTGCTCACTGACCTTGCCCAGCGCGTTGGCGGTGTCGGTCAGCTTCTGGTTCAGCTGCTGAATGCTCGCCGTGGTGCGTTGGCTGTCGCGACTGCTGTCCTCGGCGATGCGTCGGGTGGCCTGAGCGCTGCCGGACGCTGCTTCACAGCTGCGGGCGACGCCCATGGACGTCGCGGCCAGCTCGGTGGCCGCCGCCGCAATCTGGCTGATCTGCTGCTGTTGATCTTCGACTTCGTTGAGCGTGCTGCCGGATTGCGCGTTGAGGGTCAGCACCGCAGAGCCCAGCTGCTGGGTTTCGTGATTGACGCCCAACAGACTGGTCCGCAGTTGCACTACCGCAACGTTGAGTGCGGTGCTGATGGCTGCCAATTCGTCACGCCCTTCAACGGCGACCTCAACGCACAAATTGCCGTCGCGCAGGGACTCGGCCAAGGTCGTAATGCCCTTGGCGCTGCGCTGAATCGACGCCTGGAGGCACATGAAGAGATACAGCGCCGCGAGCGCGAGAATGCTGAAAATCGCGGCCACTGGCACAAACTGCTGAGTGGCCTGCTCATGGTAATAATCGAGCCGGCTGGTGAGTGACGACAGTGACTGCTTGCGCAGGGCCGCCAGTCCGTCGCTGACGTTATCGACGCTGCGTTCGAAAGCGGCCGGGTCGAGCTTGATGCTGCCGCCGAACACACCGTCGTCGAGCACTTTCAGCTCGGTATCAAGGCGCTGAAGACTGTCTTCATACTGACGCGTCCAGACCTCCATGCCCGGGTAAGCCCTGGCTTTAAGCGAGCCTACTGCTTTGACCAACTGATCGCGGGCGTCGCCGATGCGACTGCGCAGGTCGCGCATCTGAAGACGGCTCTGCAATGAGAACTGACCGGACGCGATCGACGACTGGCCGATACTTGCCATGCGCCCTACCCGCTCGACAAGGTCCGGCGCCTGCTGCGTGGCGATTTGCATCAGCAGGTAGGTTTCAAGCCAGGGATCGAGGATCAAGCCGCTGTCCATGGCGATCTGTTCACGCAGACTCTGCAGCGCCGTGAGCGCGGACGTGAAGCGATCATAGCCATCCGGCCACCAGCCGACTGTACGCAGGGAATCTGAATCCATTCCTTTGACTGAGGCTTGCAGCGCTTGATAGCGCGTCATGATCTCTGCGCTGGCGTTCTGCGCCTTGAGTTCATCGCCAAGGGACGCCAGGGTTCGGGTCAACTCAGGGTTGGCAGCATCCAGTGCGTTCATGGCGGCCTTCGCGGCCGGTGTCGGATCCCGAAGAATGTCGACGGCCTTCCAGCGCGCGGCGCGGTTGCGCTGGGCCGTGAGCTGCACATCCAACGCATCGAGCGCCATCAGTTGGCGCACGCCAGCTTGTTCCTGGGAAATCACCGTAAGCTTGCTGCGGTAATCCTGGCCGATCATCCACAGGCTGCCCGCGAGCGGCAAGATGAACAGAAAGAAGAGCACCTGAAACTTGCGCGCGAACCCGAGACGTCCGAGCAGGCGGATGCCTGGCGACAAAAGACTCTGCATAGCCGACTACTCCTCACCGACAGACCGCTGCTTGATCCATGATGATCACAGCGCTGCCTTACATTCTTACCGGCAAAATGCCATGTCTATGTTTAGAAAACGATAAACGCCCATCCTCGATGCAAAGAACGGGTTTGGGCTTATCGAGATCTGCCGCCGCTTTCACCTATAGCGGCAGCGATGAGGCAGGCATAAGCAAGAACCGGACCGATAGCACGAAGCCATCAAACCGGGCACCTGATCGAGGACAGTGCAGGGTGCATGCGCGAAAGTGGGGCAAAAGCACTCAGCGTGGGGAGTAAAACTGTCACCGACGTGCAGGGATGAAGAAAGGTTGAAGGGCCGGGAGGCTAACCGATTGATCACGTGGATAAATTTTTTCGAAGAGACGCTTGACACATATCCGATCTGAGCGAATAATGCGCGCCACTTGGCTACATAGCTCAGTTGGTTAGAGCATAGCATTCATAATGCTGGGGTCCGGGGTTCAAGTCCCTGTGTAGCCACCAAGTACCTCAACAAAGCCCGCCTTGTGCGGGCTTTGTTGTTTCTGGCGTTCTCCTTTTGTATCCCCTCTCCCGTTGTGCTCCTTCCAATTGATTGGTCCGTGGGGCTACAAGCGTCTCAACTTTTCAAACCTTTGATCCCGGCAATCTCGAGCGCACTGCGCGGTAGAGGGTCTCCGGCTAGCAAGGTATCACCACCATTTGTTTCGTCGGCAGCCCAGCCATGGAGATAAAAGCGCGGTAGGACCAGCAGCCCAAGCAAATGCAGGCCCCCAAAGTTTCATATGAAAATTATCCGCTAAGGTACGGGGAGATCATGGGGGGTAAGCTAAGAGCCGACTCTGCAGGAGGCTGCCGCCGGTCGCAACAAAGCTTCGTACGCTGTTGAAAGGGTGCTTAGTGCCTGGGCGAAAATATTCGTTATTTACGATTTTGAGCTGACACCCTACCATGGTGTCACCTATAACAATTATAGGTAATCATGAAGAGCAAAGAGCCGCTATGGACGAGGCAGCAACTGGAAGATCTTGTGCACGTGCTAGCGCGAGATTCCAACAAGGTGGTGTTCCGCGAGCATTGCATGGAACGACTTTACGAGCGAGGCGTGACTCTCACAGAAGCGCTGAGATGCCTGCGCCGGGGGTCAATCGTTCGAGGGCCTACCTACAGCACCAAACACCAGAATTTTGAGTTTCGGATGAGTGAGCCGCCACCGCGAGACATCGTCTGCATGGTTGTGGCTGTAAACCCGAACCCCGAGCCTGGCGAGCTTTTCGCCATTACGGTATGGGAGGTATAGAGATGTACAAATACACGGGCAGCGGCCTGGATGGCATCTTCCTGAAAAACGGATATACGATCGTCGAGACCTCGTATGGCCAGGGTGTAAAAATCGAGAACGTAGACGGCTTGCATCGCGCTATAGCGGCAGAAATTTTGCGTCAGAAAACGCCTATGACAGGTCATCAGTTTCGATTCCTTCGAAAGGAACAGGACCTCATTCAGGAGGAAGCTGCAGCGATTTTCCGCGTGGATGTTCAGACGATTGCGAACTGGGAAAAGCGCGGACCCCAAGAAATACCTGGACCGCCAGATATCGGCATGCGGGCTTTCTACTCAGCGTACATCCATGCGAATTTTGGCCCGATAAAATTTGAACCCAACGCGAAGGCCAATGAAAGCTCTTCCTTCGAAATCGAAGACTCAAATTGGGTTGAGTCCGAGCCTGTCGCCGCCTAAGCAACCACTAGCCCAGCTGCATGTGCGCGTCTAAAGTGGGATCCCAAAATGCCGATACCCCTGTACTGCATCTCGCAGTACACGGAGGCAATATGAAAAAGATAGCTATCGCTGGACTGGTCGCTCTGCTTTCAATCGTTTCTCTCTCCGCGTCGGCGTGTCCGAAAGGCACGCACCCGACAGGCGGCACGGGCTCGCACCATAAAGATGGCACCTGCGTATGAGACCAGCCCGGCAATCGCCGCGCTTTTTGATGCCGCGGTCTAAGCTCGTCCAATCCTGCGGTCCGGGCGCGAGCAGCAATCCGTGACAACAGCGCCCTCGTCCAATAGATTACGCCCCTCGAAACGCCCCGAGCTTTTCGCGCCTCAACCTCAGTTAACGAAGCAGTGGATGTTCAATGTCTGATTCCCATACCGATCCGGTGGCAAACGCCGTGTCGTCGAAGCAAGCCTACGAAGAAGCCATCAACCTTTCACAACATGTGCCACAGGCCAAAAGCATCAGCGAGATGGTGCTCGACGCCTTCCAGAGCGCCAAGGAAAGCGACCAGATTCGCGATCTGCGCCTGGCCATACGCGCCGCCCATGACCGATTCGATGATGACCAGGCCTACGAACTGATGGGTCAGCTTAAACAGCTCAAGGACGCCGAAGCCGCCGACATGGCCGCCCTCGAAGACCTGAGCGCGAAATTTCCGATCAGCCGGATTCTCTCCAGCTACAAGGACGACCCGAGTTTCCAGGAACTCGTCTATAGCCTGGCGTTGAAGGTGCTCAACCAGACGCATCAAGCGGTCAGCAACCCGAGCGGCGGCAAGAGCAAAGCGGCACGACCGAAGAAGGAAGCCGAGGTGTTCGTGATTAGCAAGGATGGCGCCAGCGTCACCCTGCCTCTGCGCACGCCGCGCTCGAAAGCCAACGCTGACCGCGAAGCCTTTGAGTTCCTCGGTTTCTCGTTCATCGGTGAAGGCGATGAAGCCGAGCTGCAGAGCGAAGTGTTCGTGGACAAGGACGGCAATCAGCAGCCAGCCACGCGCAAGAACATTGTCAGCGCGATCCAACAGCAGGCAGCGTTCGAAGGGTTCAGCGCCGCTCAGCAATAAGCGGCAGCAATAAGCTTGGCCGTAAGCTCAACACCCGGATGGGTGGCGATCGTAGCGCCATGATGTAACCTCAAGGGCTGGCCACAGCGGTGCCAACTGACGGTCGCCGCCCCTCGAGAGGTGTTGAGCAATGCAGATTCTTGGTGAAACGATCATCGGACAACGCGCTGTGCGGGGTCAGGCCGGAGAGGTGTTCGCCCTCGCCGCCGCCACGGGTGAACCCCTGACACCGTCGTTTGGCGCCAGCACGCTGGATGATGTCAACGCTGCGTGCGAACTGGCCGAAGGGTCATTCGACAGCTACCGGCAACTGAGTGACGACCAACGCGCCAGCTTCCTCGAAGCCATCGCCCAAGGCCTTCTGGACCTGGGCGATGTGCTCACCGAACGCGTTCACATCGAAAGCGGCCTGCCCAAGCCCCGCCTTGAAGGCGAGCGGATGCGCACGGTCAATCAGCTGAAACTATTTGCCAGCCTGCTGCGGGATGGGCGCTGGCACGGCGCCGTGGTCGATACTGCAATGCCGGAGCGCCAGCCACTTCCGCGTGCCGACCTGCGTCTGCGGCGCATTGGCCTCGGCCCGGTGGCGGTGTTCGGTGCGAGCAACTTCCCCCTCGCCTTCTCCGTGGCCGGCGGCGATACCGCTTCCGCGCTGGCGGCCGGTTGCCCGGTTATCGTAAAGGCGCACCCGGCTCACCTGGGCACCAGCGAACTGGTGGGCCGTGTGATCCAAAAAGCAGCGCGCGACACTGGCATGCCTGAAGGCGTGTTCTCGCTACTGATCGACAAGGACATTTCCGTCGGCCAGGCGCTGGTCAGTCACCCCCTGATTCAAGCCGTGGGCTTCACTGGCTCTCGCCGTGGCGGTCTGGCGCTGGTGGCGGCGGCGCAAGCGCGTCCGGTCCCGATTCCCGTGTATGCCGAGATGAGCAGCATCAACCCGGTGTTCCTGCTTCCCGCTGCTTTGCTGGCCCGCGCCGAAACGATCGCCAAGGGTTTTGTTGAATCGCTGGTCATGGGTGCGGGGCAGTTCTGCACCAACCCCGGCATTCTGCTGGCGCTGGAAAGCGACGCGCTGGAAACATTCGTGTCA
>Ga0247805_1001637_pt1 | contig 10667 bp, 5 predicted proteins | sample UWRJL044104R1_FD_180930 | JGI IMG/M metagenome (GOLD analysis project Ga0247805, IMG submission 180930) | Plant litter microbial communities from Arlington Agricultural Research Station in Wisconsin, United States - UWRJ-L044-104R-1 | ecosystem: Environmental > Terrestrial > Plant litter >...
TTTTAATGGCTAATAATCGATTGTTAACAGGAGAAATTATTGATGTTCCATGGTGGAGAGGAAGTTTACGCGATGTTGAAATAGTTAAATCAAGACCACATGTTACCCGTTTTACTCCGGGTCATTATGGTGTTGGGCATACTGATGATTTAGCCGAAACGGTTCAGTTTTTAGTGGATAATAATAAATCAGCACTAGATCATAATTACGGTTTGTGGTACGAACAAAGAATGGCCGATCACGAACGCATTCGCCGAATGGATGCCGATGTTTGGGCTCCTTTTTACGAACAACCTTTTGATAGAACTGGACAAGGAACTGCCTGGGATCATTTAAGTAAATACGATTTAACACGATTCAATACCTGGTATTGGGATCGATTGAAAGCCTTTGCAGATCTCGCTGCTCAAAAAAGTAAAATATTGCTAAACGAACAGTATTTCCAACACAATATTTTAGAAGCAGGAGCACACTGGTCTAGCTCACCTTGGCGTCCAGCCAATAATATCAATAATACTGGACTTCCTGAGCCGCCGCCTTATATGGGCGATAAAAGGATTTTTATTGCAGAGCAGTTTTATGATATTCGAAATGAAAATATCAAAAAGTTACATCAGGGTTTTATCGAAAAAAGTTTAGAGAATTTTAAAGACAATCCCAATGTATTGCAACTAACAAGTGCCGAATATACAGGACCGTTATCGTTTATGCAGTTTTGGATTGATGTAGTTTCTAATTATAAAATAGCACATCAAAGTGAATCTAAAATTGCCTTGAGTGCTACTAAAGATGTTCAGGATGCTATTTTAAATGATGTAACAAGAGCAGCTGTGGTGGATGTAATCGATATTAGATATTGGTATTACAAAGAAGACGGAAGTTTATATGCTCCAGAAGGCGGAAAAAACCTAGCACCAAGACAACATGCCCGCCAAATGAAAGTAGGTAAAGAAACTGATGCGCAAGTATACAGAGCGGTACGTGAATATCGAGATAAATACAATACAAAAGCAGTAGTTTATGCTACTCCGGGAGCGAGTAGATTTGGCTGGCCGGTTTTGATGGCTGGAGGTTCTTTGGCAGCTATTCCTAAAATTACTATTCCAGGTTTTTATGAGTCGTTAGCGACTTTGAGAACTGTTCCAGAAGAAAATTACAAAAGCACTATTTGGACTTTAAAAGATAATGGACAATCCTATCTTTTTTATCTCCAAAAAGCAAATCAGCTAAATGTTGATTTATCAAATGAAAAAGGAACTTTTGAGGTCTATTGGATTAATCCTGAAAATGGAAACCAAATTGCAAAAGAAACCATTTCAGGAAAACTAAAGCACACGTTAAAAGTACCTGGAGGGAAAGAAACTAAAATTGTAGTATATATTAAAAAGAAATAAAAATGAAAATAATGATTTCTAAAAAGAAGATTGGTAAAATAATTACTCTTGTAGGATTGAGTTTAATTACTGTTTCGACAAAGGCACAGAACACGACAAAACCTTTACAAAACCTTCAAATCACTGCAAACAAACAGTATTTTCAAACAGAGGATGGAAAACCATTTTTCTGGTTAGGTGATACAGGCTGGTTGGCATTCAGTAAACTGGATAGAGAAGGAGTAAAAAAATATTTTGAAGATCGAAAAGCAAAAGGATTCAATGTTGTTCAGGTTATGGTATTGCATAATTTGAATGCTGTAAATGTGTATGGTGATCAGGCATTAATGAATGATAATTTAACACATCAGATTACTTCGCCTGGTAACGATCCAAATAATGCTTCTGAATACGATTATTGGGATCATGTAGATTATACTTTGGATGTAGGGCAACAAAACGGAATTTATGTTGCAATGGTTCCTGTTTGGGGTACAAATGTGAGTAAAAAAGACAGTAAGGTAACGAAAGATCAAGCTGAAAAATACGCTAAATTTTTAGCTGATAGATATAAAAAACGTACTAATATAATTTGGTTAAATGGTGGTGATACTAAAGGAAATGAATTTCAAGACATTTGGAATGCCATTGGAACAACTTTAAAAACATCTAATCCAAATCAATTAGTAACTTTTCATCCATTTGGAAGAACAGATTCATCTGAGAATTTCCATAACGCCACTTGGTTAGATTTCAATATGTTTCAATCTGGACATAAAACGTATGCACAGGAAACAGATCCTACTGCTTTTAAAGAAGACAATTACAAATTTGTTTTAAGAGATTTAGAATTAAAACCTAAAAAACCAACACTTGACGGAGAACCATCTTATGAAGGAATTCCTCATGGTTTACACGACACTTTACAGCCAAAATGGAATGCTAATGATGTACGTCGTTACGGATATTGGTCGGTACTTTCGGGAGCTGCAGGATATACATACGGACACAGTGCTGTAATGCAGTTTTTCAGAAAAGGAGATAATCCGGCTTACGGGAATAAAGTACTTTGGAATGATGCAATAAATGATACTGGCGCCGGACAAATGATTTACATCAAAAAACTGATAGAGGAATTCCCTTTTACTGAAGGCGTTGCCGATGCTTCGATAATTGCTAATCAGGGTACAAAATACGATTATTTGCCAGCTATAAAAGGCAAAAAATATGCTTTGATTTATACTTACAACGGAAGAAAATTATCCATAAATCTTGGTAAAATAGAAGGAAATAAAGTAACTGCAAGCTGGTACAACCCAAGAAACGGAGAAAAAACACAAATTGGCGTTTTTGATAACAAAGGAAAAAAAGAATTCCAGCCTTCTGGGAAAAAAGAAGATGGAAATGACTGGGTTTTAGTTTTAACTTCAAAATAAAAAACTACAATAAGAATATCAATAAATACATATTATGAAAATTAAAAATATCATATTACTGCTTTGTTTTATAACGGGATTCAATACTGCTTTCGCAAATGATGGTTGGATAAACATTCTTAAAGTAGGAGGAAATAACAAAGGTGTAAAATGTACGGATGCCATTCAAAAAGCAATCGATAATGCGGCAAATAATGGAGGAGGAACTATCTTTTTTCCTGCTGGAGAATATTTAACAGGTGCTTTAAAATTAAAAAGTAATATCACAATTCATTTGGATTCGGGCGCACTTTTAAAATTCTCAGAGAACTTCGATGATTATTTGCCTTATGTAGAAATGCGTTATGAAGGAATTGTAATGAAGAGTTTCCAGCCATTATTTTATGCCAAAGATGTGGAGAACATTACCATCAAAGGTAGAGGTATAATCGACGGACAAGGAAAAGCATGGTGGAATGAAGTGTACCGAATTGAAACGGCTAAAGGTCCAATTCCGGAAACCAAATACCAAAAAATGTGGACGGAGCAAAATCAAGGTATTGTCTATGAGCCTTACTACAAAAGAACGATTGACAAACACTTTTTCAGACCTTCTTTTTTCCAGGCTTACAATTGCAAAAATATTTTAATCGAAGGAGTTACATTCCAAAACTCTCCTTTCTGGACCATAAATCCTGAATTTTGTGATAATGTAACTGTAACGGGAATTTCTATTTTTAATCCGCATTCGCCAAATACTGATGGAATTAATCCTTCATCTTGTACTAATGTTCACATTTCAAATTGCCATATCAGCGTGGGTGACGATTGTATCACAATCAAATCAGGTAGAGATGCCGATGGACGTAAATACGGAAAAGCAACTGAGAATGTAACAATTACTAATTGTACTATGTTAAGCGGTCACGGAGGTGTTGTTATTGGAAGCGAAATGTCGGGCGGAATTAAAAAAATCACAATTTCAAACTGTGTTTTCGACGGAACAGACAGAGGAATCCGTATCAAAGCGGCTCGTGGTCGTGGAGGTGTTGTAGAAGACATTCGTGTAAGTAACATTGTAATGAAAAATATCAAGGAGGAAGCTATCATTATGGATTTATTCTATGATAAAGACAATCCTGTAGAGCCAGTTACGGAGCGTACACCAATTTTTAGAAACATTCATATTAGCGATGTTACAGGTGGAAACGTTAACAAAGCTGGATTTGTTCGCGGAATTGTTGAAATGCCAATTCAAAACATCACTTTTTCGAATATTAATATGGATGGGAAAGAAGGTTTTACTGTAAATACAGCGTCTGATGTAGAATTTCACGATGTAAAAGTTAATGCAACTGTAGGTTCTTCTTTCAAAATCTCTGATTCGAAAAATCTTATTTTGGATAACGTAGGTTCTTCAACTCCAATTAAAGGAATTCCGGTTATTAAAATCGATAATGCTTCAAATATTATGATTAATAATAATTTTCCATTCAATGCTACCGATGTTTTTATCGAAGCAAATGGAAAAGACACAAAGAACATTTTCCTAAAAAACAATGTGTTTAATCATGTAAATACTATTGTGAAAAAAGGAAAAGATCTAGATAAAAAAGCAATCGTAGAATAAGACAATAGTTTATCCTGCAAGGTCTCTTTTGATCTTGTAGGTATTTCAAAATATAATATCATAACTATAAGATTTCCAAATCTTGTAGTCGAAAAATAGAATTATGAAAAAAATTACGATAGCATTATTAGTATTAATAGGTTTATCCAGTTGTGTTTCTAAAAAGAATGAAGCTTATTTATTTACTTCTTTTAGAGAACCTGCTACTGATGGTTTGCATTTGGCGTATAGTAAAGATGGTTACCATTGGAACGGATTAGAAGGTTCATTTCTAAAACCAGAAATTGGCGCCAGCAAAATCATGCGTGATCCATCCATCACAAAAGGAGCAGATGGAACCTATCACATGGTTTGGACTACCGACTGGAAAGGCGGAAACGGTTTTGGCTATGCCAATTCTAAAGATTTGATTCATTGGTCAGAACAACAATACATTCCAGTGATGAAAAATGAGCCAGAAGTAGTAAACGTTTGGGCTCCAGAAATTTTTTATGATGATGTAAAAAACGAATACATTATTATTTGGGCATCGACAATTCCATTCCGATTTGCAAAAGGAGTGGAAGAAGAGAAAAACAATCACCGCATGTATTATGTAACCACAAAGGATTTTAAAACCTTTTCGGATACCAAATTGTATTACGAACCAGGTTTCAGCGTAATTGATTGTGTGATTGTGAAAAAAGGCAAGGACGATTATGTATTGGTTTTAAAAGACAATACCAGACCAATGCGAAATATAAAAGTGGCTTTTGGAAAAACACCTTTAGGACCATTTACTAAAAGTTCTGAACCATTGACAGAGTATTTATCAGAAGGACCAACAGTAGTAAAAGTGGGTAAAAACTGGTTGCTGTATTACGATAATTATGGCTCGAAAAATTACAAAGCGTTAAGTACTTCTGATTTTGTGAATTTTGAAGATGTTTCTTCTCAAATTCAATTGCCAGAAGGACACAAGCACGGAACCATTACTACGATTTCGAAGAAAACTTTGAAAAAGTTAATTGAAAATAAAAGATAATGAATACAATTCTAAATATAAAAGGAAACTTCTTAGCAGTAGCCATTACAATTGCAAGTTGTACTGCTGCTGTTGCGCAAAACGATACGGTAAAATACGTAGGTAAAACACTTTCGAATGTGGATTATCATCATGGGCAATTAAGCCCTGCCGTTGGGGTTCATGCTACGCAGATTATGCGTGCCAGCAGAGAACATGCTGATAAAGCGGATGGTTTTGGCTGGACTTACAATCACCAGCCGATGATGGCTTATTGGAACAATACGTTTTATTTGCATTATTTGAGTGATCCGGCAGGAGAACATATTCCGCCAAGTCAAACCTTATTAATGACTTCTAAAGACGGGGCAACCTGGACAAAGCCTAAGGTTATTTTTCCTATTTACCACATTCCTGACGGATGGAAAAAAGAAGGCGTAGAAGGTGTTGCTAAAAATCTGGATGCTATTATGCACCAGCGTATGGGATTTTATACTTCTTCGGATAAAAAATTATATGCTTTAGGATATTACGGAATTGCAATGGATGAAAAAGACGATCCAAATGACGGAAAAGGGATTGGTCGTGTGATTCGTGAAATTAAAAAAGACGGTAGTTTTGGACCAATTTATTTTATTCGATACAATAAATCCTGGGACAAATCTAAATCGGTATTTCCATTTTATACCCAATCAAAAGATAAGTTTTTGAAAAAAGCCTGTGCTGAAATCCTTTCTAAACCTTTGGTTTTACAACAATGGGTAGAAGAAGCTGATCGTGATGACGAATTGATTCCGTTACAAAAACCATACAAAGCCTTTAGTTATTACCATTTGCCTAACGGAAACGTAGTAGGTTTATGGAAACACGCTTTGACTTCGGTTAGTAAAGATGGTGGAAAATCCTGGGAATACATGCCTTTAAGAGCACCTGGTTTTGTAAATAGTAATGCTAAAATTTGGGGACAAAAAACGTCCGATAATCGTTATGCAACAATTTATAATCCTTCAGAATACAGATGGCCATTAGCTATTTCAACTTCTGATGATGGTTTGAATTACAAAGATTTATTGTTGGTTCACGGAGAAATAAGCCCTATGCGTTATGGTGGAAATTATAAATCAGCAGGGCCACAATATCCTCGTGGAATTACTGAAGATAACGGAACTCCGCCTGATGGAAAACTTTGGGTAAGTTATAGCGTGAATAAAGAAGACATTTGGGTAGCTTCGGTTCCGGTTCCAGTAACCAGCGAAGTAAAAGAAAATGCGAATGATATTTTTAATGATTTGCCAAATGGCGAAGAATTGAAAATGTGGAATACTTATGATTTGTCTTGGGCTTCCGCCAAAATCGAAAAGAAAGCGGATGGTAAAAAAACCTTGACTTTAAGAGATCAGGATGCATTTGATTATTCGCGTGTAGAACGTGTGATTCCTTTTGCTCAAAAAATGGAAGCTACTTTTACTGTAGTTCCTGAACAAAATAATAACGGATTATTACAGGTAGAATTTCAAAATAAACAAGGACTTCCTGCGATTCGAATTGTATTTGATTCGGATGGAGAAATAAAAGTAAAACACGGTGCCCGTTCTGGCGGAGTGGCTAAATATGATGCTGGAAAAGAATATACTGTTACTGTAAAATTAGATGTTACTTCCCGTTCGTACACTATAAAAGTCAACGACGGTAAAGAGACTAATAAAATATTTTATGCACCAGTGGATGGAATTTCACGCATTATGTTCCGCACAGGTGAACAACGTTATTCTCCAAATCCAGATACGGCTCCAGATACACCAGACTATGTTGATTTACCTAATACAGGAGTTTTAATTCCAGAAGCGGTATTTAATATCAAATCATTGGTTACAAAAAAGTTATAATATTTCACCATTAAGAGATTGAGAAAATTGAGTGGAAATGCTTAATGAACTTAATTTCTTAATGGTTCAATTAAAAATTTACAAAGTGAATATTTCAAAATCTGTATTATTCCTCTTTTGTCTTCTGACAACTTTCATTTCTAATGGACAAATTGCGGTTAAAAATTTAACTTGTAACAGTGCAACAAATCCTTTGGCGATAAATACAAATGAACCAAGTTTCAGTTGGCAATTAGTTTCTAAAAAGTTCAATATTTCCCAAGTGGAGTATCAAATTTTGGTGGCTTCGTCTAAAGAGAAATTGAATGAGAAAGAAACCGATCTTTGGAATAGCGGAAAAGTAACAGCTAATTCCAGCCAGAGAATCGCGTATAAAGGGAAAGATTTAAAAAGCGAAAGCAAATATTTCTGGAAAGTAAGAGTTTGGTCGAATGATAAAAAAGCGTCTAAATGGAGCGAAATTAATTCTTTTAGAACTCAGCCTACAGATTTGAACCCGATTTGGATTGGAGCAATTACTAAAGCCGATAGCCATTTGCCAGAAGGCAGAAATTATCATACTGCAACTTTCAACAGACAGAAAAAAGACGCTTTAATCAATGCTTCCGATTCGTTGTCTCGCAGAAGTATCATGCTTCGCAAACCATTCTCGGTAAATAAAGAAATCAAAGAAGCTGTCGTTTACATTTCGGGATTAGGACATTATGAGTTGACCATTAACAGCAAAAAAATCGGAAATAGTGAGTTTGCGCCGTTGTGGACAGATTATGATAAAACCGTGAATTACAATGTTTACGAATTAAACGCCAAAGAACTTCAAAAAGGAGAAAACGCAATTGGAGTTTTGCTTGGAAACGGAATGTACAACACTTTGGCTGAAAGGTATTCGAAATTTTACGTGAGTTTTGGTCCGCCGACTTTGTTTTTTAAAATGAAAATTACTTACAAAGACGGCTCCGAAGAAATCGTAAAATCGGATGAAACCTGGAAATACAGCAAAAGCCCGATTATCTACAACAGCATTTTTGGAGGTGAAGATTACAATGCCAATTTAGAACAAAAAGGCTGGAACGCTAAAGAATTTAATGATGCTAACTGGAAAAAAGTAGTGGTTCAGGAAGCACCAAAAGGTGTTTTAAGACCGCAGACTACAACACCAATTACAATCCAAAAACGATACGAAGTTAAGGAAGCCAAAGAACTGAAGCCTAACTTTTACATTTTCAATATGGGACAGAATCTTTCGGGATTTACCACCATAAAAGTTAAAGGAAAAAAAGGACAAACGGTTCGTGTCTGGGTAGGCGAGAGTCTGAATGAAGATGGAACGGTTAGTCAGGGAAAAACGGGAAAACCATACTATTATGACTATACTCTGAAAGGTGAAGGCGTTGAAGAATGGCAACCGAAATTCAGTTTTTATGGTTTTCAATACGTTCAGATTGAGAATATCAATTACAAAGAAACGAAGAACGAGAATCTTCCAACATTAGTAGATTTAAAATCGAATTTCATTTACAATTCGGCTGGCGAAGCAGGAAGTTTTGAATCTTCTAATGATATTTTCAACAAAACCCATTTGCTAATCAATAACGCCATTAAAAGTAATTTTCAAAGTGTTTTTACCGATTGCCCACAGCGCGAAAAATTAGGTTGGCTGGAGGAAATTCATTTGAACGGTCCGGGATTAATTTTCAATTATAATTTGGCAAATTATTTCCCAAGTACGATGCAAAATATTTCAGATTCGCAACGCGATGGAGGTTTGATTCCGTCAATAGTTCCCGAATATGTTGTTTTTGGTGGTGACTTTACCGATTCTCCTGAATGGGGTGTAACGGGAGTTGTTCTGCCTTGGATGCACTATGAGTATTATGGTGATGATTCTTTATTGAAGCAATATTATCCTGTAATGAAAAAATATGTCGATTACCTGACTACTAAGGCAGATAAAGGCATTGTTTCTCATGGATTAGGCGATTGGTATGATTATGGAGATCATGCAGCGGGTTATTCTAAAAATAGTCCGATAGCCCTCTCAGCAACAAGTCATTACTATTTTGGAATTGATTTGCTTGCCAAGGCTGCGAAGCTACTAAATAAGAAAGAAGATGCCCAAACTTACGAAAATTTAGCAATAAGTGTAAAAAAAGCATTTAATGGCAAGTTTTTTGATGAAAGGACGAAACAATATGGTACTGGAAGTCAGTTTAGCAATGCCGTTCCATTATTTATGGGAATGGTTGCTCCCGAAAACAAGCAGGCGGTTTTAGATAATTTGGTAAACGACATCAAAGCCAGAAATTATCGATTGACAACTGGTGATGTGGGGAATCGTTATTTATTTCAGGTTTTGGCTGATAATGGTCTGAATGAAGTAATGTACAAAATGCACAATCATTATGATGCACCAGGATATGGTTTCCAAATCAAATTTGGCTTGACCACATTAACAGAACAATGGGATCCCAGAAAAGGAAATTCATGGAACCATTTTATGCTGGGGCAAATTGAAGAATGGTTTTATAGAAGTCTGGTGGGAATTGTTCCAGATGAAGCAAATCCAGGATTCAAACATTTCTTCCTACAACCGGAAATTGTGGGCGATATGACTTTTGTTAAAGGAAGTTACAACTCGATTTTGGGAGATATTGCATCAGAATGGGAGAAAAAAGGAGATAAAGTGTCTTTTAAATTCACAATTCCTGCTAATACTACGGCAACAGTAAAATTGCCTGTAAAAAAGAATGCAGTTATCAAAGTAAATGGTAAAATACTAAGCGATTCTAAAAATGTTCTGAAAGTTATAACTAATGAGGAAAAACCTTCATTTGTCTTAGGTTCAGGAATATATGTTGTAGAATGTGCTTTGTAAATGAAAATAAAATGATAAATTTAAGGATGAAAAGGAATAAAATGAAGAAGCTGTTTTTTATGATAATGCTATTTTTGTTCCTTCCAAAAGTTGAGGCGCAAACAACTTCGGATGATAATTATAAAGAGCCAATTATAAAGGCGATCAAAACAATTGAATCTCTTTTTAAAGTAACCATCAAAGACAAAGATGGTTTGTTGAAAAATAAAGATTTGGATTATGCGGAGTGGAGAATTCGTCAAGGCAATTTAGACGTTTCTTTGACAGCCATTTTAGCACCATTTGATCTTACTTTTTTTAAAGAAAATGATTCGACTTATGCGATTCGAAAATTTGAATATGCCAGAAGATCGGCTAATATAGGTAAAGAACGTTTGGAATTTTTGACTGATTTGTATCCCAATTTAAAAACCTGGGAAACCAGAAAAACTGATTTGAAACAATGTATTATCAGTTCTATTGGTCTTGACAAAGCACCACCAATG
>Ga0247805_1001640_pt1 | contig 10651 bp, 7 predicted proteins | sample UWRJL044104R1_FD_180930 | JGI IMG/M metagenome (GOLD analysis project Ga0247805, IMG submission 180930) | Plant litter microbial communities from Arlington Agricultural Research Station in Wisconsin, United States - UWRJ-L044-104R-1 | ecosystem: Environmental > Terrestrial > Plant litter >...
CCGGGTTTCAGGCGGCAGACGGCCTCAACGATGAAGTACTGAACAAAATCCTCCGCGCACTTGATAAATTTGAACGAAACGAAGGTTTCCGAAACAGCGGGATTGGCCTGCCAGAACTTGCCAAAATATGCCATTCTAACACCAAATATGTTTCCAAAGCCATTAACTCGTACAAAAACAAAAGTCTTCCAGAGTACCTTGACAGTCTCCGTATTGGTTACGTCCACACAAAGTTAAGGGATGACAAGGAATACATAAAATATACCATTGCTGCCATTTCAGAAAACGCCGGCTTTAAAACAACGCAAAAATTCAGTAAAGCTTTCAGAAAACATACACAGGGGCTATTGCCGGGGTTTTATATTGCAGAGATCCGGAAAAGTCGTGAACAAGTCTGAACTGTTCTATATAATAATCCTTTTTTGTATTTCTTACCGTCCTGCAACTTCAAAAAACAGCTGCTTATAAAAATGATTTCCGGACTTACTACAAGACGTTTCAGTTATGCAAATCGCAATTTATTTTTTTTGTTACTTTTATGCCGAATAAAACCAACGTGAAAAAGTTAGCCCTATCCCTATTTATATTTTTTATTGCCCATACTGTTGCCGCGCAGCGAATGGAAATGGCAGCACTGAAAAACAGGCTGCCCCATATTAAAGAAAAGCACCAATACATCGATGCCCTAAACCGGCTCGCGATGCTTTCCCACCTGCGATATAAAGATTCGTGCCTCGTGTATGCGTCAAAAGCCATGTCGCTTTCTGAACAGGCCGGCTATAAAAAAGGTATTGCAGATGCGTTGAATTGTGAAGCAATCTATTACATGAGCGTCAATAATTACCTGTCGGCACGGTATTTTAATGATGCCCTGCAACTGTACCGGCAGCTGGAAGACCGTGAAAATGAAGCGCAACTGCTGATGAACCTCAGTGTCTTATTGTATACCAACAACAATCCGACAGAGGCCGTTAAATACATATACCGCGCAGAAAAACTCAGCCGCAGCCCGCAAAACGACTCGATACGCTCGATTATTTTAAGTGACATCCTTACCATTGACCATGAATTGCCACTCAAAAAATATAAAACTTATTATGATGAAGGGCTGGACATTGCAAAAAAACATAAGGACTACCGGATGATCATTTCTTATGAAAACAACCGTGGTACCTTGTTGTTTAATGACGGCAGAAAGGCTGAAGGCATTGCCATACTGGAACGCTCTGAAAGGCTGGCCGACAGCGTTGGATGTGAATATGTACAGACCACCGCATTCCTGACGCTGGGCGAAATGATGCTTGACATGAAGCGCAACCATAAAGGCATTGCCTATTATGAAAAAGGGTTGCAACACTCAGAACTGTATGGTTATCCCGAAAGCTATACGATTTTTGCGGATCGCCTGTACCAGTTTTACAAAGCACAGGGCGACAGCGAATCTGCATTAAAGTACCTTTCACTGCTTAAGCTCCAGCAAGACAAAATCCAGGAAGCCATGTCCAGGTCAGGCTTTAATTATGTAAACTATGTAGAAAAAGACAATAAGATCAACCTGCTTGAAAAAAACCGGGATTTCCAGACCCAGCTCCTTATCGTACTTGGTACACTGCTTATCGCACTTCTGGGAATCGTCTTCCTGTATTACATGCTCAACCAGTCGAAGAAAAAAAGTGCCAGGATGCAGCAGCAATTGCAGGATGCACTTTCCAAGCACAACAGCGAATTGGAAGCGCAGGTGCAATTCAACAATATGCTCATAACCGTACTTGCCCATGATGTACGCCAGCCTTTTTCAAATGTCATCATGGCCACAGAGTTGTTCAATTCCCCGAACGACATTCCCGAAGACCAGAAATCATATATTCTTAAAGAACTCGAGCTGACAGCAAAACAAAGCATGTTCTTTATGGATGGCGTACTGTCGTGGATTAAGTCCAAAGAGTCCGGGTACGCATTTGGCACAGAAGCCATCAATCTTGCTGAAATGGTACACGAAGCCAATTCATTTTTTGTACCCGTTCAACGACGTAAGTCTATCGCCTTTCATTCGGCAGTTAATCCTTCTACCTTGCTAAACACCAACAAGATGGTCCTGCTTTTTGTGTTGCGCAACATCCTTAACAACGCCACTTCCTATTCCCCGGCAGGGGCATCCATTGAAGTAAACGTTGACCATGCAGGCGGGTATTCGACTGTTTCCGTTGCGGATACCGGACGCGGTATGTCGGCAAAGGCGGCAGCAAACCTGTTCCGTATTTCGAACAAGCAGGAACAGAAAGGCAAAAAAGGGGCTGGAGTTGCCCTCGCCCTGTCTTATGAAATGATAGCGAGGATTGGGGGCTCCATCACTGTGAAGAGTGCTGAGGGAAAAGGAACTGTTTTTTATATTAAAATCCCGGATGGCCAAATTTAGATGCCATCGCCCAAAATTAACCTAATGAACCTTACTGCGATGGAAGACCTCCAGCCAATCTCGCTTTATTATGTAGACGACGACAAAGATGACCTCGACATATTTGAACTTGCCTTAGCACCCCTTGCGGGACGTGTAGTGCTTTTTGAAATCGGTGCCGATTTACTATCCTCGCTGGACAAGCCCCATTTGCCGGCAATCGTATTTGTTGACCTTAATATGCCTTTTACCGGGTTTCAAATCATTCAATACATCAGGAGTAAAAAGAGGCTTGCCAAGCTGCCAATTGTGGTGCTTTCCACTTCGATCGATTTCCGGACCAAGCAGACGTGTTGGGATTTGGGCGCAGATTTTTGTATCGTCAAACCACGGCAAATCCACGAACTCACCACGGCACTTCAATATGTTATCAGCGTTGACTGGACTTCGTTTGAGCGGTCGTTTGCCAACTTTGCATTTGTATATAAAAAAAGGTGAAACGTTGTGACATGCTCAATGTAAAACTACGGCATCAGCATAAACTGACAGGTAGCATTAAAGAGTTGTATTGTCATGCGCAGAAAAATTCCTTTTCCGAAGGCTGGGATAATTCCCAATTGATTGTAAATGCACGGGTGATTGATTGGGAAAGCTTTTTAAAGTTTGGCGATTTGCAGATATAAAAATTGGCTCCCATCTCCATGCACCTTTTTACGTTGTCAGGATTGTCGGAAGTACTCAGCATTACGATTTTCGTAAAGGTAAAATTTAAGTGATTTGATTTTCAGATAGTACGTGAATGCAAGTGTTTGTACTCTTAACCTTATCTGGATACGCAAAAAGCGGCAATAAAGCTTTTACTCAAAGATATCTGTTGTAAGCAAATGATTTTTAGCGAGTTGACTAATGAAACCAATTAAACTGTTGTTGGAAAATACTTTCAATTTAACTTAATATATGTAAATAATCTGTTTTAATTAACACATTATCGAATAATAATTTTTTTAATTTTTTAATTTTTTACTTTCAACAAGTATTTGTCGGGAATGCCACTTCAGCCGATAATTTCTTTTTTTAAGGAGTAATTCTCTTTATTAAGAAATTATCGGCTATTGTGATTTATGAACTTAAACTTTACTTGTCATGAAGACAAAATTTTTCATTACCCTCATTCTGTTACACCTGAATCTTACTGTTAATGCACAAATTTTCGATGCAATTAAAAATGCAGTTGGAAGCGTTGCAAGCTTAACAGTCAAAACAATTACTGCTCCTACTCAAGTCGTAATCAATAGTGCTAAAGCCGCTACTGGTTCGGGAAGTGTCAGCGATATTTACAAGCCTATTCAAGATATAGCTTCACAAACTGGCAGCACTTCTGTACAAGTAACGCAAGTCCTGTCAGAGCCTCAGCGCTTCTTTATGCAAAAGGCACAAGAATTTTCCCAATCTGTGGGAGGTGATGCGGGCGCATTCATATTCGACGTCGGGACATTTTCGAATAGATATTACTCCGAGCTAGCAAATGCCGGGGTTAATAATATTAATGGAGTGCTGCAAGGACAAAATCCTTTTCAAATATCAGCAATTCCTTTATCAGCTGCGATCCGAGCCGCTAAAGAACGTCAACAAAATACCAAGCCAATACCTGAAGACGTCAAAAATGCCCTCAGACCGTTTTTTAGTGAAAGGACTTTGAACAATGCAAGATATGCGGTTGGAAAAATAGAAATCACTTTACCCAATTTTATTGGACAAGGTCACAAATTTATGAAACAAGATTACGCTGTGACGATTGACAACATTATTGTTTTCAATACCGAACCGGGCACATATGCCCAAAACGCAAGTTGGTGGGCTCACGAAATCACCCACGTTAATCAATATGAACGTTTAGGAATTGAAACGTTCGCTTATACCTATCTTAGAGATTTTGGAAAATCTTTGGAAAACGAAGCAAAAGACAACGCACGTCGGATTACTGGCCAGACAGGAAATTCTGCCAGCTCATCAAACCAACTAGGATCTTTCGATATGAGTAGCAGCAACATTGACCAAAATAAAGATTTCGCTCAAACTCCCGAGATATATATTTCACAATGCATTTTTTATAACGATCAATTTGGCGCTATGTATTTAGTGACGAATTACGGGAGAATAATTGCAGTAGATCCAAGAAGCGGACAATGGTTGCATATCGGTTATAGCACACCCCCGCGACGGCCCGATGTCGCTTGGTCGTATGATCTTCCAAATGCTAATTGGAGTTATGCCGTTGGTTTTGACGGAAACATATACAATATAATTACAACTATAAAATTTGGGCAGCCCTATACACAGTCATATAATGTTGGATATGTACGTAAACTCTAGCAATACTAACCTTAAAATAAAGATTATGGTCATCAACCGTTTATTAGCAATTATTTCAGCCACGTTGTTTATTAGTATATCGTGTGGCAAACACCCAACATCAGATAAAATAAAAAATGCATCAGATACAGATTGTTCTGTCTGCTATTTTAGAAACCAGGGATTTTCTAATGGAGCGACAAGTTCACTAAATAGCATATACCAGTATAAATGTTCATCCGGAAAATGGTATAGAGTCAACGGCGGCGATCCAACCCCAGGTGAACCAAGAAAATGCGTACCGTGTGAATTTCAGAGCGAAAAATTTTCAGAAGGTGCAATTTCAAGCCTAAATTCTGTCAATACTTATCGTTGTGTTGCCGGCGAATGGAAGAAAACAAACTAATTATCAATCATAATAAACCACCTTATGAATAATATCAATGCCATTTTAGATGATATCCGTCCGAACCGTAGCGCCTTATTTTCATTTTTCAGTATGATGCCAAAAGGTGGAGACCTGCATCACCACTATTCAGGATCTATTTATGCAGAAACTTATATTGATTATGTTTTCAAGAAAGATTTTTATATTAATGTCTCCACCAACGATATCATTAAAGACCTCAGTAAAATACAGGTTGCAAATCTTGCCGAGTGGAAAAAAATCAGTGAACTTTCAAATCCAGACCAAATTAAACTGGAATTGTTGCGAAACTGGTCGGTCAAAGATTTTGTGAAGGGTGTGCATTCTTCGGACGAACATTTCTTTTCCACTTTTCTCAGTTTCAGCATCCCCAGCAAAGACAATTATGTTGCCGGTTTGAAAGAACTTAAAAACCGTGCCGTTAACCAAAAGCTAAACTACATTGAAACAATTTTTATTTCCATTGATCTTAAAAGCATCGTTGTTTCGAATGAGCCAGAGCTTGATGCAGCACTGTTAAAGATCCAAAAAGACAAGGACGAAGCCGAACTGAACAAAATCCTTGATAAAATATTCAACAATTACGAACGCCTGCTTATGGAAGCTGCCGTTACGCACAACGACACCGTTAAACGCTACCACACAGAAAGCAATATTGAAGATGCAAATTTTAAGATCAGATATCAAAATTACACCGCACGTTTCAAGCAGCCTACAGATGTATTTATAGAAATGATTGCGTGCTTCCAATCGTGCGCTCTATCGGATCTTATTGTGGGCGTAAACATCGTAGCCGCCGAAAATGGCGAAACAGCGATGCGGGATTATTGGCTCCACATGAGGTTTTTTAAATTCCTAGAACAAAAATACCCAACCGTTAATTATTCCATTCATGCAGGTGAACTTGTTAGTGGGATGGTTCAACCGGAATACCTGGGCAAGCACATCCGTCAAAGCCTCATCCTTGATAACCTTAAAAGAATAGGACATGCTGTAGATATTATATATGACAATGATTTTATAAATACCATAACCAAACTGAAACAAAAGAAAATTGCTATAGAAATCAACCTTACCAGCAATGAATTTATATTGGCCGTGTCAGACGACATGCATCCTGTAGAAATTTATTACAGAAATGGCATCCCAATTGTAATTTGCACCGATGACGAGGGCGTACTGCGCACCAGTATTACTGAACAGTATGTACTTTTGGCACACCGGTATAAACTTACTTACGGGCAGATTAAAGAAGTGGTAAAAAATTCTATTGTATATTCAAATATTGAAGATGCTCTATTGAAAAACGAACTCTTAGCTATCCTCGAAACACAGTTCAGCGACTTCGAAGATGTAATCCAGAAATTTTACAGCCCTATCGTTCTTACAAAACAGAATGTTTTGAAATTCCAAAACATTGCTTTCCAATAATAATCAAATCCAATGAAAACAAAATTTTATTTATTCGTTGTAATCTCCATGCTTGGAGTTACAAAATCTTTTGCATGGGGCGACAAAGGCCATGCGCTTGTTGCAGAAGTTGCTTTTCATTACTTAGACGACCAGACAAAAGCGACAGTCATGGGTTACCTAGACGGCATGACAATAGAAGAAGCTGCAAACTGGATGGATGCCATTAAGAGCGATCCGAAAAACAAATATATGAGTCCATGGCATTATGTAAATTTTGAGAAGGGCAGCCCGGTTGCGATCACTCCCGGCGACAATATCCTGTTTGTACTGGAAAAAACGATAAAAGAACTGAAGAACAGGCAGAACCTTTCAAAAGACGAAATTAAAGTCAGGCTGCTATACGTGTTCCACTTAATCGGCGACCTGCACCAGCCTTTGCATGTGGGTTACGGAAGCGATAAAGGCGGCAATACTTACCAGCTAAATTATAAAGGCAACGGAACCAACCTGCACTCCTTTTGGGACTCAGGGATCATCAAAGACCGGAACATCACTTTTAATGATTGCCTGGATGCAAAACAGTACACCCCGCAGGAAATCAAAAACCTCCAAAAAATTGATGTCACCGCATGGGCTATTGATTCCAGGAGTTTCCTCGATGGTGTTTATAATATCGCGAATAAGGTTGATGATGATTATGTGGATAAAAACACCCGAATAATTGAATCCCAGATATTAAAGGCAGGAATCAGGTTGGCGGCGATCTTTGAAAGCATTTTTAAAAATTAGCCTAAAACAGGCAAACCCTTCGATCAGCTATAAAAACAACTCGATCAGCCATAAAACAAGAAGATTGTTGCATAAGCTACTTATGTATCCATCGCTCTTAAGTTCCGAGTCCGATTCATCCAAATGGGTTTTGTTCATTTTCGCTCCGAGTTTTGCAGATGGATGAAAAATCGCTTTTCTTGCAGGCCTGTTACAAATACTTAACCTTATATTACAACACCCATTTTAGTATCTTCAGCACTAAAAAAATATGTAGGGTTTCATTATTCTGCAAACAAATTATAAGCTGGTTGCAAAATAAAAATAATTGATGATTTTTTTACATAAAAAAAATGTCAGAAAAATTTTTCATTCAACTATTTTACATATTTTTAACAAAATTTTAGCAAAGTAAATACCACTTCTGACTTTGCGTCTCTAACCTATCGCAGACCGTTTCTGGTTTACGGCGAAGGTGTCACGTTACAAACAAAAAAGGAATCCTAAACCTGGATAGCTTTGATGCATTATGCTGCACGCATTTTTTGTGCATCTGATCTTTTTTCCTGTGGCAAAGCCCAGAAGTCTTAAAATAATTCTTAAGCCTTTAGGGAGTTACCTGCCATTTTGCCGGCAAAACAAACGCAATTTCTAAATTTTAATAACCAAACCATAAATTCTTACTATGAAGGCAAAAATTATTTTATCAGGTCTTTTTTTTACAACATCACTGGTGTTCGCACAGGTTCCCTACCCACACGTTTCTGAATCCAATAACAACGTGGAACGCGTTGCAAGTTTCGGAGTAGATGATGTTACTACGGATTTGCTCGAAATCACAAATTCAACAGTTAATCCCAACTCCTTCATTCCCACGATTTGGGCACATCAACAATCTGACAACCGATTTGCCCTCAGGCTTTTTGCTTCTACAAATTCGACAAGGGATAATGGCTCAGATCCAGTTATGGTTTTCAGGACAGAACTTAGAAATTCCCTGAATTTGGCCGCGCCAACTGAAATATATTACCCTTGGGGCTCGACGGCTGCGAATGTAGCGGTAAGGCCTTTATTTGCGTGGGAAAATGGCAACACGCAGCTAATGAGGATTGCTGCAAATGGAAATGTAACCATCGGAACCGCCTTGACTCCGGCAAGCTACAAACTTGCTGTGGGCGGTAAAATTATTGCGGAAGAATTAAAGGTGAAACTACAGTCTACGGGATGGCCAGACTATGTTTTCAGCAAAGGCTATCGTTTGCAGACACTGGCTGAAGTTGAAAAGCAAATTCAGGAAAAAGGGCATTTAAAGAATGTTCCGCCTGCAACGGAAATCAATACTAACGGTTTGGAGGTTGGAGAAATGGTTCGCGTACAGCAGGAAAAAATTGAAGAATTAACACTGTACATCATAGAACTAAACAAACGACTCGATTTACAGCAAAAACAAATTCAGGATCTTGACGCCAAGACAAAAAAATAATTCATAATGTAACTTAAAATTCAATATTATGAAAAAATTATTATTGGCCTCGCTGCTATTTGTTGGCACAGCAATGTTTTCCCAGACAAAACCTATTTCTGGAGCAGAAAAGAACCTGCCGCGGGACTTTTTTTAAATGACATCTTCGATTCAAACGGGAATAAGTACAGTCTTGGCGACTTACAAGTTGGCGCTGTTAAATATTCAAAGAACGACAATTCAGAATTATCAAGCGCCCTGCTCTGCAGCCCGGGAATGTTCGACCTCTATTTTGAGACTGGTAGTGGCATGACTGGCAATACTGCGGTCGAAGTTTCAAGGAGAGCTGTAATTTGCCAGGTATTCCAAGATATATCGGCATTTATCAATTCTCCATTAAAAAATGCAGGGAACCAGACAAGAGTAAGAATTTGGGTTCGTGATATCAACCAAGTGCTTACCTCTTCGCAATTGCCCGCGTCGACCAGTAACGTAAGCGGAATAGCGTCTGCTTTTTATAATTTTCCAAATAACGCCACCCCCGGCTTTGGTGGAATCGCAGACAATGAAATCTGGAAGACGATCCATCTCGGTAAGGACTCATTTACAAATGTAATTGCACCTTTAATTTCTACAAGTCCAAATCCCGGTGCTTCAGGATTGTTTTACCACGGGATTGTTGCGGTGAATTTCAGTAACAGTTCCATTGCCTGGAATACCAATTACAGTATTGCAACACCCGCAGGAACCATCGACTTATATTCGGTTATGCTGCACGAAATTACACATGCCCTGGGTTTTAACAGTTTGATTAGTGCCACGGGAAACTCAAGGTACGGTAACGGATACAATTACTATTCCCGATATGACCGGTACTTAAAAAACAACCCGGCTTCTGCATTTCTAATTTCAAATGGAAGCTCATGTTCTATGTACAATTATACATTCAATACAGCGTTGTCAACCGGAATATTACAACCAAACACGTCAAGCTGTATCAGCGGCCAGACAAACTGTGCTTCCGCAATCAAATTTGTCGGATCCTCTACTGTGCCCGTTTATACACCAAATTGTTTTGAGCCTTCAAGCAGTTTAAGTCATTTCGAAGATCAATGTATAGCAGCGCCCAATGCGAACAATACAAATGCTTATTTTTTAATGTCCGACGCGATAAGTGCTGGCATGACAAAGAGGTTTTTACGAAATGAGGAGCGAAATGCACTAAATGATATAGGATATAAGTTAACGCCCACGTTTGGGAACAATTCAGTTGTCTTTGGAAGTTATTTTAACTATGGCTATGCGACTTCTGGAATTGCTGTTGCTGGCCTGAACGATGGCTTGGCAGAAAATTCATTTACTTACATTGGGACTTCAGGCACAAATATTCTGATCAACAGTTCTTCAAACGGCCTGTTAAGTAATGATTACACCACTGTCATGAGCAATCTGCGATTTGAGTGCCTGCAGGATATATACGACAGCTCATCAACGTTATCCGCAACTTCGGGGGATATCAATACCACCGTGAATTTTTCAAGTACACATACGGGCCTGCATTTGTTGCGATATGTACCTTACGACAATTCAAATGGCCAAAGGGGGAACATCACTTATATATATGTTTATGTAAATCCTGTTCCGGTTGCCGCAAATTGTACACCTACCCCAAATACGTGTAATTTGGTCAACAACGGCAATTTTGAGGAAAAGTCAGCAGCGCCAACCCAAGTCGATCAGATGAATTTGGCATGCGGGTGGCTTCAAACCGGATATAGCACCATGCCTTCCTATGTTTCTTCAGACTCCCCTACTGCAAGTTTACATGTGCCAT
>Ga0247805_1001642_pt1 | contig 10641 bp, 7 predicted proteins | sample UWRJL044104R1_FD_180930 | JGI IMG/M metagenome (GOLD analysis project Ga0247805, IMG submission 180930) | Plant litter microbial communities from Arlington Agricultural Research Station in Wisconsin, United States - UWRJ-L044-104R-1 | ecosystem: Environmental > Terrestrial > Plant litter >...
GTTTTATACTTTTCTACGATGCCATTGAATACGCTTTCGCTGTATTCTACCATATCCATCTTGTTTAAACAAACCACCACATGCTCAATACCAAGTAAAGAAACCAGGTAAGAATGTCTGATCGTCTGTTCCACTACCCCATTGCGAGAGTCTATCAAAATGATGGCAAGCTTAGCCGTAGATGCCCCTGTAACCATGTTTCGGGTATACTGAATATGTCCCGGAGTATCTGCAATGATAAACTTCCGTTTGGCTGTTTGGAAATATTTGTAAGCTACGTCGATCGTTATTCCTTGTTCCCTTTCTGCACGCAAACCATCTGTTAAAATAGCAAGGTCAATGCTTCCGTCATCATTTTTGCGATTCGACTGCTGTAATGCTTCTAACTGATCTGCAAGTATCGAATCTGTATCATATAACAACCTGCCAATAAGGGTGCTTTTTCCGTCGTCAACGCTTCCTGCTGTAAAAAACTTTAGTAAATTCATTAAAAATATCCTCCTTTTTTGCGGTCTTCCATGGCAGCTTCAGATACTTTATCGTCCATGCGGGCACCTCTTTCACTTATTTTTGATGCGCTGATCTCAGCGATGATATCGTCAAGCTGATCAGCATCAGATTCTACTGCAGCAGTACAGCTCATATCGCCTACAGTACGGAACCTCACTTTTTTATGTTCTACCTTATCGTCCAGATCCATATTCAAGAACGGCGAAGCAGCCATCAGCTGACCGTTTCTCGTAATCACATCCCTATCGTGTGCAAAATATATTGTTGGTAGCTCAATATTCTCCCTTTTAATATAGTTCCAAACGTCTAGTTCGGTCCAGTTACTAATTGGGAATACCCTTACGTTCTCGCCTTTATGGATCTTACCGTTATAGATGTTCCAAAGTTCCGGCCGTTGTCTTTTAGGATCCCATTGTCCGAATTCATCACGAACCGAAAAGATTCTTTCTTTAGCCCTTGCCTTTTCTTCATCTCGTCTGGCACCACCAATACAAGCATCAAAGCCATGCAAAGCGATGGTATCCAGTAAGGTTACTGTCTGCAAAGCATTTCTGCTGGCATTTTTACCAGTCTGCTCTACCACTTTACCCTGATCGATCGACTCCTGAACATGACCTATGATCAGCTTTTCGCCAATCCTTTCGACCATTTGGTCACGGTAAGTGATCGTTTCCTCAAAATTGTGACCCGTATCAATGTGTACTAGCGGAAATGGAAATTTCCCTGGTCTGAAAGCTTTTTCTGCAAGCCTAACCAAAGTAATGGAATCCTTACCACCAGAAAACAGCAGTGCAGGCTTCTCGAACTGCCCGGCGACCTCACGCAATATGTGGATAGCCTCGGCCTCTAATTCGTCTAAATAATCTAAATTATACTTACTCATGTTTCTTTTTCGCAATTACGTTGTGGCGTGTAAACCACATTCTTTCTTCGACTGGTCTTCCCACCACCATCTTCCTGCCCTAAAATCCTCTCCGGGAGCAACCGCTCTCGTGCAAGGGGCACATCCTATACTCGGGAAACCTTTGTCGTGCAATGTATTGTAAACTATGTTGTTCTCTCTAATATACTCCTTCAAATCATCCAGCGACCAATCAAAGATCGGATGAAACTTAATCATTTGGTTCTGCTCATCCCATTCCAGGTTAGACATATCATGCCTGTTCACAGATTGCTCTGATCTGATACCCGTCACCCAAAAGCTATTGCCGCTTAAAGCACGCTTTAAAGGCTCCATTTTACGGATAAAGCAGCATTGCTTCCTATTATCTACTGATTCATAAAAACTATTCGGTCCTTTAGCACTCACCAGATCTTGCAGTAATTCTGCATCAGGATGATAAGCAACAATTTGCTTTTTATAAATATCTAATGTTCTGTTCCAAACATAATAGGTTTCCGGGAAAAGCCTTCCTGTTTCCAGCGTAAAAACTTTAATAGGGATATCATTCGCAAAAATCATGTGGGTGATCACCTGATCTTCCCAACCAAAACTAGTGGAAAAAACAATCTTACCCTTGTATTCTTCGGCTAAATACCGCAAAGCATCTACCGGATCAAGGCCCTTAATTCTTTCTGCTATTGCTTCAAAATGTTCCTTCATGATCAGACCAATTTAAGTATAAAGTTTATGATGCTCCGCAAGCTCACCAAAATTACAATGATGCCCACCGATAGCATAATGGCTTTTGCAGAGATTTTATTGGACACCTTTGCTGCAATCGGCGAGGCCAAAGCACTCCCAATCACCAGTCCTGCAACAGCTTCCCAATGTTTGCCATTCAACATAGTGATGAATGTGAGCGAGCTCATCAAGGCAATAAAAAACCTTGTGATCTTTACAGTTCCCAAAGAGAACCGAGGACTCCTGCCGCCGGCAATTAAGCTTGAAAGCACAATAGAGCCCCATCCCCCGCCACCTACGGCATCAATAAAACCGCCGAAAGCACCGAGCAATGAAATCTTTTTGATCTTACCACCTTCATGTCTGCCTTTAGCCTTAGGCTTCAATGCTTTTGATAAAATAACGCCTCCTAAAATCAACGTATACAGAGATACGAACGGCTTGGTATAGTTGCTATAATGCTCCAACGAAGATAGTAAGTAAGCCCCTGCAACAGCGCCCAATATCCCCGGGATCAGCAATAGCTTAAATAATTTCCAGTTAACATTTCCAAACCGATAATGCATCCAGCCGGCTATCCCGTTGCTCAGAATCTCTGATAAATGGACGCCCATACTTGCCGAAGCAGGCGGAACACCCATAGCCAAAGAAAATGAAGTAGAGGTAACGCCATACGACATGCCAATAGCCCCATCAATCAACGAGAAGATAAATCCTCCCAGCAGAAACCAATAAAATATCGGGTTAATGTTCTGTACGAAAGCCTGAAACTCAGGTTCCTTATTCCAGAATGCCGTGATTACAATTGCAAATGAAAACACAACTGCCAACCAAATCAGCCATTTCAAACTTACCCTGTTGTCTTTTAAAGAGGTATGTGCGGTACTAACCAACTCCATATTCCCGTTATTTTTAGCCGCTATGGAACTCTGACTTCCAACTTCTGCCGTTCCAACCAAAGAAGCAGTTACCTCATTCAGCTTCTTGACTTTATACGCAAAATCTCCACTCAAAGTGTTCCTCAAAGACTGCATATTTTGCAAGGTATCATTCAGCTCATTCGGCAGACTGTCGTTCAGCACTTCTTTCAGCCGCTTTGCAATAGTGGGCGACTTCCCATTGGTGGATATTGCAATCTTCAGGTCTCCCTTTCTAACAACAGAGCCTAAATAAAAGTTACAAAGCCCGGGTTTATCCGCAAAGTTTGCCAGCAAGTTGCGCGATTGAGCCAATTGTCTGACTTCCTCATTTAAAACAGCATTATTCGTAGCGGCAACTACCAGATCGATACCATCAAGATCTGATGGCTCAAATGCCTTCTCCACTATGTTAACCCGATCGTAAGCAACAGCGTGCGCCCTCAGTTCTGAGGAAACCACTGAAGCAACGATTGTCACCCGTGCATGCGGACTATTGTCCAGGATAGCGGTTAACTTCTCTAAACCAATCGGACCTGCCCCAATGAGCAAAGTATGAATGGTATCAAGTTTTATGAAGACAGGAAATAATTGGTTGCCTTCCATTTAAACTATAACTCTTCTTTTAGTGCTTCGTAAAAGTCTTTGATAGGTTGGAATGATGGATGTAAAGACACCACCTGACCAAATATCAGTAACGCCGGTGCCTGAATTCCTTTTTCTTCCACTACTTCTACAATCGTATCAACCACACCAATCGCAAGTTTCTCCGTTTGAGTGGAACCACTCTGAATGGCTGCAACAGGCAAAGAACCCTTCCCTTCATTTTGGAATAGCTTAACGATTTCCTTTAATTTGCCAAGGCCCATCAAAACTACTACCGTCGCTTTAGAACGTGCTGCCTCGTAAAGATCATTTGATATTTTACCGTTGGCAGTGGTACCTGTTACCACCCAAAAGCTTTCACTCAAACCCCTATGTGTCACCGGAATTTGTTGCAACCCAGGTACAGAGATAGAGCTCGATAAGCCGGGAACCACAGTCACTGGAATACTATATCCTGCTGCGAAATCCAGTTCTTCATACCCTCTACCGAACACAAATGGATCACCGCCTTTCAAACGAACCACATGGCCGAAGTTCAACGCGTAATCAATCATCAATTTATTGATGGCGTCCTGACCGAAAGAATGTTCCCCAGATCGTTTTCCAACATATACTTTAATCGCATCAGGGTTGGCATAATCCAAAACTCCATCGTTTACCAAAGCATCGTAAAGCACTACATCAGCAGATTTTAATGCATTGGCACCCCTCATTGTGATCAGTTCCGGATCACCCGGACCAGCACCCACCAAGGTAATTCTTGGCTCTTTATTGTTTATATTATTAGTAATCATGTTGATCTTCTCCCTATCGCTTAAAGCGATTTCTTTGTTTTGATCTGTGCGATAAAATCTCTCACAGCAGCCAAATAACTTGTTGCAAATTCCTCAGTAGGCTCATTTTTATTGATCTGCAATACCAGTTCGTTGAATGAGCTTGGTAAGCTAAACTCACCGGTTTCAACGTAGTTTGTATCAAACTCGCGAATCACACCAATTTGCGTGCTGCTACTTACACCTTTGTCTAGCAACATTGCTTTCGCACTGCTCACAAATACCGCGTAAGTATGGTAGATAGCATCCGACCATGCGCCTGCTTCATACGAAGCCTCAGCCCATTCCAGTTTTTCGAAACCTTCTAATAGCAACGTTGCTACCAAATCAATTACAACACCAGCACATTCACCCACACCAATAGCGGTTACAAAAGTTTCCTCATGACCCCAATCCACATATTCTTCATCTTTCAGAGTAGTTAGATCCGCAAGAGGCTTTAACAACTGGTAGAAATAATCTTTCCCTTGTCGGTCGTAATAGCTATGGAAGCTTTCTTTCTCTTCTGCCAAACCAGCGTAATCGTTCAATAGCGTCCTTAAAACATCAGTCGCACGTTTAGAAGGTGCTTTGATAACCCTTTCTGCAACTCTACCCTCACCATTTCCAATTGTACCACCACCAAGCATTACCTGAACAGCTGGAACAACTTTCCCATTCGCTTTTACTGAACTTCCGTGGAAGCCGATATGCGCCAAACCATGCTGTCCGCATGAATTCATACATCCACTGATCTTAATCTTAAGATCTTTATCATATATTAATTCTGGATACTCTTCATAGATTACATCCTCTAAAGCGACAGAAAGAGCCATGCTGTTTGAAATACCAAGGTTACAGGTATCTGTTCCAGGGCAAGTTGTCACATCAGCAATGCTATCAAAGCCTGGAACTGCAAAACCTAAAGGATTCAACGCTGCATATAATAATGGCAAAGCATCTTCTCTGACATACTTCAAAAGCAACCCCTGATTTTGCGTAATGCGGATCTCATCAGCTACAAATGGCTTTATGGCCTCCACTAATTTACGTGCAAGATCAGTTTTGATATCACCTTTGGAAACCTTGATATACACTCCAAAAAATCCTTCCTGTTTTTGTGCAACAGCATTAGTAGCCCGCCAGTGTTTATATCCAATTGAGTTAACTACCTCATCTAAAACAGGATAATTAATAGCCTCAGGTAAATTAGGCTCAGGAACTGTGTTTCTATCTATTTTAAAAGATTTGGATTTATTAGCAATACGTTCCTCTTCCACCAATCTCAACACTTCATCAAGACCTAATTTCTGAACCAGATATTTAAGTCTTGCTTTGTTTCTATTTGTTCTTTCGCCATAACGATCGAAAACTCTTAACAGTGATTCTGCGTAGGGGATGATCTGATCTTCATGCAAAAAGTCAAATATCGGCGAAGCCAGAAAGGGTTGTGCACCTAGTCCACCAGCCATCATCACTTTAAACCCACGCTCACCCTGCTCATTAATCTTTGGAATAAAACCAAGATCATGTATATAGCTATATGCAGTGTCTCTTTCATCAGAAGAGAAAGAAAACTTGATTTTTCTACCCATTTCCTGACAGATCGGGTTTCTTAAGAAATAGCTGAAGAAAGCATGCGCATATGGCGATACATCAAATACCTCATTCGGGTTGATCCCTGAGTCTGGAGACGAAGTAACGTTACGAACCGTGTTTCCACAAGCTTCTCTCAAAGTGATGTCGTCGCGCTCCAATTCTTCCCAAAGCTGAGGCGTTCTATCCAAACTCACATAGTGAATCTGAATATCTTGTCTTGTTGTAAGGTGTAAATTTCCACTTGCGTATTCATCAGATACATCGGCGATCCGAAGCAATTGTTTGAAAGTTACTTTTCCAAATGGAAGCTTGATGCGTACCATTTGTACACCTGGCTGGCGCTGGCCATACACGCCACGGGCTAACCTAAGACTTCTGAATTTCTCATCATGAATCTTTCCTTCACGGAATAACCTGATCTTTTTCTCAAGATCGATGATATCTTTTTCGACAATAGGATTCTCTAACTCTGTTCTAAAGCTCTGCATCTAAGTTTGGTCTTATGTAAAAAAAGCTTCCCGGCCTGGCGACTGTTGAAGCTCGAAGTTTTGTTTGAAACAGCTCCTGAATTCAAGGGTTCACGCAACACGTGAACATGTAATTGTTGATAGGATTTACTGTAATCATAAAGCAAATATATAAAGTATATAGGGTTTGTCGTATAAATACTTGATATTTTTTACAAAACATGGAGAAGTTGAGTATCTTGCAGTTATCCAAACAACTTTTCTCTAAATAAGCTCAAGTCCATACCTCGCTCGGGATGTGCTTTGGGTTAGGCCGCCCTTAGGCCGCAGTCAGGCCGCGGTGAGGCCGCCTTTTGCCTAGAGAAAAGGCGGCCTCAGTGCAGCCGCAGTACCCGGTAAGTGCGGCAACAGCTAAAGCACATCCCGAGCACAACCCCTGCACTCCCTTCAGTTATTTTAAATATAACATAAACCTTTTCGTTATCCAGGATAAACCAATTCTTATCGAGAGATAAACCTATTCTTACCGGAAGATAAACCTTTATCGAATAAAACATAATAAAGGGGATATTGCTTAATGTTCCTGAAAATACCTATTTTTGAAACGGGTATTAAAATACCGATTAATCTTCTTATGCTTAAACAACATCTACAACAAAAACTACTTCAAAAATTATCCCCTCAACAAATACAATTTATCAAATTGTTGCAGGTTCCAACTGTTGCACTAGATACCCGAATTAAAGAAGAATTAGAAGAAAATCCTGCTTTGGAAGATCCCAGCCTTATGATTGCTGAAGAACCAAAAAGCGAATACGACGACCTGAATGATACTCCTGACGATTATGATTCCAGCAGCAAAGAAGAAAATAACGACGAGTTTAATGTAGATGATTACCTGCAGGACGACAATACGAACGACTACAGCACCTCCTACAATAATGGGGATGATGATGAAGAAAAGAAGGAAACTCCGATAGCGATTGAGAGTACTTTTTTTGAAAGTCTACAGGAGCAATTGGACCTCGTGCCTTTATCAGACCCTGATTTCATTATTGGAAAACAAATTATAGGCAGCCTGGATGACGATGGTTATCTGCGTAGACCAATTACCTCGATGATAGATGATCTTGCGTTTTCTCAAAACGTAATGGTTGAAGAAGAAGATGTTTTGGAAATGCTTAAAGTGATTCAAAGCTTTGATCCTCCAGGAATCGCCGCCAGAGATCTTCAAGAATGTTTGACGCTTCAATTGAAAAGGAAAGATCCTAATAACCTGATTATCCAAAAGGCGATTCAAATAGTTGAACATTATCTAGATGAGTTTACACGTAAGCACTATGATAAATTAGAGAAGTCTTTAGGTCTGAATAGTGAGGATCTTAAAGAAATCATTGCGGAAATATTAAGATTAAACCCAAAACCAGGCGATTCGAATCAGGTAACAACCAAGCAATTACAGATTATCCCTGATTTCCATGTCTCTAATAACGATGGTGTCCTTATTTTGACGCTTAACTCAAAGAATGCACCAGAATTGAGGGTTAGCAGGTCGTACATCGACATGTTTGACCATTATGATAAGGCGGCAACGAAAGACAAGAAGCTTAAAGAGGCCGTTCAATTCGTAAAGCAAAAATTAGATTCAGCGAAGTGGTTTATTGATGCGATTAAGCAAAGACAGCAGACCTTGCTTAAAACAATGAATGCGATCATGCAATATCAATATGAATACCTTCTTACAGGTGATGAGCGCAAAATGCGTCCAATGATTTTGAAAGATATTGCTGATAAAATTGATATGGACATCTCTACAGTTTCCAGGGTTGCCAACTCGAAATATGTACAGACAGAATTCGGAACTTTCTTGTTGAAATCGTTCTTCTCTGAAGCTATCCAAACGGAAAGCGGCGAAGAAGTATCTAATAAAGAAGTGAAGAAGATTCTTGAAGATTGCATTGGTAATGAGGACAAACGTAAGCCTTTGGCAGATGAGAAATTGACTGATATTCTTAAAGAAAGAGGTTACAACATCGCCAGAAGAACGGTGGCTAAGTACAGGGAGCAAATGAATATTCCCGTAGCACGTTTAAGAAAAGAGTTGTAATTAACTGCGTGTTCTTCTGTAATTAACTGCTTAGCCATCACAGAGGCTTACCACATTTTCATGCTGCTCATTACCTCGTATACGTTATTCAACTGGATTCCAAGCACGATTTCATGACTCCCATTACTTACTGTGTTCAGTTGTGAAGTGGTAAAGTCATAGGAATAAGTGATATTAAAGGTTTTGTTAATATTGACACCTGCCAGGGCAGAGAATGAATCGTTTCTCCGATAGCTACCACCCAACCATAATCTATCTCTAAAAGCAACCTTTAGATTAGCATCTATTGACAATGGCGTTGGATTTACTTGTTTTACCATAATCGAAGGCGTCATTGCTATATCTTCTGCGACAAAGAATCGGTACCCAGTGGTAATGAAAAAATGTGGAACTTCTTTTCCTGTGCTAAATTCCGTAGGGTTTGCTGTGAAAACTAGTTTTTGAGGCAGGATCTGTTGAGCAGAAGCACCAGCAAAGAAATTTGCACCATACAACCAAACACCAAGACCAAGATCTGGCTTTATTTGTCCGACAATTGTATTTTCGATTGCAGGATCAATTCCCGGATCTTCGAAAGTCAACTTGCTCCTGTCCAATCCTATCCTTGAAATACCAGCAGCAACACCTACAGAAAAATTAAGAGAATTGTTTAATTGCAAATGGTAAGCATAGGTTAAGCTGGCATCCAATCTGGAAAGCGGACCAACATCATCGAGTACTGCAATAACCCCTAAGCCATGATGAGAGGGCGAAGAAGTGTAGTTTTGCATGTAATTTCTGCTCATAGGATCATCTCCTTTATCCGGTAAGGATAGTGCGTTTCTCCAGAGATATTTATCCCCAAGACTAAAATTTGCAGATACGAAAGAAGTTTGAGGTGCATCCTGAATGCCTGTCCACTGCTTGCGGTAACCGAACCTAAGATCAGTGTAATTCTCCATACCACTTAAGGCTGGATTGAGGAGGTAATTGTTGAAGATGTACTGGGTATATTGCGGTCTCTGCTGAGCATACGTTACCGTAGACAGCATTAAAAAGATCGCGAATATCGATGCCCGGAGTTTCAACTTATCTTATAATGGTTAGAGAGCCAGTAACTTTTTTGGTGCCTATATTTGGATTGATAATATAGTAATAAACTCCGACAGGTAAAGCTTGATTATTAAAATTTCCGTCGAACGGTTTTTTGTAGCCCCTGCTGAAGAACACTTTCTGGCCGTAGCGGTTAAAAATCTCTACTTCAACATCAGGATAAGAGTCGATGTATTTTATACCCCAGGTGTCGTTGGTATTGTCGCCGTTTGGACTAAATGCAGTATACGGCTCTACTACTCGTAAAATATTTAGCATCACAGTTTGAGAAGTCGAACAACCAAGATCTGAAGTGACAGTCAATGTGTACAGACGATCGTTGTCGCCTTGCAAAGTAGGCGTTAAAATATCATCCCTGTCAAGGCCTGTCGAAGGGCTCCATTTATAAGTTAAACCTGTACCTGTTGCTGTTGCTTCAATCTTTTTTTGTCCGCCTATCAGAATGAAGATTTCTTTATCAATCGTTACCGTGGGCGCGGGAAAGACAACTACATTTTGAGTCAGTGATTCGGTACAAGCGTTTTGCCCACTGAAAGCATAGGTGATCAGGTGGGTTCCAATTCCGGCAACGGTAGGATCAAACATCCCATCTGGGTTTATGCCGTTACCAGAGAATTGTCCGACGCCTGGAACACCAAGTTTTTCTGAAGCTTGTGTAATCTTTGTGATTCCAGCATTAACACATATCGGAGGGACTACATCAAATACCAGAGCGGGCGAAGGCTTAACGGTAATTGTCTTAGTAATCTGCGCATAACAATCGGTTCCTGAGTAGGCGATCATGGTGATGGTAAAAGTTTGAGATGCTGCGCTTTGAAAAGCAGGATATTTATAGCTGGTATATTCTTTTGTAGAATTAGGATTTGTATCGGTGATGTCTGCCTTTCCAGAACTGACACTCTCCGCC
>Ga0247805_1001644_pt1 | contig 10639 bp, 9 predicted proteins | sample UWRJL044104R1_FD_180930 | JGI IMG/M metagenome (GOLD analysis project Ga0247805, IMG submission 180930) | Plant litter microbial communities from Arlington Agricultural Research Station in Wisconsin, United States - UWRJ-L044-104R-1 | ecosystem: Environmental > Terrestrial > Plant litter >...
TAAACCGAAATAAATCCGTTGTTGTGGCGCAGGATGATGACGTTTCCGGTGGATGGCGTCCAGTCGGCAAAAATCACGATACCGCCTAAAACAGCTTTAATTGGGGTATCTTTCGCCAAAGCAATATCAACGGCGAGGTGTTTTGCCTTTCGGTCAAACTTTTCTGTGATCATGCCTTTTACAGGCGGGAACAAAACAACTCCGGCTTTGGATTGTGCTTTTTCAAAAAGGTTGTATTTGTCTTCTTGTGCAACTTCCTCGCGTAATTTCAGATCTTCCTTTGAAGGTAAAACCGCTTCTGGGTCGGAGGATATTGGTGCAGCCAAAATGGAGTCTTTGCTGAGTTTGGCAAATTCGAGATCGCCGGTCAGAACTTTTCGGATCGAGGCAATATACGCTTCGTTTTTTTTGAGTGATGACGAAAGTGAATCGGATTTTAATGCCAGTTCAGTCGCGTCTTTTTTAAGTTTGTCGGAAGCATAACCCGGAATAAATTCGCGCAGTGGCGTAAAAGCGATGATGTAAGTCGTAACGGTAATGATCAGAACCGCGCCGATCGTGGCGACCACAAAAACGTTCATCAGGGTTAATTTTAAAGAGAAAATTTCCTCAAAAGTGTCCTCATTTAAAATCACCAGACGGTTCTTTGTAAATAGTTTTTTGGCTAATTTTTTTCTTTTTAATCTTTTTCCGGACATTTACCGTAAGTATGTATGAGTTAACAAATATAGGGATTTAAATGGCTTTGATAATTGGGTGTTTCGTTACATTTCCTTTAATTTATTGCCAGAAAGAGATTTAACGCGGATAAATCATAAATATTTGCCAAAGAAGCAAATCAGTAACCGTTTTTTCTTTTTATATTTGCCCTTACATTTACAATTGCTTCGGCATAAAAATTTTTATCATGGGAAGATTAGGTGTTACAGAAATCCTTATCATAGTAGCAGTAATTTTATTGCTTTTTGGAGGTAAAAAGATTCCGGAATTAATGAAAGGTTTGGGTTCCGGTATCAAGGAATTCAAAAATGCAGCTAAGGATAATGATCAGCCGGCAGCTACACGAAAAGAAGAAGAAGAAAAAATTTAAAAACATCTCAGTGTTTTTTAATGACCTCAGCATTTTGGTATGCTGAGGTTTTTTTTGCTAAGTGGCAAATGCGTGAGTGCCGTGCTTTTTACTGTGTAAAAAATCTAGTTTTGCTTTCGGTTGAAACTTTTAAACTCATGTTCTAAGGCAATTTCTATAGAACCATGCTTAGCTGAATCCGTTTTCTCACTTCATCAACCTCAGTAACCTTAACTTGAACGTGCTGATGCAGTTTGACAACTTCGTTCACATCTGATACAAATCCGGCTTTAAGCTGTGAAATGTGCACGAGACCGCTTTCCTTGATCCCGATGTCTACGAAACAGCCGAAATTCGTGATGTTGTTTACGATTCCAGGCAATACCATTCCGGTTTTAATGTCTTTAATGGATTTGACATTGGCATCAAATTCGAATATTTTTGCCGATTTTCTAGGATCCAATCCTGGTTTTTCGAGTTCTTTGATGATGTCTTTCAAGCCAAGCAAGCCAATTTCATTTGTAATGTAATTTTCAGGTTTGATCAAAGCCGTTTTTTCTTTATTTGCGATTAAGTCGTTTACCGAAAGCTTTAGGTCTTTAGCCATTTTCTCGACAATCGGGTATGCTTCAGGATGTACGGCCGAATTGTCGAGTGGGTTTTTAGCATTTGAAATCCGAATGAAAGCAACACCTTGCTGATACGCCTTTTCACCCAATCTAGGCACTTTTTTAAGTTGTTTCCGATCTTCAAAAGGCCCGTTTTCCGAGCGGTAAGCCACAATGTTTTCGGCGAGCTTCTCCCCGATTCCGCTAACATAACCGAGTAAATGCTTGCTTGCCGTATTGATGTTGACGCCAACCGAATTCACGCAGCGCACCACAACCGTATCTAGTTCTGCTTTTAATTTTCCTTGGTCTACATCGTGCTGGTATTGGCCGACGCCTATGGCTTTAGGATCGATTTTTACCAACTCTGCCAATGGATCAGACAACCGGCGCCCGATCGAAACCGCGCCGCGAACCGTCACATCATAGCTTGGAAATTCTTCCCTAGCAATTTTTGAAGCCGAATATACTGAAGCGCCGGCTTCACTGACAATAAAAACCTGAATGGGTTTGTCGAATGCGATCTTTTTGATAAAAAATTCGGTTTCTCGTGAAGCGGTTCCGTTGCCGATCGAGATCGCATCGATTTTATACGAATTGACCATCGAACGGATTTTTTTCATCGCCATCGTTTCTTCCTTTTGCGGCGCATGCGGGAAAATTGTTTCGTTGTACAGCAAATCGCCCTTTTCATCGAGGCAGACGATTTTACAGCCGCTTCGAAATCCGGGATCGATCGCTAAAATGCGTTTTTCCCCAAGTGGCGGCGCAAGCAATAATTGCCCTAAATTGTTTGCAAAAACGCCAATGGAATTTGCATCAGCTTTGGCTTTCGCTTCCTGCAAGGTTTCGTTCGAAATCGCCGGAGCCAGCAATCTTTTGTAACTGTCTTCAATGGCGAGCTGCAAATGTGGCGTCGTATCGTTGTTTTTTTTGATAACGAGTTCTGATATCAAATCGATCGCTTCTTCATTTTCAACTTCGACTTTCATTTTGACAAAACCTTCGTTTTCTGCGCGAAGCATGGCGAGCAATCGGTGTGACGGCGCTTTAGTCAACGGTTCAGACCAATCGAAATACTGGTTGAATTTTTGAGCGGGTTCATCGTCTTTTTTGGTTTTGACGACTTTTGTGGTGATTGTGGATTTTCGATTGAACAAACGGCGCAGTTGCTTGCGGACATAAATATTTTCATTGATCCATTCGGCGATGATGTCGCGCGCACCTTGCAGGGCTTCATCTTCATTTTTAACTTTTTCGTTTAAATATTTAGATGAAATAAAATCGACATCGTCGTTGTTTTGCGCCATGATGATTTTTGCCAGCGGCTCGAGTCCGTTTTCGCGGGCGACATCGGCGCGGGTTTTCTTTTTCTTTTTAAACGGCAGGTAAAAATCTTCGAGTTCGTTGCCGTCAAAGCTCTGGGAGATCTTTTTTTCGAGTTCGGGCGTTAATGCTTTTTGCTCAGAAATAGATTTTAAGATTGCGTCTTTTCGTTTGATTATCGCGTCATAAGCCTGATTTTGCTTCGCGATTTGTTCTATAAAAACTTCGTCGAGATTTCCGGTTTTGTCTTTTCGGTAGCGCGAAATAAACGGAATTGTGCAGTCTTCATTAAGCAATTGCACGGTGTTTTGAATGTTTTGTGCCGATGTGGAAACGGTTTGTTTGATGAAATCGATGTTGGTCATTTTGGATTTCGATGTTTTAATTTGTGATGGCTGTTTGTTTTGGAAACGGATTTTTTACCCCGGATTACAGCGAAAAGCCTTTTTCTTTAAAAAATGGTAATTTTTACCAATAAAAAACAGCGACCAGCGAAAGCTGATTTTTTGTTGTGCCAAAAATAGCATTTTATGGAAAAGCTTGTAGCGGAAAGCCGGAAATTGGTACTGAAAAATTAATCCTGGACGATAAATTCCTTTGAACAGCTTTTTCCAAATTCAGGCTGGATCGTGCAATGGCTGATGTTGAATTCGTGGTGCAGCACTTCTTCAATTTCTGAAACGATGCTGTTGAAGTCGGCGATTGAGATGTTTTCGATGCATTCGAGATGCGCTTCAAAATGGAGTTCGTTGTCGTTTAAATTCCACAAATGAATGTGGTGCAAAGTGTTTTTTCCGGTGACATTGTGCAGTTTTGTAATGATTTCGTTGATGTTAAGATCTTCGGGCGTGAACAGCATCAGCATTTTTGTGGTCGATTTGAGCAATCCGAATCCCATAACGATTAAATAAATCGCGATTCCGAGCGTAATGACGCTGTCTATCCAGAACCACTGGAAATATTTCATCAGCAAACCGCCCACGAGTACGGCGACCGATGCCATCATGTCGGTGAATAAATGCAGGTAAGCCGATTTCATGTTGAGGCTGTGTTCGGCGTCTTTTTTTAAGATTAGCGCGGAAAATCCGTTGAATGCAATTCCGAGCAATGACAGCCAAATCACAAGTCCGGAACCGATGGCTTCAGGTTTTGAAAAACGTTCGACCGCTTCGTAAATAAGGAATAGTGCTACAATGACTAAAGTGGCAGCGTTAATAAAAGCGGCGAGGATTTCGGCGCGCTTGTATCCAAAAGTGTATTTTTCTGAGGCTTTTCTTTTGGCAAGTTTGTGAGCGATAAGGCTTAAAATCAAAGATAAAACGTCGCTGAAATTGTGCAGCGCATCTGATAAAAGCGACAAACTTCCTGAGACAAATCCGCCTACAATCTGCGCCAGCGTGATTCCAATATTCAGGAAAATAGAAACTGACAGGTTTTTGCTGGTGACTTGGTGGGCGTGATTGTGGGAATGTGCCATTACTGACAGGCAATTTTTTGGACGCGGTTGGCATGTCGGCCGCCTTCAAAATTTGTAGAAAGAAACATTTCGACCATTTCGACTGCTTGTGGAATTGACGTAAAACGCGCGGGAATGCTGATGATGTTGGCGTCGTTGTGTTGCCTGGCAAGTGTAGCGATTTCTTTTGTCCAGCACAGTGCGGCACGAATGCCCTGGTGTTTGTTGACGGTCATGGCGATTCCGTTTCCGCTGCCGCAGATGACAATCCCGAAATCAGCGGTTTTATTTTCAACATCGGTGGCAACCGGATGCCCGAAATCAGGATAATCGACGCTGTCAAAAACGTCGGTGCCGTGGTTGATGATTTCGTGGCCCTTGGATTGCAGCATTTCTACAATGGCTTTTTTATAATCCGGGCCTGCGTGGTCGTTTCCGATCGAGATTTTCATAACGAATGTATTTAGTTGTGTGCACAAATTTACCAAAAGAATTGCGAACTAAATTAAATGTGATCGCAATTTGGAACGCTTTGTAGAATTTGGTCTAAGTTGCTGAGGCTTAGTGGTTTTTATGTAATCAAATTGTTAAAATCATACATTGTTGATGTCGTTTTGCAATTCACTGATAATCAGTTAACTTTAAATTAACATGAATTGTTTATAACTCAAGATAGAATTTCAGAAGTATTTCTTGGCGGTATGGGTTAAAATTGTAATCCAAAACCCAAACCGGAAAAACAAATTTAGTTTGTAGATTTTTTAGAAAAGTTATCAATACACAAATCGTCTTTCTTAACATAAATCAGCAATCCGACTTATCTACATAATCCATTAAAAATCGATTGTTAACAGTTGTAGATAAAAACTAAAAAAACGTTCATTTTGAAGCTTTTGTGTCCAAATTAGTATGTTAATAAATTGTTATAAGAAAGCAAAACCCAAATTCAATACCGCAAAAAATAAATTTATAGTCACTATCAACACGCTATAATAACCACCTAAAATTAATTTAATTTCAATTTTTCTTTTTGTTGTTTTTAATAGATGTTGACAACTTTGAAAGTTTAAACGATTTTAAGGTTGGAATCTCCGTTGAGTTCTGAAAGGATTGTTTTGACCAATTCTGCATCGTTCGGATGGATCTTAAGTTTGATTCCTCCCAATGCGATCGAATACATCGGAACGATTGAAGCAGTTGCCTCATTTTCGAAATAATACTTCAAACCTTCTTGGTCGAGCCGGTGTTTTAAAATCGCAATCTCATGCGGATAATCGAAAATCGCAATGGTAATAAAGCTTTCCATTTCACGTGTTTTTATAAAGATACGAAGTTTGTTTCTTGAAGTTTGGCCAGCCAGAAGTTATAATTTCATTAAAAGTGTTAACATTTGAAAGTATAACTGTAAAGTATTTTGTAATTTTCAGCATTATTAGAACAGCGTTATGAGTAAGAAACCCCATAAATTAGGGAAAACAGATAAAGATTTTTCAGGAAAAATTTTAAAGATTTTATCTACGAATGCCAACCGCGCATTCAACTACAAACAAGTCGGAGCCATACTGGAACTCAACGATACCAAAAGCCGGAACGAAATCATCAAAGACTTAAAGATCCTGGCCGCACAAAAAAAAATTATTGAAACTGAACCCGGAAAATATCTGGTCAAAGCGATCAGCCAGGATTATTACGAAGGCAAAATCGATATGACGAGCCGCAAAACCGCGTATTTTATTTGTCCGGATTTCGAAGAAGATGTGTTTATTCCGACAAACAATTTAAACCGCGCTTTGGATGGCGACATTGTAAAAGTTTATGTTTACAATAGAAGAAAAGGAAAACGTCCCGAAGGTGAAGTCATCGAAGTCATCGAAAGGAAGAAAATGGAATTTGTTGGTGTGATCGACATCCAGAAGAATTTTGCTTTTGTTTCGACAGCCAATGCCAAAATGTACACCGATATTTTCGTTCCAAAAGAAAAATATGGCGATGCCGAAAATGGCGATGTCGTGATTGTAAAAATTGAAGACTGGCCAAAAAAAGCCGACAGCCCGTTTGGATCTGTAATCAAAGTGTTAGGAAAACCAGGCGAACACGATACTGAAATCCATGCGATTTTAGCCGAATATGGTTTGCCGTATGATTTCCCGATTGAAGTCGAAGTGTTTGCACAAAAAATCGATACGTCGATCCAGGAAAGTGAAATTGCGAACCGACGCGACATGCGCGACACACTGACCTTTACAATCGATCCGAAAGATGCGAAAGATTTCGATGATGCATTATCATTCAAAAAATTAGAGAACGGAAATTATGAAATCGGGATTCATATTGCCGATGTGTCGTATTATTTGCAAGAAGGAACCATTTTGGATGATGAAGCCTACCAACGCGGCACTTCGGTGTATTTGGTAGACAGAGTCGTGCCAATGCTTCCCGAAGTGTTGTCAAATTTCGCGTGTTCGTTGCGTCCGAATGAAGAAAAATATACTTTTTCAGCGATTTTTGAAGTGACTGAAAAAGCTGCGGTAGTGAACCAATGGTTTGGACGAACAGTGATTTATTCTGATCAGCGATTTGCGTATGAAGAAGCGCAGTACATCATCGAAACCAAAGACAATGCGATTCCTGAAGAAACTTCGATTACCGGAAATTCCTATGTCGTTCGTGATGAAATTGTTGAAGCGACATTGAAATTGGATGAATTGGCAAAAATCTTACGCCGCAAAAGAATGGCCGACGGTGCGATTTCATTCGATAAGGTCGAAGTAAAATTCAACCTAAACGAAGAAGCAGAGCCAACTGGCGTGTATTTCAAAGTGTCAAAAGATGCCAATCATTTAATCGAAGAATTCATGCTTTTGGCCAACAGAAAAGTCGCGGAATTCATCGGAAAGCAAAAGAAAACATTTGTGTACCGAATTCACGATGAGCCAAATGAAGACAAACTTATAAACCTGCAAACCGTAATTTCCAAATTCGGCTATTCGATCAATATGAAATCGAAAGGTGAAATTTCAAAATCTTTGAATGAGCTTTTGGTTAGCGTTCAGGGCAAAAAAGAGCAAAATCTGGTTGATACATTAGCAATCCGAACGATGAGCAAAGCCAAATATTCTACAGAAAACATTGGCCACTACGGACTCGCATTCGACTACTATTCGCATTTTACATCGCCAATCAGGCGTTATCCCGACGTCATGGTACACAGACTGCTTCAATACTACTTGGATGGCGGAAAATCGGTCAGTGAAGAAGTTTACGAAGAGAAATGCGTTCATTCTTCAAATATGGAATCTTTGGCGACCAATGCCGAGCGCGACAGCATCAAATACATGCAGGTAAAATACATGCAAGACCACAAAGATGAGGAATTCCTGGGTGTAATTTCAGGCGTGACCGAATGGGGAATTTATGTTGAAATCGTTTCTAACAAATGTGAAGGAATGTGCCGCATTCGAGAAATCAAAGACGATTATTACACATTTGATGAGAAACAATACGCATTGGTAGGTGCGGTTTCAAATCAGATTTTACAACTCGGAGATGAAGTGTACGTAAAAGTGAAAAATGCTGATTTAGTAAAAAAACAACTTGACTTTACGTTTCTCAGAAAAAACAACACAGAAGAATAGGTTGAAAATTAAACGAAAAAGACGATGGAAAAGATTATTTTAATAGTGACCATGATTGCTGCGCAGGTTTCGTTTGCGCAGGTTAAAAAGAGTGTAGGCGATTTTGATAAAGTGCGTGTTTTCGACAGGATTTCAGTCGAATTGGTTCCGTCAAGTGAAAACCGCATCGAAATCTCTGGAACCAGAGGAAGCGAAGTAGAGGTCGTCAATAAAAACGGCGAACTCAAAATCAGGATGCCCTTTAAGAAACTGCTTGACGGCGAAGAAATCAATGCCGTTTTATACTTTAAAAGGATCGAAACCATTGATGCCACAGAAGGTTCATACGTAGGAAGCGACGCTGTTTTTAAACAAAGTGCACTTGAAGTTTCTGCGAAAGAAGGTGCTGAGGTAAAAGTAAATGTAGAACTTCAGAAAATTTCTGAAAAAGCTTATACTGGCGGGACTTTGACACTTTCAGGAACATCTGTAAATCAGGAAATTACCATTGGCGCAGGCGGAATCGTGGAAGCAAAAAACCTCAAAACTTCACAAACGACTGTAAGTGTCAGCGCGGGCGGAAAAGCTAAAATAAATGCTTCAGATCTGGTCGATGCAAAAGTAAAAGTGGGTGGAACCGTTACCATTTACGGAAAACCCGCACAGGTAAATCAAAAAACCACGCTTGGTGGCACTATTGAACAAATGCCATAATAGTTGGTGCAAAATTATCAGATTGTAATTTTTGAATTATATTTGTGTGAACAGATATAGGAATAGTCAATGATTGAAGATATTTTAACGGGAATTCCACTGGGCTTTTTCTTAAGTTTTATGATTGGCCCGGTTTTTTTTGTGCTGTTGGAAACCAGTGTTGTAAAAGGATTTCGGGCAGCTGTTGTTTTTGATCTCGGAGTGGTTCTGGCCGACGTTATTTTTATCCTGATTGCTTATTTCAGCAGTTACAGGTTGATTCAAAGCATTAAAGACGATCCGGCATTGTTCATTTTCGGAGGTTTGGTGATGCTGACATACGGTATTATTTCATTCGTAAAGAACAAAAAAACAAAGAAAAACATAGATCCTGAAGATCCTGTAGCATTGGCGCAAACGAATTATTTTTCGTTATTCATCAAGGGTTTTTTCCTGAATTTCATCAACATTGGCGTACTCGGATTCTGGTTGGCAATCTTAATTACGATCGGGCCAAAACTGGAATTGAACCCGACCCGGATGTTTGTTTTCTTTACCACCGTGATCCTGAGCTATTTTATTACCGATATTTTTAAAATACTATTGGCCAAACAATTGAGAAATAAATTAAACCCGACAAATATCAATTTTATCAAAAAAATCATCAGTGTGATTTTGATTGTTTCGGGAATATTTTTGCTGTCACAAGGTTGGTTTCCAAAAGAAAGACAAATCATGGACAAGGCTTTTGACAAGCTCGAACACAAAAAATAACAATTAAAACAAGAGAGAAATCCGGATCATTCCGGATTTTTTTATGGCATATAAACAAAAAAAAGAGACACTTTCGTATCTCTTTCCCTGAGGCATCGTGCGGATTCGAACCGCAGTAGGAGCTTTTGCAGAGCCCAGCCTAGCCACTCGGCCACGACGCCAATTATTGATTGGACGGCAAATGTAAATAAAAACTTTAAAGTTCAAAAGATTAAAGTTTAAAACTTTCCGAAAATCATTCGTAAAAATCGTAAATCTTAATTCATAAATCTTAAATCTTAAGTGCGGTATTCTTCCATTTCAATCGTAACGGCTTCAACATCACCACCGATAGGCGGATTAAGTTTGGAAACAGCCAATGTAATCCTCGAAATTTCCGGTAATTCAGAAAAAATCCTTGCAATGATCCGATGTGCGACATGTTCGAGTAAATTCGATCGGATCGCCATTTCTTCAACGACAATACGGTTCAGCAACACATAATCAACAGTATCATTCAATACGTCCGTAACCGCAGATTTTCGCAGATCGGTTTTAATCTCAAGATCCACGCGATAATCCGACCCGATTTTTCCTTCTTCGATCAAACAACCGTGATACGAAAACGTCCGGATATTTTTTAGTCTAATTGTACCCATAAATTGTATTTTCTACATAAGATTTAAATAATGTTTTTCAAGTCAAAGGCATTTAGAATCCAAGCTTAATGAACTCAATGTCCTCAATGGTTCAAATAAAATTCAACTCAAAATTAACCCAAATTCTCCAATTCATCCGCTAAAATCTTTGCACTTTTTTAAATACCTTTGGCACTTTACAAATGGAACTATGTCAACAGAAGAAAAATCCCTCAATTTTATTGAGCAAATCATCGAAGAAGATCTGAAAAACGGCTTGTTGCCAAACAAACTGCGTTTTCGTTTCCCGCCGGAACCCAATGGTTATCTGCACATTGGACACGCGAGTTCGATTGCCTTGAATTTTGGTCTTGGCCTTGATTACAACGCGCCTGTAAACCTGCGTTTCGACGATACGAATCCGGCCAAAGAAGAGCAGGAATTCGTAGATGCGATCAAACGTGACGTACAATGGCTTGGTT
>Ga0247805_1001646_pt1 | contig 10634 bp, 3 predicted proteins | sample UWRJL044104R1_FD_180930 | JGI IMG/M metagenome (GOLD analysis project Ga0247805, IMG submission 180930) | Plant litter microbial communities from Arlington Agricultural Research Station in Wisconsin, United States - UWRJ-L044-104R-1 | ecosystem: Environmental > Terrestrial > Plant litter >...
AACATCAATCCAGTCTACAACTGTTGATGTTATAAAATGAGGTAATTTTTGATCTCGAATTACATATCCTTCTTTCATTTTTAAATTATATTTCTTTCAAAAATAATTGATTTTTCTTACTTAAATTATTCTCAAGAAGGTATTCGTAAAAAGTCGGGAGACTTTTATTAGATTCAAGATTCATTAGACAAAAAAAAGCAAAGTCAGAGACATTTGCGCAGCTTTTCATGAGAACTCTTCGGGGAGCGGGTACATTTACGGCTATTCCCTAAACATGTACTAACTCTATAAACAACCAAAAGCCACTCGATAATGAAGTGGCTTTTCATTATACTTAATTCTCTTTATTCTAAAATCCCTCCGCTTAATTTCTTTGCTTCTTGCAAAAGAGAATTACCAAGTGCGACATTTTTAGGCAAATATTTACCTTCTAAATAATACTTACCAAGAACATATTTAGCATTTGGATGCTCTTTGTCAGAAGCTTTTTCTAGATAATGTAAAGCCATCTTTCTGGTTTCTTCATCTAAAAAATCAATTTCAGGTAAATCTGTAGACGAATTTTCTTCATTTAGTCCTGTTAATCCCATAAACACATTTAATGATGCTTCTGAGTAATCCCATTTATTTGAGACTATTATAGAATATATTAATGAATTTTGATAAGAGCCAACTTTTACTATACTATCATAAAGTTCTTTATCAAATTTATTGATTAACCTTTCTTTAATTTTTGGGATTAAATCATTCCTACTTTCTGTATTAGTTAATTGTGTGTCATTAAATTCAGCAACATACTTTTTTTCATAATCTCTAACTGCTGAATTAGAAACGTAATCAGTATAGTATTTTAATGCTACCACTAAAATTATTATACTAAGAGCAACGATTAAAAATAATTTTCTTTTCATAATTTTTTAAATTAATTTTTTTTTATCTAGGTTCTGCAATATCTTTTAAAGTTGCTGGGTCAATTTCTACAGGTTGCCAATTCCACGGTCGACTATCTACCTTTTCACCACCTCTATATATATTCCAAACTCCTTTTTCATTTTTATTTGAACCGCTAAAAAACTTGCCATCATCATTATTTGATGAAGGTGAAACATTCATAGTTGCCCCAACAAAAATTACATTCGAAAATTCTTCCATATCTGAAGCTTGTTCAAGAATGCCACCTTCTACTCCATTTCTACAGGCATAAGAAATAAAAGTTCCTCCATCTCTTTTTATTTCAACCCATCTTTCACCTACAGACGATTTAGTTAAAAAATTATCAAGCTTTTTTGCAAATATTCTAGTCCCATTTTTTTTTGTTCCTCTGTATGTTAGATGTTCATCATATCCGTGTCCAAAAAACCTTAAAGCATCATCAGTAACATTTTCCATCATTGCATATGCTGTTCTTACCATTTTTTGCTCCGCTACCGTACGTTTTGAGTACGCTTTATGGAAACCATTTAAATAAGCTGGTGGCTTTCCATTATTTGAACTAGTATGGTAAGCAATTGCAGAAGCCTGGTCTGATATTTCTCCTGTATTCTCATCTGTATATTGTTTTGTATCATAATCATAATATATTCCAGATTGTCCCGCTCTTGGAGCCATTCCGTCAGGGTCAATAAAATAAACAGGGTTATTAAAAGCGTAATTATAAGGGCTAAATCTTCTCATTTGCTCTGCTAATGGGTCGATATTCATCCATCGACCAAGTGCAGGGTCATAATTTCTTGCACTATAATCATACACGTTTAGCCCCAACTCATCTTGCAACTCCTTTCCGTTGTACTTATATTTATTATTAGTTGGCAAATAATCATTATAGCCATTATGTTTCAAACCAAAAGGATAATAATTATTCTCTTCAATAATTTCAAGAACTTGGGTTACTGGATTTTTAGCATAACTTACACGAACATTGCCTAAATGATCTTTGTAATGAAATACATAAGATAGAACTCCACTATCATTTTTCACATAACCTTCAGCCGTCGGGAAAAACTGTAAAACATTGTCTTTGTACTGAAAACCACCCAAATAATTAGTATTGGTTACAACAGTATTATCTGTTACAATTTTCTCCAGTTTTTGTCCTGCTGCGTTGTAAATGTACTCAATAGTTCCAGTTGTTCCAAATGTAATTTTCTTTGGTAAATTAAGGTAGTTATAATCTATTTTGGTGATGTTTTTGTTCTTGTCAACAGTCATATTTCCGTTGTCATCATACGTATAATCATCACCAATTTTATTACCATCTATGAATCCTTTATGATCATTTCCGCCCAAACCTTCTGTCACTTTAGCCAAGCGATTTGAATTTTCATCTTCATATCCATACGCTAACTCATCTATTTTAAAAACAATACCAGGCGCATCACTGTCTCCATATCTTTGCAGTGATTTAATATTACCATTTTTGTCATAATCTAAACTCTCGTTGTAAGCTCCAGAGTCAGGAATAGCATCATTAGGTTTTCGATAAATGGCATTTTTTAATCGGTTAAGATCATCGTATTGATAGCCGTAAGAACGCAATGAATAATCTGATGCCGTTTTCCAGAAAGTTTCGGCGATATTACCATTATATAAAGCATCAACCGCTGAGTTGCCAGACTGATTGTTATAATTTATTTTAAAAGCAAATAAATCTTTTGGATCACTATCCTGTTCCAGGTTCTCTATATTATTGATTCCGGTAAGCCACCCTCTGATATTATAAGTAAAATCAACTTTTTGTCTTGTATTACCGCTGCTATCGCCTACGTTTTTACTCTCTAATTGTCCTAATGGATCATATTTGTTTGCTGCCAATAGCTGAACAGCTCCTCCATTTATTTGATGCGTATGCGTCAATAAACGATCTTGAGGCGAGTATGTAAATTCTTCCCTTACAATAAGCTCAGTATCGCCTGACGTTCGTTTGTGTCTGGTAATGGTAAAAATTGCTTTTCCTGTAAAATCCAGTTTACTATCTGTACTGGTATAACCATTAAAATGATTTTGTGTTCTGGTTCGTATTGGCCTGCCTTTGTCATCGTATATTGTCGTGGTTGTTTCACCTAACTTTGCTAATCCTGTTGTTAACACTCTTGTCCAGCTTCCTGTTGCCAAACCTTTTGCATTGGCTAAAACATCCTGATCCTCAATCGTTGTTGGAATTGATGGCGCATTGGGATAATCATAATTATCGTAATAATTCACCATTAGAAGTCTAAAACTCGTAGGTGCAATAACATTACTATAATTTGCAGGAATTTCATCTATAGTACCCGAAGATTGTTTGGTTTCGAACAAAACAGTAGCCAGGTTTTGGGCATCCTGCAATGATTTTCGTATTACTGAATTTGATGATTGATTGTACCAACCCGTATAAATCGGACGACTAAAAGCATCATATTTTGTAATGAGCCAGCCCTCAGCATTTTCATCTTTAAAAGGTGAAAATGCAGGACCTGTGGCTACAGGGCGGTCTAGTTTATCATAAACGATAAATTCCCATTGTTTACCGGGTAATTTTTTCTCGACCAGACGATTGCTATTGTCATATTTATATTGATAACATAAACCATTTAAAACATCATCGCTAATTGCTCCGGTTACTTTTGGTGGAAGTACATAGGTCAGGTTGCCATAAATATCGTATACGTAATACGTATCGTGTTTGTCACCTGAATCATAAGTTCTTTTAAGGACTATCTGCCCTTCCTTGTTTTTAAATTCTACCGTAGAACCTGCAGATTCATTTAAACTTGCTCCTGAATTTTCATCAAAGGTTACATTTTTGTATAATTCATTCTCAGCATAAGTTCCGTCGTCTAAAAAACTAATTTCATACAAACCCGAGCCCGCTAACCAGCTTGTCGTAGCTTTATATAATTTTACGGCATCAGATGCCTTATTGGTTTGATAACCGAGTTTGATTTCATGCCCGCTGCCCATAGCCCAGGAAGTTCCAGGAGCAGCTTGTTTTAAAACCCTGTTTAAAGGGGAAGGCTCATATTGTTTTTGCGAAAAAGGATTTGCGGTATTCTCATATTTCTCTGTGCTGTAAAACCCTTGCGCAGCAGTTATTGCGGCAGTGAGATCAATCTTTGGGTAGCTGTTACCGCCATTAGCGGAGGCATAAGGCAAAAATTCTTTTACCTGTCTGCCAAAAGGATCATATTCCATTGGAGTTATAATATCCTGTCCTTCTGCTCCCTGCCCGATAGCAATGGTTTGTATAGGGCGGCCTAATCCGTCGAAATAAGTCACATTTTGACTCATCTCCTCTTTTGTTAAGGAATTGAAATTTCCGGACTGAACTGGCTTTTTTGGCGCAACAGTATACACGAAATTGTCATCGCTGAAAGTCTGGGCTCTAAGTTCTTGATTTGCTAGCATTAACAAAATCAATAATAGTATGTATTTTGTCATACAAATACATTTTGTGTTTTGAGAATTCATAATTATTAAAATTCTTTATAGTTTTTATTATAGAAAGATTGATACAAAATGGCATTGGATTAAATTACCCAAATACTAGTTTTCTATTTTATTAAATTTCTTCTATGTCACCTGGATTACAAACTCCATTTCTATCAGCATAACCCTGTCCTTGTCGATCAATTTCACTTTCGGCTTGTTGATTTGCATCAGCCTGTGAAATTAAAGAACTATATGTGCCAGGTGAAACGCTGTATATCACTACCGTACCGTTTGTACCTCTAGGGCAATAGGTTCTTCTTATAGATCGTTGGGTATAGACATTATAAAACAGACACTGACCACTTGCATTGGCGTTGGCTTGTCCTTCAGCATTTAACTTCGATAAAGCTTTACTATCAACGTCTGCCTGAGAAGTTTTTAAAACTATTGCTCCTTCGGCTAAAGCATAACCTACATAAGAACCAACTGATCCACCCACACAAGTATTCTTTTTAAAAGTACCGCTTATAGCAGCACTTCTAAAAGTACAGTCACCGTATGTATTGGCATTGGCTAGACCTTCAGTTTGAAATTTAGTCCAGGCACGGTTGTCAACATCAGCCTGTGAAGTTTTTAATGTAACCGCTCCTGCTGGCAGGCTATAATTTACATAAGACCCAACTCCACCCATTGTACAATTACTTTTTTGGAAAACCTGAGCTGGTATAGCTGCACTTTGAAAAGTACAATCGCCATTAGCATTGGCATAAGCCTTTCCGTCTACATTAAATTTATTATTTCCTAAAGCATTTGCTTCTGCTTGTGAGTTATAAGAATATACTACTCCATAGCCCTGACTGTAATAAACACTTGAACCGGCACCACCAACAGTACAATTATCCTTAGCAAAATAGTCACCCACTGCCGGACTATAGAAGGTACAATACCCCGTAGCATTTGCATTGTTCTGACCATTAGCATTAAATATATTTAAAGCCTGAACATCTGCATCTGCTTGAGAAATATTTGAAGAAACAGTTCCTGCAACCTGACTAAAAGGTACGATTGAGCCATAACCTCCCATATCACAGTTGTTTTTTGTAAATGACCCGCCTAATGCTCCGCTATAAAAAATACATTTTGCGTTGATATCGTTATTGGCAAATGCCTGTCCGTTGGCATCAATTTGGTCTATGGCCTGAGCATCGGCAGTTGCCTGAGAAACATCTGAACTGTAAATGCCCGCAGCAACAGTATACCAAACACTCGCAGGAGAACCTCCCGCAGCACAATTATTTCGTGTCACTAATCGGCTTTGGGCGGTATTCCAAAAAGTACATTTTGCATTGGCATCACTATTGGCAAATGCCTGTCCGTTGTTATCAATTTGCGCTATAGCCTGAGCATCAGCCGCAGCCTGAGAAACATCAGAACTGTAAATGCCCGCAGCAACAGTATACCAAACACTCGCAGGAGAACCTCCCGCAGCACAATTATTTCGTGTCACTAATCGGCTTTGGACGGTATTCCAAAAAGTACATTTTGCATTGGCATCACTATTGGCAAATGCCTGTCCGTTGTTATCAATTTGCGCTATAGCCTGAGCATCAGCCGCAGCCTGAGAAACATCTGAACTGTAAATACCTGCCGCGACTGTATACCAAACACTCGCAGGAGAGCCTCCGGCAGCACAATTGTTTCTTGTAATTAATCGGCTTTGGGCGGTATTCCAAAAAGTACATTTTGCATTGGCATCACTATTGGCAAATGCTTGTCCGTTGGCATCAATTTGCGCTACAGCCTGAGCATCGGCCGCAGCCTGAGAAACATCTGAACTGTAAATACCTGCCGCGATTGTATACCAAACACTCGCAGGAGAGCCTCCGGCAGCACAATTATTTCGTGTAATTAATCGGCTTTGGGCAGTATTCCAAAAAGTACATTTTGCATTAGCATCACTATTGGCAAATGCTTGTCCGTTATTATCAATTTCTGTTACCGCCTGAGCATCAGCCGCTACCTGGGAAGCATCTGAATGATATATACCCGCAGCAACTGTATACCAAACACTCGCTGGAGAACCTCCGGCAGCACAATTATTTCGTGTCATTAATCTGCTTTGGGCAGTATTCAAAAAAGTACATTTTGCATTGTTATCGTTATTAGCAAATGCTTGTCCGTTGGCATCAATTTGCGCTACAGCCTGAGCATCAGCAGCTGCCTGAGAAACATCTGAACTGTAAATACCTGCCGCGACTGTATACCAAACACTCGCAGGAGAGCCTCCGGCAGCACAATTGTTTCTTGTAATTAATCGGCTTTGGGCGGTATTCCAAAAAGTACATTTTGCATTGGCATCACTATTGGCAAATGCTTGTCCGTTGGCATCAATTTGCGCTACAGCCTGAGCATCGGCCGCAGCCTGAGAAACATCTGAAGTATAAGTTCCCGCGGCAACTGTATACCAAACACTTGCAGGAGAACCTCCGACAGCACAATTATTTCGTGTAATTAATCGGCTTTGGGCGGTATTTATGAAAGTACATTTTACTAAAGTGTTTGTATTGGCATACACTTGCCCATCTGTATTAAACTTTTCTAATCCTTGCGAATCAGCATCAGCTTGCGAGGTAGTCGAAGTAGAAACACCTTCTTCCTGACTATAAATAACAGTTGCTCCCTCTCCGCCTGAAGAACAATTATTCTTTGTAAAGGAACCGCTTCTGGCACTGCTTTTATATAAAATGACACTTGTAGAAGTGTTATCGCTACAATCTACTTGTTGACCTCTGTAATTATAACAATATTTTTGAAGCACATTTAAATCTTTGTCTTTTACAAATTTTAATCTGCCATAAGTATTGTATTCATAGTAAGATGCTATTCCCTTGGGATCTGTTACACTTGTAACCCCAACAAGAGGGTTGTACGTATAGGTCGATATAAAAGCATCTGGCAAGCTGTTTCGAAATGCATTTAAACCATTTCTCAGCAATTGCTCAGTACAATTCAGGGACATACAATTATCAATATCAGCATTAGAAAGCGTTTGTAATGTTGCTATTGTTCCTGATGGAATAAGGTTATAGGAAAGATTCTCTATCTTGGCAATGGGCTGTGTTTTATTATACCCCCAAATAATCGATACCGGAATACCACTCTCTAATGTATACTGCAAAATATTTCCTTTCTCATCGTACTGATCGTAAGTGATTTTTTTATCCAAATTTAAATCAACAGCATTTACTCCTTTGTTAACACCAATAAATCTTGGTAACAATAAATTGCTTGTTGCACCACTTTGATCATAGATCGTTTTTTGTTCTGATAATTTTGTCCCTTGCTTAAAAGTTTGCGTATCCAACACTAACCCTATCATATTTTTAGCAATTAACTCATTTCGCAATGGTTCTGTTGCCATTTCCGGGTCTTGCGGATAAAAATATTTGGTTTCAAGCTTTTCGTTTAAAGAGTTTGTAAAAATCTGTGAAGTCAGTTTCTTGTGTTGGGGGTTATTATATTTATACTCTGTTTTAGTTGTAACAGGATTTAAGCCCTCTAAATCATATTGCGCATTTTCTTCTGATTCTAAATAAAACCAGTAAGAATTGGTTGTATATTTAGCAATATTCAAATGCTGAATATTTTTATAATTCGGAGTAGGAAAAAATAAAACAGGGGCATATTTACTATCAGTTGCAATTCCCTGTATTTTTCGAGTATATTGATCTTGTAGTTTATATTTATTTTCTATTATTTTTAATGGAATTAATTTGTTGGTTGAAAGTATCTTTTTAAAAATTATCTTTTTACTTAGTAACCCATTATTCCAGCCTGCATTGGTCCAGGGAGAAGAAGTTAGCTGACTATCAAGACATAGATAGGGTGGGATATCTGCAGATATATGATAGGAAAATTCTTCGCCACCATTTTCAAAATTTGCTCCGCCATAACTTACAGTTATATTTTCGTAAGTTGTAGAGCTGTTACCCATTGACCTATACAAAGGATATACGCTATTTGCATTCACATTCATAAAAACAGCTATATCCTCTACAGTTGAAAACGGTATATTGGGAATTTGACAAATCCTTCTAATCTCCGTATTGGTCAGTAAACTAATCTGAACTCCTTTTACACCTGTTGATATATTAGGGGTTTCTTTTTTTCCATAGTAATAGTATTTTACATCTGCTTTATTAATATTGGTATCAAAACTGCTAATTTTTGCAATTCTCAATCCCGCCACAGGAACATTTGTTTTGGAATCCCCTCCCCCTTTGCAATAGGTAAAATTTACCTGTCCTGTTGTTTTGGCATCTGGAGAAAATACAATAGTAATTTTATAGGTATTATTTTTAAGAAATGTATAGGAAAGTTTCTTTGGTTTGTTATGCTCATCAGCTGTAATAGGAACTGAATTTAAAACTGGATTAGTTAAATTTTCAACTGTAAAAGAAATCCATAATTCTCCAACCGGAAATGTCCCTGGCGTTAAATCATAATCATTATAAGAAACTCTTGCTTGTATTTCACTATCATAATTCGATTTATTTTCAAATACAAATGTTTCCGTTTTTTCTTCTCTATTATATCCCGGATTATAAAACCAAAAATTTTTTGTTTCAGTTTCACATGTATTGATAGTTTCCCATACGGAATTAGATTCGTATTCAAATTCATTATACCCTTTGGTAGGATACACTATTTTTTTTAAGATCCCTTTTTTAGCATAATCTACATAAGGACGTTTATCTCCTGATGATCTGCCTGCAAGTGCATTTTTCACAAGATCCGTTTGAGGGTAAAGATCTTTATGAATGATGGCATCAGGGTAGGTACCAGGTTTTCCGTTATAATAACCCCATAAATCTTTCTGGTCGGACAACCTTGCTACTAAGTCATCAGGTGCTTCATATTCAAAACTATATCTTTTTGACGAATCTTTAAAAATACATTCACTCAAAAAAATCCTTTTATTAGTTGTAAAAAGATAATTAAAATCAGCACTTTCAACTATATTTTGCCTTGCATCGAACACTTTAATCCCGCTAATTAAATAATTTCCAACTATATTAGGATTTGCAGTTTGTTGAAAGGAAACACTGCCGAATTGAGACTCATTACTACTAATACTCTCTATGGTTTTCCCCATAATGCTTAAGTAATTTTCCATACGATTCGATGGAGAATGAATAACGTTTGGATCACAACCTGACTCTTGCTGTACCTTTATTCCAAATGATTCGCTAATACTTGAAACAAAACCATAATTAGAATCTTTATAAGTAAAGTTGATGACATCTCCTTCGGGGTGAGTAATCTTGCTAAGATACCAGCCTGTAATAATGGTCTGTGGCGCTTCTACATTCTCCCATGTACTGAATTCAGTATCATAAAATTGATATTGAATTCCCTCCTCTGTAGTTATTTTAAAACCAGATGTAATACCATTTAGCCTTTCAATTTTTAAATTATTCTGTGACACGAATACTGCTTTTCCACTGTTATCAAAGACAAATTGTCCGGATTGACCATTGAAATTATAAGAATACAAATCAGGCTGCAAATCATTGAATTCATTAGCCTCTAGATAGGTGAAAAAGCTATCTGAACAATACATATCCTCCGAAATAGAACCATTTCGATTCTCATCAGGTTTTCCTCGAACAACTCTATTTATAACACCACCTACATTCAGATTCCATCCAAGTCCAACATTGGTTTCCATCTGATCTACCTGTATTCCATTCGAATTATACCCCAAACTAATAGGAATTGCTATATTTTTCGTCTTATAGGTATACAACGGTACGCTAATATTAGGGGTTCCTGTAAAAGTACCAACATCTGTCTGTCCATATCTGCCCAGTTCATAGGCAGTAGGAGAAGGCGGTATAATTTTAGGGTTAAACGAATTTTCACTTTGCGCGTATATTTCAAATGAAAATAGCAGAAAAACTAAAAAAGATATTATTCTTATATTATGATGCATGATCTTATTTCTTATCATTTTATTGTATTCTTTTTATCACTTTAACCGATTCCGTTTTTACATCGGTTTGGATCTTGATGATGTAAATCCCTTCTGAATATCTGATTAAATTTACCGGTACAGTCCTGCTGGTAATGGCAAATTCCTGTAGAATTCTTCCTGTCATATCCACCAAAGTAGCTGTGCCTTCCTTAAAATCATAACCTATAATCACGTTGGTAAAGGTTGTTGC
>Ga0247805_1001649_pt1 | contig 10592 bp, 6 predicted proteins | sample UWRJL044104R1_FD_180930 | JGI IMG/M metagenome (GOLD analysis project Ga0247805, IMG submission 180930) | Plant litter microbial communities from Arlington Agricultural Research Station in Wisconsin, United States - UWRJ-L044-104R-1 | ecosystem: Environmental > Terrestrial > Plant litter >...
CCCGAAAAACGAACCTGACCGCCCACTTGCAGTCCACTTACATTTCGGAAATTAGTATAGATTTTAAATTTTGAACTAAATAAATTTTGATTGGTTCCAATGAAAAAGATAATCAGAAATAATATTGCTATTCCTATTGTAACAAAGATTCCTAATTTGATTTTATATGCTTGGCTAGTTGTTTTCATGATTTTTTATTTAAAAAATGATTGTATGTAAGTATCGTCATCGTTGGTAAATTCTTCTAAAGTTCCTTCTTTATAAATTTTCCCGTCTTTTATCATTATAATCCTATCGGCTACCTTTTTGACGCAGTTTATATCGTGCGTAATAATTATAGATGAATTATTAAATTTAGCCTTCGTCTCGTTAATCAAATCACTTATTTCATTAGACGTTATAGGATCTAAACCCGTGGTGGGCTCATCATACAAAATGATTTCAGGATGCACTACTAATGTTCGGGCTAAACCAATTCTTTTTTTCATTCCACCTGATAATTCCGAAGGCATTTTATCAATAGAATCAGGCAAGCCCACATTTTCTAAAGCTTCGATGATTTTAGTATTTATTTCTTCTTTCGAAAATTTCTCTTTTATTCTCGAAAGAGCAAATGTCAAATTTTCTCTTACCGTCATCGAATCATACAATGCAGCACCCTGAAACAGAAAGCCTATTTTTTTGCGAACTTTAATTAAGTCTTCATCGCTAATATCAGTCAATTCATGTTTACCTACAGTAATACTGCCTTTGTCATGTTTTAAAAGACTCACAATACACTTAATCAAAACGGATTTTCCCGATCCCGATTTTCCTAATACTACCAGGTTTTCTTTCTCATGAAGTTGTAACTCAATGCCATCAAGAACCTTTAAACTTCCAAAACTCTTTTTAAGGTTCTTAATTTCAATAACCACATTTTTTGGCTCTTTTACTTCTTCTTTTGCTTTTTTTGCTTGCTTTTCCATTATAATAAATCGGTTATTTGTACAGCAATTAAGTCTACAATGATTAATAATAATGATGCCGTTACAACAGCTGAGTTTGCTGCAATTCCTACACTTTCTGTTCCCCGACCAGCGTTATATCCTTTATAACATCCTACTAATCCAATTACAGCTCCAAAAAAGAAAGATTTAATAACGGCAGGAATAATATCCATGAAATCCACATTAACAAAAGCCTGAGTTATAAAATATCTTAAACTCATGTCGTCTTTAATGTTAATTCCTAACCAGCTACCTAAAATACCTATAGCATCTGCATACAAGGTTAGTAATGGGATCATTACTATTGCTGCAAAAACTCTGGGAATCACTAAAAAATTAATGGGATGCGTGTTAGAAACTTCCATAGCATCGATTTGTTCGCTTACTCGCATGGAACCCAATTCGGCTCCCATACTTGAACCAATTTTTCCAGCGCAAATCAAGGCAGTAATTACAGGTCCCATTTCTCTAATTATGGAAATAGCAACCATACCCGGAAGCATGGCTACCGCTCCAAATTGAACTAATGGAGGTCTGGACTGAATAGTTAAAACTAAACCAATAATAACACCTGTAATGGAAATTAAACCTACGGATTTGTTACCTATCTGGTAACATTGTTTGAGGAATTCCTGAAACTCAAATTTCTTAGTAACAAAGTTTTTAAATACGGTTTTCAAATACTGTGTAGCATTTGCCATATCAATAAAAAAGGAAAGACTTTGCTCTTGAATCCGAGTAAGAAATGATGGAGAATCTAATGAAACTTCATCTGGTTTGTGTAATTGTTTTGGCATAACTTTACTTTGTTGGATATTAAATAAAATTATGCTCTTTTACTATATTTTAAATTATAACATTTTAATTTTATCTTACATAATAACAATCCATAGGAACAGTTGAACCACTACAACAAATTGATATTAAAAAGGATATCCAATTGCGATATTCAATATCAGATTTTCTTTTCTCCAGGCACCATCAGAAAATCTAATATCATCAATAACCCATTGATTGCCTTTTGGTAAATATGGTTTTCTTAACGGAAATGCTAAATCAGTTCTCAATACTAAAAAACTAAAATCAAAACGCAAACCAACACCAGTTCCTACAGCCAGTTGATTTAAAAAATCACCCGTAAACTCAGCTCCTGGTTTATCTGTATTTTTATTCATTAGCCAAATGTTACCTGCATCAACAAAAACGGCTCCTTTTACAATTTTGTAAAGCTGAGTTCGCAATTCGGTACTAAATTCTAACTTTAAATCACCCGATTGATCAGGCAAAAATGAATTATTGGTTACAGTGCTGCCATCAAAAGTTCCAGGCCCAATAGATCTTGCTCTAAAAGCTCTCACACTACTTGTTCCACCAATAAAAAACTGCTTGATAAATGGTAAATCGTTAGAGTTTCCATAAGGAATTCCAGCCCCTACAATCACTCGGCTTGCCAGTGTAGTTTGTTTATTAAAATTATAATAATGACGGAATTCTAGTTCTAATTTTGAATATTGACTAAACGGAACTCCAAGTAAATTTTTAGGGTTTTCAGCATCATTGGCTCCTAACAATAAACCTAATGAGTTTCCTGAAAAATCAATTCCTCCCTTAAAATAAATGTTGTTTTTTTTGTTTTTCAACATTGTATTCGTGTAAGTATAGGTATAATTTGTTCCAAAAATAAGCTGTCTGTCAATTACTTTTTGCAAAGAAGGATTTTCATCAATTTGAGATTGATACAACGGTGTAACATCATTCGGCGAAGCATAAGCAATATTAACTAAATTCAAATTATGCTCTTTTCTTTCGTTTTCTTTCCACAAATAACCAAACGAACCATTAAAGGTTTTTAACGAATAAAGTTTTGTTCTCAATTGGTATTCATAACCTAAAGAAACTTTGGTTCTGGGAGCATAAGCACTTCCAGAAGTCATTTCGAAAGGAGCAATAAATCGAGGCCAGGTTAAACTAGCTTCTCCTCCAAAACGATACACATTAAACCCTCTGTTTTGTCCTGCAACCTGAACTTCAATACCTGCAAATGCCGATATACTTAATAATTCAGCTCCTTTAAGTAAATTTCTATTACTCCAATTAATGTTCAATTCGGTACCTGAATAATTGGCTGTATTGGTTTTAGCCAATGCTTCTACTTGTATTGATTTTTTAGGCAATGGAGTTAAGTAGTAATACACATCTAATTTATCCTTAGAGCCATTATTTTCCTTAAATTCATTTTTTACAAATTTAAAAGTTCCCAATGTAATCAATCGGTTCAACGATAAATTATGTGTCGTTCTATTGTACAAATCGCCTCTATCAAACAATAATGTTTTATCAAAAATAAAAGGCTTAAACACTGTTCTATCATCAATTATTTTGAGATCCTGATATTTGATAGTATCCATTTTTCGAGTAGAAACGGTGTCTCTTCTTAAATTGAAACTTGGATAAACATAAATATCATTGATCTTATATTGATTCTTCGCTTTCTCAGGAATGTTGTTTTTAATTTTTACAATTAAATCAACTTCATTGTTAGCAACAGTACTATCTACCTGAATTAAAAGATAATCTTCATTAAAATAATAAAAGCCACGTTCTTTCAATTTAGCATCTATCCGGGAACGTTCGCTTTTGATATCATCCAGATCATAAGGTTTACCAACTTTTAAAATGCTACTTTCTTCAACCATCTTTATTTCTTTGGCTAAAAGAATAGAATCCTTTGGAAAAACAACCGATTTAATTTTATATTGATTGCTTAATTCAACCTCATAATTGGCTTTAGCCTTTTTACCACTTTTAGTAGAATCGGCTATTGTATTAGCATTGAAAAAACCTTTGTTTTCAACATAGTTCTGAATGATCTTTTGATTGTAACTCAAATCTACTTTGCTCATTAAAACAGGCTCTGCTCCCAATTTGTATTTTAGCCAATATTTGAATCCTTTTTCTTTTTTAACTTCACCAGCCAGATTGTAAAAAAAGATTCCTGGACGCATTCCTAAAAAGGATTTATTGGGTGCTGGACGAATTAAATCATCCAATTCCGATTTGATTTTCTTTCTGAGTTTTTTAGGTTCTTCTCCTTTTTTTACAGAAATAGTATGCCCTACATATAATAAATCACCTTCGGGGATTTTACTCGTACCGCTACATCCCAAGAGTAAGCTTACTGAAAAAAGTAGTGTTATGTAGTTATTTATTCTCATTTTTCTGCTGTTTTTTTCTGTAGAATTTGCCTCTTTTTTGAAACAACTCTTTAAATTTATTATAGTTCATTGTAATTATAAAAGCAACACCTGTCTCAACAACCTGACCTTGTAAGGCTACCTGATAATTGTTTTTTCTATAAGCTCTAAATTTATAGCGACCGTCTTTTGTAATTAAATAATCGGCGGTAACATCTCCAGCTATATTTGTTGCTTGTTCGTTTTGTTGCTGTGCTCCTTCTACTCCAAAACTGCTTCCTACAGTAACTTTTAATCGATCGTTGAATAATTGTTTTGAAAGTCCCACATTCAAATCAGTTCTTTCTTGTCTTTGTCCAGACGAAAAATCTTCTGAAGCTTGCAGGTCAAAATCCAATTCAAATCCTTTTATCAAATCTCCCGCTAAATTATTAAGCTGTTGCGACAAAATTTTACTCACACTTTGTTTAGCTAAATAACTACCACTTGTTCCTCCTGATTCACTTTCAAAAGGATTATCACCTATAAAACGATTCAATAACAACAAGGCAAATACTTGTTTGTTTAAGGCGTCATCATCACGTCTGATTTGTTCTAACTTAGCTTGGGTGGTATTAATAATATCGGTAGAAACGTTATTATTTCCTTCTGGTAAAATAATATCAAAACTAATTTCTGGTTGCAGCAATTCGCCTTTCATCATTAAATTAGTTTCAAAAGGAATTCTTTGCTTGTAGGTGTTTCTGGCTTCGTCAGTAATCCCTGTTAATTGATCATCTACCAAATCCAGCGGCGAAGCATCCACTTTATAAACCGCAGTAATATTGATACTTGCAGTTGTAGGCTCTCCTGTCCAAAGAATATAACTTTCGGGCTGAATTTCGAATTTTCTTTTAATCAAATTAAAATTCATCTCATAAGTTCCACCAGTAAATTCGTATTTACCCGTTAATGTAGTTTTTCCAGATGGGTCAATTCCTCCGGTTAGTTCCGCTTCTCCTTGTAATTTTAAGTAATCACCGTTGGCTTCGTCAATTACAATAGAAATCTCGGCTTTTTTATCTACCACAATATTTACCGAAGCATCAATTCCTGTTATTTGAGTCTGGATAAGTTCTTTAGCTGCATCGGTATTCGAAATTAAAACAGGCTGATCCTGATCTATAAATTCTACAATTCCTTCTCTATCGGCAATTGACGGATCACTTTGCGGCAATACAATTGAAAATTTAGTATCCTCATTAATTTTAATATTTCCGTCAATAACAGGATTATTTAATGTTCCTTTAATCTCCAGATTATTATCTAAATACAGTTCTCCATAAAATAATTTATTGTCTTTAGCTTTAGAATTTACTGCTCTGAAATTCTTAGCTACCACATCCAAATCAAATCCTAAATTAGTATAATCCTGACTGTTTATAGCACCATTTATAGTTAAAGGATTCTTGTTTTCATCCTCAAGTTTGAAATTTTTAAAAATGATTTTATTGGTATCAAAAGTAATGTTGTCATCATCTAATTTGAATTTTGAATTTAATTGGGTGACATTAAAAGCAACAGAATTAAACTTAATATTTCCATTTACAACCGGATTAGAAGCTTGTCCGCCAACATTCAATTTCCCGTTCAAAAAACCTTCACTTTCTTTTAAATTACCCATTGTAAAAGGTTGGACTGATTTCATTTGAAGTTTCTCAACATCTACAATAAAATCTAAACTTTGATTGCTAATATTGTAATTTCCATCAATAGTTACCTGATTGTCAAAACCAGACAATCCCACATTAGCATTATATAAATTATCCGTTTTGTTATCGACCTTGATTACTAAATTCCCAATAGTATCTTTTTTAATCCCTAAATTATCAATCTTTAAATCGGCAATAAATACAGGATCTTTGGTTACATCTTTAATAGTTGCATTTCCATTAATCACACCGCTGGCTTCAAAATTAGATTTGGCTATACTTGTTAATGTTTCCAATTTAAAATTCTTCAAATCCACAACAATTGGTGCATTGGCAACCTCATTTTCAGATTGAATTCCAAACGACTGCCCTTCATTTTGAATGATGAATTTAGAAATCAAAATTCCTTGTTTCTCTAATTTAATAAAGTTATTAGGATCAATGTTCCAATTTTCATAATTCAAAAGCAATCTTTCCGGATTAAGATGAACCACTGATGCTCCTAAAGTATCTTTGAAATTTCCATTAATTACATACTTTTCTTTATTCTCGATGTCTTTAATATTCAACTCATAATCAATGACATTGTCTTCTAATTTACCAATTAAAGTAGTTTTAGGAATTTCAAACTGACTGTTTTTAAGCACACCCAATGACAAATTATAAAGCAATGCATTATCCTGATTATTAATTTTTAAAACGCCATTTGAAACTTCATTGGCACCATAAACTAATCTCGGAATCGAAGCATTAATTATAATAGTATCATTAACTGAATTGTATTTTCCATCGATTGTGATTTCTGATAATTCTTTAATTTCAGGCAATAGTTTTTTAGTGATTTCATGATTTTTAATAACAAATTTGAAATCCATATTTTGATCGCCATCCTTTTTTACATACTCCTTATTTATTTTGTAATATTTAGAGATAGAATTAATCAATTGGTCACCAATAGTAGAAAGTTTGTAATTACCCGAAACCAATCCTTTTATTAGCTGAGAATTTAAAATAATCGAATCTTTATCAGCAGTAGAAATTGCCTTAAGACTGATGGTATCTAATGAAAATTGCTCTTTTTCTAAAGCAATTGTAAAATTATTAGCATCAACTGTCCCGTTAAGATTATCCGGATTTAAATCGTCAAAATTAGCGTTAATATCTCCTCTTATTTTTAAAGGCCCTGCATGAAGATTCAACTTATTCAAATCTATAATATCCAGATTCAGTTTTAAATCTAAGGTTGGTTTTTTAGAATTAGACGATCCTTTTGCCGCTAAAACAAAAGTTAAATTAGGATCAGTAGCATTCGCATTGGCTTCAAAAATACCATTATGAATGTTTCCGCTAAGATTGATGTTTTTATAATCGTAAGCATTATACTGAGCTTTCAAAATCTTTGAAGTCAATTTAGCCGTTGCAGTTTGCGGATCAAGACTTCTTCCGTTTACCTTAGCATTAGCTGTTACTTTTCCAACTTTCTTGTTTTTGATTAGTTTACCAACATCAAAATTCTCTACTGTGGCGTCAGCAATATATTTCTCATTATTTTTTCTGCTTTGATCAAAAGTAGCTTTTACAATGGCATTCCCCATCGAACTTTTCAATACTAAATCGGTTTTAAAAACTGCGATACTTCCTTTAAAATTTCCTTTAAGATTGAATTTCTCAGGCAGTTCAATCGTGTTTGGAATCGTATTTTTAGGTGTAAAAGCATAAATATCTTTGGATGTGCTATCAAAATTTAGAATAGCTACATCAAAAACACTTTTATCTACATTAGGCAATCCTTTAATAGTTCCTCGTAGATTTACTTTGGTATTTCCAATTCCGCTTGCATTTAATCTGTTAATTTTTAAATCATCAAATTTCCCTTTAACATTGGCATCCAGATTTACAATTGCATTAGGATAATTTTTAAAAATATCATTAGTACTCAATTGCGGAACCAACAATAAAATGTCTTTAAAAGCTATTTTACTATCTTTTAAATTGGCATCAACTGCTAAAAATTCTATGTTTTTACTCAATGAAGCTATCGAAGGATAAGTCGCTAAAATATTATCCTGCAAAGTTGTTTGAGGCGTTTTTAGGTATAAGTTTTTCAGTGAAGCAGTTGTTGGAGCATAATTAAAAGTTGTCTTAAGTTCATCCAATTGAAAACCACTTTTATCTTTAAATCTAAACGAATTAATAGTACCACTATACGACTCCCAAATAGCAATTGAACTTCCTTTAAAGGATAAATCTTTTAATTCTAAATGGTTATAATCTATTCCTTTTTCTGTTTTTACTGCATTTTCATTGTCAAATTTGAAATTAAAAGAATTAATTGCAATAGTATTAACATCTATTTTCCAAAGAGTACTGGTTACTTTTTTTTCTGATTTTACAGTATCTTTTACGGCATTTTTTTCTGATTTTGTCAATGCAAGATAACCGTTTACTGTTTTCAATTCAATCGAGTTCAAATCAATAATCTGATTCTCTAAATCAATCTTCTTTACATTTGTATGTAACTTTTCGAATTTTATTTTGGTATCCAAATTCGTTTGTTTGTCTTTGTAAGTAACGTCAATATCTTCCAGATTGATTTCTCCCAAATTCAATTTTAAGACTTTGCTTTCCGCTTCTTTTTCAATTTTTTTAGCTACATTTTTAGTGGTTTCAACAAGATCCTGATCTAAACTTAGTTTTAAACCTTTTAGATTGATTTTTGGAATGTCAAAAGCTAAATTATTTAAATCCAGTTTGTCGATATGTGTATCAAAATGATTGATAAACAAATCCACATTGTTTTTTGCAACGGCATCTTTGTAACTGAATTTAACAGCATCCAAATTGATTTTTTTTAGCGAAATTTCCATCGGTTTGGAATCCGTTTTAACTTTATCTGGAGAATCAAAAGCTTTTATGATATAATCGAAATTGAACACAGAATCTTTGTCAACTTCAATATTTGCAGTGATTTTTTCTAAATCAACCGAATTAATTTCAACTTTATTATTCAGTAACTCTAAAAGACTGATGTCTACTTTTAAAGATTTTCCCGCTAACAAAGTGTCTTTAGACTGGTCTTCAAAATAAAAATCATTCAAAATAATTTTTTTAGGCAAACCTATTTTGATGGAACCTATTTCAATTTTAGTCTTTATTTTATTTTCTAAATAAGTAACCGCCTTATCCTTTACAAAATTTTGTACAAAAGAGATTTGTAGTGCAATTACAATCAGCAAGAAAAATGCGATCAAGAACAATATGATTCTTAAAAAAATTTTGGCTGCTTTTTTCAATTTTGAAGATATCATATATTTTTAAGAGTCAATTTAAACTTCATTGTATTGGATATTAGTACTTTATAAAAACATCTAATTAAAACAAATAGATATACGGATTTTCCCGCTTTTATCTATAAAATAGCCCCGTGAAGGTATTGCTAATAATCAGAATTGCTCTTATATAATTATACTAATTCTTTCTAGAATTTCAATATAGTTTTTTTAACTCAAAATAAAAAATATTGGACATAAATAGGGTTTAAAAAACAGATTTTTCTAGTTTCGCTCGAACCAGATTACATTTTTCATCCATTTTTATCGAAAAAAGACCGATATTTTATGATAAAAATACCTCTAAAAGAGGAAGAAAACTCCTGTTGAAAAAAATAAAGAGTTATAAAATCCTTTATAAATAAAGACTTCTCACTGATTTTCAGATACAGCTATACAACGATAAGAAAAAATTATAATTAAATTATATTATAATTAGAAAAACCGTCATACATTTGCCTAACAGTGTTAAACAATTTAATACTCAAACAAAATGGCTAGTAAAGATCGTATATTAAGACAAAAAGAAGAGACAAGAAATAACATTCTTGAAGCTGCTTATGCTATCGTTAAAGAAGACGGATGGCAAGGTCTAAGTATGCGAAAAATTGCTGACAAGATTGAATATACAGCTCCTATTATTTACGAATACTTTTCGAATAAGGAGGCCATTTTATTTGAATTAACTGGTAGAGGTTTTATCAAGTTGACAAAAGAACTTGATAAAGCAAAAGCAAATTTTGAAATACCAGAAGAACAATTAGAAGCCATGTGGATGGCGTATTGGGATTTTGCTTTTACAGATACCGAAATGTATCAGGTAATGTATGGCGTTCAAATGACTTGCTGTACCGAACGATGTTCGGCTCAGGAAGGACCTTATAAATTATTTACTTCGGTAATTGCCGATATTATGAAAAAAAACAATCCAACAGTAGAAGTGATTAAACAAAAGTATTTCACATTCTTTTCAGTTATTCATGGTTTGATTGCTATTAATATAATCAATAAGAGTACTATTTCTGAAGATATTAATACTCAAATTTTGAAAGATGCCATTGGTGGTATTATCAAATCAATACAATAAAAAAATTTTCTTTTTAACTTAACAGTGATAAATGATTTAATATAGTAATATCCACTTTTTTTTACACTATTACTTAACAGTGATAAATAATTTAATATCGATTATAAAATACAATCGAAAAGCATATTTATATGGATTTTTGTGCCAACTTACTTAACGATGTTAAAAAATTAAACATAATTAAATATGAATATAAATAATACCCAAAAACAAATAGTAAATAGACAGAATGTACAACAAATTAAAACCCATAGAAAAATGAAAAATACAATTATAACCAGCTTTATTCTAGAATAAAGCTG
>Ga0247805_1001651_pt1 | contig 10584 bp, 7 predicted proteins | sample UWRJL044104R1_FD_180930 | JGI IMG/M metagenome (GOLD analysis project Ga0247805, IMG submission 180930) | Plant litter microbial communities from Arlington Agricultural Research Station in Wisconsin, United States - UWRJ-L044-104R-1 | ecosystem: Environmental > Terrestrial > Plant litter >...
ACAGATTAATAATTTATTAGAACTTAAAAAATATTTATAATTATGAAAATAAAACTTTTGTTGCTTATTCTACTAACTTCTTTTATTGGTTTTTCACAGACTGTAAATGACTATAAAGCAGTAATAGTACCTATAAAATTCGATTTTTCTAAAGGAGTAAATCCATACAGATTATCGACATTGACAAAATCAAATTTAGGTAAAGCCGGATTTCAGGCTTTTTATGAAAACGAACAGCTTCCTGAAGGATATAGCGAACGTTGTGAACTTTTATATGCTGATGTAAAAAAGGAAAGCGGCTTTTTAGTAAGTAAACTTTTTGTAGAATTTAAGGATTGCTTCGGCAAAGTAATCTACACTTCTGAAATTGGCAGAAGTAAAGAAAAAGAATATGATTTAGCTTACAGAGAAGCTCTCGATATGGCATTTATGTCAGTATACAAGCTTAGTTATAAGTACAATGGCAAAACTGCGGTTTCATCTACGGCAAAAGTAAATACTCCGATGGCTGGTTCACCGGCTCAAACTCCTAATGTTTCGGTCTTAAATACGAAACCGGAAACTGTAATTAACGATAATGATCCTAATTTACTGTATGCCCAACCAACAGAAAATGGCTTTCAGCTTATAGATAAAACTCCAAAAGTTGTAATGAAGCTTCTTAAAACGTCTCGTCCTGATTCTTTTATTGCAATCAAAGATGGGATTCAGGGAACTTTAAATGCAAAAGACAATCAATGGTTTTTTGAATATTACCAAAATGACAAATTGATTTCTGAAAAAGTTTCAGTTAAATTCTAAACATAAAATTTGGCTTAATAACCATATTTATCCTTCCAGCGGTTCTTTAAAAATTCACGGTTACTGTTCTCTCTCGAATTGCTACCCGGATTATAAAGAACCGTTTCTTTTATGGCATCAGGCAGAAATTCCTGATCAGCAAAATTATTTGCATAATCATGTGAGTATTTGTAATCTTCACCATAACCCAATTCTTTCATCAATTTTGTTGGTGCATTGCGTAAATGTATAGGAACCGGTAAATCGCCTGTTTGCTTTACCAGCTGTTGTGCAGATCCAATTGCCATGTAAGAAGCATTACTTTTTGGAGAAGTGGCCAGATAAATGGCACATTGACTTAAAATAATCCGGCTTTCGGGATACCCAATAGTAGAAACGGCCTGAAAAGTATTATTTGCCATGATAAATGCTGTAGGATTGGCATTTCCAATATCCTCACTGGATAAAATCAGCATCCTTCTTGCAATAAATTTTACGTCCTCACCGCCTTCAATCATTCTGGCGAGCCAATATACTGCTCCGTTAGGATCGCTGCCTCTAATCGATTTAATAAAAGCCGAAACGATATCATAATGCTGTTCGCCGGTTTTGTCATATAAAACCGTGTTTTGCTGTACAAGTTCAAAAACACGATCGTTTGTAATAATGATTTCATCATCTGCAGAAGCATTTACAACCAGTTCAAAAATGTTCAATAATTTTCTGCCATCACCTCCAGAAAGGCGTAACAAAGCTTCTGTTTCTTTAAGAACAATATTTTTAGAGGCTAAGTCAGTATCCGTTTTCATAGCGCGCTGCAGTAAACTCTCTAAATCATCTTTGCTGAAAGCATTTAAAATATAAACCTGACAACGGGACAATAATGCGGGAATAACTTCAAAACTAGGATTTTCAGTTGTGGCGCCAATAAGGGTTATCCAGCCTTTTTCGACCGCAGCCAAAAGAGAATCCTGCTGTGATTTGCTGAAACGATGAATTTCATCAATAAACAAAATCGGATTTTTGGTAGTAAACAATCCACCGCTTTGTTTGGCTTTTTCAATAACATCGCGAATATCTTTAACGCCTGAATTAATCGCACTCAATATATAAAACGGACGTTTTGATTCCTGCGCAATTATCTGTGCCAAAGTTGTTTTTCCGGTTCCGGGAGGTCCCCAAAATATTAATGAAGGAATGATTCCTTTAGAAATTTGTTGTGTCAGTGATCCGTTTGGTCCAACCAAATGACTTTGACTAATGTAGTCCTCTAATTTATGTGGTCGAATACGCTCTGCTAAAGGTGCTTCCATTGTGCAAAATTACGGGTTTCAGTTTTTAATTTTATTTTTTAAGGAGCTATTTCCTGCTGTACACTATATCTTTTTTGGCAGAAAAAGCCAAAAAAGGATGCCGTTCCCATCAGGGCTAATATCGTACGTAATGATATTTCAGTTTAGCTGACAAATTATCAGTAAATTGTATTTGGATAGTTTTTTGATGTTTATCCAATTTACAAAATATACCGATATGGATGACAATCAATTTAAATTTTCTAACGCAGTTATTGGACTTCCAGTATTTTTTGTTCTTTTTTTATGGATTATATACTGGTTTCAGATTCGTTATGATTTTGATTTTTACAAAAACGGAATTTATCCTAGAGATTTTTCAGGTTTGCAAGGTGTTTTGTTCAGTCCTTTCATTCATGAAAACTTAGATCATTTATATAACAATTCGATTCCGTTATTGGTATTATTGGCAGCTTTACAATATTTTTACCCAAAACAATCTAGTAAAGTTATTATATTGGGAATTCTGATTTCCGGATTAATTACCTGGATAATCGGCAGGGAAAATTATCATATAGGAGCCAGTGGCCTGATTTACGTTTTGGTAAGTTTTATTTTCTTTAAAGGAATTCAGACGAGATATTATAGGTTGGTAGCACTTTCATTATCAGTGATATTGCTTTATGGCGGAATGATTTGGTATGTTTTTCCGGAAATTGATAATGCTGTTTCCTGGGAAGGTCATCTCGCAGGTTTTATAACCGGATTTTCAATGACCTTATTTTATAAAACTCCGGAATATTCTAAACCAGTAGTTTACGATTGGCAAAAGCCAGACTTCAATCCGGAAAATGATCCTTTTATGAAGCACTTTGACGAAAACGGAAATTTTGTGAATACCGAGATATTTACTGAAGAAACAGAAGATTTTAATCCTTACTTTAACTCTAATATTTCAGTCAATTATACCATTACAAAAAGTGAATCAAATGAAAATGTAGTAAAATAAATTTTAAGTAAATTAAATTTAGCTTCTTTGGCGTACAGCTTCATATAAAAAAGCACCACACGCAACAGATACATTCAATGATCCGATTGTTCCAAACATAGGTAATTTTGCTTTTTCATCAACAATTTTAAGTACAGAGGGATTGATACCTCTATCTTCAGATCCCATAATAATAGCAACAGGTTCGTTTAGAGCAATGTCATAAATATTTTGTTCTGTTTTTTCAGTTGCAGCAACGGTTTTGATTCCTGATCCCTGTAAATAAAAGATAGCATCTTTGATGTGTTCAACCTTACAGATAGGAACATTAAAAACAGCTCCGGCAGAAGTTTTAACAGTATCACCATTTACAGGAGCTGAACCGGCTTTTTGAACAATAATTCCATTTACACCAGTACATTCTGCAGTTCGGATAATGGCACCAAAATTCCTTGCATCAGAAATTTGATCTAAAATTAAAAATAATGGTTTTGATCCTGATTCAATTGTTGACTCAACTAAGTGTTCCAAATCTATAAATCCAATAGGGGATATTGTCGCAACGGCACCCTGATGATTATTTGGTGTCAGACGATTTAGCTTTTCAACAGGAACATAGGAGAAATTAATATTGGCACGTTTCATTACCTTCATTAAATCTTTCATTAATTCACCGGATATTTCTTTTTGTATAAATACTTTATCCACTTCTTTTCCTGCTTGTATTGCTTCTATTATGGCTCTAATTCCAAATATTTGATGTTCTTTTTCCATAGTGCAAATATAGTATAATGTTATATAAAAAAAACCACTCTGAATGAACAGAGTGGTTAATTTATTTTAGTAAATAAGAAAAGGTATTATCTAGTACCTCCAGCCCACCAAACTTTTTCTGAGTATACGTATGAACCATCTCCAAATGCTTCTTTAACATTTGCATTTGATGCAACATCAGATTGACCATAAGAAAATCTTTGTGGAAAAAACTGAGGCTTAGAATTTACCAAAGGGATTAGGTTTCCATTACCTAATGCCTGCAAACGTCTAATGTCATTATAGGCTTCAATAGCTTCATTTTCATAAAAAGATATATGTTTTTCCATCATTATCTTTTTCAATAATGCATCACCAGTTAAAGTTCCTATAGAAGCAATATAAGTATCTGCTTGAGCAGCTGTAAAAGTTACCGCTTGTCTTTTAGTGTATGCAGCTTTTATAGCGCTATTCAAAGTAATTTGAGCATCAGCTAAACCTAATCTAGCTTGAGCTTCAGCTTTTAAGAACAATAGTTCGTGATAGCTTAGTAAATAGATAGGGTTACTCTCGTCCATTAGTCCTGAGATAGAATAAATATCTTGTCCTTCAATATCATCTTTTGAGTTGTCAAATGGTTTAACAACACCTCCAATTTTAGTGAAAAAATCATCAGTACGCACGTCAGAAGGTCCATTAGCTAACATAATGTCATAGAAACTTTTTGCTACTGATAAAGCACCTCTGTCTAATTCGAATCTTGCAAAAGGATTTGGAACTCCACTATTTACAAGTTTTAGTTCTTCATCAGCATTAGCGAAAGATGCATTAACATAATTAATTACGCCTTGGTAATCCGCTTTCCTAAGAGATAATCTCATAGTGTAACGTGCTAATAAACCATTAGCTGCTTTTATCCATTTTGTTGAATTACCAGCATAAATCGGATCCTGATTTCCTAAACTTGTGTAGGTAGTCGTTTTGTTCAGATTAACAATAGCATCATTCAAATTTTTAAATATATCTGAATAAATAGCTTCTTGTTTGTCTAATTTTGGCTGAAAAATAACACCCGGTTGTCCAGCTTCTGTGTAAGGAACATCTCCAAATAGATCTGTAAGAACAGCTAAGTGATAAGCTTTTGATATCTGAGCTATTCCTAATGTGTGGTAATTACCTACTTCATTTCCTGTTGAGCATTTGTCAATAATGATATCTATTGTTCTTAATTGCTCATAAAGATTATTCCAACTGTTGTTGTAGGTAGATGATAATTGCGGATCAGCTCTTCTAACTTGTGCACTGTACATTTGGTTATGGTTTCCTGCACTTAGTTCAGAGTAAACGCCTGCATAAAATGAGGCATCAGCACCTGTTACAGTAAAGGCTGAATTGACTAAAACATCCGTTATAACTAATCGGGTAGCCATGTCTGTCGGATTGTTCACGTTTTTGTTTATATCATCCAATTTGTCCTCAGAGCAAGATTGGAACAAGAACAAAGCCATTAATGCTGTTATTGTTATTTTTATATTCTTCATTTGTTTTTTTTTAAATTAAAATGTAAAGTTCAATCCAAAACCAATACTCTTAGTTTGTGGCATTGACCATTGTTCAAATCCACCACCAAAGTTGTTGTTACCTTGTGTTGCTTCTGGATCAAGATTAGGCATTTCAGACCATAATAAAATGTTTCTAGCGAAAACAGAAGCTCTAAGGTCTACAGAGTCATTTAATAATTTAGGAAATTGGTATCCTAAAGTAACTTCTCTTAATTTTACAAAACTTGCATCAAATACTGCTGATTCTGCAATATTATTTAAGGCAGCTTGTAATAATTGTTGCCCGTTTGGATCTGAAGCACCTCCTCTAACAATATCGTTTGGAGTACCGTCAGCTTTGACACCTGGAACTATAAATTCAGAAGTTCTGTCTGCTGTTCTGGCATCAACACCATAAAAGTTCATAAGGTTATTTGATCCGCTGTACATTTTACCACCATTTTTCCAATCGACAACAGCTCCTAATGAAACTCTTTTGTAAGTAAACTGAGTAGATCCTCCTAGAGTGAATTTAGGGGCAACTTCTCCTAATACTTTTAATTGACCATCAGCAGTAGGAAGTCCTTGTGCATTTACTATAACGTTATTTTGAGCATCTCTGGCATAACCTGTACCATAAATTACTGGAAAACGATCTCCAACACTAGCTCTAAGTTGTGGTGTTGTAAAACCACCTAAAAAGATATTATCCACACCATCAGCTAATGATTCTACATACGAGTCAATTTGAGAGTAATTTACATTGAATGTCCAGTTAAAATCTGCTGTACGTACTGGATTTGCAGTAATAGTAAACTCATGTACATCATTTCGCATACTTCCTCCGTTTGTTACAAGTGAAGCTGCTCCAGTTGATCCAGCTAATGGAACACTAAAAATTTGGTCTTTAGAGTTTTGTCTGGAGTATGTGTAGTCAATTCCAAATCTGTTGTTAAAGAATTTCAAATCAATACCAGCCTCATATGATTTTGTGTTTTGTGGCTTTAAATTAGGATCATATAGTACGTTGTTTGGAACAAATGAACTAACCCCTCCTAATGGGTATTGTATTGGTTCTCCAAACCAAAATCCACCACCATAGCTTGGTGTTGAATAATAATTGTCAAGGTAAGTTCCTGCTTGTCCAACTTCGGCAATAGATGCTCTAAGTTTAGCAAAAGACAAGAATGAATTGTCTTTCAATCCTTCAATTTCAGTTACCACAAAACCTAAAGATGCTGAAGGGTAAACAAAATCTCTGTTTCCTCTAGGCATAGCAGAGGCTATGTCTTTACGAATAGTTCCTCCTAGGAAAATCATATTTTTATATGAGAATTCTGCATTACCAAAGAATCCTACAGTACGCGTTTGTCTACGATATTCTTCAGCAGTTACTGTTCTTGCATTTGTAATTGTTGGAAATCCACCAAAGTTGAAAGCTGTTCCAACTTCATCATAGTTTTTGATGTTATGGTGGTTGTATTCGTTTCCTACTAAAACATTAAAATTAAAATCTTCAGTAATGTTTAAATTATAGTTTATTGTCAATAAAGAGTTAATAACATCATTAGTTGTACCATAAAGATTTATGTTACTGCTTAATCCAGTTAAATCATGTTTACTTCCAAATTCAAAAACATCTCTATAACTTGTTGTCCATGAATCTAAACCACCTTGATATTTAACAGTTAATTTTTGACTTCCATCTTCACTAATGACAGGGGAATATTGGATGTATGCATTTCCATACACACGATTAGTTTTTTCGCTAAATTCATTATGTTTAGCTGCCCAGTATGGGTTGTTGAAAACATTTGGTCTGTAGAATATTTGATCATAAGGGTTTGCTGGGTTTTCAGAACCAATACCTTTCAAATCATAGCTTCTAGGTGCTCCAAAAACACCAACAATTGCACCGTCATTTGCAGAAGAACTTTTGTCAATTTTGGTTTGTACATAATTAAATGAGAATCCAGTTTTCCATTCATTGTTTAGTTTTGTGTCCACAACTGCTTTTGCAGTATATCTGTTCATACCGGTTCCAGGGATGATACCATCTTGTTTGGAATTTCCTATACCAAATGAGTAGTTAGTTTTTTCTGTTGCTTGAGCAATATTCAAAGAGTTATTTATAGTGTAACCAGTATTGAAAAAGTCATCAATATTGTTATAAGCTTGAGGAGCAACCCATGGGTCTAAACCTGCTTTTGCTCTTTGAGGCACATAATATTTACCTGGTCTAAGTACTCCTCCGTTTCTTGCATTAACAACATTTCCTCCATATGCAGGATCATTTGGTAGTTCAGAAATTTTTGGACCCCAGTTTGTTGAAGCATTTGGATTGAATACTCCATTTGAACCTTGAGCATACTCATTTTGAGTATCTGGTTTCTTTGAAATTGTTTCAAAACTTGTAGAAGTGTTAAAAGTAATAACAGGCTTCCCGCTTTGCGCTAAGTTTTTTCCGCTTTTTGTAGTAATTAAAATTACACCATTCGTAGCTCTTAGTCCATATAAAGCTGATGCAGCCTGACCTTTTAAAACGTTTATTGACTCAATCTCGTTAGGGTCAATATCTACAGCTCTATTAGCAATATCTGATCCGGTAACACCATTTCCTGTACTAAAATCTGGAGTAGATGCCACTGGCATGCCATCAATAACATACAATGGAGTATTGTTTCCAGTAAAAGAACGTGCTCCACGAATTATAATCTGAGAAGAAGCTCCAGGTGCACCACTTGAAGGAGTGATTTGTACACCAGCTAATTTACCTTGCAAAGCACCAGAAAGACTGTTGTTGTTCGCTCTTGTGATATCTGCCGCTTTTACTTCTTGTGTGGCATATCCAAGTGCACGTACACTTTTCTTAACACCAAGTGCAGTAACCACTACACTTTCTAATTCTACTGAATCATCTTTTAAACTTACACTCACCGAAGATGAGCTTGCTACAATTTCCTGAGTTTTCATTCCGATGTAGCTGAATACCAATACCTGGCTTGTTGTTGCTTTGATAGAAAATTTTCCGTCAAAATCTGTTTGTGTTGCTGTTTTTGTTCCTTTAACTAAAACACTCACACCCGGTAAGGGCATGCCTGAATTATCAGAAACAGAACCAGAAACAACTCTTTCTTGCGCAAATGTAAGTTGCGCCATTAGTACTAATAAGAGCACTAAGAATCCATTGAACTTTAGTTTCATTTTTAAATATTTTGAATTAGTATCGCAAAACTCTTAATAATTTGTTAACTATCCTAATAAATAAAAATCTTTTTTTGGTAAACCTCAAAATTTAACATTATAACATATGTTTATGATAGTGTTATATAATTGTAATTCTTGAATATCTGTAGTCCCATTTGTAAGTGTTATTTTTATTAAACCATTAGGGGTTTGTATTGCGGTTCCAAGTCCCAGACCTATAATTTTATTTATTTTTTTTGGATTAGATCTTGACGTCAGGTCTTGATATAGTGCATAGTCGGTAATAGAATGGAGGTATAGACTTTTAGAAACAACGTATCTATACTCTGTAAGAATGGAAGAAATAAAATTTGCTTGTAAACTGTTTTCTGAAAAACCTCTAACTGAGTTAAATCCTCCAAACCGATATAGTTCATTGATAATGTAGGTTTGGCTATTTAGGTAAAAATTTTCTGAATTTATGTTAATGAAGTTCTTATTGTTTAATTCGAAATTATAAGAAAAATTTAAATTTGTATATACTTGCTTGCTTGATTTAACAGTTTCGGGTTGATTGTTTGTGTTTCTTTCGCCATAGCCAATTACAAAATTAACATTGCCTTTTTTTGGTAATAAGTAATTTTGAGGGTCGAATTTTTTGTATTCGAATGTTGAAGTAAAATAAGAATTTTTAAAATCACTAATGTTAATGCTATTTGTATTTTGAATATCGCTTGATTCGGTTGAATGATATCCCAGAAATAGCTTTGTATTGTAATTTATGTAGTATCCAAGATCAATTCCGGTTTTGGAATTCTGAAATGTGCTGTCTTGTTTAAAAATATTAAGTTGTGCTTTAATGCCGAATGAAGTTTTGAAGATGTATGGAATTTCTAATTTTGTATTAAAAGTAGTTTGTTGGTTGCCGTCGCTTTTCCAGTTTAATGAGAATTGCTCTCCGGCACGAATTGTATTTTGTAATGTGACATCGAGATAGCCATTGAAATTTATTTTTTTACTTTCATTATTTGTAAATCCAATATATCCATCAAAAGTGTTGGCTTTTCTCTTTTCCAGATAGGTATATATTTTTGTTGAGTCTTTTGTAAATAATATCTCAGGGTATTTTGTTTGCGTTATGAATTCATATTTATTAAGGTCGTCATATAATTCTTTTACGGTTTGCTGATTAAAGATTCTGTTTGTGTATTTTTTATTGATCTGTTTAAGGTGGCCTTTGGGAAAATTATCCTTACGATTGCTGTTAACGTAATTTATAATAACGGAATTTATATTGCGTTTTTTTTCGATATTAAAATTTAGATCTGCATAAATTATTGAATTCTTTTTTCTAATATTTTCAAGTTTTACTTTTGTTAATGCGAATCCTGATTTTTCAGCTTCAATTATTTTTTGATTCAGATAGTTTTCTGTGTCTTTATATTGGATTTTTAAAGTGTCGTTTTTGATTTCTGATGAATCAAAAAAATCAATATTTCTACCTATATATATATAGGTGTATTTTGTTCTTTCTTTTAAGTTAATTTTAAATTGGTAAATACTATCGTTTATTTGTTTGTTTTCTACTGTTTTAGCGGATAAAAAACCTTCTTTTGACAGTTTGTTAATAGTGTTATTGACTTCTTCAAATAATGATTTTAAGTTGGTGTGTTTTATGGAATATTGTAATGAGTCAATCTTTAAAGTTTCTGTGCGATTTATTCCTTCTATTCGTAAATAAAAATTTTGAGCATAGGTATTGAATCCTGTGCTGATAAATAATATGAATAAAATCTGTTTCAAATTTAAATTGTTGTTTTTGTAATAGTATTGCAAATATCTGTCATTTGTTTCTAAATAGACAAGTCTAAATAATGTTATTGAAAATTAATAGATTAACGTTTGTATAGTGAAAATTATTTTATACATTTGCAACCCCGTAAAAAGCGGGAATTTAATATACATAATAAATTTTTAGTATTAATTATGCCAACAATTCAACAATTAGTAAGAACAGGAAGAACTCAGATCACTAAGAAGAGTA
>Ga0247805_1001653_pt1 | contig 10582 bp, 9 predicted proteins | sample UWRJL044104R1_FD_180930 | JGI IMG/M metagenome (GOLD analysis project Ga0247805, IMG submission 180930) | Plant litter microbial communities from Arlington Agricultural Research Station in Wisconsin, United States - UWRJ-L044-104R-1 | ecosystem: Environmental > Terrestrial > Plant litter >...
GAAGTTCCTACGATTTTACCAATCATCAACTGAAATGGTTTAACAGAGGAAATAATAATTTCGATAATTCGGTTTGTTTTTTCTTCGATGACACTTCGCATTACCATATTTCCATAAATAATAATAAACATCATAATCAGGTAACCAAAAGCGCCTCCAATTCCAATCTTGATTTCGTTTAAGCCTTTTAGACTTTCTTCTCCTGAAGATTTGGCCAAATGAATATTAACCGTAGCCTGTGCTTTTTGAATCGCTAAAGTATCCAATTTGGCTTTTTCTAAATTCAGTTTGGTAATTTTAGAAGCAATAACATCCTGAGTGTTTTCAATAAAATTGATACTTGGGCTGTTGTTCGAAATGTATTCTGTTTTGTTTTCTAAATTTTCTTTCGGGATAATTATCAGACCATCAAGGCTTTCTTTTGCAATACTGTCTTTCAAGGCTTTCACATCAATTTCCGATAAATTCAGATAGTTAAATTCTGCCTCTTTTTTATTCTGTTTTACAAAATCATCTGCAAACAAACCGGTTTGATCGTGAATTGCGATTTGTTTGGTTTCTGCTTTCATGGAACTCAAATAACCAATAAATCCTGCAATTGCCACAAACAGCAACGGACTTAAAAAAGTCATGACAACAAAAGATTTATTGCGGACTTTGGCAATAAATTCTCTTTTTATAATTAATGAAATTATACTCATTATATTTAGATTGTTAGATTTTAGACTTCTTAGATTGTTAGATTTTTTTGGCTTTAGTCTAATAATCTAAGCCAGTCTAACAATCTAAAGATCTATCCAGTTACTGTTTGAATAAAAATATCGTTTACACTTGGAATTTTCTCTACAAAATGTGTTACCTGTCCGCGTTGTGTGAGAAGATGAAGCAGCTCATTTGAAGATGCATTTCCTATCTGGATATTTAATTTCAAATCATCATTCAACGATTTGAAATTAGCCGGAGAAACGGTAAACTTCTGCGTAATATCATACATTAAACCTTCCACATTATTGGTCAGAATTCCAACTTCAAAACTATTGGTTCTGAATTGACGTTTTACATCACTCAGTTTTCCTTCAATTAATTTATTGGATTTATGGATTAAGGCAATATCATCACAAAGTTCCTCTACGCTTTCCATGCGGTGGGTTGAGAAAATAATAGTTGCTCCCTGCTCTTTCAAAGCTAAAATTTCGTCTTTGATAATATTGGCATTTACAGGATCAAAACCGGAGAAAGGTTCATCAAAAATCAATAATTTTGGTTTGTGCAAAACACAAACCACAAACTGAATTTTCTGTGCCATCCCTTTAGAAAGTTCCTGGATTTTTTTATTCCACCACCCCTGAATTCCCAAACGGTCGAACCAAAAATCTAATTGCTTTTTAGCTTCGGCTTTAGAAAGTCCCTTCATTTGTGCCAGATACAAGCATTGTTCCCCTACTTTCATCGAAGTATACAAACCTCTTTCTTCAGGAAGATATCCAATAGTCTGCACATGTTTTGGCTGTAATCTTTCTCCATCTAAAATTATTTCGCCACTATCAGGCAATGTAATTTGATTGATGATTCGGATTAGGGAAGTTTTTCCGGCTCCATTTGGACCTAATAGTCCGTAAATACTACCTTTGGGTACATTTAATGAAACTTCGTTAAGCGCTACATAATCGCCATATTTTTTTACGACTTTATGTACTTCGAGTAAGTTGCTCATACTGTATTTGATATTTTCTATGCCGGCATTTGCAATTTTCGCCAACTGGCTGTAAAAGTAAATAATTACTAGCGAATCTAAGTAATAATACACAAAAAACCCATTCTATTTTATGTAGAATGGGTTTGAATTTATATCGTTTTTCAGAAAATTTCAGATTATGAAAACATATCTTTTACTTTTTCAAAAAATGATTTTTCTGATTTTTCAGGATTTGGAACAAAATGTTCGTCGTTTAAAGAATTTTCAAAAAATTGTTTTTGTTCTTTATTCAACGTTTTCGGTGTCCAGACATTGACGTGAACCAGTAAATCTCCGTTTCCGTATCCGTTGATACTTGGAATACCTTTTCCTTTTAATCTTAAGATTTTTCCGGATTGGATTCCTTCTTCCAACTTAATACGTACTTTTCCATTGATAGCTTCAATATCTTTCGAAGCTCCTAAAACCGCTTCCGGGAAACTGATATATAAATCGTAGTGAACATTTTCACCTTCACGTTTCAGGAATTCATGTTCTAGTTCTTCAATAGCTACGATCAAATCACCTGGAACACTATTTCCGGGAGCATCATTTCCTTTGTTGGAAACTTTTAATTGCATTCCGTCAACAACACCAGCTGGAATCTTGATTGAAACGGTTTCGTCTTCAACAACCATTCCCTGAGCATCTGCCTCAGAAGGTCTTTTATCCAATATTTGTCCAGAACCTCCACAAGTAGGACATGTAGATGCAGATTGCATTCTTCCTAGGATAGTATTGGTTACGCGCATTACCTGTCCCTGACCATTACAAGTCGAACACGTTTTGTAAGTAACACCTTTGGCCTGAACTTTACGTTTTACTTTTACTTTTTTCTCAACACCATTGGCAACTTCTTCTAAAGTCAGTTTCACTTTAATTCGAAGATTACTTCCTTTAGAACGACGTGGGCCTCCGCCACCACCGCCTCCGAAACCGCCAAATCCACCACCAAAAATATCACCAAACTGGCTGAAAATGTCATCCATATTCATACCACCGTGGCCACCTCCGCCAAAACCTCCGGAACCATCAAATGCCTGATGTCCGTATTGGTCGTACTTGGCTTTTTTCTGTGGATCACTTAAAACTTCATAAGCTTCTGCCGCCAATTTAAAGTTTTCTTCTGCCTCTTTGTCGCCTGGATTTTTATCCGGGTGATATTTCAACGCACTTTTACGGTACGCTTTTTTAATTTCGGCAGCATCAGCACTTTTTGAGATGCCTAATATTTCGTAAAAATCTTTTTTCATAATTTAGGTTAAATTACTTCGCCAGTTCACTAGCGCTCGTGTCCAAAAAATAAATTCCAAATTCCAATTCTTAAATTGACGTTCAGAATAAATCATTTACATTTTTTAGTTTCCGATAACCACTTTAGGAAAACGAATAATCTTGTCTCCTAATTTGTATCCTTTTTCAATAACATCAACAATTTTACCTTTTAATTTATCCGATGGAGCCGGAATTTGGGTAATCGCCTCAGCAAAATCAGCATTAAAAGCATCACCTGCTCTTACTTCAACCTGCTCTAAACCTTTAGAAACCAAAGTGCTTTTCAGTTTTTCATGAATCAACTCTACTCCTTTTTTCAGGTTTTCATCATCAGATTTGTTGATTTCCACAGTTGCTCTGTCAAAATCATCTAAAACAGGAAGCATTGCCAACAAAACTTCTTGGTTTGCTGTTTTAAACAAATCCATACGCTCTTTTGAAGTTCTTTTTTTATAATTTTCAAATTCGGCAAATAATCTCAAAAACTTATCTTTTTCTTTTGCCAAGTCTTGAGCCAATTGCTCTTCAACACTTAATTCTTCAACAATTAACTGTTCTCCGTTTGCATTGTTTTCTAACGTTACATCATCTAATTCCTGATCGAATTCTGTATTTTCCGTAGTCATATTATTTGTATTTTTAAAAATATTCTTAAACTTCATTTTTAATTCTTTCTGATGGATTGCAAAAGTACTGCCAAATCTTTTAAAATGTCAAATTGTCACTTTTTGACATTTTTATAGTTCATTTTATCTAAAATTTCTTAAAGAAAATTTTAATATAATTTTAAGACTATTACGTTTTCGTTTGTCCTATATTTGAGCCTGAAAACCAAATCAGTATTATTACCTATCAAAGTTGAATTTAAGGGTTGGCCTCGGCTTATATAAATTATTAATTCAAGTTTACCTTATATTAAAAAAAGCTTCGCCTAATTGACGAAGCTTTTTTTTATGCTTTTTTCTATAATTTCTCGAAAGATATTTTATTGCACGGGCGGAGGGATTCGAACCCCCATCAACGGTTTTGGAGACCGCTATTCTACCCTTGAACTACGCCCGTAATTTAAGGTTGGCAAATTAAAAGTTTTTTTCTTCCACCAGCAACTTTTCAGGAAGATATTTAAAAGAAAAAACCTTTAAATCCGCGTAATCTACAGCAAAAAAACTTCGCTTCTGACAGTTATCCTAATAGAGCATTTTTCAATCCTTCAAAATCAACTAAAACTTGTTCTCCGCTTACTAAATTTTTAAGCGAATACGAATTTGACACAATCTCCTGATCACCTGCAATTACTGCGAACGGAATCAATCTTTTATCTGCATACTGAAACTGTTTCCCAACTTTTACATTGTCCGGATATAATTCTACTTTTATATTTTCTTTTCTTAATTTCTGAATCGCCTGTGAAGCGTACAAAGCTTCAGTATCGCCGTAATTTATAAACAGTGCTTTTGATGTTGCTGACACTGTTTCCGGAAATAGTTGTAATTCTTCCAAAACCAGATAAATTCTATCTAATCCAAAAGAAATTCCAACACCGCTCATATTCTTCAGACCAAAAATTCCTGTCAAATCATCGTATCTTCCGCCACCTCCAATAGACCCCATTGAAACGGTTTTTGGTGCTGCAACTTCAAAAATGGCTCCCGTATAATAATTCAATCCACGCGCTAAAGTGACATCCAAATCCAATGTAGCAGTTGATAATCCTAAAGTCGCCACATTGTCGCAAATAAATTTCAGTTCTTCTACCCCTTTCATTCCTTCTTCCGAAGAAGATAATAAATTGGAAAGCTGATTAATTTTATCCGAAAAAGTTCCTGTAAAACTAAAAAGCGGTTGCACTTTAACCAGCGCTGCTTCAGAAATCCCTTTTTCAATCATTTCTTTCTTAACACCATCTTCACCAATTTTATCCAGCTTATCCAAAGCCACGGTAAAATCTATTAATTTATCCGATGCGCCAATAACTTCTGCAATTCCGGATAATATTTTTCTATTATTAATTTTAATAGTCACTCCTTCCAAACCTAAAGCAGAAAAAACAGTATCATATAGCTGAACCAATTCTACTTCCTGCCATAATGATTTAGAACCTACAACATCAGCATCACACTGAAAAAACTCTCTAAAACGACCTTTCTGCGGACGATCTGCTCTCCAAACTGGCTGAATCTGGTATCTTTTAAAAGGAAATTCAATTTCACTTTGGTGCTGTACCACGTATCTGGCAAACGGAACAGTTAAATCGTAACGCAATGCTTTCTCCGAGATTTTTGAAGTCAATTGTTTGGAAGTAACTGTCGACATTTCATCGCTTGAAATCTTGTCTAAAAAATCCCCGGAATTCAATATCTTAAAAATCAATCTGTCACCTTCTTCACCATACTTTCCCATCAAAGTTTCCGAATTTTCAAACGAAGGTGTTTCAATCGGCTGAAAACCAAATTTCTCAAAATTGCTTTTTATGGTCTGAATAATATATTGACGTTTTGACACCTCTACAGGTGAAAAATCTCTTGTTCCTTTTGGTATGCTTGGTTTTGAAGCCATTATGATTTAAGATTTTAGATTGTTGATTTTAGATTTTAGATTTCTTTCTAAATTCTAATCGCCTGCAAATATCTTATTTTTTAAAATAAATTAAGCCGGTTCGAAAACAAACTTGTAACAAAAAACGTATTTTCGTGTCAAATTGGTCATGATGCTAAAATTATTTAAAGAAAATATCCGAATTGCTTTTGGTTCTATCAAAACACAATTACTGCGAACCATTCTTACCGTTTTAATTATCGCCATCGGAATTACCGCATTGGTAGGAATCCTGACCGTAGTTTCAGCCCTTGAAAACACGATTTCTACTGATTTTGCTTCAATGGGTGCCAATACTTTCAACATCAACCAATATGAAAGCAATGTTCGAAACCGGGGAGGGAATGAACGTGAGATTGTAAATCCAATTATTTCATACCCCGAAGCAGTAGCTTTCAAAACAAAATACAAATATCCTTTTACCGAAACTTCACTTTCCTTTACGGCCACTTCAACAGCCGAAGTAAAATATGGTGCCGAAAAAACAGATCCTGAAATTAAAATTGTAGGTGTTGACGAGCATTTTATTACCAACTCTGGTTTAGAAACCAGTCTGGGACGTTCTTTTAATCAATTTGATATCGAAAATAACACCTATTCCTGCATCGTGGGTTCTGATTTTGAAAAAGGGCTTTTGAAAGATGTGAACCCAATTGACAAAGTAATTTCCATACGAGGCGCAAAATTTAAAGTCATAGGTGTTTTAAAAGAAAAAGGCTCCACTTTTGGAAACAGTCAGGATTTACGGGTTTTGATTCCGATTCAGGTAGCGCGTTCTCTATTCACCGCTCCCAATATCAATTATACCATGAGTGTCATGGTTTCCAAAAAAGAACTTTTAGATCAGGCTATTGACAACGCAACCAGTACCATGCGAAGAGTGCGAAAATTAAGTCCGGTTCGCGACAATAATTTTGGAGTTGTACGAAGCGATGATCTGATCAATCGTATTCTTGGAATCACGCAATATTTGGGCTGGGCATCCTGGATTATCAGTATCATAACTATTTTAGGATCCTCGATTGCCTTAATGAATATCATGATTGTTTCAGTAACGGAACGCACACGCGAGATTGGCGTTAGAAAAGCATTGGGTGCCAAAAGAACAACAGTCGCCGTTCAGTTTTTTATAGAAACTTTATTAATTGGTCAAATTGGTGGTTTGGTTGGAATCGTACTAGGAATCCTGCTCGGATTTGCTATCGCTACCGCAATGAGTTTCGCATTTGTTATTCCGTGGTCTGCAATTTTTGCCGCTTTTGCCACCAGTTTTATGGTTGCCATTGTTTCTGGTTTGTATCCGGCAATCAAAGCATCAAAACTGGATCCGATTGAAGCTTTGCGTTATGAATAATTAGAAGCAGATTTAATCGTTCAAAAGGCCAATAGTCCCGCTATCCGTTTCAAACTTTTGCGCCGAACCCCGGCACAAAAAGGTTTTTCACTGCTATCGGGGCTAGATTAGAAATTTTGTATTACAAATTACTTTTTAGCCCTCTCATCATCCTGTCATTATCATAAATATCTTTTCGCAATTCAATATTTTTAAAATTCATTTTCTCCAGTAAATCAGTCATTTCTGTTCCTAAATACTGATTAATTTCAAAATACAATTGTCCGTTTTCAACAAGATTTTTCTGAGCCAGTTCAGTAATTTTTCTGTAAAAAATAAGGGCATCGTTATCCTCCACAAAAAGTGCCAGATGCGGTTCGTAATTCAAAACATTCTTTTTTATTTCCTGCTTTTCCAAATTACGGACATAAGGCGGATTCGAAACGATAATATCAAAATCCTGTTTTAAATCATCGGTTTCTAAAATACTCTGCAATAGAAAGGTAATCGCTACATTATTATTTTTTGCATTCTTTTTAGCCATGGCTAGCGCTTCAGCCGAAACATCAATCGCAAAAACTTTGGCATTCGGAATATTCTTCGCTAGTGAAATGGCAATACAGCCACTCCCGGTTCCGATATCCAAAATCTTTAAATTTTTAAATCTTTCAATCTTTGAATTTTCACTAATAATCCATTCCACCAATTCTTCCGTTTCAGGTCTCGGAATCAAAACATGTTCATTGACTTCAAAATCCAAACCATAAAAATTTGTTTTTCCCAGCAAATACTGAATCGGAACTTCTTTTTTCAATTCTGTTAAAAGGATTTTCCACTTTTCAATGTCAGCTTCTTCAAAAACCAATTCATGGTTCAACGCTAAATCAATTTGACGTAGTTTGTGTTTATCTTCTAAAATTAAATAGAAAAAACTTTCTGCTTCATACGCATCATAAAAAGGAGCTAATTCTTCAATAAAATAAGTGCGGTATTGTTTGATTTTCATTTTTTAGGTATGAGTTATTTTTAATGAACCGCTGATATTTTTAATAAGTACTTTACAACCAAATTTTGTTACAATCCGTTTATAATTCTTTCAGCATCCAAACTGGACAGGAATTATGACCTGTACATCCCATTGGAGCATCTAAATACTCAAATCCTGATTTTTTATATAGCTTTTGTGCAGCATGCATAAATGGCATCGTTTCGATATAGCATTTTTCAAAACCTAATCTTTTGGCTTGGTCCAGACATTTATCCATCATCTTACTTCCAATTCCCAATCCGCGGGTTTTAGGTAGAAAATACATCTTTTGCAATTCGCAAATCTTTGGATCACCATTCTCTAAAGGTGCAATTCCACAGCAGCCCACAATTTGACCTTCGTTTTCAACCACAAAATAAACCGATTGCCGTTTGTTGTATTCTTCAAACATTAAATCCAAATACGGATCTTCATAAGCCGTTCCTACTTTCGGAATATTCATTTCATCAAAAACAGATCGTATTAATTGGGCAACTGCCTGATTTCTTCTTTTTTAATTGTTCTGATAACCCAATTTTCCATATACTAACATCTTCTGATATAGTACAAAAGTAGAAATACTTTTTTGATACTTCCATAACCAACTCAATAACTATCGGGACAAAACTTAAAAATAATTACTTTTGTATCGTGGATATACAAGAGAAATACATAAAACGATGCATTGAACTGGCTCAAAATGGCTTTGGAACAACCTATCCAAATCCAATGGTAGGCAGCGTGATAGTTTATGAAGACAAAATTATTGGCGAAGGATGGCATAAAAAAGCAGGAGAACCACATGCGGAAGTAAATGCAATCCGATCCGTAAAAGACAAATCATTATTAAAAAAAGCTACAATTTATGTAAGTTTAGAACCTTGCAGTCATTTTGGAAAAACACCGCCCTGTTGTGATTTGATTATTGCAAATGAAATTCCGAATGTTATTATAGGAACTGTGGATCCGAATGAAAAAGTAGCAGGCAACGGAATTAAAAAATTAATCGCTGCCGGAGCAAATGTTAGTGTTGGCGTTTTGGAAGACGAATGCAACGAATTGAATAAACGTTTTTTTACCTTTCATCAAAAAAAGAGACCTTATATAATTTTAAAGTGGGCTGAGAGTCAGGATGGATTTCTGGCACCTGAAAAAGTAGTTGATCAGGACCGAAAACCAATTTGGATTACCAATCAGTATTCAAGACAACTTGTTCATAAATGGAGAAGCGAAGAACAGGCAATTTTGGTTGGCACTCAAACTGTAATTGATGACAACCCAAAATTAAATGTTCGTGACTGGTCAGGAAATAATCCGGTAAGAGTAATTTTAGATCAAAATAATCGTGTTTCAACAGACAGTTTTATTTTTGATGACACGGTAAAAACTATTGTAGTTACTAAATCTGAAAATAACCTTTCAACAGAAAACACTATTTTTGAGAGTATTGATTTTAATCAAAATTTCATACCGCAAGTTTTAGATATTCTTTATAAGAACCAGATCCAGTCTATTATAATTGAAGGCGGTTTAAAGACTTTGCAAACTTTTATTGATCAAAATTTTTGGGATGAAGCCCGAATATTTATTGGAGAACCAACTTTTGAAAAAGGAACGAAAGCTCCAATAATTCAGAAGAAAAACATCAGTAAAACTTACATTTTAAATGATCAATTACTAAATATTAGAAATCATGATTGATACTATAATTTTTGACTTTGGGGATATTTTTATCAATTTAGATAAGGAAGCAACTATTTCCGGATTGAAGAAGCTAGGCATGACCGAATGGAATTCTGAATTCGATCGTTTGAATCTTATGTTTGAAACAGGAGATATTTCTCATGCTGATTTTTTGGCAGGTTTTCAGGAACAATTGCCAGATGCTTCAATTGATGAAATTCTGGATGCCTGGAATGCCGTATTGCTTGATTTTCCTTTGTACCGATTAGAGTTTCTGCAAATGCTTTCTAAAAAATACCGATTGTTTTTATTAAGTAATACCGATTCGATTCATATAGAAACTTTTGAAAATAAAACAGGCGTTTCTTTCTACAGTGATTTTTACCAATGTTTTGAAAAAGTATATTTTTCATTTGAAATTGGAAAACGCAAACCAAATCCGGAAGCGTATCAATACATTATCAACAAACACGAATTATCTCCAAAACGAACTTTGTTTGTAGATGATAAAAAAGAAAATACAGATGCTGCGGCAGCTTTGGGTCTTCATATTTGGAATTTACAAGTTGGCAAAGAAGATGTTGTGGACTTATTTGAAAAACAAATACTTTAGAATCGCCTATTTGGAACATAACGACACTTATAAAACCATTGCATTTGAATCTGAGGAAGTACTCTTTAAGGAAAAGGGAAGTAAATTCTTTGGTTATGCTTTTCCTATTCAAAATGAAGATGAAGTAAAACCGATTATTGAAAACTTAAAAAAACAACATCCCAACGCCGTACATTACTGTTATGCGTATCAATTAGGAGTAGCTCCAAAAATTTCCTGGCGGGCAAATGACGATGGTGAACCTGGGAATACTGCAGGCGCTCCTATTTACGGTCAGATCCAGTCATTTGGTTTAACTAATGTTCTTGTTGTTGTAGTTCG
>Ga0247805_1001654_pt1 | contig 10579 bp, 6 predicted proteins | sample UWRJL044104R1_FD_180930 | JGI IMG/M metagenome (GOLD analysis project Ga0247805, IMG submission 180930) | Plant litter microbial communities from Arlington Agricultural Research Station in Wisconsin, United States - UWRJ-L044-104R-1 | ecosystem: Environmental > Terrestrial > Plant litter >...
GGCCGATGACACTCAGGATCAGGGGGTTGCCTGCCGCGAGTCGAATCAACATCTGTCGGCGCGACGGCGGTAAGTCGACGTCGTTGCGGGCGAGCAGGGATTCCGCGTCGTTCGCAGCCAGCGGCTTCAGTGCAACGAAACGGAGAGCGTCCCATCCGGGGAAGAGCAGGCGGTCGCTCGTTGCGATCACCGAGACGGTCCGGGTCGTACGGGATAAAAAGGTGAGGTTGGCGTGCAGCTGTTCGCGCGTTCCACGGTCGAGTTCCTGCCAGTCGTCGACCAGGATCACGTGACGTGAATCCCGCGCGTCGTCGCCGAAACGCCGTTCGTCGGCTCCGTGCGGTCTCGCGGTCTGCGGCAGAAGAGTGAGCAGCGCAGAGAGCGAAGCCGAGGCCATAACGATGTCGTCGCTTCGGCCGCTGATCTCGATCACCTGATGGCCGGATGCTCTGGCCGAGCTTGCCGCCGATGCCAGGGCGTGCGATTTGCCTGAGCCGGAATCGCCCTCTATAACGAGAAGCCGTTCGAGAAACGACGAGGACGGATCGAGAGCCTGGGCGAAGGCCTCGTGGGAGGGAAGCGTGCCCCAGCCGGTGCGGTGTTCCTGAACGTCAATGCTCATGGCGCTGCTCCTCGTGCGGGGTATCCACGGATGCTGACTGAAATTCACGGTAATACTCATTCGTTACGACTCGTTCCTACTGACAGAGCAATTTGGCCGATCGGGTGCGGTGTCCCTTTGGTGCCGAGTCGCGAGGTGCATCGCTGCGGCGCTGATGAGATGCCCCGGAGACTCACTTCACCGGTTGGGCTCGGCGTGTCGCAATGCAGAAGACAGGCAGGAGTGCGGAACGAAATCGCCGGTCGCGGCGCCGTTTGCGAGGACCACACTGTGCGGCTGAATCCGGCTCGTCGAAGAAGCGGATGCCGTTGCTACAGAAAGAGGAAAAGCCTGCGTCGCGAGTCGAGACTTGTGTCTCACGGCCATAGTCCACCCGACAAGCACCGACCCTCATGAGATGATTCCGTCTCTCGCATCTCTGGAAGGCGTCTCCGTGTCGGAATGTAAGGTTCACGCAGCGAAGCCGGATCGCGCGCCATGAAAGCCTCACGGACGCTGTCCGAGCTTCTTCGTTTCCACCGCCTGCATCTCGGCCTGACATTGGAAGCGCTGGCCGAGATGTCCACGATCAGCGTGCGCACTATCGGCGACGTCGAACGAGGGGTGAGCAGCGCACCCCAGGCCCGAACGGTGGCAGCCCTCGCGGACGGGCTGGGGCTCGAGCTGACTGACCGGGAAGAATTCTTGCGAGCTGCCCGTTCCCGACGTCGAGTGCGCGGCGCGGCGACGCCGACGTCCGCGGGAGACCCTCATCGTGTCCTCGACTTCGCCGGTCGCGAGAGTGAAATTGCCGAGTTGGTCGCGTTCCTCGCGTTCGCTGCGGAGCGTGCACAGTCAACGGCGATCCTCTTGAGCGGAGCACCCGGGATCGGGAAGACGGCGAGTGCAATGGAGGCGTTGAGTCGACCACACGACGGGCCTGTCGACGTCATTTTTGTCGACCTGGACGGGTTCAGCGCCGAGCCCCTTACGCCCCTGCAAGTGCTCAAAGCCGTGCTGAGGCAGATGCCCGGCAGCAGCGACGGCGTGCCGGCTGATTTGGAAGAAGCGGGTCGCCTCTGGCGCTCCGCCTCCGCGGAAAACCCTCGAACAGTGGTGCTTGACAACGCCGCTCTCGAATCGCAGGTGCGACCTGTGTTGACCGCGGATCCGAGAAACAAGGTGATCATCACCTCGCGGCGAACTCTTGCCGGACTTGAGGGAGTTCACCGCGTGACGCTTGGGCCGCTCGGCGAACAGGACAGCGTTGAGCTTCTCGAACGGCTGATTCCAGCGCCGCAGCAGCAGTTCGGGGACCTGCTCGAGCTCGCCAGACTCTCTGATTGCATTCCGCTGGCGCTGAGGATTGTCGGGAATCGGATCGCTAGCCGGCCTAGTTGGCAGGCTGCAGACTTTGCTGAGAGGATGCGCTCGACCGGGAACCGCCTCCGCCTCCTTGTGGCTGGCGATCTTGCCGTTGAGTCAGCGTTCGCTCTGTCCTACGACGATCTCGACCAGTCGACGGCGCAGCTGTTCCGTTCGATCTCCGTCATCGACGGAGCGACGTTCGATGCCAGGATTGCCGCAGCGACCGCGGGCATCGACGTCATCGACGCGGACTACCTTCTCGAAGAACTGACAGATCTCGGTCTGGTCGAATCCCGTGGCGGCAGCCGATACCGCGTGCACGACCTCATCCGCCTTTTCGCCCGAGCCCGTCTCGAGCTAGAGAGCGACCAGAAAGGAGAGGTCGAACGTGACCGTTTGCGCCTGTGGCTTCTCGCGTCACTGGAACGTGCGGGGGCGTGGTTCGAGCCTGATCGCGAGCCGGAGACCCACGCGGAGAACGGTGCGGCATTTCCCGATGCCGTGACTTCACAGGAATGGATCCGATTGGAGGAGCCGCACTGGTGGCCCGCCCTGAAGTCGGCCGCGATCAACAATGAGCACAGCATGGTCGTCGACGTCGCCGACTCCCTCCACTGGTTCTCCGAAGTCTGGACCGATTGGGGGCAGTGGCGGCAACTGTTCGCACTCGCGGTGGCGTCGGCGCGGGCGCTCGATGATCCGCGCCTCGAAGCAATGCATCTCGGGTACCTGGTCTGGGCGACAGTAGTGGAAATCGGCGATGATGCGGAAGGCCTGCGTCTCGCTGAGCTCGGTGTCGCCGCGGCGATAGTCAGCAAAGACCAAGTTCAACTGGGATGGGCGAAGTTCTACGCGGCGTGGCTCTACTACCGGGTGGGACGGTTGCAGGAAAGTACGCTGCTTGCTTTCGAATCAATAGCCCATTTCGAATCGATCGGCGATCACGACAGCGCCGCCCACCCGATCACAATCATCGCTAGATTGCCGAGCGATCGCTCCGGGCACGAAAGGATGATCCTTGCTCTGCTGCACATAGTCTCGAGAATGAATGAAAGCAGACCCGAGAACTTTGAAATTGTCCGCAAGGCCACAGTGCTCGTGGTCTACAAGTTTCTCTCGGCCAGCTACCTGGCTGTCGATCGACTTCCCGACGCACTCGCCGCCGCGTCGTCTGCAGTTGGGATAGCTGAGGAGTTTGGAGCAGGTATTCGAGTCGCCGGAGCGCTCAGCTATCGCGCGGTTGTTCATCTCGCCCTCGAGCAGTTCGAAGCCGCTGATCGCGATCTTGCTGACGCTCTCAGTCACATTGACCCGAAGAGCGAGCACGCGGTAGTGGTCAGGGAGAGGGAACGAATCGCGTATCTGAGCGAACAATCCAAACTCCGGATCTCGAGGCCGGTTGTGGAGGTTCCGCACTGAGATGCCACGCCTCACTTTTACACCCATGACTACTCCGCGCCACACATTCGCGATGCTGGCTGGCCCGCTATGAGGTCGCCGCGCTCGCTGCCCGAGCTTCTCCGTTCCCATCGCTCCGCGCTAGGGCTGACCCTGGAAGGGCTCGCCGACAAGTCCCGAATCAGCGCGCGCACGATCAGCGATATCGAACGTGGGGTGAGTGGAGCGCCACAAGCTCGCACGATCGCGGCTCTCGCCGCAGCACTGGGTCTGCAGTCGAGCGAGCGAGAAGATTTCCTTATCGCCGCCCGTTCACGTCGGCGGTTGCGCGCCACGACGCCGCGGACATCCGCCGGCAGCCCCCATCGCGTTCTCGACTTCGCCGGTCGTGAGGACGAGATCGCCCAGGTGACCGACTTCCTCACAGGCGTGGTGAAGCATCCCGAGTCGAGAGCGATCCTGTTGAGCGGTGCTCCCGGAATCGGGAAGACCTCAAGTGCGATGGAAGCAGTCGACCGGCTGCACGACGGACCCGCCGACGTTGTCTTCGTCGACCTGGACGGTTTCAGCGCCGAACCGCTCACGCCATTGCAGGTGCTCAGAGCCGTACTCAGGCAGATGCCCGACATCGGTGACAGAGTACCGGCCGATCTGGATGAAGCGGGTCGTCTGTGGCGCACTGTCTCCGCGGAGAACCCTCGAACGGTGGTGCTCGACAATGCCGCTCACGAATCGCAGGTGCGTCCGGTATTGGCGGCAGATCCGAGCAACAGAGTAGTCATCACCTCGCGACGGACCCTCGCCGGCCTCGAAGGCGTGCGCCGCGTGGCGCTCGGGCCGCTCGGCGAACAGGACAGCATCCAGCTTCTCGAGAGGTTGATACCCGAGTCGCAGCGGCAGTTCGGGGATCTGCTCGAGCTCGCCAGGCTCTCGGATTGCATTCCTTTGGCTTTGAGGATTGTCGGGAATCGAATCGCGAGCCGACCGAGCTGGCAGGCTGCAGACTTCGCGGAGAGGATGCGCTCGACGGAGAACCGTCTCCGTCTTCTCGTGGCTGGTGATCTCGCTGTGGAGGCAGCGTTCGCCCTGTCCTACGACGATCTGGAGTCGTCGACGGCGCAGCTCTTCCGTTCCATCTCCGTTATCGACGGCGCGACGTTCGACGCCCGGATCGCTGCGGCTACCGCAGGGATCGACGTCATTGACGCCGACGACCTTCTGGAAGAGCTGACGGACCTCGGACTCGTTGAATCCCGTGGCGGCAGCCGATACCGCGTGCACGACCTCATCCGCCTTTTCGCCCGAGCCCGTCTCAATCGGGACGGGCTCGGGCAAGGAGGACACGAGGAACGCGACCGGCTGCGCCATTGGCTTCTCGCCTCGCTCGAACGCGCTGGTGCCTGGTTCGAACCTGAACGGTTGCCGGAAATGCGTCTCGACAACGGAGCGGGGTTCCCGGATCCGGCCACGGCGCAGGCGTGGATCCGATTGGAGGAGGCGCACTGGTGGCCGGCTATGAAGGCAGCCGCGAACTCAGGGGAATACGAGACCGTAACCGATGTGGCCGACTCGCTGCACTGGTTCTCCGAGCTCTGGATGGAGTGGGGAAACTGGCGGGAGCTGTTCGCGCTGGCCGTCGATTCAGCGCGCGCTCTCGATGACCCGCGTCTCGAGGCCATGCATCTCGGATACCTCGTCTGGGCGACGGTCCTCGAGACCGGGGATGATGTGGAAGGTATACGCCTCGCAGAGCTCGCCGTCGCGGCCGCTACGGTGTCCGAGGACAATACCCAGATCGGCTGGGCGAAGTTCTACGCGGGGTGGATGTACTACCGCGTCGGACGCATCGAGGAGAGCACGACGATGTCTCTCGAGTCGGTCGCCGAGTTCGAGACAGTCGGGGACTTCGACGGCGCCGCGCAGTCGATGACCATACTCGCACGAGCGCAGCACGATCGTGCGGGGCACGAACAGATGATCGTGGCATTGTCGGAGGTCGCCAACCGCCTGAACGTCGACACTTCAGTGAACCGCGCGACCGTGCGCAGGACGACCATGCTGGTCATCCACAGATTCCTCACGGCTAGCTACCTTGCCGTCGACCGGCCCGCCGATGCCGTGACGTCGGCGACAGCGGCAATCGACGCTGCACGAGAATTCGCCTCGGGGGTGCGGGTTGCCGGAGCGCTGCGCTATCGCGCACACGCGTATCTCGTGGCCGGCGATTTCGACGCGGCTGAACGTGACATCGACGATGCCCTGGGCAACCTGGATGCGAAAAGCACGAACGCTCTCGTCATCCGCGAAATGGAAGCGCTCGAGTACTTGACGGCACAAGCGCGGAGCCGTCTAGTAGACCCCGACATCCCGCTTCCCTCCTGACTCGCGTAGACGTGCCGCCGTCGACTCACTCAACGACGTCTCTCTGCCTACAGGGTCTCGCGGGGAAGGGGGACATCGAACACGATCTCGATCGGCTGGGTCGGCGGCAGTTCGATGTCGTCAGGGCGGATCGGGCGGTTGTGGGCGGCACGGGCCGCATTCGTTCGGGGCATGTTCTCGATCTCGTTCAGTCGGAGAGGGTCGTCAGCGGTGATCGTCTTATCCATGGAGTTGCCGCCACGCGACGATCTGAAAGTCGACGATCTCGAAGCTGGCGAAGCTCAGCAGCTCGCATACTGGGCTGTCGGTCACTCCGATGCGGAGGGTCTGCTCCACGAGGACCACGCGGCCGGTGACCGCAACACTCGTGGGCGTGATGGCGAACGTCTCGAAGCCCTCGAAGATGCCCTCGCACATGCTCAGTACCTGACTGCGACCGCGGACCCGGTCGGACCTGTTCGGCTCGTAGACGACATCCGGGCTGAGGAACGGCGCGAGTTGGTGGGCGTCGCGATTGCCGATGTTCGAGAGGAAATCACGCACGACGAGTTCTTCTTCTATCATCGTCGTCCAATTCGACAACGCGTCGTTCAAGGGATCGAGCATGATGCCTCCGTCCGAATCTGGTTGACACCGACTTTCGCCCATCGAGACACCTCGTCGTTAGGGTCAGATGGCTGTAATCGGAACCGCCTTCTTCTTGCGGAATGCCAGAGCGGTCACAGCAGCCGCGACACATGCAGCGGCACCCACCCACACCGCCCACTGGGGACTGGCTGAGCCGATCGCGCCGATGATCGCCGCACCGACCGGGGTGCTTCCCACGAACGCGGTCGACCACAGAGCGGTCACACGCCCGCGCATCTGTGGGGAGGCCGCGAGCTGGATCGTGCTGTTGCCGGTTGTGATGAAAGTGATACTCGCCATACCGACCACGACGAGCAGCGGCACTGCGACGGCGATCGAGGGGGCAAGACCGGTCGCCGCCATTGCCGCCGCGTAGAGGAGAGACGCGCGGATGAGGCGGCGGATGCCGGTCGCCGGCCGTTTCAGGCAGTACAGGCCCCCGATCACGCTGCCGGTGCCGAATGCGGCTATCAGCCAGCTGTATCCGGAGGCCCCGCCCGCGAGCGGGCCTTGCGCGAACAGGGGCAGGCTGACTTCGAATTCGTAGGTGAAAGTGCCGATGAGTGCCATCATCAGCAACGGGACGAAGATGTCCTGCCGGGTGAAGGCGTAACGGAAGCCTTCCGCGAGTTGGCCTTTCGCCCGCACTACTGCCGCGGACGGGTGCAGCGCGGACGCGCGGATCAGCGCCAGGGCAGCAATCACGGCCGCGAAGCTCGCCGCGTTGATGGCGAAGCACCAGGCGATCCCCAGCGTCGCGACGACGACTCCCGCGACCACCGGGCCGACAGCCCTGCCCACGTTCACGAATGTGCTGTTGAGAGTCACGGCGTTGCGAACGAGCGACCGGTCGACCATCTCCGGGATGAACGCCTGCCTGGCGGGGTTGTCGAAAGCGGTCAAGCACCCGAACGCGACGGCGAGAGCGAACACCATCCACACGGCGATCAGATGCGTCGCGATCAGCAGACAGGCGACCACAGACAGGATTGCGAGGCAGATGGCGGTGATCATCAGGATCCTGCGCTTGTCATGGCGGTCGACGATCAGTCCCGCATACGGGGTGAGGAGGAGCACGGGGAGATAGCGAGCAGCAGTCGCCAGACCGAGGATGAGACCCGAGTTCGTCAACTGGAGTATCAACAGCCCCTGCGCGACGGTCTCCGTCCACGAGCCGATCAGGCTGATCGACTGGCCGGCGACGAAAATACGGAAGTTCCGAACCCGGAACGCCGGGAATGTCTGGGATGGAGGCTTTTCGCCCACCCTCGTCGGGTTTGCGGGGGATTCCATAATTCCGAGTGTGACCGCCCGCACACGGGTTCGCGACAGTCATTTGACTCTCCCCGCCACCGCCTACGTCGGCCAGACTCGGAAGCGTCGCGTTCGGCTCCCTGTGCTGAGCCGCAAGTCCGAAGGAGAAGGCCCGTGAAAGCGACGTATTCGATGGGCCGCTCAAGAATCGCGTGGTGCAGGAGTGTTTGACTGGCTCGCGACACTGTCGCCTGTCCTGCTGCTCCTGCTGGTCGCGCTGATCGTCGCTGTCGAAAGCCTCGGCGTCCCCCTGCCGGGTGAGACGATCCTCATCGCGACCCAGCTGGCCATACTGCTGCATCCCGACGGAGTCTCGCCGTGGGCGATTGCGCTCGCGGCTGCGGTCGGTGCGGTCGGAGGGGATACCTCCGGCTATCTCATCGGGCGTCGGTATGGAAGAGGCCTCATCGATGCGGGCTCCCGCCATTTCCCTCGACTGCTCAGCGTGCGCAAAATCGACGCCTCGATCGCTGCACTCAGCCGGTACGGACTCCTGACCGTCTTCATCGGACGATTCGTCGCCGTCCTACGCATTTTCACCGCGCCGCTTGCCGGAGTCTCCAAAATCCCCTATCGAAGGTTCATCCTTGCGAGCTCGTCCGGGGCCTTGATCTGGGCGTTCGGGCTCACCACCCTCGTAGAGCTCTTCGGCCCGGAAGTGCGGACGTTGATCCACCAGGGGGCCTGGGTCGCACTCGCGGCAATCGCGGCAGGCGCGATCGCGGTAGCTCTGACGGTCGGACGCGTCGCCCGCCGAAATCAGCTTCGGGATGTCGCATCCAAAGCAGCGGCGCTAGTCCGTCGGATCCCGTTCACCATCTCCTTCAGCGTCGTCTTCATCGCCATCGGGGCGGCGACGGAATCGCTGTGGTCTCCGGCGGAGCGCGCCCCCTGGTACCCCGACGTGGCATACGGCCTTCCATCGTTCGCCGACGGGCGTTGGTGGAGCATCGTCTCAGGGACCCTCGTCGCTTCCGTCCCGCTGGACTATGCAACATTCATCCTCTTCGGCGCCGTTGCTATCGCCTGGCTCGAGGTCAAACGCGGCAGCCGGAAGACGATCCTCGTCTTCGCCGTGGGACAGGTGAGCGCGATCCTCGTCGCCGCCCTCGTCGGCGCGGCGGCCGACGCCACCTCAATCGCGTGGGCCGCCCAGATCAGCAATACCCTGGATGCCGGACCATCCGGCGGGTACATCGCAGTGCTGGCCGCAGCGATCAGGACCCTGCCGAGACCGTGGCTTCTCCGCGGAAAGCTCGCCATGGGCGGCATCCTCACGATCCTGCTGCTCTTCACCGGAGACATCGCCGCACTCGAACACTTCGTCGCGGCAATGCCGATCCTGCTCTACCCCGACCACCGGCCCAGCCGTCCCTCCCGCCGCGACTGGCGTCTCATCGCCTTCACCGCCAGCATCGCACTCGCCGTCGCACCGGTCGTCGGCGTACTCGACCCGACAGCCGCCGGACCACTCGGCCCGACCGACCCCGGCAACGTCGTCTGGACGGCGGCTCTCGCCGACGCAGTCTTCGTCGCTCTCATTGCGAACGGCCTGCGGATCGGCTACCGGGTCGCGTGGCGACTCGCTCTCCTCCTCGCCGCGGCGAACACGCTGTGGGGGATCGCGCTGTTCGTGCTGACCTCCGACAGTATCGGCGTCTCCCCAGCACTCCAGACATCTCTCGCGTCGTCCGTGCTGTGGGCTGTGCTCCTCGTCATCCTGCTCGTCGGACGTCGCGGCTTCCTCGTCCCGTGGAGGCGCCGGAGCCGGGTCCTCTCCGACCCGGCTGTCGATCTGACCTCCGCCCTCTCCCGGTGGGGAGGCGGCACCCTCTCGTGGATGCTGACGTGGCCGCCGATGCGATCCGCGCTCATCGCCGAGCACTACTTCGGGCACGAACAGCACGGGGAGGTCGTCGTCGTGCTCGGGGACCCGCTGGGTGATCCGGTGACGCAGAAGGACGCGCTCGAAGCATTCGACAGGAGGGCGACAGAACTCGGCCTCGTCCCGACCGTCTTCTCCGCATCCGACGCCGTCCGCCGAATCGCGCCCGGAACATGGAGAAGCCTCCTGATCGCAGAGGACTCCATTATCGACCTGCCGAAGTTCACCCTGACAGGGAAACCGTCCCAGCCGCTCAGGACCGCCCTCCACCGCGCCGAGCGAGAAGGCATCAGATTCGACATGGTGGTCCTCTCCGAGGCCGCGCCCGAAGTCGTGGCTCAGGTTCGCGAGATCTCCGAGGCATGGGTGGGGGAGAAGGCGCTCCCCGAGATGGGCTTCACTCTCGGAGGGGTGCAGGAGGCGCTCGACCCGCACGTGCGCTCGGCACTGGCCTTCGACTCGGACGGGAGGATCCACGGGGTGCTCAGCTGGCTTCCCGTCTACGGGACGGCAGGCGACGTCGTCGGATGGACACTCGACCTGATGCGCCGTCGCGACGGCGGTTTCGGACCGGTGATCGAATACCTCATCGTCTCCTCGGCCCTGCGATTCCAGGAGGAGTCGGCCGATTTCCTCTCCCTCTCCGGAGCGCCCCTCGCAGGCCTCGTCGACGACGACATCGCCGACGCGGGAATCGTGCAGAACGCGCTCGCCTCCGTCGGGAAGCTGCTCGAACCGCTCTACGGATTTCAGTCCCTGCACGCTTTCAAGCAGAAGTTCCATCCCCGATACGAGCCGATGTACCTCCTCTACCGGGACGAGGCCGACCTTCCCGCGATCGCCGTTGCGCTCGTGCGTGCGTACCTGCCGGATGCCTCCGCGATGGATCTCGCCCGAGCCGGCATACAGATGGTGCACCGATGAAGGCCACAGACGACAGCGGCGGCAAGGCGACTCGACGCGGTTTCCTGCGCGCCTCCGGGATCGGCGCCGCGAGCATCCTC
>Ga0247805_1001655_pt1 | contig 10579 bp, 6 predicted proteins | sample UWRJL044104R1_FD_180930 | JGI IMG/M metagenome (GOLD analysis project Ga0247805, IMG submission 180930) | Plant litter microbial communities from Arlington Agricultural Research Station in Wisconsin, United States - UWRJ-L044-104R-1 | ecosystem: Environmental > Terrestrial > Plant litter >...
CTTTCAAAAAATTTCGAATATTTGAGGTATTCCTGTCTTGGAGCCTGCGTAAAATTGCCGTAAGCAAATGAAAACTGGCTGTATTTTGCGATTTTGTAGGCCAACGAAACCCTCGGACCAATATTCGATTCCTTCAATAAGTCATTGTTTGACGCCCGGATTCCGACTTTTGCCGCAAACTTTTTCGAAAAGAAAATATCTGCTTCAGAATAAACCGCTGCAATGTTGGCATTGTAACCAATTTGTGGAAATCCGGTGTATTGTTCGCTAAAATCTGTAAGGAAATAATCGCCTCCGAAAGATAATTTTACGCGATCTGAAAAACTTTTCCGGAATTTTAATTTCAGATGTGCTGCATTTTCTGCATTTTCAACTTCATCCTCATCCAAACCGATTTTATTAGTGCCATAACCATAACTTACGCCCGATGTGATTTGCCAGTTTCCACTAAAATTTCCTTTATACGAAGCGTTTAAATACAGATTATTATTCGATAAATCCACGCGCATTTTATGATCCATATTGATATTCGCTTGATTCAAATCATATCTCGAAGCGTCGAAAGCCGCGTAAACCTTAAGCAAACCGTTATTGAATCCGTATCTGTAAACCGCTTCTCCAGACAACGATTGAAATGGCCTGTTCCAATCGATATTTTGCGGAATTGCTTTTTGGTATGGCGCCAGATCAATGTAAGCTGCATTGACACTCAACGAACTCTTCGCCCATTTCTGCGTATTTCCAATGCCGAGGCCAACGGTCATCAATGATATATCGGTTTTGTTCTGGTCTGGTTCGTCCTGTGTATTCAAAAGTAACACACTCGAAAGCGCTTCACCATATTCTGCTGAATAGCCACCAGTTGAAAATGAAATTCCACTGAACAAAAACGGAGAAAAACGGCCGCGAGTTGGTAAATTCTGAGTTGTCGAGCCATATGGTTGCGCCACGCGGATGCCGTCAACATAAGTTTGTGTTTCATCTGCTTCGCCACCGCGAACAAATAACCGGCCGCTTTCGCCAACGGTTTGCGTTCCGGGCAACGTTTGCAGTGCAGCGACAATATCTCCGGCAGAACCCGCTGTTGTTACGATATCCAATGGTTTTAGAACTGAAACCCTGGCTTTGTCGCCCGATTCCATAGTTCCGGCAGTGACCACAACTGCATCAAGCGAGTTTACATTTTCACGCAATTTTATGGTTTTATCTTTGTAATCTGCTACGTTAATCGTTGTTTTTGAAGTTTCGTAGATCAGGGAACTTACCACCAGGACCTGGCTTCCTGTAGTATCGGTTGTAAACGAGAAATTGCCGTTTTCGTCGCTTGAAGCGCCATCGTATGTTCCGTCGATAAAAATATTTGCGCCAGGAACGCCTTTGCCTTTTTCATCGACTACTTTTCCTGAAATGGTGTTTTGTGAAAAAGCGGCTGCCGTGCATAAACAGATTAAAAATGTAATGATCGATTTCATGTTGTTGGTTTTTGATCTGGCAAATATCAGTCGCCTTACAAAACTATAAAACATTTGATTACCGAATTGTAGAATTTCGGGGATGAGTTGTGAATTTGTTAAAAAAGATTACTTTAGGCCCAACAAACAAATATAAAATGAAAAGACTTTGTATCCTCGTAGTGTTGTGTATGAACTTGCAAGTATTTGCCCAAATTAATTTTGAACCCGGATATTTTATCAGCAACAGTGGCCTTAAAACCAATTGCCTCATTCGCAATACAGATTGGAAAAACAACCCAACTGTAATTGAGTTTAAAGCAGATGCCACATCTGAGATCGAAAAAACCGACATCACTGTTATAAAAGAATTCGGTATAGAAAACACCTCAACATATGTCCGCTTTTCTGTAAAAATAGACCGTACGGCAAGCGATATCAATAAGTTGACTTCGAACCGGAATCCTGATTTCAAAACCGAAACGTTGCTACTGAAAGTGCTTGTTAAGGGAGCAGCTAACTTGTACAAATATGAAGATGGAAATCTTGTACGGTATTTTTTTAGCCTGGGAAACCACGAAAGCGCAGAGCAGTTGGTTTACAAACAATACATTTCTTCACCGGGGAATCTTGGGTCAAACAATTACTTCAGGCAACAGCTCATGGTGTTGAAATCTGAAAAAATAAATCCCGAAACACTCGAAAAGCTCAGATACAGGCAAAAAGACCTGACCGATTTGTTTTTACAATTTGATGGCATTTCAGAAGTCGTGGCCAGCAGCCAGCAAAATGAACTAGCGGGAAGCCTGAACTTAAAAATAATTGCCGGTGTTGGATTGGCTTCTTTGAAACAAACAGATTCTTATCAAATCAGGAAGTTTGGGCAGGATCCTTTTTACAATGCAGGCCTCGAATTGGAATATATTTTTCCGTTTAACAAAAACAAATGGGCTATGTTTATAGCTCCGGTTTATCAATCGTATAAGACAAATAATGAAAAAAATGGAATGGTTTCAGTCAACAACGTAAAACTGACCACGCTTGAAATCCCGGTTGGCGCGCGCCATTATATGTTTTTGGGCAAACTGCCTAAAATCCTAATTGAGGCAGGCTACGATATTTCGGTTGACTTAGGGTCGAATTATATTCAGAAAAGTGGATTTTACGGTCAGGGTGAAGGCCGTTTCGACACGTGGACGACCGGAAATTTTTTCATAGGAACCGGCTTTAATTACAAACGGTACAGCATTGACTTCCGCTACAATTTTAAACGAAATCCATTAAAGCAATACCAATATCAAACGGCAGATCTTACAACATACGGAGTCACCCTAGGCTTCAAAATACTATAATCCTAAAACCATTTCTTCTTTTTAAAATAACTGACCATAACCAAAACGAGTAAAAGCATGACAAACAACACCGCAAAATAGCCGTATTTGAAACGCAGTTCGGGCATAAAATCGAAGTTCATTCCATAAACACCAACAATAAATGTCAGCGGCATAAAGATGACCGATACCGCGGTAAGGATTTTCATGACTTCATTCATCCTGTGGCCTTGTGCAGCAAAGTAAAAATTTGAAGCGCTGTCAAGTGCATTGCTGTCGTATTCGATTTGTTCTAATAATTCGAGCGTTTTCTGGTGAAGCCGGGCAAAAAAAGTGTAATTATTCTTTTCAATGCCGTCGTAATCGTCGTCTTCGTGAACCGATTTCAAATTAAAAAGCGCATCACGCAAAGGCGAAATCGACCGTTTCAGGAAGTTTAGGTTTTCCCCTGTTTTTTCAATGCGTTCCAAAACATTTGGCTTGTCGCTGGTTTTGGCTTCGATCATCAAATCTTCAATGCAATTTTCATAATATTCGATTGTAATGTAGAAATTTTCCATTACGGCTTCGAGCAGCAGATAAAGCAAATAATCGTTTTTCTTTTTCCTGACAATGCCGCTGTGGGTTTTAATGCGTTCGCGGATATGCGCGAAAAAATCGCTTTTCTTTTCCTGGAATGACACCAAAATGTTGTCTTTCAAAATAAAACTGATCTGTTCTACGCGCAAATGGTCGTAATCTTCTTCCGGCAAAATTGATTTGATGCTGAAATACAACACTTGATCAAGTTCTTCCATTTTGCTGCGGCGGTTCGTATTCAGGATATCGCCCACGATAAATGGTTCAATCGAAAGCATCTCGCCTATTTTCTTGACCAGATCTGTATCGTACAATCCGTGCACATTCAGCCATTTGACATCATCGGTCTGTAACGGATCTTCGAGCTCTTTTTGCACCCGTTGAAGCGACACTTTTTTATATTCTTCATAACCGGCATCATCATACACAAACAATTGCATTTCGACCGGATCTGTATTGTAAACGCCCGTATATTCGAAAAAATTGGGCTGCACTTTCCTGACTTTTTTATATTTGACTCTTCTCACAACACATTAATTTGGCTTAAAGATAGGCGTTTTTAAAATTCCATTTTTACCTTTACAAAAAAATCAGACATGCAAACGCTGCTCATCAATATCAAAGAACTTTTACAGGTTCGCGAAACTTCGGTTGACAAGCTTTCGGGCAAAGAAATGGCCACACTTCCAACAATAAAAAATGCTTTTTTACTGATCGAGAATGACCTGATCAAGGATTTTGGACCAATGGAAAATTGTCCGCCTTCAGAAAATCTAAATCTGATTGACGCCAACGGAAAAATGGTACTTCCAACCTGGTGCGACAGCCACACGCACATTGTGTACGCAGGAAATCGCGAGCAGGAATTTGTGGACCGTATCAACGGTCTGACTTATGAAGAAATTGCAAACCGGGGCGGAGGCATTTTAAACTCTGCAAAAAAACTACACGAAACTTCTGAAGAAGAAATCTACAACCAGTCGAAGTTGCGTCTCGAAGAAGTCATGCGACTTGGAACCGGCGCAGTTGAAATCAAATCGGGTTACGGACTTTCGGTCACAGATGAGCTCAAAATGCTGCGTGTCATCAAACGTTTAAAAGAAAATTATCCGATTGCCATTAAAGCGACTTTTTTGGGCGCACATGCTTTCCCACTTGAATTTAAAGACAATCATAAAGGTTACATCGATTTGATCATTGACGAAATGATTCCGGCTGTAGCCAATGAAAATCTGGCCGAATACATCGATATCTTTTGTGAAACCGGATATTTCTCGGTCGAAGAAACCCAAATGATCATGGAGGCCGGACAAAAGTTCGGATTAATCCCGAAAATCCACGTCAATCAATTCAACGCGATCGGCGGAATTGAAGCAGCTGTGAAATGCAACGCGCTTTCAGTCGACCATCTTGAAGTCATGAATCATGAAGATATTGAAGTTTTAAAAAATTCAAATACGATGCCGGTTGCTTTGCCTTCGTGTTCATACTTTCTCAGCATTCCTTACACGCCGGCAAGAGAAATGCTTGATGCCGGTTTGCCTTTGGCTTTGGCTACCGATTTTAATCCGGGATCAACACCTTCGGGAAACATGAATTTTGTGGTTGCGACTGCTTGTATCAAAATGAAAATGACACCTGAAGAAGCAATCAATGCGGCAACGATCAACGGCGCTTATGCGATGGGCTTGTCTGAAACGCACGGCAGCATTAGCATTGGAAAAAAAGCAAACTTAATTATTACCAAACCGATTGCTTCGTTTTATCAATTGCCGTATGCTTTTGGAAGCAATCTGATTGACGCTGTAATTACTGAAGGGAAGTTGATTTAGTATATATTCCGATAAAAAAAACTCCCGATTGGCGTCGGGAGTTTTTAATTTATAATAAGATTCGTTTATCTTAAACTGAAGCTTGATTTTGAAACCAATTCGCCTTTATCGAAAACATTTACGAAATACGTACCTTTTTCAAAATCTTTTCCTGGCAAATCCTGAGAAACCTGAACTGGTTTTCCTTCATAATTTACATTGCTAACAAAGCTGTAAGTTAAAGTCTGATCTGCAAAAGTTTCGGTTTTCTTCTCGCCTAAAACATTATTTTTAGCATCGATCACCTGAACATAATAGGTCCTTTCTCCCGGTTTTGCAACTGCGTTCTCAGAAATCGTAAAGCTGATTTTCAAGATATCTGCTTTTCTAGCCTTCTCCGTTGAAATCTGTTTTCCTGAGCTTCTGAGTTTGTAAGCCGCAGTCTGTAAATTAGAAATGGTCAATTTTGAAGCTTTCTCAACCGTTTTTGACAACTCTTCGTTTTGTCCAACCAATACTTCATTGTATTTTTTAGCTTCGCCGAGAACCATTACCGTACTGTCACGTTGAACAGTTAAGTTGGCATTGTCTTTTTTCAGCGTTTCGTTTTCTGCAACCAACGTTTTCATTTTAGATTGCAATGCGAAAAACTGGCTTTTGTATTTCGCCATCGAAGCTGCGTCGCCTTTTGACTTTTTCAAATCGGCCATTAAATTTACCACTTTCTCCCTTTCCGCGATCAATTCGTCTGACATTGACGTGTTTTCTGCAATCGCAGCATCATAAGTGGCTTTAAGCTCTTCGAGATCTTTCATCACCGAAGCTTTATCTGACTTTGTCGTTACCAATTCGGTTTCAACTGCTTTAGCATCAGAAGTAACTTTAAAAATATAGATCAAACTTCCCACAAGCAGCACTGCTAATATGGCAATTATTGCTTTGAGATTTGAATTGCTTTTTTGATTTTCCATAAAGAATGAGTTTTAATACGTTTTAACAAATTTAAATTATTAATATTTTACAACACTCAAATTAACGTAAATTTATCCAGAAAATTATAATTTTGGGACTTAAAATATTTTTATGGAAAAGTTAGTGCCGTTTTACATCAGCGATCTTGCGAAGATTACAAATCACAGAAGCGGCGAGATCAAGTTCGGCGAAAAAATGCTTACTATTCCTAAAAATACCGACATACTGACGTTCATAAAGGAATGCGACGCACAATATATTTTGTTCGGAATCCCTGAAGATATTGGTATTCGAGCGAATTTTGGCCGCCCTGGTGCAGCTTCTGCATGGGAAAGTGCCATCAAGAGTATCGCAAACATCCAGCACAACCGATTTTGTAAAGGCAGCCAGATTTTGGTTTTGGGACAGCTCGACGTAAACGCCGAAATGGAAGCCGCAAAAAATCTCGACTTTTACAACATCAACCACCGCCAGGAATTTAGTAAATTGGTGGAAAGTGTCGATAAAGAGGTGGCGCATATTATTTCAAATATCATCCTTGCAGGCAAAACACCTATTGTGATTGGCGGCGGCCACAACAATGCTTACGGAAATATTAAAGGAACGGCTTTGGCCAAAGGCAAACCAATCAACGCCGTGAATTTTGACGCGCATTCCGATTTCCGGATTCTAGAAGGCAGACACAGCGGCAACGGATTTTCGTATGCGTATGAAGAAGGTTTTTTAAAGAAGTATTTTATTTTCGGATTGCACGAAAATTACACTTCGAAAAATGTTCTTGACATCATCAAAAAAATTGAAGACCGCGTGCGGTTCAATACGTATGACGAGATTTCGATCCGAAAGGAAAAGAATTTTGAGAACGAACTGTCCGAAGCATTCCATTTTATCAAAAATGACGCTTATGGCATTGAAATCGATCTCGACGCCATCCCGAATATCGCGAGCAGCGCGATGACCATGAGCGGATTTTCAATAGAGCAACTGCGCCAGTTTGTACACCATTTCGGGAAAAATGAGAATGCAGCTTACATTCACATCTGCGAAGGTGCACCTGATCTGGGCGAAGAAAAAAACAACCATCTGATCGGAAAACTCATCGGCTATCTCGTGACTGATTTTATTAAAGCACGTACTGAATTTTAAGTTTTTAAGCTAAATCTTCCTGCATTCCGACATCTGAATTAATAAACCTATCTTTGCAGAAATTTTTTGCCGACGATGGCAACTATTAATGCACTTATTTTATGTTATTTGAAGATTTATCGCTTTCCAAAAGCATCCAAAAAGCCGTATTTGAATTAGGCTATACCGAACCGACACCCATTCAGGAACAAGCCATTCCGATTGTTCTCGCCGGCCGCGACATGATTGGCTGTGCCCAAACCGGAACCGGAAAAACTGCGGCTTTTGCCGTTCCGATCATTCACCAATTGCACAGAATCGTTGGTTCATCCAAAAAAATTAAGCAAATCCGAACACTTGTGGTAACGCCAACGCGTGAACTTGCCGTTCAGATCGGGCAGAATTTTGACGAGTATGCAAAGTATACAAACTTAACGCAACTGACTATTTTTGGCGGCGTGTCACAGGTTCCGCAAGTTGACCAACTCCGAAAAGGGGTTGACATTTTGATCGCAACTCCGGGCCGATTGCTAGATTTGCACAAACAAGGCTACATTGATTTGGATCATTTGCATGTTTTGGTTCTCGATGAAGCCGACCAGATGCTTGATATGGGTTTTGTAAACGATGTCAAGAAAATTGTAAAATTGACGCCAAACAACCGCCAGACTTTATTATTTTCTGCAACCATGCCGATCGCGATTCGCGAACTGGCTGAGATGTTTTTGAAAGATCCGGCGACGGTAACGGTTTCCGCGGTTTCATCAACAGCAGAAAAAGTAGAGCAACGCGTTTATTTTGTTGAAAAAGGCGAAAAAAGAAATTTGCTGTACCATTTAATCCGAAATGAAAAATTGTCGGATCTTTTGGTGTTTTCACGTACCAAACACGGTGCGGACAATATCGTAAAAGCGCTTCGTAAAAAAGGCGTTCCAGCTGAAGCGATCCATGGAGACAAATCACAAGCTGCAAGACAACGCGTTCTTGATGCTTTTAAGGCCAAGGAAGTAGGTGTTTTGGTTGCTACCGACATTGCCGCCCGTGGAATCGATATCGACCAGTTGCCTTTTGTAGTAAATTTTGATTTGCCGAATATTCCCGAAACTTATGTACATCGCATCGGTCGTACAGGACGCGCAGGAAATGGTGGCATTGCGATTTCATTTTGCAGCAAAGATGAACATCCGTACTGGAAAGACATCCAGAAATTGATTAAGGTTGATGTGGAAACGATCACCGATCATCCTTATCCTTGGCACGCCGGAAGCCCGGATGCTGAAGTGGTTGATGCAGCGCCCCAAAACAATTCCAACCGAAGCGGCGGTGCGCACAAATCCCGCAAATCCGCACAGTCAAAACAAAATAAAAAACGCTGGTATTAAAAAATCGGTGTTGCTTTTCTACCTGATTTACTTAGCTGAAATTTTTGCTTTTATGAATCTGGCTGTGAATAATCCGGAACATTTTTACAGGCTCGAACGGCTTGATAATGATGTCGTTGATTCCTGAAGAGATCGATTCTTCGGTGATTTCTTCTTTATCGAATGCTGTTAAGGCAATAACCGGTGTTGTGATTCCTTTCGCCCGAAGCCTGCGCGTGGTTTCAAATCCGTTGATGATCGGCATATTGATATCCATTAAAATGGCATCGTAAGATTTCTTTTCGAGCATGTCAAGCGCGAGCAATCCATTTTCGACTACATCGCATTTGAAATTGTTTTTCTCAAGGATTTTCCTGGTCACCATTTGATTAATCTTGTTGTCTTCCACAACCAAAATCGTAAAGATCTGGCTCGACGTCAAATCGACTTCAATATTGTTAATGATCTCGCGGCGTTTTAGTTCATCGGCTTCAAAGCCAATGGTAAAACTAAACGTTGTGCCTTCGTTAAGTTTGCTTTCCAAGTGAATTTCGCTTTTGAAAAGTTCGATGAGGCGTTTTACAATTGACAAGCCGAGTCCGGTTCCCTGATAATCATCGTCACGTCGGCCAATCTGTACAAATTTTTCAAATATTTTTTCTTGGTCTTTCGGCGCAATTCCTAAGCCGTTGTCACTGATCTTGAATTCAATATAATGACAAGTGCCATCAATCCGAACCTGATTTGCTGAAATTTTAACCGCTCCATTTTTGGTGAATTTTAAAGCGTTACTTGCCAGATTCATCAAAATTTGTGAAAGCCGGAGCTTATCGCCAATCAGAAATTCGGGAATCTGCTCGTCAGTTTCTACTTCAACTTTATTGTGGTTTTTGTTGGCAATGAATTGTAGTGAACTCGTTACCATATTAATTTCATCCGGAATATTAAATGCTAAAGTTTCTAAAACGATCCGTTTCTCTTCAATTTTATTGATCTGCAGAATGTCATTTACCAACGACAATAAATAACGTGCGGAAAATTTAAGCGAATTCAGATGCGGGCTTTCGGCCAGCTCCTTGTGTTCGTCCAGAATCATGTTCGTAATCCCCACGACGCCATACAAAGGCGTCCGCAATTCGTGGCTGATCGTAGAGACAAACTGCGTTTTGAGGCGTGAAGCTTCTTCTGCCCTTTCATTAGCAATGACCAATTCGTCGTTGGCCAGCATCAATTCAGAATTGGCTTTCTTCTTGAAATTATTGTTCTTGTATAAGGTATAAAGCAGCAGCAGCAATACGAAAACGGCTACTATGAACAGAAACACAATGATCCGCGATTTTTTAAGGCTTAGGGATTGGGCAGCTTTTTCATTTTCGATTTTGTCAATGGCGCGCTTGTATTCATCGATCTCAATGTTTATGCCTTCAACATTTGCTTTTTTGAGTTTTTCGGAATCGTAAATCTCATCTTTAAGTTCGTCGTAAAGTGCGAGGTAACGATAAGCACGTTTATAATCTCCTATTTTAAGCAAGAATTTAGAATATTCCTGATAAGTGTACGAAAGGTCGGCTTTTTCATTGTTTTTTTTGGCGATGCCAATGGCTTTCGCAAAGAAAAATTCGGCCTTTTCATTTTGTCCTTTGTAACCAAAATACGAGCCGTTCAGCATGTTCAAAAAAACAACCGTACCCTTGTCGCCATGTTTTGACTGGTGCTTGTTAATGTAATCAAGGTGCGGATAACCTTGCTCAAATTTCCCAATTTCGAAATAGCCCAGCGCAATGTTTAAATTCGTAAGTACGAGTTTGGATGTATCCTTTGTTTTTTCAGCATATTCAATCGCTTTGCGGTAATAGTCGATGCCTTTCTCATAGTCCTTTTTTTCAAAGAAATACATATTCCCAAGGTTGTTGTTGAGCCAGCCTTTTATCGAATCGTTATCGGTCCGC
>Ga0247805_1001657_pt1 | contig 10575 bp, 26 predicted proteins | sample UWRJL044104R1_FD_180930 | JGI IMG/M metagenome (GOLD analysis project Ga0247805, IMG submission 180930) | Plant litter microbial communities from Arlington Agricultural Research Station in Wisconsin, United States - UWRJ-L044-104R-1 | ecosystem: Environmental > Terrestrial > Plant litter >...
TGGATGCTACGCATTTAATAAAACCTGAATACAGTGAACGCAGTCGGCTGAGGTTTAATGTTTGGGTTGGCAAACGGATCAGATCATGAAAAAACAAAAAGCATTTTACCCGACAACTAAACAATTAAGGGACTTGCACAATGGGACTTGTGCCCAGATTGCCCTTCCGATAAAACCACAGCCGATATCAGTTATTGAACGTGGTGAAGGAAAAACTTTACGCTGGTTTGCCAGATATAAGGAGTCGGAAATTATCAGCAACCAAAGTGTTGGGAAGCACGAAGCTGGCATTGGATATCATTCACTTGATTCACCTTTCGGAGTGCCAGCCGATGATCAAGTTCTTTACGCCCGTGAATCGTTTCTGACTGGGTACGAGTTCGAAGATGATAAATACAAGCTTGATGAAAATGATGAGCCTATTGACAAGGTTTGGTATGGAGCAACGGACGTAAATCTTCAATGGTATAGCGAAGGCGAACCGGTGGAATGCCCACCATGGAAATCATCCCGGGTAATGCCAAAGGCGATCGCGCGCTTCTGGCTGAAACCTTACCAGGTATATGTTGACAAAGTTATTTTCGAAGGTGAGGAAAAATGGTGTTTCGTAATGAATTTTGATATTGTAGATAATCCAAACGATGAAAAAAAAGATTGAAAAGCATGTTGAGTGGGAAAATGTCACCAAAGAAATGATGTATAATAGTGAAGATATGATAATTCAGTTATCCCCACTTCGGAACTTGTCCGATACGCTGGAAGAACTGAGCGTTGTTCAAAAGGCTTATGCAGCTATTAACGTTCAGAAAAAAGATGCAAAGGTAAAAGGTCAGCTTCTTTCCTTGGTTGCCCGAAAAAATCAGCTTAAAAAGGATCTTTCACCTTTGATTGATAAATACGTTGCTTCTATTCATAAACCCGCTGAGGAAGAGAAAAAAGAGCCGGCCGATAAGGTTATTGATGGTAAAATTCAGTTACCTTTTGATCCCTGGGGAATGATTTAATTTAAATCTAATTTTTATAAAGATGAAAAAATCAGAAAAAAATAAAATAACGAAAATCTGTAAAGAGTTTTTCGAAGGAATGAAGGGTGTTGCCGGTCATGATACAATTGAAGGTTCCGGATGGGTGTATGTTGATCCAATGAGCGGATATCTTAATTCTATCGGCATAGAAAACACCTTGGTTCAATTGCCAAAAACCGAGGAACGAAATCAAATTTTGATCCTGAATTTTCCAGATGGATCAAGTTTCATTCCAGCAGGTGCAGACTTGAAATTCAAATTTCCCGATGCAGAAAATTGGCTTTGGTTATGAAATACGAACTTGATTCCGGAAGGCATCATGAAAATGGCGATTATTTAATGATCGCCATTTTGACTGGTTTACCTTTTGACGAAATTATTCAGGCCGCACCCGATAAAAAGGCCTGGCATTCAAGGGATTTTATAGCAACCTTCAGGAAGCTTGGATTCAACACGTCTGATCGTTTTATAAAGTTTGATGAGAAAACCGATAAGCCGTGCATTATGCGTACTACAAGTTATCAAAAGGGATATTGGTACGGCTGGGTTTATTATGATGGTTGGGTTTATTACGGCAATCATGAAGCCATTTCTTTGGATACCTGGAAAAAAGCTTATTACAAACTAAAAATAACCTCAATGTTGCAAGTATGGATATGAGTCATTATAAACCCTGGGACTGGCTGGCAGTTCTTTTTGTTTTGATCCTGATCAGCTGGTATTTGAAAGGTCAATACATTGGCTTTTCAATACCTATTTATTTATTATTTCATATTTATGTTGTGTTTTTCAAAAAGGTGATAGATTTTTTCATGAAACCTTTTTGATTACACAAATAAAGATTAGTTTTGTTTACATAAATAATAAAACAAATGGGTATAAAGTCAACTCATCAAATAACGCGTGAATTCGCTCGGGAAGTTATTATGAGAAAATTATATTCTCTAACAGATAGCCAGCTCGCTGATATGGCCGAAACTGCAATTGGTAATATATTCCAAAATTACCGTATAGTCGATCAAATTGATAAAAGTCAATTTGAAATGTATTTGGATGATATAGAAAACCTTCCAGAATTCAACGAAAAGCATCTTCAATGAAATCATATGAGTAACCACCAAAAAAAGAGAGGCCGCCCGTACAAGTTCGGGGATAAGGTGAAAACAGTAAGCGTTGGCATACGTGTTCCGGAAGAACATAAATCGGACGCAGAAGCCAAGTTGAAAGAAATTCAGGAATCATATTTTATCAAGCTGGAAACTGATGAAAAAGAGTAAGGCAGTCGATAAAGTTTTGGAACACTTATCAGCTCAGGAATCCCGAGAAATTTCTGGATTTGTATTTTTCACAAAGGATATTAAAGAACGTAACACCGTTTCTTTTTATGGAAAATATAAGGCTGTTGATCTGGATTACATGATTGAAGAGTTAAAGGAGGTTAAACGTAATCATTTTAACGAGTCGTAAATTTAAATAGCTGGAACTATGATTGATTTAAACAAAAAGTACAAGACCTATATGAACACAGAAGTTCGTGGTCTATGGCAAGATGGTTCAAATACCTGGGGGTATTTAAAAAACGAATATAACGACTGGGAAGCTTGCAGATGGGACAATGAAACGCATGAAGCAAATGATTTGAGCTACCCAGCCCCAGGATATAAGCTTGTTGAGGAAAAGAAAATAAGAACCGAACATCTAAATGTTGAATTTGTAAATAATGGTTCAGTGACAGTGAATGGTATTTTGGTATCGGTCGGCCAAGGTCAGGATTTGGGGATTTTCGCAAGCAAAAGGATTGAATTAATACTTGAAGAGGGAGAAAATGAGACTGAATAAGGATAAAAAAAAGCGAATTCTCATCCGAGCAATTGAATTAGTAAAAAAGGAAGAATTTATGTGTGTTGCTGTAAATCTAGCAGCTGAGGAAGAAGGGATTTCACTTTTTGTTAGACCTTTTTCAATTATTCCAGAGCTTAGGCATCACGAATATAAAAGAACACTTCTTTTTCCATCCGCTTGGTTCCCTTTAAAGGAAACCCAAATCAGAGTCGATATTTTAACCGAAATACTTGAAAACCTTTGATCATGAAAATTAAAGAATCACAACTTCACAATTGGATCAACCAGGTTACCGAGGGCAAAATCTCATTCAGCCGCATGGTTGAGCTGATCAATGAGGAATCACTCAAGACTGAATGGTTCGATCCGAAAGATAAACTTCCAGAACAAGGAATGTATATCCTGACTATTGTTTCAAATGAAAGCATTCCACGAAGTAAACCAGATGCTTATAAGTTTTATCAAAGAATGGAATACTTTTCAGATCGAGAAAGCTGGTTTAAAAAAAATGTTTATTACTGGTGTGAGGAGCATAATTATTCAAATTATCCAGGCAAAAAATCATGATTGACAAAATTCTAAATGACCTGAATGCTTCTATGAGTAAGGAAGATAAGGAGTTGAATAGGAAGTTTCAGAAGGAACATGAAAATGATTACATCTACGAGGATGATCAGCCAGATTATTCAAAATTACTTGATGAAGCAGTTAAAACAGGTGATAAGTCAATTCTAAAACGTGCCTTGCACATGATGTATTCCACATACAAGGAATTTCGTGCATCGCATTTAAGAAGTGAAGCTGAAAGGAAAAGAAGAATAGCTTCAGGCGAATTGGTTGAGCGGCCAGCAGGTCCAAAGTTTTCCGGTGATATTCCTAGAATGGCAATAAGGCCGTTATCAGAAATTCACTATTTTCTGATTCCGAAAGGTGGTCTTAAACCAATTGATTCTGCTTCGTTAATTGGTTCAATAGGAAAGTCCGATAATAAATGGGATTCCCTAAGCCCTGATAGTAATCCAGATGCACCTGTTGTAAGCTTAAATGTTGATCCTGATAAACAACCGGAGGAATAATGGCACTACTACCAAGGCAACAGGAAATTTATTCTAAAATAGGGAGTCTCAGGCGACAGATTAATATGGATAGTTTGTCAATTGATATGATTAACGAGAATATCCGAAAGCTTGAATTAATGAGGAAAACGCATTCAGATAACATAGAAAAGTTACTGAATGAGATTCAGGAATTGGATGAGGAAAAAGAAGGCATTTTTATTGAATATTTGAAACAACATCCAGAAATTAAAATTTAAACAATAGATATATGTCAGCAAATAAAGTTATTCAACAAGTTAAAATAGTTTCAATATTAACTGGAAACACAAATGAATACGTGGTTATGGTTACAAAATTTTTCTTTTTCGGATTGGTTAAAATTAATTTTTTTGTGAGGCATAACTTTACGCTTACGAAGAATATTGATGAGGCTAAGAAGTTTTATCGTGCATCATTTCCCATTCAAGATAGTGCAAGTGATTTTATGGAAGAATATAGATATTTTGTTGAAAGAAAAATCACTGTTATGGATGCAAGAGTAATAAATATTTTTTCTGACGATCTAAGAAATAAAGTATGATTTTTAACTTCTTTCTTCCGTTGCTTTTATCAAATCGTTTTAGGTACAAGCCAAAACCTCAAAATAATTCAGAAGAATTAAAAAAAGTAGGAGAATTAATTGAAGAGGCTGCAAAAATACCGGTTGTTACCGTGGATGTATCAATAGAACAGATAAATATCAAATCACATCGAGACTTTGATTTAGTTAAAGGATGGATTGATATCATTGATTATTATGATACTAAAATGATCGTTCATCATCGTGAAACGAATGAAAATTTCACAATTATTGCTTTTGAAGAAGATCGCGAAAGAATAAAAAAATATCCACCTTATATCATGGATTTCATAGCTTCAAAGATGCCCGATCACCTTAAACCTGCGGATAAATTCAGAGTAGTTTTAAAAAATGTTGATTCACCATGAACGAAACCTTCCAATCCCTCGGAATTAATCCTGAATCGGAATGGGTGAAAGACCTCACAAAAAAACGGGCCCTTCACCAGCTTCACATCGATGAAATGATACGGCTCGGAATTCCAATTCTGACCGTTCTTTCAGAGCGAACAGGTCTTTCTATTGCTGAGATAAAGAAGACGCTGTGGATGCGAAGATTTACGCACGAAATGGTATTTTCTGCATTGAAAGAATTGGCTGAGGCTGGTTCAATGTTCCATAAATTAAAAAACGGGTGTATTAAAATTAATATTGAAACAATTTAGCATGGAAGAAGAATCTTTAAATGATAGGATGCTGAAACGGCTTATTAAATTTGAAATGTATTCCATGCTGGGGTATGATGTTAATGAGTATTTCAAAAAGCCCGAACTTGATGAATTGTTTTCCTGGTATGAAGATTTGAAATTTGCTTCGTTTATGGAATTTCAACCTGAACCGGTTGCAATGATTATTCCAAAAGACTTATCTTTTGATCAGATAAAGGCGTTTGGGGAATCCCAATACGACTACGAAAACGATAAATATTCCAAACCGCCCGTACTTATAGTTCCAAAAAGTTTCAGCGACTTTGAAACAATAAATCCTCTTGATGATATAAAAAAAGCTTATCAGGAAATTGAAAAGTTGGAAAAACAAAATTCAAAAAGAGCGGTTGCATTTATCGGTAGCGGTATTACACGTTTCTCAATGGTTGGTCATACTGACCGGGAATATAGGCTTCACAATGAAATTTTTGATCGGTATAATTTGATTTCAAAGCATACCGGACTATCATTTGATGATGTTCAAATTGCCGTTACCGAATCCATCCTTTCGGTTTACGATATTCAACATTTCACCAGTAAAATGGGAAGATTTCCTTCGGTTGATGAAAGCGAAGCAATCAGGCGCTATGGTGGATCAATCAATTACTTTTTTTACCGATCGATCGGGGAAATTAATGATTCGTTAAAAGATTGTATTCAGGATCTTAGTCTGGTTTTATCAAAAAAATACCGGGAAGACGCATTTAAAGATTTCGAACCAACCAAAAACCAACAACATGAACAAACTTACAGAAGAACAATTGGTAAACCTCGGAAGGGATTTAGTCAAGCATCCAATGGTAAAAGATTCTTTTGCCACCGAAGAGCTGGTTCCACCAACAGAAGACGAGATTGAAGAAACCCTTCAACAGATTCAGGATATGCTGGAACTTCCGGAAGCGGATCTTTTAAAGAACTTTCATGCTGTGAAGGGATATCGTGCCATGGTTGATGTCCTGGCCGATGATGTACGGAGCTATTCCGGAATACCGGCCAGCTTGGCGGGTGAAGTCGCCCGGACAATGGCCGTTCTGGCTGTTGATTATTTGAATGGTGACTGTTCAAAAAGGAACCTTTTAAGCATACCACTGAAACAATGACCATAAAATCAATCCTTGCGAAGTATGAAAAGGAAGATCCGGCATACTTCAAAGAACTGGCTGAGGCAAAGCCATTGTTCAGCCCGGTTTCAGATTTCGGCAAAACCCTGAAACAATGTGAAACGGAAGGAACCAGGATCAGGGTGGCCGGCAAAAAACGAAATGCAATCATCATCGTTAAAGCACCATAATAATGTAAATATGAATCTTCCGGTAATTCGAAAAGATAGAGTAAAATTCATTAAAGCTGATGGTAATTACTCAAACGTTCACTATGTTGATGGAAAAAAGAAGTGTATAAGCAAGACTTTGAAAGTTTTTACTGAAAGGGTTCCTGACACTTTTTACAGGGTAAGTAAGTCGTATTTTGTGAATACGGAAATGATTAAAAAAGTGAATGATGATAAGTTCACATTACTAATGCAGTGTGGAACTGTCATTCCAATTTCAAGGCGAAGATGGATTGATTTCAAAAAAAAGTATTTAACTGAAAGCTGGAACATATGAAAACATTTGAAGAATTAGTTGATATTTCCCTTAAAGAGAATGGGTATATTGGAGGAGAAAACATACCCAATAGTGTCGGTTTTATTTATAAAGAAGCCGCGAAAGCTTATGCCCAGCAAGTTGCCGAAGATGTTATTGAAAGGGCATCAAGTGATACGATTGATATCATGATGGTAGAGGATAGCGAATTTTCAACAACTTATGTTCCACTAGATTCTATTCTTAACACCGAAATAATCCTGCCATGAAAAAACAAATTGAAACTTATCATGTTTACTCCGTCACAGACACGCAGCACATTCCGTTTGCCCGTTTCACAAGTAATGAAGAGGCAAAAAAAGCTTGCCCATTCGCTGGTGGATATGGTGGTGATATTAAAAAGGAAGTAATTGAAGTTTATGAAACTTTTGAAGAATATATGGATGAAAAAATTCCATCACTCAAAAGAAAAGCTTTGGAAAAATTAACAAAAGAAGAACGTTACGCGCTGGGACTATGAAAAAGCAAACCGACTACCGGATATTACGGCATACCGATATTGATGAACTTGAAAAAGTAGTAAAAGCATATATTAAAAACGGTTATATAGCTGAGGGATCAATATCTATAATACCAACTAATATCGGTTTTTATTCAGGCGATATTTGGTTTTTACAAAATGTAGTGAAGGAAGTAGAAGTTGCGCCACGAAAAAGAAGAATCAGCGAGGTGCAATTGGGCGACAAAGTTATCTTCTTCAAATCGAGAGCAAAATATATTTCCCTCGGAAGAGAATATGAGGTAATTAATTGCTCAGATACTTGGATTGAAGTAATGAATGACCGTGGAAACGCTCAAACAATTTTTACAACAGTAAGTTATTATCAGCTTAAAATCGTACAGTAAGTATTTTTTATCGAATTTCAACTATAACAATTTATATTATGAAAATTATTGAGGAAAAAGTTTGGTCATTAGGTAGTTACAACGACGAAATAGAATATGGTTTGTTTAATTCGTTGAAAGATGCAGAACAAGCATATGAATTAGGTGGTGATGTACATGGAACCGTTCGTGAGAAGTTTATTTATCATAAAATTTATGACTCACCGGAAGAGTTCATGGAAGACGGAAGAAGGGAATATTTAAAAGAACAAGGATTAAAAAGATTGACAACTCAGCAACGAGCTGTTCTTGGATTACCTGACCCTATTACCGAAGATGAACCGTTCTGAAAGGTACGAACCACCGAAATCCCCCAGGCAAATCGAACGGGAAGAGCGCCAACGTAAGCACGATGAATATTGGCAACGTGAAAATCAACGCAGGCCAAAGCCAAAGCGGAAAATAGTATTTTAATATTTCTATACATTTATATATGGCAGGTGAAAAATATCAATGCCCGCAATGTAAAAAAGGTTACATACAACGAAAACTTTTTAAGAGCGGGCCAAATCCTATTTATAACGAAGAGTGTGATTTTTGTGGATATGATCCACTACTTGATAGAAGAATCATAAATGACAAAAAAGAATTTCTAAAAAACTTAACAGAAGATACTGAGGAATTTTTTAAATCACTTCCTTCAAAAAACGATATTGAAGAAATAACAGTAACAGCAGTTTTAGGAACTATGGAATACACAAAAAAAGATGCCGTTAAAGATTTATTCGAATTGGTTGGAATGAATTTCGAATGTGAAGCGGGCAACCTGAAAGATTCATCAGCTATGTACCGTATTATTAACTTTATGGGTCAGGAAATGGAGCCTGAACCAGAATTTAAGCTTGGTGATGTGGTTGCTTTGAAGTCTGGAAGTATTGCTATGACTATTGGGGCAATTGTTGACAAAAATGCTATTTGTCTATACCACAATTTTGACACGAATGAATTTGGGGAAATTGACGTTCCTTTTCATGCTTTAAAAAATTACTAAGATGAAAAGATCAGACTTTTTAAAGGCACTCGGTGTTTCATTTTTGGTTCCTGCAATCATCAAAGAAGAAGTACTGGCAGAACCCAAAATATTGGAAAGTGGAATTGCTAATTCAAAAAGTAAACCACTGTTTGACCATGTTAACTGTAGGTGTGGTGTTTTAATTATTGATGATCCGAATCCAGGTCACGGTGCATTGTATACTGATAATGTTACAGGGGAGCAATGGGTTTATATTCAACAAAAAGGTTATACTGGACAATGGATTTCAAATATCTTCTAAGATGAATAGAAAAAACTTTTTAAAATCGCTGGCCGCTGTGGTTGCCGTGCCGGCCATACTTAAACCTGAAACGGTTGTTGAGTCCATCAAAACGGAAGGTTCTAGTGTTGTGACTGGAATTATTCCATATGATGGAAAATACTTTGACCTTGATTCAGGTGAAATAAGGGCAACGGTTCGTTTCTGGGCTGGTTCAGCAAATTGCAATGCAGAAACGGCACCGTTCAAGGTTTTGGCCGATAATACAATTATTTACAACGATCCAAAAATTAAATAATCATGACAATAGGAGAGGTTTTAACAAAATACCGGTCCGAAGATCCGGAATATCATCAAACGCTTATGACTGCATTGTACAATGTGGAAACTTCGGTTCTTGAAGAAAGTCTGTTCGAGGCTGAGAAGCAAGAAAAGAGAATTGAAATTATTGAACCCGAAGAAGGGAATCCAGGTGAACCCTACGGTGTGCGGATTGTTGACTGAACAAAAAAGCCGATCATTAAAAACGATCGGCTTTTTTTTATGTCAAACTTCTCACACTATAAAATGAAATCAAAGATAGTGATTATAAATCAAGTAACTTATCAATCAGTTTGATCATATCATCATATAAGTCCGGTGCCAGTTCTTGAAAAATCTTATTTCCGAGGAATTTATTTTCAAATGCATGTGCCAGAAATTCAGCTTCCTTCATATATGGATGTTTGAAGTACTTTTTTGTATGCCCCCAGCCGTAATTCGGGTTGATACTCATCAAAGTATCAGCAAACGCCCCGGCATCTTCTGAACCATCATAATCACGTTCCTTTCTTGCTGCGAAATACTTCTCTTCCACCGATTTTGAAAGCGTGGTAAGACTCTTTTCCTTCCTGAACTTAGAACCATATGATTCCATCAATTCGCGTACTTCCGGCCGCTTCCTTAAACCATTCTGCCAGTCCACCGCGTGACCATATTCATGATAAATGATTTTTTTTCTGAATCCTGGTGAATTCTGTAAACGTTCACCGGTTTCAACCTGAACCGATTTGTCCGATGGATTGTAAAAAGATCCCGCTTTCTTGGAAAGTTTCAAAGGAACATCCTGATTCAGCTTCCGGAAGATATCCGGATTGATATCAACATTGTATTTTTCCTGATACTCCCTCATACCGGTAGGATAGAACTTCACAGGTTCTTTTTCCTGTTTTTTTGGTTGTGGATCCGGTTGTGGTTTTGGTTGCGGAATTGGTTGCGGTTTTAATGGAATTGCCAGGCTCAGACCGTTCGCAAATTTTCCATCCTTGTAATTATCCTTTACAAAAAACGGAGGTGATTTGGCTACCAGAAGTTTGGCTTTATTGGCATTTACATAATCCTTGAAACCCTGATGAACATCGGTAACCTCGTTCACTGATCGGAATGTGGAAAGATCCTGACCAACAATCAGCATATCTTCCATCTCATCCATTTCCTTATCGGTAGCAAGAATTGAAATGACATAGCAAAGGCACTGCGGGTGCCAGCCCACAAATTTAAAA
>Ga0247805_1001661_pt1 | contig 10563 bp, 9 predicted proteins | sample UWRJL044104R1_FD_180930 | JGI IMG/M metagenome (GOLD analysis project Ga0247805, IMG submission 180930) | Plant litter microbial communities from Arlington Agricultural Research Station in Wisconsin, United States - UWRJ-L044-104R-1 | ecosystem: Environmental > Terrestrial > Plant litter >...
CATCCAGCAACAATTCATTATCAAAAGTGTGCGTAATTCTTCTTGCTTTATTTTCATATTCAAATAAAACCCAGTTTCCGTTTAAATATCCATTGTATGATTTTATGCCGGATGCAGCATCGCTAATTGTAAAATCGATTTTTTTCTGGTCACTTATCCATTTTCCTCCAACAGGTTTTGCAATCCTAATAACGGGAGCAATTGTATCGAGAACCAAACCGTATTGCCCCAGTATTTTAGCTTTTGCAGTAAAAACATCTCCTTTTCTAATGGTTCCGTTATAACTGGTACCTTTCCCGATATACAATTTATCACGCAAAGATTCAGGATAAACAGTATCTCTAATAGTAATGGTAAAGTTCGAATGTACCGGAACCGTATCATCATGAATATAAATTTTATTGTTCCTTACATCAAAATTCATATTAAAATCTTCATAGAAAGTTCCTGCGGGAAAGAAAACCGACATATTATCTTTCTCGAAATTGGAGTCCTTATTATATTTAATAAAATATTTCGACATAACAGGTTCCGCCTGTACAAGCGGTGTTGCAGTATCGTATTCAATTGGAACTGTAATTGAATTTTGATTCCCAAAATAATCAGAAACTTCAATTCTATACGTCGAAGCCAGATTGGGCTGCGCCGAAATTATACCGCGTTCTGAATCTGTTTTAACAATACTTAAAGCAAAAGGCGTTTTCATGAAAAGCTTTTGAATACGCTGACTTGTCTTTTTATATCTCGAATAATCAATAAAAGCATTGATATAACGCATTTCGTCAAACGAATAGGTATTAAACTGATAATTATAATTTTGATTTCCGTTTAAAAAACCGGATACATTAAAGACCCCGTTTTTATTATGAGAAACATCATCGTTATCAACTGCATTAATTCCAAAACCAATTTTTCCGTTTGTTTTTACTTTTCCTGCCAAATAAGTTCCGTCTTTTTGAAGCGTCATATTTACCAGCAAAGGCTGTTTCGACTGATTGACCGTTGCATTATCTAAAGGATAAACATATAAACTCGTAAGCGTGGGTTTTTGGGTATCCTTAATATTTTTATCGAATCCAAAAAACAGTGGATTGATTACAAATTCTGTTTTACTATCCCGAATTTCAAAATGCAAGTGCGGCCCTTCAGAAGAACCTGTATTTCCGGAAAGCGCAATTATCTGTCCTTTTGTAACAGGCAATTCGTTTGGTTTCAGAAACATTTCGATTTCGTATGCTTTTTCTTTATAATGTGTTTTTTTTACATACTCCTGAATTTCATCCACAGTAGTTTGTAAATGTCCGTAAACTGAGGTATATCCGTTCGGGTGCGTAATATAGATACATTTTCCGTTGCCAAAAGTTGAGATTTTTATTCTTGAAACATAACCATCAGCAATTGCATGCACGCTTAAACCTTCTCTTTGATTGGTTTTTAAATCGAATCCCGCATGAAAATGATTGGGCCTTAACTCCCCGAAATTACCGGAAAGCTGCATCGGAATATCAAGCGGAGCACGAAAATCATTCTTTGGATATTGCGTCTGAGCAAAAATAAAAGGGCAAAAAAATAAGGTGAGTAGTGAGAATTTCATAAGCAACATTTTTGCTAAGATAAAAAAATAAGAAGCCAAAACCGAGTAAAAAGCTACAAAAATACAATTGATTGAATTTCATTTAATTGGTTATTTTTAATGTAAAAAAATCGATAAAAAATTGCATTAATAAAAAGGAATACTAACTTTGTATGATTAAGTAATGAATAGGATTTACAATGAGTGTAATTGCAGAAATAATTGATACTCTTGAATATAAAGTCGAAAAGCTTTTTGAGAAGTCAAAAGCTCTAGAAAAAAATAATCAGGTATTACGATTAGAACTAGCCAAAGCTGCGCAAATTATCCAGAAACAATCTGAAGAAATGGAGGCTTTGAAGAAGCAATATGATACACTTAAAATAGCCAATTCGTTGCTCGGCAGCGACAATAACAAGAGAGAGACAAAGCTTAAAATAAATTCATTAATTCGCGAAATTGATTACTGTATAGCACAACTATCAGACTAGAAAGACATGGACGGAAAGCTAAGAATTAAAATATCAATTGCAGACAGGGTTTACCCGCTAACGGTAGAACCTACTCAGGAAGAAGGACTTAGAAGTGCTTCAAAAAAAATTGATGCTATGATCAAGCAATTCGAAGAAAGTTACGCGGTTCGTGACAAACAAGATGTTCTGGCTATGTGTGCTTTGCAATTTGCATCACAAGTAGAACAAAAACAAATTGATAACGCAATCGATGGAGAAGAAACCATCGAAAGAATTAAAAGATTAAATTCGCTATTAGATCAATATCTCGAAAATTAAACGTTCTTTACAGAAACTAAGATACTGCCTACATTAGTTCACAATTGGTAAACTCAACACTAACAAATTAAAGTGAGTGAATCTTCGCTACTATAGTATGCCATGCTTCGGCAAGGAAACTTGAACAGTGAGTTAGCTCAAAACTTGTCTTTACGAGTTTATTCAAGCAATTAATGTAGGCTTTTTTTATATATAAATTTTAACAAACATGGACATAATAACGATCATTATTTCAGGTATTATAGGGATTGCGGCAGGTTTTGCAATAGCTAAAATTATCGAAAAAAGCAATATTTCTAATCTAATCAAGAACGCAAAAAAAGAGGCTTCTTCAATTTTAAAAGATGCTAATTTAGAAGCCGAAAACATTAAAAAAGATAAAATTCTTCAGGCAAAAGAAAAATTCATTGAATTAAAATCTGAGCACGAACAAGTAATTTTAGCCAGAGACAAAAAAGTAGCCGAAGTAGAAAAAAGAGTTCGCGATAAAGAATCTCAAATTTCTAACGAACTTTCGAAAGCCAAAAAAGTAAACGACGATTTTGAAGCTAAAACAAACGAGTACAATAACAAAATTGAAGTTTTAGATAAAAAACAAGCTGAAGTTGACAAATTACACAAAAGTCAATTGCAGCAACTTGAAGTTATTTCAGGGCTTTCTGCAGAAGAAGCAAAAGAACAATTGGTGGAAGGCTTAAAAGCTGAAGCCAAAAGTAAAGCCATGTCTCATATTCAGGATACTATTGAAGAGGCAAAACTTACAGCTCAGCAAGAAGCGAAGAAAATCATCATCAACACTATTCAGAGAGTAGGGACAGAAGAAGCGGTTGAGAATTGCGTTTCTGTATTTAACATTGAATCTGATGATGTAAAAGGTAGAATTATTGGTCGTGAAGGTCGTAACATTAGAGCACTTGAAGCTGCAACGGGAGTAGAAATCATTGTTGATGATACGCCGGAAGCTATTATACTTTCTTGTTTTGATCCGGTTCGTAGAGAAATTGCACGTTTGTCATTGCACAAATTGGTAACTGACGGACGTATTCACCCGGCAAGAATTGAAGAAGTTGTAGCTAAAACAGCCAAACAAATCGATGACGAAATTATCGAAGTTGGTAAACGTACGGTTATCGATTTAGGAATTCACGGTTTACACCCAGAATTGATAAAAGTAGTTGGTAGAATGAAATACCGTTCATCTTACGGACAAAACTTATTACAACACTCAAGAGAAGTTTCTAAACTTTGTGGTATCATGGCAGCTGAATTAGGCCTGAATGTAAAACTGGCTAAAAGAGCAGGTTTACTACATGATATTGGTAAAGTTCCGGATACTGAAAGTGATTTACCTCACGCATTGTTAGGTATGCAATGGGCTGAGAAATATGGTGAAAAAGAAGAAGTTTGCAACGCCATTGGAGCTCACCACGACGAGATCGAAATGAAATCATTACTTTCTCCTATCGTTCAGGTTTGTGATGCTATTTCAGGAGCAAGACCAGGAGCAAGACGTCAGGTTTTAGATTCATACATTCAACGTTTGAAAGATCTTGAAGAAGTAGCTTACGGTTTTAGCGGTGTAAAAAATGCATACGCAATTCAGGCCGGTAGAGAACTACGTGTAATTGTAGAGAGCGAAAAAGTTTCTGATGACAATGCAGCCAACTTATCTTTCGAAATTTCACAAAAAATTCAAACCGAAATGACTTATCCAGGTCAGGTAAAAGTTACTGTAATTAGAGAAACAAGAGCAGTTAATATCGCTAAATAATCTCAACATTTTATAAAATAATAAAGGCTATCTTCTACAGATAGCCTTTATTATTTATATCAATTTAGGATTTTAAATATCATTAAAGATGATTTTAAAACTAGTCCCTACTCCAACTTCACTTTCTACAGAAATAGTTCCTTTCATAGCCTCAATTTGATTTCTGGTTATATACAAACCAATTCCTCGGGCTTCCTGATGTTTATGAAAAGTTTTATACATCCCAAATAATAAATCACCGTATACATTCAAATCGATACCTAATCCGTTATCTGTAATTTTTAATGATTTATGCCCTTCGGGTTCAATCGAAAAATCGAAAACAATAACAGGATCCCGCTCAGGATGCGCATACTTAATGGCATTTGTTGCAAAATTCAACAACACACTTTCCATATAAGCCGGATTAAAATTAATTGTCAAATATTTAGGAACATTATTTATTATCGTAACATTCTTTTGTTTATCAAATCCTTTGATAGTCGAAATCGTTTTGTCGATATATTCACAAAGTTTTACTGGCACAACAGCAATATTTATATTGCTTTGTGTCTTAACAATCTGAGTCAGATTGGCTATAGTATCATTCAAATCGTTAGAAACGGTTCTTAAATGCTCTAGCATTTCATTAACGGTTTGGCGTTCGATATCGGCATCAATAAAGTCCAAAATCGATTTTATATTTCCTGCCTGTGTATTTAAATTATGCGAAACGATATGCGAAAAATTCACCAGTCGGCTGTTTTGATCACTGTATAATTTCATGGTTTTTAAAAGCTCTAACTCTTTTTCCTTTTGTAAAGAAACATCAGTATGTGTACCAATAACGCGTAACGGCTTTCCATTTTCATCCCGTTTAATCACTTTTCCGCGATCCAGAATCCATTTATAATTACCACTGGAAGTCATTACACGATGATAATTTTCATAATACGGAATTTTATTATCAAAGTGTTCCTGAATATCCGAATAGTATTTTGGCAGATCATCGGGATGCACAATTTTATCCCAGCGTTCCGGGTCATCAAAAATATCGGAAGAATCTAATTCTAAAATTTTAAGCGATAAAGATGAGTAGAAAACATTATTGGTCACCATATCCCAATCCCAAATTCCTGCTGTTGAGGCTTCTAAAGCAAACTGAAAACGCTCCTCGGATAAACGGAGCTTTTCTTCCTTATCTTTTAATGCTGTAATATCCGAAACATGTCCGTAAAAACTCACGCAGCCATTTGAAGACAATTCTGTTTTAGAAGAAATTTTAAACCAACGCAATCCTTTTTTTGGCAAAACAGCTCTAAACTCAATATTCCAGGGTTTGATTTCTTTTCTTGCTTTGACTAAAGACTGAAAAAAAATATCCTGATCCTGAGGAAAAATTCTATTGTAAATAATAAGTTCCGGATTACTTAAAAACATTTCTGTATTAAGTTCTAAAATTTCATCAGCAGATTTACTGACAAGGGGGAAAGTATAATTGTTATCACAATCAATAATAAACTGAAAAAGTAAATCGGGCATTTCTGCAAATAACTTCTTGTAAAAATTATTCACCTCTAAGCAATCTTCATTTCCATATAAATCAAAAACCATATGCTACTTATTTTACTTAAATTTAGTGATCAAAATAACATTTAAAACAATAAAAGTGCTGTTTGTCGATCTTATCTGCTTTTAGTAGAAAATACATCACAATATATTAAATTTTCACTTAAAATGACTTGTCAGAGCAAAAAAATTATTTTCGAGGATGATAGGAATGCATCACTTCTTTTAGAAAACTTCGATCCAAATGCACATAAATTTCGGTAGTTGTGATAGACTCATGTCCTAACATTAATTGAATCGATCTTAAATCGGCTCCATTTTCAAGTAAATGAGTAGCAAATGAATGGCGCAAAGTATGCGGGCTAATGCTTTTATGCAAATTGATTTTTACAGCCAAATCTTTGATAATCGTAAATATCATGGCTCGTGTAAGCTGATTCCCTCTTCGGTTCAGGAATAAGGTATCTTCGTGACCTTTTTTGATCGTTAGATTTACACGAACTTCCTTTTGATAAATCTGCATGTATTTTTGCGTCAGTTTTCCTATGGGAACAAAACGTTCTTTGTTTCCTTTTCCGGTAATTTTTATAAAGCCTTCGTCAAAAAACAAATCAGAAATTTTAAGCGAAACGAGTTCAGAAACCCGAAGTCCGCAACCGTATAAGGTTTCCAGCATGGCGCGATTTCGCTCGCCTTCGTTCGAACTTAAATCAATGGCAGCAATAAGCGCATCAATTTCTTGTACAGACAAAGTATCCGGTAATTTTCGGCCTGTTTTGGGCGTTTCGATTAATTCAAGCGGATTATCATTTCTATAATCTTCAAAAACCAAATAATTAAAAAAACTTTTTAATCCCGAAATAATTCTCGCCTGCGAACGAGGATTTACCTCTTTTGCAACCGCGTATATAAATTGCTGTATAGTTTCTTCATTTATTTTTAAAGGAGAAACTTCAATTTGATTTGTTTCTAAAAAAAGACACAATCGCTCGATATCAAAACCATAATTTTCGATGGTGTTTTTAGACAACCCTCTTTCGATCCTTAAATACGACTGATAATCTTTAATATACCTATTCCAATTCATACTTACAAAGTAAAACATTTTTGGGCATAAAAAAACCTTCCTGAATCAGGAAGGTTTTAAATCTAAAAATAAAATTTATTGAACTCTTGTTGGCTCAACGGTTATAGAATACAATCCGGAATTATATTCTCTAGTTGTGTAAGTTGAACCAGTGGTGCCTATAATAACATTATCTGCAAAATTGACAATTACATCACCAAGTAAATCATTTCCTTGGGTAAAAGTTCTCTGAACAGTACTTGTTGCAGTAATCTTTTGACTTGTTCCATACTTAAGTCCAACTTTTACTAATTCTTTAAATAAACTTGCACTTACTTCTACACTAAAATTAGATGCAAACTCAACACTTCTTGATTCCGTTAAAATAGTTGTTTCTGTTAAATCGATTTCTTCTATATCAATTTTGATCGAAGCCGCATATTGGTCTAAGTCCCAATTAAAAATTGGAATATTTAAATCTACAGTTTTTAAGCCCGTAATATTTCTTTGAAATCTTGAATATGAATATTCTACAATATTGTATTCAAACAAATCACTAACTTTTGCACTAAAATATTTAATTATTTCTGAACCAATTCCATTCTTACCATTAACAATTACCCGAATTTTAAACTCAAAGTTTCCACCAGCCCATGCAGAAATAGTAGCAACTGCTTTACTTCTAGGAATTAATGTCTGAAATTTCAAATAAGGATCCCCTGTCTGATCAGCAATTTTATCATATGCTGCGGTTGGATCTCCTTGTAACCTAAATGATCTAAGAGACTCTTGAAAATCATATTTAAATGGGCCTATTGGATTGTCTGGTGTAATTCCATAATAAATATAATCTCTTTGCCACCCATCAACATTGACTGCTGTATAAGTATTATAAGCAGTAACAATTTTAGAATCTAAAGACGCAAAAGCCACTGTTCTTGAAGTTTCGTTTTTCAAGTTTTTAGAGCTATCAAAACAATCATCTAAAAACTTATAATCAACTCCATTAATATTAGCAACTCTATTTGTTTTAATATTTTTACTATTACTGTTATTACTAACAATCATCCTTTCATTATCTTTTATCACAATCACAGGAAATGCAGGAATATATTGAGATTCTAAAACCTCTTCACTGCCATCTAAATTAATTATCGGTACATCATTGCTTTTAGTAAGTCTAATTGCAACTGCTGGAATTTGACTTTGAGTATCCCATATTTCAGCAGAAAAAGAATTCTCTGGCAATTCAGGAACAAAAATTGTCAATGTTGGGTTATTAATTTCAATCTGATTTAAAGAGCTTCACTACCAAGATTTTTTATTAGAATTTGTCTGAATGTTAAATTATTTTCTAATTTCTCATCTTTAATCATTTGATACAAAACATCGTAATCATTATCAAACATTTTTAGAGATTCATTTTTAATTAAATTTCGTAATGCTTTACTTTCGTTCAACGATTTCACTAAGGCTTTTCCAAACTCTCTTTTAAGATTTGAATCTGCATCATATAAATTTTCAACCTTTAATTAATTGTTTTTCTTAGTTGTTGGATCAACATTTTCATTTTGATTGTCACAGCTGGAAAGAGCTAGCAAATAAAAAAAACTAAATAATGATAATTTAAAACTTCTGTTCATAATGTAATTACTTTTTAAGTTAATATTATACAATTATAAGTTTTTTTTTATAATAAAAATAAATACATTAGATATTTTCCTATAAATAAAAAAACCTTACTGAATCAGGAAGGTTTTTAAATATGAAATTATCTAATTTGATTAGAATTTGTATCCTACAGATAAAGAGAAAACACTGTTTTTAACTTTTGCATCACTACCTTCTTCTGTTTCAGCAATATTTGACAAGCCAAGGTTATAACGCAATCCTACAGAAAGATTTTCAGTAAAATCATATCCAGCACCAAAGTTTACTCCAAAATCAATTGATTTAAAAGCATCTTTTACATCTACATCATCTGAATATGTCTCACCATCAACAGTTTCCTTATACTTTGACTTAGCACTAAGTAAAAATCCAATTTGTGGTCCAGCTTCAAGACTAAATTTTTCTGCAACATAATATTTAAACATTACAGGAACATTTAAATAGCTTAAATTTACTTTATTTTCATATGAACTAAAAATATCGCTTCCTTCCTCTTTTGCTCCTTGAGTTGAGAATAAGATCTCAGGTTGAATAGCGAATTTATCAGTCAATTTAATTTCAGCGAAACCACCTACTTGAAAACCAACTAAAGATTTTGCATCTTCAACATCTCCTGTAAATGTAGCTAAGTTTGCACCAGCTTTAACTCCAAATCTTGTTTCTTGAGCACTAACACTCATAAATGCCATAACTGCAACTGCAGATAAAAGAACTTTTTTCATTTTTAATTGTTTTGGTTAAATTAATTCGAGGCAAATATAGAAATATACTTACCAAAAAATTATTTGTATTTTAACATTTTTTGTAGTAACTAGGCGCAAAATCTTATTAAAAACGAATTCTTCTTACAAAAAAAAGCTTTTCAAAATTAGAAAGGCTTTCAATTTTTTATAGTACTAGAATTTATAAGCTGCAGAAAACGAAAAAACACTATTATGAAGTTTAGTATCATCACCTGCTTCGGTTTTTGCAATATTTGCTAATCCTACATTATATCTTACCCCTATCCCAAAATGTTCTGTAAAGTCATATCCTGCTCCAAAATTTAATCCAAAATCAATTGATTGGAAACTATCTTTAATATCATTTTCAACAGTCTGACTAAATCCATCCAACTTTGTTTTTGTTTTTGCAGAAACTAAAAAGCCAATTTGCGGACCAGCCTCAATACTAAATTTTTCTGCTACATAATATTTAGCCATTACAGGTACATTTATATAAGCCAAATTAAATTTAATATCTCCAGTGTAAAAATCTCCATCTAAGTAATCTCCAATATTTGTAAATTTAGTTCCTTGATCAGAATACAGAAGCTCTGGCTGCAAAGCAAATTTCTCAGAAAGTTTTATTTCTACAAAACCTCCAACATTAAAACCTATTCGTGATTTCAGATTAGCTCCATCTGTATCTCCGGTAAAAGTTGAAACGTTTAAGGCTCCTTTAAGACCGTACTTAACATCTTGTGCATTTGAAAAACCAAATGCCATCACTGCAATTGCAGAGAAAATTACTTTTTTCATTTTATATTTTTGGTTAATTTATTTTTGCCAAATATATAAATATTCCTATTAAAAATTAAATTATAAATTAATAATAAATCCCACGTAATAGACAAAAATTCTTGTTATAAAAAACATTACACATAAAAAAAACCTTCCTGAATTTCAGAAAGGTTTTTGAGATTAATCAAATTCTTAAAAATTAGAATTTATAAGCCAAAGATAACGCAAGGTTACTATTTTTAGCACTATCATAATAATCATCTTCATTATCAATATCTTTATCAGAAAGAGGAGATAAACCAAGAGTATAACGAAGACCAATTGAAAGATTATCTGTAAAGTTATATCCTGCTCCTATATTAAAACCAAGATCTACTGATCTGGTAAAATCTTTAATGTCTTCACCATCAACTTTAGCGGACAATAAAATACCTAACTGTGGTCCAGCTTCAACACTAAATTTTTTATCTACGATATAATATTTTGCCAATACCGGAATATTTAAGTAGTTCAGCTTAGTATCGTAATCTTCGCCAAAAGGACCATCAAATTTAGTTCCCTGAGTTGAGAATAAAAGTTCTGGTTGTATAAAAAATTTCTCAACAACATGAATTTCCGCAAAACCTCCCACGTGAAAACCA
>Ga0247805_1001662_pt1 | contig 10563 bp, 11 predicted proteins | sample UWRJL044104R1_FD_180930 | JGI IMG/M metagenome (GOLD analysis project Ga0247805, IMG submission 180930) | Plant litter microbial communities from Arlington Agricultural Research Station in Wisconsin, United States - UWRJ-L044-104R-1 | ecosystem: Environmental > Terrestrial > Plant litter >...
GGTAGAACGACGCGAATTCGTTCGTGGAGGGCACCTGGCCCTCCTCCGCGAGTGCGCCGCCGAGGATGTCGTTCTCGATCTGCTCGGCGATCTGCAGGAAGATGGGCCGCGACTCATCCACGGTCGCCCTCCTTCGTTGGTTCGTTACTCATGTAACTAACCAACCAGCCTCGGGCGGCGGTGTCAAGACCCTAGGCTCAAGGGATGTTCGAACTCCACCACCTCAGCGCGCAGGAGCAGGCCGACTGGCTGCGCCGCGGCGACGTCTCGCCGCTCGAGCTCACCGACCACTACCTGCAGAGGATCGAGCGGCTGAATCCGGTGCTCGGCGCGTTCACGACGGTGACAGCGGATGCCGCGCGCGAGCGCGCGGAGTTCGTGGGATCCTCGCTCTCGCGTGCGCTGCCGCTCTGGGCGCTTCCCCTCGCGGACAAGGACCTCAGCGCCCGCGCCGGGGTGCGCACCACCTACGGGTCGCGCCTGTTCGAGAACTTCGTGCCCGAGGTCTCGGACGAGATCGTGCGGGTGCTCGACGACGCCGGCGCCGTGAGCCTGGGCAAGACGAACGCGCCCGAATTCGGCATGCCGAGCTATACCGAGTCGCTGGTCGCCCCGCCGGCGCGCAATCCCTACGACCTCGCGCTCGGCGCCGGCGGCTCCAGCGGGGGAGCGGCCGTCGCCGTTGCCGCTGGCCTGCTGCCGGTCGCTCCGGGCTCGGACGGCGGAGGGTCGATCCGCATCCCCGCCGCCGCGACCGGACTGGTCGGGCTCAAGCCCTCGCGCGGCCGGGTTCCCTCGCACGCCGGATTCACCTCGCTCGGCGGCCTCGTCGCCCCGGGCCCGCTGGCCCGCACCGTGGCGGACGCGGCGATGCTGCTCGACGCCATGATCGAGGGCGGCGACTACCAGTACGCCACGGCCGCACCCGCCTGGGACGGCGGGGCGCTGATGAACGCCGCCGTGCGCGGCGAGGGGCGGTTCGAGATCGGCGTGATGACCACCTCGCCGTGGGACTCGGCGTACGACATCGACCTGTCGCCGGAGGCCCGCACGGCGCTGGAGATCGCGATGGGCGAGCTCGCGGTGCTCGGCCACGGTCTCGAGGAGATCGCGCTGGAGCCCGACGACAGCTATGGTCCGGCGTTCCGCACGATCTGGCAGGCGGGTGCGGCCGGAATCCCCGCGGACGGCGATCAGCTGGAGCTGCTCGAACCGCTCACGCGCTGGCTCGTCACGCGTGGACGCGAGCTCGGGGCTCGCGACCTGGGGCGCGCACTGGCGACTCTGACCGCGTTCGAGCGCAGTGTCATCCGCCAGTTCTCGCGTGTCGACGCGGTGCTCACCCCGGCGCTGGCGATGACGCCCCGGCCCGTCGGCTGGTACTCCGCCGACGACCCAGAGCTCAACTTCGCCCAGCAGGTGCAGTACACGCCTTACACGTCCTTCGCGAACGTGAGCGGCCTGCCGGCGATCACCCTGCCTGTCGCGGTGACGGACGAGGGCCTGCCGATGGGCGTGCAACTCATCGGAAGGCCGGGCGGCGAGCACACCCTGCTCGCGATCGGCGCGCAGCTCGAGCGCCGATTCGCCTGGCAGCGCAGGCACCCGCCGCAGTGGTGACGGGCGCCCGCGCGGCGGATCAGTGCGCGAGCACCGGCTCCGCGGCGGCGGCCGGCGTCGCGACCGAGACGCCGTGGCCCTTGCGACGGAACAGGAAGGCCGCGAGCACCGCACCGACGGCGAAGAAGCCGGCGCTCCACCAGTAGGCGGTCGCGTAGCTGTGGATCGCGGCCTGCGCCGCCGAGTCCGCGGCCCCCGCGTTCGCGGTCAGGTAGTTCGTCGCGGCGGTGGCGGCGAGCGTGTTGAGCAGGGCCACGCCGATCGAGCCTCCCACCTGCTGGCTGGTGTTGACCATCGCCGAGGCGACTCCGGCGAACTCGCGCTCCACGCCGAGGGTGGCCGTCTGCATCGCGGCGGGCATGGTCGAGCCCATCCCGAAGCCGATGATCATCAGCGGCACCAGGATGTCGGGCGCGTAGCTGCTGTCCAAGTCGAGGCGGGTGAGCAGCACCATTCCGATCGCCGAGATGGTCATGCCGACCGGCACCATGATCTTCGGGCCGAAGCGGGGCAGCAGCAGGTTCGTGCCGAGCTGGGCCGCGAGAACGAGCATGCCGATCATCGGCAGGAAGGAGAGTCCGGTCTGGATCGGCGAGTAGCCGAGCGACGCCTGCAGGAAGTAGGTGACGAAGAGGAAGATGCCGAACATCCCGGCGCCCGCGATGAGCACGGCGGAGTAGGCGGCCGAGCGGTTGCGGTCGAGCACGATACTCAGCGGCAGGAGCGGGTGGGCCGCCCGGCGCTGCCAGAGCACGAAAGCGGTCATCAGCACGACGAAGCCGGCGAGCATGCCCCAGCTCAGCGGGGAGTCCCAGCCGTCGGTCTCGGCGGTCGCCAGCCCGTAGACGAGCCCGAAGAGCGCGCCGGAGACGAGCAGGGTTCCGGGGATGTCGAGCTTCGGGCGCGGCCCGGTGCGCGCGGGGTTGGTCACGAAGACCACGGCGCCCACCACGGCGACGACGGCGATGACCACGTTGATGTAGAGGTTCCAGCGCCAGTCCAGCTGCTCGGTCAGGATCCCGCCGAGCAGCAGGCCGACCGCGCCGCCCGCACCGGCGATGGCGCCGAAGACGCCGAAGGCGCGAGCGCGCTCCCTGGGGATGGTGAACGTCGTGGTCAACACGGCGAGGGCGGTCGGGGCGAGCAGGGCGCCGAACGCGCCCTGCAGCGCCCGGGCGGCCACGAGCAGGCCGAAGCTGTCGGCCGCTCCGCCGAGGGCGGAGGCGAGGGCGAATCCGATGAGGCCGATGATGAAGGTGCGCTTGCGCCCCATCAGGTCGGAGAGGCGCCCGCCGAGCAGCAGCAGACTGCCGAAGGCGAGCGAGTAGGCCGTGATGACCCACTGGCGGTCGCCGTCGGAGAAGCCGAGGTCGGCCTGGGCCGCCGGCAGGGCGATGTTCACCACCGTGGAGTCGAGCACCACCATGAGCTGGGCGAGGCCGACGGTGATCAGTGTCCACCAGCGGCGCGAGGGGGCCGCTGTTGCGGCGGGGAGGGTCGAGGTCATGTCGCCACTATATACGGAACTGGCTAGTTTCGGATCTTAATAGTTCCGGAACTCTAGATGTCCTACAATAGGGGTACACGACAGAAAGGGGTAGCCGCAATGACGCAGCTCGACGTGGACGCCGCCAAACCGAGGCTGGGACGCAAGCGCGACCACAGCCGCGACCCCGAGATCCTCGACGCGGCGCTCGAGGTGCTCGCCGAGACCGGCTACGACGGCATGACCATCGACATGGTCGCCGCGCGGGCCAAGGCCGGCAAGGCCACCCTCTACCGCCGCTGGTCGTCGAAGGGCGAGCTGGTCATCGACGCCGTCGCCTGCATGAAGACGATCGACCTCGACACCCTGCCCGACACCGGCACCCTGCGCGGCGATCTCGTCGCCATGATCAAGCCGCACTCGATCGAGGACAGCCAGCGCAAACTGAAGATCATGACCGGCCTGCTCTCGATGCTGTCGAAAGACCCGGAGCTCGCCGACACCGCCCTGGCCTCGATCATGGAGCCGCGGGTCGCGGCGAACCGCATCCTCCTGCGCCGCGCGATCGAGCGCGGGGAGATCGCGGCGAGCATCGACGTCGAGGCCATCGCGGTGCTGAGCCAGGCCATGGCCACCTACCGCGTGATGATCCTGCGCAAGCCCGTCGACCGCGCGTTCATCCTCTCGGTGCTCGACAGCGTGATCCTCCCGGCCGTCGGCCTCGCGCCGCGGTAGTCAGGCGGCCAGCGCCTTCCGCACGCGGGGCGCCACCTCGGTGGCGAAGAGCTCGATCGACTCCAGCATGAGCGGCTGCGGCACGCCCGACCAGTCCATCTGCAGCCCGACGCGGTCCATGCCGAGGTGCCCGTGGGTGCGCACGATCTTGTCCGCCACCTCGTCGGGGCTGCCGGCGAAGATCGCACCCCGGGGTCCGGTCATGTCGTCGAAGGTCGAGCGGGTCGGGGTGGGGAAGCCGCGCTCGGCCGAGATGCGCGCCATCGAGTCGATCCAGTACGGGAAGAACACGTCCTTCGCCTCCTGCGAGTCGCGGGCGATGAAGCCGGGCGCCGCGATCGCGGTGCGCAGGGTGGAGGCGTCGTGGCCCGACTGCGTCGCCGAGCGGCGGTAGAGGTCGAAGAGGGGTGCGAAGCGCTCCGGGTAGCCGCCGATGATCGCGTAGCTCACTGGAATGCCCAGGGCGCCCGCGCGCGCCGAGGACTCCGGGTTGCCGCCGGTCGCGATCCAGATGTCGAGCTTGCCCGGCAGGTCGCCGTTCAGGCTCGGGCGCGGCAGGATCTGCTGGTTGTCCAGCGCGGGGCGGAACCTGCCGCTCCAGGTGATGAACTCGTTGTCGTTGAGCGCGAGCAGCAGGTCGAGCTTCTCGGCATAGAGCTCGTCGTAGTCCTCGAGGCTGGCGCCGAAGATGGGGAAGGACTCGATGAACGAGCCGCGGCCCGCCACGAGTTCGGCGCGTCCGTGGCTGAGCAGGTCGAGGGTGGCGAACTGCTGGAAGACGCGCACCGGGTCCTCGGTGCTGAGAACCGTCACGGCGCTGCCGAGCTTGATGCGCTCGGTCACCGACGCGGCGGCCGCCAGCACGGTGGCGGGAGCCGAGATGGAGTAGTCGGGACGGTGGTGCTCGCCGAGCCCGAAGTAGTCCAGGCCGCCGGCATCCGCTGTTCTGATTCGCTCGATCGTGTCCGCCAGGTTCTGCTCGACCGAGACCCGGTCGCCGGTCTGCGGGTTCTGGTGCACGTCGCCGAAGCTGTAGATACCGAATTCCATGGTTATGAATACAATCCGCTTGCTGGGAGTATTCCCGTCTTCGATCCACACCTATGGCCATTAGGTTAGGCATGCCTATACTTGTGGCATGACCTTCCTCGACGAGAACACCGCGTCGATCGGCTGGAACCCGGACGCCAGCGACCGAATCCTCCTCGCCGGCGACGAATCGGCGCTTCCCGTCATCCAGACCATCCTCGCCACGCTGCCCGCCCGGGCCCGCGGCCAGGTGTTCGTCGAGGTGCAGAGCGACGACGACATCGTCGCCCTCGCCGCCCCCGGCCGCTTCGCGGTCTGCTGGCTCGTGCGCGACCGCGGGCAGGTTCTGCGCCGCTCCGTCGACGCCTGGCTCAGCGAGATGCTCCCCACCTCGGCGTTCGACGACCACCAGGTGTACGCCTGGATCGCGAACGACGGTGCGGCGCGCATCCTGAGCTCGAACTAGGCGAGCTCGAACTACCCGCGCTCCACCGCCCGGTCGTAGGTGACCCACTTCGTCGCGGTCGCCACCGTGTCGTAGAGCCGCCGCGCGGTGGTATTGCTCTCGTCGGTGATCCAGCGCACAACGCTGAGCTGCTCGTCCGCGGCGATCGCCGCCACCGCGTCGAGCAGTGCCCGCCCGACGCCGCTGCCGCGCAGGTCGCTACGGGTGAACAGATCGTCGAGCCACAGTCCGGTGGTGCCCGACGACGGCCGGGCGAAACGACGGATGTGCGCGATCCCGCCGATCACCCCGCCCGAGTCGACGGCGACGAGCGCGGTCGTCTCGTGCGCGGTATCCGTTATCCAGGTCCATACCCGGGAGACCACGGCCGGGTCGGGTGTCATCGCGTAGAACTCGCGGTAGGCGCCGAACAGGTCGCGCCACTGGGGCTCGTCGGTTGCGGCGACGGCGCGGACGGTGAACGTCATGCCCGCACCAGCTGCTCGCTCTTGATCCAGAGGCCGGCCGCGAGGTCCGCGTCGTGCGCCTGCCTGCGGGTGGCGCCGTTCGGCTTCAGCTGGTCGAAGTAGGTGCCGCTCGGCGCCGCGACGCCGGCCCCGGTGGCGAGCAGCACGAGCGGCTCCGCCCCCTGCTCGACCGGGATGCCGAAGCCGCCCGGCCGGATCGCCTGCGAGATCTTCATCAGCCGGTCGTCTGCACCGAAGCCCGTCGACACGTAGCCCGGGTGGAAGGAGTACGCGCTGAGACCCGTGCGCCTGGCCAGTTCCTTCGTGAACAGGATGGTCGCCAGTTTGCTGGTGCCGTAGGCCCGCCAGCCGCCGAGCCAGGGCCGGGCGGTCCACTCCATGTCCTCCAGGCGCACCGTGCCGACGAGGTTCATCAGGCTGGCGGTGTTCACGACGCGGGCGTCGCTCGCCACGAGCCGTTCGAGCAGCAGGGTGGTGAGCAGGAACGGCGCGAGGTGGTTGTGCTGCAGAGTGCGCTCGTGGCCGTCCGCGGTGAGGCCCTTGGTGCTGACCAGTCCGCCCGCGTTGTTGGCGAGCACGTCGATGCGCGGGTAGTGCTCGAGCAGCCCGGCCGCCAGGGCGCGCACGTCGTCGAGGCGGTCGAAGTCGGCGACGAAGGGGGTGCCGCCGACGGATGCCGCGACGCGCGTCGTGCGCTCGCGGTTGCGCCCCACAACGGCGACGTCCCAGCCCTCGCCGGCGAGTCTCGCGGCGGCCGAGGCGCCGATTCCGGCGCTCGCGCCCGTGATCACGATGGTCTTCATGCGTATCCGCCCTTGGTGAGTCCCGCCTCGACCTCGAAGCGGTTGGTTCGCGCGTCGGGTCCGGCGGCGATGTACAACGGGATGAACGCGAGGCCGTACTTCCTCCACTGCGCGCGGTGGACCGCCTCGTGCTCCAGAACAGACTGCCCGAGATTGTCGTGGGTGAGGTACACCGCGCCGATGGTGGTGCCGCCGCGGCCGAAGGCCCAGCGCGGGCAGCGGCGGGCGACGATCACGCCGCCGCGTCGGCGGATGCGGCCCAGACTCAGAACGGAGCCCCAGAGCAGGCCGGCTCCGGTCGCCACCCAGTAGCCCGGCCGAGCGACGACGGGGTGCAGCAGCAGGCGCCTCGTCCACGCGACGCGGGCCGTCGCATCCGCCCAGCGCTGGAAGAGCAGCACGACGCCCGTCGGGTGGTTCGGGCGCACCTGCGGCATACCCGCAGAATACAGTGGGCTCTATGGCAGGCGATATTCGACGGGTGGCGATGGTGTCGATGCACACCTCGCCCGCGGCGGTTCCGGGCACCGCGGACGCCGGCGGGATGAACGTGGCGATCCTGTCGCTGGCGCGCGAGCTCGCGGGCCGGGGTGTGCAGGTGGACCTGCTCACCCGGGCATCCGGCGCCGCCCGCGTGGTCGTCCTCGAACCGGGGATCACCCTGCACGAGCTCGCCGCCGGCGCAGACGGGGTGATCGACAAGGCCGACCTCGCCACCGTGGCCGACGACTTCGGTGAGGCCGTCGCCCGCCTGGCCCGCACCGGCGGGGGCTACGACATCGTGCACGCGCACTACTGGCTCAGCGGCATCGCCACCCTGCCGGTGGCCATCGAGCTCGGCATCCCCTTCGTGCAGAGCTTCCACACGCTCGGCGACATGAAGCACCGCGCCATGCCGGTCGGCGAACCGACCGATCAGGAGCGCCGGGTGCGCAGCGAGAGCTACCTGGCCCACCAAGCGGATGCCGTCGTCGGCAGCTCGACCGCGGAGGTGACGAGCCTCATCGAACAGGTGGGGGCGAAGCCCGACCGGGTCTGGATCATCCCGCCCGGAGTCGACATCGACCTCTTCGCCCCGCGGTCGCTGGCGAGCGACGCCGTGCGCCTCGCCCTCGGAATCGAGCCGGGGCGCCCGGTGCTCGCCGTCGTCGGTCGAGTGCAGGAGCTGAAGGGCCAGCGTCTCGCCGTGCGCGTGCTCGCGGCGCTGCCGCAGCCGCGTCCGGTGCTGGTGATCGCGGGCGAGCCCACGCCCGGCGCCGAGGACTACTTCGAGGGCCTGCGCCGACTGGCCGCGCGACTGGGCGTGGAGGCCGACCTGCGCTTCGTGGGTGCGCTCGGACGGGAGCAGGTGGCCGAGCTGCTCGCCGCCGCGACGATCACCCTGGTGCCGTCGCACTCGGAGACCTTCGGGCTGGTGGCGCTCGAGTCGGCCGCGGCCGGCACCCCGGTTCTCGCCCAGCGCGTCTCGGGACTGGTCGAGTCGGTGGCCGACGGGGAGTCCGGCGTGCTCGTCGACTCCCGCGACCCGGAGGAGTGGGCACGGGCTATCACCCTGCTGCTGGAGGACCCGCTGCTCTACGCGGAGTTCGCGGTGTCGGCGCGCGCCTTCGCCGAGGGCTTCAGCTGGGCGACGTCGGTCTCGGTGCTGCTCGACGTGTACGAGGGGCTCGCGGCCGCCTACGGTCGGCCGTAGGCCTCCAGCAGGCGCAGCCAGATCTCGTTCATCGTCGGATAGGCGGGCACGGCGTGCCACAGCCGGGCGATCGGCACCTCGCCGACGACGGCCACGGTGGCGGCCTGGATCAGCTCGCTCACGTCCTGGCCGACGAAGGTGACACCGAGGATCACGCCGCGCTTCTCGTCGACGACCATGCGCGCCCTGCCCTCGTAGCCGTCGGCCTGCAGGCTCGCCCCCGCGACGGAGCCGAGGTCGTAGTCGACGACCCGGGTCTCGAAGCCGGCCTTCGCGGCCGCCTGCGAGGTGAGCCCGACGGATGCGACCTCCGGGTCGCTGAAGGTGACCTGCGGAACGGCGGCGTGGTCTGCGGTCGCGACGTGCGTTCCCCATGGCTCGTCGTCGACGGGTTTGCCGAGCGCCCTGGCGGAGATCACGTCGCCGGCCGCGCGCGCCTGGTACTTGCCCTGGTGGGTGAGCAGGGCGCGGTGGTTGATGTCGCCGGTGGCGTAGAGCCACTTGCGGTCGCTGTTGGTGCCGGCGCGCACCAGCATCGTGTCGTCGACGTCGACCCAGTCGCCCGGCTCGATTCCGACGGTGTCGAGGCCGATGTCGGAGCTGCGCGGCTGCCGCCCGGTGGCGACCAGCACCTCGGCGGCGACCACCTCGCTGCCGTCGGAGAGGGTGAGGGTCACGCCGTCCGCGCCGCGCGAGGCGGACGTGGTCTCGACCCCGAGGCGGATGGTGGCGCCGAGCTTCTTCAGCGCGTCGCCGACCATCTCGCCCGCGAAATCCTCCTGGCCGCCCAGGAGGCCGCCGCGCGCGATCACGGTCACGGCGCAGCCGAAGCTCGAATAGGCGGTGGCCATCTCGACGGCGACCACGCCGCCGCCGATGATGGCGAGGCTGGCCGGGATCGTCTTGGCGCTGGTGGCGTCGCGCGGCGTCCACGGCGAGACGCCGGCGAGTCCGTCGATGTCGGGCAGCACCGGGTCGGACCCGGTGGCGAGCACCACGGCGTGGTTCGCGGTGAGCTCGGTGACCGTGCCGTCGGCGGCCTGCACCGAGACCGTCTTCACCCCGGTCAGTCTGCCGTGGCCGCGGCGCAGCGCGATGCCGGCGCCCTCGACCCACTTCACCTGTCCGGCGTCGTCCCAGTCGCTGGTGAAGGAGTCGCGCCTGGCGAGTGTGGCGGCGACGTCGAGGTCGCCGGTGACGGCCTCCTTCGCCCCGCCGAGCGCCTTCGCGGCCCGCAGGGCGATGCCGCTGCGCAGCAGGGCCTTCGACGGCATGCACGCCCAGTAGCTGCAGTCGCCGCCGACCAGCTCGCTCTCGATGAGGACGGTGCTGAGGCCGCCCTGCACCGCGCGGTCTGCGACGTTCTCGGCGACAGCGCCGGCACCGATGATGATCAGGTCGAATGTGGTCTCGCTCATGGGGTCAGCCTAAACCCGCGCGTGCCGCGCTCAGCGTCCGACGAATTCGGCGGTCTCCCGTGCTAGGAACGCGCGCATGCCGATCGCCGCGTCCTCGCTGGCGGCGAGGCGCACCAGAGCGGGCTGCAGCTGCGCCTCCGCCGCGGCGTCGCCCTCGCGCACGGCGAGCCGGGCGTTCGCGAGCGCGGCCTGCACGGCGAGCGGTGCCCGTGCGGCGATGCGCTGCGCCAGTTCGAGGCCGCGGGCGTACTGCTCGCCGTGCGGCACCACCTCCTGCACCAGCCCGATGCGCAGCGCCTCCTCCGCGTCGAAGAGGTCGCCCGTGAGGATCCAGCGCATGGCGTCGCCCCAGCCGACGGCGCGGGGGAAGCGGATGGTGGCGCCGCCGAACGGCAGGATGCCGCGCGCCACCTCGAGCTGACCGAAGCGCGCGGTGTCTGCCGCGATCGTGATGTCGGCCGAGAGGATGAGCTCGATGCCGAGGGTGAGGCAGGTGCCCTGCACCGCCACGAGCACGGGCTTGCTCAGCGCGACGCCCGAGACCTGCCAGGGGTCGATGCCGCCGTCGGCGGTGATGTCGAGGCCGTCCGCGCCGATGCGCGGGCCGACGTCTGCGAGGTCGAGCCCCGCCGTGAAGTGGTCGCCGTGCGCGAACACCAGGCCGACCCGCAGCTCCGGATCGTTCTCCAGCTCGGCGTAGGCGAGCGAGAGCTCCTGCAGCAGCCGGAAGTCGGCGGCGTTGCGCTTGTCCGCGCGGTTGAAGCCGATGAGCAGCACGTGCCCATCGCGTTCGACGGTGATCCTGGGCTGTTCGCTGCTCTGCGTCATGCGCCCCAGCCTACGGCG
>Ga0247805_1001666_pt1 | contig 10559 bp, 9 predicted proteins | sample UWRJL044104R1_FD_180930 | JGI IMG/M metagenome (GOLD analysis project Ga0247805, IMG submission 180930) | Plant litter microbial communities from Arlington Agricultural Research Station in Wisconsin, United States - UWRJ-L044-104R-1 | ecosystem: Environmental > Terrestrial > Plant litter >...
TTTGGCGTGGCACCCACTGCGCTGGCGTAATTTTTTTTGGAGATTTCAAATCGCAAAGTGCTTCTGTCTTTTACCTCCCTATACGCTTCAAGTGTAATTTTTTTACGCGTGTTTTTGTTTTTGAAGAACTGATTTATTGAGGCTGGTTTTTTTGGCATTGCATTACAAACCGGAAAATCTATCAAACCAATAAAACAGTGCTAAAAGTTGATCAACTTTAAAATCTTCAGCTATCCAGAGCCACCTAAAGAGTTACTAAAATTACTTGCAGAAACACTCGTCAATTAAACGTTTGCCTAAATGCCAACGGTGATAAACTGGTCTTAGTCCGGAATAATTTACTGAACGACTGTGGATGCTCAAAACCCAGAGAATGCGCGATCTCACCGACTGACAAATTTGTCGTTGACAGTTTTTCCTTCGCTTTTCCAATCAGCTTTTCATGGATGTGTTGCTGCGTATTTTGCCCGGTATGCACGCGCAGCAAATCACTGAGATAGTTTGGCGACAGGTTCATTTTGCCTGCGATGTAATGCACTGTCAGCAATCCTTTTTCGGCCGTATCGCCAGCCTCGAAATACTGGTCCACGAGCTGTTCAAATCTGGTCAGCAACTGGTGGTTGTTGTTTTTCCGTGTGAAGAATTGGCGTTCGTAAAACCGATTTGAATAATTCAGCAGGAGTTCAATCTGGGACAGCACAATTTCCTGCGTATGCCTGTCGATATGGACGCATTCTTTGTCTATGTTATGCAGGATTTCAATCAGGTCATCTTCTTCATCGGCAGACAAATGCAAGGCTTCGTTTACTGCGTAAGAAAAAAATCCATAGGCATGAATGGTATTCGCCAATGGATGTTTCAGCAGGAAATCCGGATGAAAGATCAGCAAATATCCCGAACCGCATTCCATGTTTTGTACGTCAAGATATTGCACCTGGTTTGGCGCCGTAAAACTCAGCACACCTTTGTCATAATCGTAATGCTGTTGTCCGTATTTGATCTTGCCAGTAGCTTCCCTTTTTAAAGCAACGCAGTAAAACCGGTTTACAAAACCCTTCCAGACTTCATCGTCGAGGAAAATGCTTTCGGCTAGATTGATCACGCTAACCAGCGGATGACGAGGCTCGGGCAGAGACAACAATCGGTGGAATTCAGAAATGGAATTGATGGCGTTCATGAGACGAATTTAAGCATTAGTTTGAATGAAAAAACAGCTGCACCATTAAATGCAGCTGCTGAATTTGTTAATCGATCAGCCCCATGCTGAATTCATCAGACGGTTTCCCGGTATCTGTCCCCAACGGTACGATGCTTTCAAGCTTGGAAAGATCGGCTTCACTGAGCTGAATCGCGGTCGCCGCAATATTCTGTTCGAGGTATTTCCTGCGCTTGGTTCCCGGTATCGGAAGAATGCCTTTGCTGATAATCCAGGCTAATGCCAATTGGGATGCCGAAATATTTTTGGCCTCGGCCAATGTTTCGATGGCCTTGACCAGTTCGATATTTTTACTGAAATAGTCGCCCTGGAAACGCGGAATGTTGCGTCGGAAATCGTTTTCCGGCAAATCGTCGAGGCTTTTAATCTGCCCCGATAAAAATCCGCGTCCCAGCGGTGAGTAGGCTACAAAACCAATTCCGAGTTCATTTAATGTTTTCAGGACGCCACGTTCTTCTACGGTGCGTTCAAACAACGAATATTCACTTTGTACCGCGGTAACCGGATGTACGGCATGCGCTCTTCTTACCGTTTCCGAAGACACTTCCGATAAGCCGATGTATCCTACTTTCCCTTCTTTAACGAGCTCGCCCATCGCTTCAACCGTTTCTTCAATGGGCGTATTTTTGTCGAGTCGGTGCATATAAAACAGATCAATATAATCGGTATTCAGATTTTTCAGTGAACGTTCGACTGACTTTTTCACATACTCCTTTTTACCGTTGATCGCCCAAGTCACTTTGTTGTCGTCATTGATTTCCCATCCGAATTTGGTTGCGAGGATGTATTCGTCCCGTTTGCCGCGGATGGCTTTTGCAATCAACTGTTCGTTTTTAAAAGGACCGTACAAATCGGCGGTATCTAAAAAATTTCCACCCAACTCAAGCGAGCGGTGGATCGTTGCAATGGCTTCTTTTTCATCTGCCGGGCCGTACATATTGGCATCTTCAAAACCCGTCATGCCCATACAACCCAATCCAATTGCCGGAACAATTAATCCCTGGCTTCCCAATGTTTTTTTTTCAATTTCCATAATGTTGATTTTATGGAGCAAAGTTCGTTGTGATGCCGCGACTAAATGTATGCAAATGCAGAAAGTTTGTGTGCGAATCAAGGTTGTTTGAAATGCAGGAACCCAGTTGCCTGTTTAAAATGACCTGCTAAAACCAGCGCATTTCCAATACGGTTGAAGTCAAATGACTTCAGTATGATTAGGCGATTTGGTAATAAAGTGAAACGATCAGCTTTCTGATGCCATCGCCATCATCGTAAGTGATTTTCTCAGGCCTGAAAATTCCCTCGGCATTAAATACGTTGATATCAAAATGCTGCGGCTTTAAATTTTGTGCCATTGGATTTTGGGTTCCATCATCAAATTCGGCATCGCCTGTCGGAATACTGAGCTGAATCACAAGGTGCTCAAATTCGTGCATTGGCAATTCATCAGGCAAATCCGGCTGGAAATCTGTCGTGTGTTTCGACTTTTCGTAGAGCACAGTATCCGGATTGTTCAGTGCTTCGAGGCAAAGCCGAACGATTTCATTCTTATAGGTGTGACGCAAAGCCGGAATTCCGAAATCACCTTTCGCAACAAAAGTATAAGCTTCGTAATGGTTCGGTTGCTTTTTTTCTTCGATGGCGTAATGCACTTCGCCAGTATATTCGAATTTGATCTTTAAAGTATTGGCAATTCGTTCGATGGATTTCAAATCGGTATTGTACGATTCCAACACGATGGTGGCCGCTTCCTTCGGATTTCCGTCACTGCCTTTAATATTGTCGGGATGCGCCGGCAGAAGAATGCTGATCAATGTGCCTTCAGCCTGTTCTGTTTTTAACTGACCCTTATCTGAGGCTTTATCCAATGCAACAAATACTGTTTCTCCCGATTTTAGCGCTTTAAGGATTTGATGTTTCAGATGTTTGCTTTGCGCAACATTCACTTCATTATTTTCAACATCCAAGTCGGTATCGAGTTTAAAGGTATAAATATATTTTTCCATAGCGTTTCTTTTTTACAAAACTACCAAATGATTGTTGGCGTCATCTTATACTTTTCACAGTAAAATTGCTACGATTTTCAACGCTTCAAATTGAAAACATTGATAACGTGCTGATTTTATACAATAATCTAGATAATTGTATAAGCTTCACGCCAACATCCTGTAATTTTTACTATCGCCGCTAGGCTAATCTTGGTTATGTACAGAAAAAATTAATGATGAAAACCATAAATTTAAAGACAGCAGAACTGCGCAAAGCCTGCGGCAAAAGCAGGCGAAAAAAATCGGATAAAGTAGCGACCGAAAAAAGCAGCGACAAAAAATCAACCTCGAAAAGCGAAAGCGAGTCTGAAACAAAAAAATAATATGGAAAAATTCAAATATTGGTTTCGGCAGCCAGGAAGGCAACGCCAACCAAAATAAGCAGCAGTCAGAAGGCGGACTTCAAAACAATACTACCGGGAACGCAAACATTGGATTTGGCAATTTCAAAGCCTGCAGCAATGACTGGCTTTTGACACCTTTATTTGTCGTGTTAGTAACAATGAATGATTTCAAATTACACTGTTTGTATATCAAATCTGAAATGTTTAGATTTGTTCACCATGATACCGCCACAAATAATAACCATCCCAAAAGTTGAAGATCCTTTCGGCAATTGTGCCATCATACAGGAAAATGCCATTCCGTTTGCCGTAAAAAGGGTGTATTATCTTTATGACATTCCAAGTGGCGCAGAACGCGGCGGCCACAGCCACATCCACCAAAGTGAATTTCTGATTGCTGCATCGGGAAGTTTCGATGTGATCCTGAAAAATGGTTCTGAAGAGCAAACCTTCACACTGAACAAACCCGACAAAGGGTTATTTATCGGCACTGGAATCTGGCGTGAACTCAACAACTTTTCTTCGGGAGCTGTGTGTTTAGTAATGTCTTCGGATGTTTTTGATGAAAGCGACTACATTCGTGAATATGACGATTACCTTAAAAGCGTTTGATGTTCTGATTGTTATTGAATGGCCAAATTGACATGGTATCAAAAATATCCTATTGAGGTTTACCAAATAATTAAGCTATCCCGCAACATTTGCTCCTCACCTACCCAATCTCGGGTATAATGTGTTTTTATCAGTTTTGCTGGCACGCCTCCAAGCAGGATTTCGTTTCCCAAATCAGTATAGTCCTTCAAACAAACTGAATTGGAAGCTATTACGCAATAATCCGGAGTTTTTGTATTGGCCATGATCGAAACGCGGTTCGAAATCGAATTGTAATTTCCGATGTGAATGGGTTTAGTGATCGGATAATTCTCGCCTGTTAGCGTATTTCTCATCTGATGGGCGTTAGTGTCAATAATCTGTGAATCGAAACCAATTCTTGCCCAGTTTCCCAGTACGATTTTTTCAGAACAAATTAATTTGACATCGGATCCCAAACAAGTCATGTCGCCAAATTCACAATATGCCCCATGGCCGATAAAAAGAAAAACGTCTTTGCCGATATGGGCATGCCCGTTTATGACCCATGTTCCCCACAGTGCGATTTCGGCTGAGCCTTTCGACTTTCTGGCTTTTTCAAAACGTTGTCCATAGCCTATCATTCCCCGTTTTATTGGCGCATTGATGATAATTTTGCCGCTCAGGTTTTCCAATTTTATTTTTCCATAAAAAAATACTGGCATCTGCACCGCAACCCTGAAAGGGAACTTTCGAAAATTAAAATATACCGTTTTGATCCAGTTCACAGACCAATAAAGGCTTAGCTTTTGACGAAACTTACTGCTTTTCCGATAAAGTTTTTTAATACTATCGATCATTTTTTTTTGAGTTTGCCAATAATGGCTTGTTTAAAACCAGTCTTTTTATCAAGTTCGTAAAAACTGAACCCAACGGACACGCACAAAATTACTGCTAATAATGAATATTTTAAAAATCCGTCGGAAAATTTAGTAGCCAGAAATCCAAGTAGGCAAAAAATAATACAGCAGCTGAAAATCCTGTAAAATGCTGTTGAAAAACTAAATTCATATTTTTTCCTACAAAGCCAAAGCACACCAATGAAATGAATGATAAAGTTTATTAAAAACGAAAAACCCATACCTTCAAATCCGTAAAAGTGATAGGCAATCACATTATTGATCAGAAAAACCGAATTGAAAAAAATAGATGTCTTAATGAACAATTTCGAATCTCCTTTGGCAATCAGAATATATCCCATTGACCATGAAGCGGCCCGGAACAACATGCCAAGCATGCCAACGTTTATAAAGGAAACGATCGGCATAAAATCCGCCGAATATAAAACACGCACAATCAGCGGGGCGAAAGCCAAAAATACGATGATGATTGGCATAATAACTAGAACAGCAATTAATACCTGCTGTTTTACTATTTCCCGCATTTTTTCATTGCTTTCTGAAACTGCAGCAAGTCTCGGAAAATAGTCCATACTCATTGCAGAAAAAATCAAACCAACATAGGTATTGATGATCGCAGAACCGGCGTTGTACAAACCCACCTGTTGCAAACCACCTGAATGGCTAATGAATATCTGAACCAAATAAGCCGAAAGTGTCGTAAGCAATCCGATAAAACTTAATGAAAATCCAAGTCGCAACATGCTTTTCCCTGATTCCAGGGCCTCTGAATGGGTTACTTTAACCGGCGGTATTTTTATTTTTCTGGAATAAAACCAGCTGAAGAATAAGGCACAGGCCGCAGCCAGGATAATTGCCGGAACAATCGCAGCTGTTCCATATAAATAATACAAGGGAACTGTGACCAATAAGCCAAAAAAACTGCCTGCGAGATTGGCTTTTGCCAGATGATTTAATTTTCTCAATCCTTGCAAAACAGCCAAATGCCCATTGGTCAACTGCGTCAGCAGTACAGTAATGGATATCCATATTAAAGGCCATGAATAATCAGAATTCCCAAACGCAAGCTTGCTGATCCACGGAGAAAAAAAAATAGTGCAACACATACCCAGAATCCCGGTATACCAAATCAGCTTTGTGAGTACGGCAACAGTATGGGCTGTTTCGCTTTCGTCTGATGCTGCCGAAGAAACGCTTTTTACAGCGCTGGTCATCAGTCCAAAATTGGTCATCGCTCCTATTAAACCCAACGTGCTGTTGAAAAGCCCGGCGATACCCATTCCTGCAAGCCCCAAAAGCAAAGCCATCATTTTAGACCTGACAAGCGTAATGGCAATATTGAAAACCTGAACACCTCCAAAAAGAGACATGGTTTTAACGACTTGTTGGTATGAAGACCGGTTTTCAGACATGTATCAATATTTGTTAAGCACATTGATCACGAATGCCGCTTCTTCCAAAGTGAGCACCGGACTTATTGGAATACTCAGCACTTCACGATGGATTTTTTCCGTAATCGGAAATGAAAAACCGTTCCAGCTTTCCATGGCTTTCTGATGGTGCGGCGCCACCGGATAATGAATTTGCGTGTCGATGCCGTGTTCGAATAAAAATTCTTTTAACTGGTCACGGTCCTCGGTCATAATGACAAACAAATGAAAAACATGGTGGTTGCCGCCATTGTATTCCGGCAGTGTGATTTCCGGATTTTTGATTTCTGACAAATAATGGTTTGCAATGATTTTTCGTTGCAGGTTTTCGGCATCCAGATTTGGCAGTTTAATATTTAAAAAAGCAGCCTGGAGTTCGTCGAGCCGGCTGTTGCAACCGATGTAGTCGTTGTAATATCTTTTTTCTGAACCGTAGTTCCGAAGCGAGGCGATCATTCGTGCCAGTTCGGGGTTATTTGTGGTAATTGCTCCGGCATCGCCCAAAGCACCCAGGTTTTTGCTCGGGTAAAAGCTGAATCCGGCTGCATCTGACAAATTTCCGGCTTTAAAACCTTCCGTGTTTTCTGCACCGTGGGCCTGGGCAGCATCTTCAATGACAAGCAATCCGTTTTGTTTTGCAATGTCGTTAATCGCACCCATATCGGCGAGTTGCCCGTATAAATGTACGGCAAGAATCGCAGCGGTTTTTGAAGTGATCTTTTCTGCGATCAGAGCCTGATCGATGTTAAGTGTTCCTATTTTCGGCTCGACCGGAACCGGAACCAAATCTGCCTGAAGCACCGCAAGTATGCTCGCGATATAAGTATTGGCAGGGACAATGACCTCATCGCCTTTCTTGAGTTTTCCTAAAGCAATATATGCTTTGAAAATAAGCACCAATGCATCGAGTCCGTTGGCAGTTCCAATACAGTATTTCGTTCCGCAATACGCGGCAAAATCTTTTTCAAAGAGTTTGACCTCATCGCCAAGGACATACCAGCCTTTGTCTAAAAAGCTTTTGGTTTTTTGCAGAAATGCTTCCTGATAGGGCAGGTTGACTTTATGAAGGTCGAGAAATGGTATCATATTAAAATGTTGTCAAGTGCCGAAAACCGACTGGTATTGATTTCATAAAAATCCTGGACAGTAATTTTAGCTCCAAAACTTTCTTTCCAAAATAAAATGCCGTTGTTGATTTTTCTTCCGTTTTGCTCGTGCGAAGGCCCAAAATCAAAATATTTTTTCCCTTTAGAGACTTCGCTTATCAGATAATCATATAAATAGTCAAGGCTTTCAAGTTCGTTTTTCTTTGCGTCTGCAGAAATATATTGCGGATGTACAACATTTTCTGTAACAAACAAGGTGGTTCCCGCTACGATATTTCCTTCATGATACACATTAAAATGCCTGATGTTTTGAGGAAAAAGTTCGTGCAGTTTCTTGATTTCATCTACCGTATGAACCGGTTTTGATTGGTGTTTTTTATGCAGATTCGGAATCAGGATGTCAGTCCAGAAAAAATCAAATTCGGCCTCTTCGCGAATTTCGAGTCTGTTCGCCATTCCACGGCGGATGCTTTGCTTTCGTGATTTGGATGCTGAAAATGGCTTTGAAAGATCGACCACTGCCAGGCAATCGCGGCGAACCAGCTTGGCATCGGTTAAGAAAAAGGCATATTTAATATCTTCCGAAAGGGCATTGTTGTACATTTCGGGAATCATCTTGACGTGCAGGAAACCGATCTGATTCTGATCCAAAAAGAAAAGCACTGCATGGCAAACTTCCAGCACCTTACCCAGTTTAATATTTTCTTCAAATACAAAACCGCCATAAGTGAGCCCCTGATGTGAATAAACGACCTCATGAGCCTTGTTGGCCGGAAGAATCGAAATAAGTTTTTCGCCTTCAAAAACCAGTAGCGAAAAATCGGTAAAACGGTCCGAATGGTATTCCATAAAATCCCTGTGAAACAAGAAAGTTGCGTTTTTGGCCTTGCTCACAAAAGCATTCCATTGCGCATAATCTGAGGGTTCGTATGTTCTGACGGTGTAATTTTTCACTCCTGCTATTTAAATATTGCGAAAATTAAACATTTTATTCCTAACAAATTCGTAATCCCCAAAATTAGCGATTTAAAATATATTGCCTAACTTTAGCAGTTGTAATGCTAAAAGCCGTGAGATTAAAACTACAATATCGTTTATTTATTTTGTTCGGTTTGTTTTCCCTGAAGATTTCGGCCCAGGATGTTTCGTTGTACCAACAGTTTAACGGCCGTTACGATTTTATTTTTGTTGGAAATACAATGAATCCGGCAGAAAATAACCTGGTTAATTTTTGCACAGTTCCAACGGTTTCAAGCGCCGATTTGAATCTTCTGCCAGGCAATGAAATTCAAAGTGCATTTTTGTACTGGGCAGGTTCCGGGACAGGCGATTTTAATGTCAAACTGAATGGAATTGACATTACGCCACAGCGGACTTTCAGCAAAACCCAAATTAGCTCCGACAACCGTCCGCGGCCTTTTTTTTGTGCGTTTACAGATGTAACTTCGATTGTTTCGGCCATAGGAAATGGTACTTATACTTTATCCGACCTCGATGTAAACAATAATATTTTGCTGTATTGTAACAACCGAACGAATTTTGCAGGCTGGGCGATTGTGATCGTATATAAAAACGAGCTGCTTCCGGTAAACCAGCTCAATATCTATGACGGATTGCAAAGCATTCCTGAAAACATCATCATTTCCTTATCCGATTTAAATGTCGTCGACGCCTCCGGGGCGCAAATTGGCTTTGTAGCTTGGGAAGGCGACCAAGGCCTGAGTGATGGGGAAACGCTGAGTGTAAACGAACACGTGCTCAGCAATTTGCCCCTAAATCCCGAAACGAATGCGTTTAACGGAACCAACACTTTTACACAATCGGATAGTTTGTATAATATGGATCTTGATGTATATGATATTGCTGATTATGTACATACTGGCGATCGAAGTGCCATGATAAAATTGTCGTCGAGCGCTGATTATGTGATGATTAGTACGATTGTGACCAAGCTGAACAACAACCTGCCCGATGCGACGATTGTTATCGACAATGTTTTGTCGAGCTGCGGCAGCAGACAAATGGTGGTTGATTACACAGTATCCAATTTAAATTCAACCAGAGAACTTCTGGCGCACGCACCGATCTCGTTTTATGCCGACGGGCGTTTTATTCAAACCACTTTCACCTTAAACCCAATCCCGATCGGCGGCCATGAAATTGGGCAAATCACATTGACGCTTCCCGATGATCTTCCTGCTAATTTTACGCTTAAAACAGTTGCAGATGACAATGGTTCCGGAAGTGGAACCGTCGCTGAAATTAATGAAACCAATAACGCTTTTGAACTTCCCGCAACCCTTTTGTCATTGCCTGAATTTAATGTTGTTGAAGGCCCGAATGCCTGTAATGAAGGTTTTACAAAAGGCACATTTGACTTTTCGGGATATGCAGATTTGATCAGGGTGGATCAGGCAGACCGGATTTCGTTTTATCCAACACGCGAAAATGCTGAAAGTCAGACAAACGCAATCGCAAATATCAGCCATTATAACGCCTTGAGTTCACAGGAAATTTTTGTACGGATTGACAATACAGTTTGCCATGCTATCACCTCCTTTGCGTTGGTTGTAAAAAATTGTCCGCCAACGGTTTACAATTACATTTCTGACAACAACGACGGCCTCAACGATTATTTTTACATTAAAGGGCTTCGGGATATTTTTGTTAATTTCAAGCTTTCGGTGTACAATCGCTGGGGAAAGTTGCTGTGGACAGGAAATAACAATTCACCGGACTGGGATGGAGATGCGGTGAAAGGTTTGGTGGTTTCAGGCGAAAAAGTTCCCGACGGTACTTATTTTTATATCCTGGAACTTAATGATCCGGATTATCCGAAGCCATTAAACGGCTACCTCTATTTCGACAAATAGTTATTTTTCAAGTGGTGCCAATGACCAACGGTATTTCACAGCCAGCAACCTGATG
>Ga0247805_1001667_pt1 | contig 10557 bp, 6 predicted proteins | sample UWRJL044104R1_FD_180930 | JGI IMG/M metagenome (GOLD analysis project Ga0247805, IMG submission 180930) | Plant litter microbial communities from Arlington Agricultural Research Station in Wisconsin, United States - UWRJ-L044-104R-1 | ecosystem: Environmental > Terrestrial > Plant litter >...
TCCCATTTTCAGTGTAAGTGACCGTTGCTCCAGCTGTTCCCGTAAAAATTACCCTTGTACTTCCGGCAGAGCAAATCAAAGGAACGCTGATCGAAACCGTAGCAGTTGGCAAAGGAAGTACATTGATTGTAAATGACTGTGTTAATATCTGGCTGCAGCTTGGCGTTCCCGCTGTCGATACGCTAATCAATTTGATTTCAGTTATAGTGGTGTAAGTTCCCGGAATCGTTATTGATCCACTGGCAGGAATCGTTACCGTTCTAATGACGCCACCTACCGAATACGCCACGATTGCATTTGGTGTGCCTGTAATAATAATGTTTGAGTTTTCGCCTGAGCAGATGTTCAGGTTTGAAATACTAAGAGTCGCTACCGGCAAAGGCAGGATATTGATCGTAACTGTCGAAGTTGCGGTCGGGCATACACCAGATGTAACTGTATAAGTAAAAACATACGGACTTCCGGCAGCGGTTAACGATGCAATATTTACGGTTCCAAGTTGTCCGTTTGTTGTAGCTAACGGGCCTGTCCACGTCCCGATCGTATGAGGCGTTCCGCCAAGCAGGTTGAATAAATTAAACGGCGGCGTCGAAGGAACATCCGAAACACAAAGGCTTCTTTGCCCATTCGTCCCCGCATTGTTTGGTTGTGTAAGACTTACCGAAACACCAAGCCTGGTGGCGCTTTCGCAGAGGTCATCCGAAGCAGCGGCATAATAGGTTTGTCCTTCTATCAAAGGCGTTGCCGGGCTCAATTCCACTCCCGAACTAGGACTTAAATACCAACGGATATTGTTTCCATTGGCACTAAGATTGGCGACAGTCGGCGGCGGTTGTGCACAAAATTGTTGTGCCGTGGCTCCTGTTGGCGCAGGCAGAATTCTGACCAATACCAAAACAGAGCGCCTCGATGTTTCACAACCCGTAACGGGATTGATTTGACTGGCGTAATAAAGCGTATTATCCGTTAAAACCGTAGTTGGACTTAATGGCGAGCCTCCGGTAGCAGCGGCATACCACCGCACCATATTTCCCACAACCTGTATGTCTGCAATCGTAGAACGTGCACAAAACCCCTGTGTTCTTGGCTGCACGATTGGCGCAGAGACCACACTGACAACAACCCTTTGGCGAACGCCACAACTTCCCGTATTGTCATCTGCAAAGTAATCTTCGCCATCAATCAGCGCAATCGAGTTCGACAATGCTGTCGTCGACGTCGCCGTATCATACCAAACGATTCCGCCACCGGTATTAGTCGCAACAAGGCTCGCAATGGTCGGATAGGGATTGTCACAGAAAGATTGGGCAGGGTTTGAAACTGTTGGACACTGCGCATGCGAAAATGTCAGGCTCAGAAGAAAAGCCAAACAAAAAAAAGAATGAAATATATTTTTTTTACTAAGAGTAATAATTCTCATACGCATCCGAATTGACCAATTTAGAAATTTACAATCCCAACATCGTTAGGCATTTACATTAAAATTTCGACGTCATTTGCAACGATAATATTAACCAAATTAAATATGTTAATTTTTATGTTACCTTAATATTATGAACAAAATCATTAACAATTTTTAGCCTTGCTATTTTGGGAAGAAAACATAAAAATCTGCAGCAAGCCTTAGAATCATACATCACGAAAGTAGGGGTAACATGAAATACAAATGCACGGAAAATTGCTTTTTCGTGCAGTAAAAATAAAGAATTTTCTTCTAAAACGGTAGAATTTACAGGCAATTATTTAAACCAGCGCGGCTTTGCGTTTATGGCATGCTTATTAAAACCCAAAGCACAGCTTATTTCATATTTTTATCCACGTAATTGATGATGTTGTAAACCACGATGACATCCTTTTGATTGATGTAAAGCTGCTTTCGGTTGTCCTGCTTTTTTCTGGTAATAATAGAAATCGTGAACGGAACGCCATTGTCATCTTTACAGCTAAACGGATAGATCAGATCATCGTCATTTTCTGTCTTGTCCTGATATTCTACAATATCATACAATTGCACTTCCTGCGAATATATGACAATCCTGTTCTTATTGGTATCCAATGAAATAACCATCGAACTGGGTTGCAGTTCAGACCATTTTCCCCAATTTCCTTTCACGTCTTTTTCAAGTACACTAAAACCTGTAGTAAGAAATTTGTAGGATTGAGAATAGCCTTGCTGCAGTCCGAAAATCATCAGGAGGAAAAAAAATGTTCTAAGTTTCATAAGATGCGGTTTTAATTACATTTTGATGTTCGAAAGTTCATTTTGGGCCGATCTAAATTCAGATATTACCGTCTCAATAATATCCCTAACGGATTTTACATCGTTAATCAGTCCCGAAATTTGACCGATCTCAAGTTCACCTTCGACCAAATCGCCTTCAAACATGCCGCGTTTGGCCCTAGCCCTTCCAAGCAAAATTTTCAGATCGTCTGCCGACGGCGATTTCGTATACAATTCGATAATGTCGTGATAAAATTTATTTTTGATCAAACGCACCGGCGCGAGTTCCTTCAAAGTGACATGCGTTTCGCCTTCCTGCAAATCAACGATTGCCTGCTTAAATGTATCGTGTGCCGAAGATTCTTCCGAAGCGGCAAAACGGCTACCCATTTGCACGCCTTCGGCACCTAAAACCATCGCTGCAAGCATGCCACGACCGGTTGCAATTCCGCCAGCCGCAATCAACGGAATGCTGATTTTTTTGCGAACCATCGGAATCAGCGTTAGTGTCGTTGTTTCTTCACGCCCATTGTGTCCTCCAGCTTCAAATCCTTCAGCAACGACTGCATCCACTCCAGCTTCTTCCGCTTTCAGGGCAAATTTTGAACTGCTCACAACGTGAACGACCGCAATGCCATTTTCTTTCAGATAAGACGTCCAAGTTTTTGGGTTTCCGGCTGAAGTAAAAACGATTTTCACTCCTTCTTCAACAATGATTTTCATGATTTCCTCAATATTGGGATACAACATTGGCACATTGACACCAAAAGGCTTACCGGTTGCTTTTTTGCATTTTCGGATATGTTCGCGCAACACTTCAGGATACATTGATCCGGCCCCGATAAGCCCTAAGCCACCAGCATTGCTGACCGCGCTTGCTAGTTTGTAGCCGCTGTTCCAGATCATTCCACCCTGGACGATTGGGTATTGAATATTAAAAAGTTTAGTGATTTTATTCATCGATTATTTCCTGATCAGTTTTCCTTTCTGAGTTGTTCCATTGGATTCAATCTGGAATAAATAAATCCCGGATTTTAAATTTTCAACGGTGATGTCAGAAGATGGCGAACTGATGTTTTTCTGTAAAATTTCCTGACCTAATGTATTATACAAGGTGATTTGTCCTTTATCAAAACCCAATGGAAATGCAATGCTTATAGTCCTTTCGGCCGGATTCGGATAAACCGAGAATTGCTCTGTACCAAATGAATGCGTTCCTAAGGCAGTTTGCAAAGCTTCATAAAAATCCGGAATTCCGTAACCAATCTGGTCGTTTGGATTGTTGTAAATACTAGCTGATTCTTTAACCAATTGCATGATCTCTTCATTGGTTTTACTTGGTAAGGCCTGCCATAAACTTGCAATCATTCCGGCCATAATGGGTCCTGAAAATGAAGTTCCGCTCGCCGTTGTAATATTTCCAGCAAGATTCGAAAGCACCGAAGCCTGTCCCTGAGCCGAAACATCGGGCTTCACCCTTCCGTCAGACGATGGGCCGTACGAACTAAATGATGCATAATTGCCCTGTGCATTTACAGCGCCAATGGCAAGCGCATGCAAAGCATCTGCAGGTGTCGTGATATAATGCCACGCCCTGCTGCCTTCATTTCCTGCCGAAACCACGCAAATCATTCCGCGGCTATAAGCAATGTCAAGTCCGCGTGCACAAAACGTAGTAGTTCCGTTCATATCGGCATAGGTATGGCTGTAAGCGGTATTGTCAAAAACAGAATATCCGAGAGAAGTCGTAATGATATCAACACCCAAACGATCCGCTTCTTCAGCGGCTTCCACCCAAAGAGATTCCTCGAGTGGGCCTTCATTGTTGCCATCTTCAGTGATAAATAGATAATAAGAAGCATCTGGCGCGGTGCCTACAAGCTGGCCTTCAACATAGCCACCCATCGTAGAAAGTACCATGGTTCCGTGGCTTAAGCCTGCGTAAAAATTTTCATTTCGGTTTACGTAATCATAGCCCCCGAGAATCTGATTGTTGTTGCGCAATCTTGCAAATGGGGCAACGGTGTTTACTGCCGGAAATCCACCGTCCATGACCGCAATGATTTTTCCGGATCCGGTATAATTTTGCTGGTGCAACTGCACGCCGTTGAGCATTTGGATTTGGTTCAGCGAATTTCCATAATTGAAATCTGAAACCGTTTCCATTGTTTTATTGACTTTAATAACGGTTTGCGGTATTAGATTTTTAGATGGCCCGTTCAGCGTTTTATCCGCAAAATCGACCCTTGTAACAAACGATAATGCCGTCAACGCATTGATTTGGGATTGCGTTCCGCGAATGTGCAGGGCATTGAGCCATTTGGATTTGGCCATGACCGAAATGCCGTCTGCCGCTTCAATCTGGTCGATGTACGATGGGTAAACCGGAACATCCCTAAAATCCAATGCGATATTTTGAGTGGTACGCCGGTCTAAGGACCTTTGCGTTAACATAGTCAATGGATTGTTTAAATATTGTTGGGAATCGGGTTTTGCATTAAGATAAACCCATGCATCCTGAACCTGGGCAAATGTTGCGAATTGGATAAAAAACAGTGCAAGAAAAGCAAGCTTTTTCATATTGAATAATTTACAGATTGTAAATCTATGAAATTACGCCCGAACCAACTAATTCATCTTCCAAATACCAGGCAACAAATTGTCCTTCGGTAATGGCCGATTGAGGATTTTGGAAAGCGACATACATACCGTTTTCAAATTGGTGCAAAGTGGCTTTTTGCAATTCCTGGCGGTAACGGATTCTGGCCATAACTTCCATGGTTTGGCCGTTTTTCAGGGCCATATCGGTACGGATCCAGTGGACTTCAGATTTTTCGACGAATAACGCTTTTTTGAACAATCCCGGATGGTTGCTGCCTTGTCCGGTGTAAATTGTATTGGTTTCAACGTCGGTAGCAATGACAAATAATGCTTCAGGCGTCCCACCAACATTAAGACCTTTGCGTTGGCCAACGGTAAAATAATGTGCGCCCTGATGTTTCCCAACCTGTTTTCCCATTTCTGGCTTGTAGCCAATAGGCGACGCTTCGAAAGCCAAAGCTTCTTCGACTGAATCGTAGCTTAGTTTATCTGAATGGTATACTTCCTGGTTGGAATTGATCTCGTAGATGAGTCCGTCTTTTGGCTGTAATTTTTGCTGTAAAAATTCCGGCAAACGCACTTTTCCGATGAAGCACAACCCTTGCGAATCTTTTTTATCTGCCGTAACAAGTTCCATTTCTGCTGCAATGGCGCGCACTTCAGGTTTGGTCAGTTCGCCAATTGGAAACAGTGATTTTTCGAGTTGTTCCTGCGACAACTGACAAAGAAAATACGATTGGTCTTTATTGTTATCGACTCCTGACAGCAGTCGGTAAACGGTATTTCCGTCGACCTGCGTTTCGCCTTTTCGGCAGTAATGCCCTGTTGCAACATAATCTGCTCCGAGGCTTAATGCAATTTTCATGAACACATCAAACTTGATTTCGCGGTTGCACAACACATCGGGGTTTGGCGTTCTGCCTTTTTCATATTCGGCAAACATATAATCGACGATCTTTTCTTTGTATTGCTCACTTAAATCGACAGTTTGAAACGGAATTCCGAGCTTTTCTGCTACCAAAAGCGCATCGTTGCTGTCTTCGAGCCACGGGCATTCGTTTGAAATGGTGACCGAATCATCATGCCAGTTTTTCATAAAAAGCCCGATCACTTCGTAGCCCTGTTGCTGTAATAAATACGCTGCAACACTCGAATCCACTCCGCCGGAAAGCCCTACGACAACACGTTTCATTTGGTGATATTTAAAGATTAAAGAATTGAAAAAAGTTAAAAAATTTCAACGGGTAAAGATATTGTTTATTTTTTAGGTGAAAGTTAATGCGGTGGTAATTTTAAAGTTCGGATTTTAAAAGGATTTTGATTTTAGAAAACTGACCTAGCCCTGATGGAAGCGGCATCCTTTTGCATAGCGCAGCGGCGTAAAAGATACAGCGGACAGCAGGAATTGGCTCCTAAAAAAACTACATTTTCGGCTCTACTTTTGGCTTATTCGGCTTTTTACGGCCTTTGACTTTATCCATATTGTCTTTGCTGACGAGTTTGCCTTCTTCGTAGAATTCCCATTTTCCGGTCTTTTTGCCGTTGGTGTAATTCCCTTTGGCAACCACATTTCCAAGCGGGTCTTTATAGATCGCATGACCATCAAATTGTCCGTTTTTGTAATTCGATTGTTCTAAAACAACGCCTTTTTCGGTAATCTTTTTATACGGGCCGTTTTTGATTCCGGCAACATAGTTCGATTCTTCCGCGATGTTTGCGCTTCTATAAAAAACCGTGCGCTTGCCATTGAGCTTGCCGTTTTTATAATTTTCGATTGTCATAATTTGCGGCAGATCTTCATGGTAATACTTCCATTCGCCTTCAGGCAATTTGTTGACTTCCTTACCTTCGCTGACTTTGTTATTTTTCTGATTGTAAAAAATCGTGTAAGCCGAATTGTCCTTTGAGTTGAATTCGCGTGTTGCAATCACCGATTTGGCTTTGGTATCATCGAAAAACTTAAAGGTTCCTGTTTCTTTTCCGTGGTCGAAAGTGCCTTCGTAACGAGGCCTTTTCGATTCGGCATACACGCCGCGCCACAATCCGTGCTTCTGCCCTTTTTCATCGGTTTTATTGATGTCGGTTTGGGCGAACGCAGAAAAGCTGAAAATTAAGGCCGTTAAAATTCCGAAGTATTTCATGGATTTTTGTTTTTTACTATAACCGTTTTTTATCGAATTTATTTTGGCAAAATTACATATTGTTGCGTTCAAAAAAAAAAGCTCCTTTTGAATCAGGAGCTTTTGTTTTACTTTTTAGGCGTTTTGGCTTTTTGGGCTTCGGCCTGTTCCATCATTTCCTGCATTTTTTTCTGGAACTTGCTTTGCGTTTTTGGCTTCAGCTTATTTTCCTGGATTTGTGCGTGGATTTTCTTTTCATCAACGACGTAACGTTTGATGACAATCATGATTCCTATCGTAATTAAATTCGAAATAAAGTTGTACAAACTCAACCCTGAACCATAATTATTGAAGAAAAACAACATCATCAAAGGTGATATGTAAATCATGATTTTCATGATCTTGCCCATATCCGGCATACCTTCCTGTTGTGGAGCTGCCATTTGCTGGTCGCCCGTCGTCATTCTCATGTAGAAGAAAATTGCAATCGCTGCCAAAATTGGAAACAAACTGATGTGGTTTCCGTAGAACGGGATGAAAAATGGCAATTTCACAACGGCATCAAAAGACGACAAATCTTCTGCCCAGAGAAACCCTTTTTGCCTCAATTCGATCGCCGACGGGAAAAACTGGAATGACGCATACATAAACGGAATCTGGATCAGTGCCGGAATACAGCCTGCCATTGGGTTCACACCCGCTTTGTTGTAAAGCTTCATTGTTTCCTGTTGTTTTTTCATCGGATCTTTGCTGAACTTTTCGTTCACTTCATTGATCTCCGGACGCAATACTTTCATTTTCGCCTGGGACAAAAACGATTTGTATGTAATAGGCGACATCGCTACTTTGATCAGGATCGTGAATACGATAATTGCAATTCCGTAAGCGATAAACGAACTTAAGAATCCAAACAAAGGCACGAAAATAAATTTATTGATCCATCCGAAAATGCCCCAACCCAACGGAACGATCCTATCGATATTGCGGTCGTATTTTTTTAAGATCTTATAATCGGCCGGACCGTAATACCAGTTCATTTTGTAATCAATCTCGCCATTTGTAAACGCCAACGGAACTTTTGCGTTGAATTGTTTCGTAAATGTCGTATCGATTTTTTCGTCATTCATAAGGTTTTTCGAATGCAAGGTTACCTTATCGAATGCTTTGTGCGTTAATAAAATAGAAGCAAAGAAATGTTGCTTGAAAGCGATATACGTAACCTTGTCAGCCGTTTCGGTTTTGTCTTTTCCGAGTCCGAGGTCGCTGTCTTTTCCGTCTTCATATTCATACCTCAAATCTACATAACGGTTTTCGTAGCTTACGCTCGGCTCGTTTCGGTATGCTTTCAGGTCCCAGTCCATTTCAAGCGGTTTTGAAGTGTTCAATACCTGGCTCAAATCCTGTGAACGCACGTCGAAATCCAGCATGTAATCGTCTGGCTTCAGCGTATAACGGTATTCTAAAAACTGGTTCGCACCCGCTTTTAAACGCATCGCCAACACCTGATTTCCGGCAACGTTTGTTAACGTTGGCTCAAAATACATGTTTTTGGTATCGAGCGTGCGGTTGTCGCGGGTTTGAAGTTTGATATTCAGGCTTGCATTGTTGTTTTTGATCAGTTCGACCAACTCGCCCGAAGTTTTCTTGATGCGTTTGAAATCCTTCAGCTTGGCTTCGACAATGTAACCGCCTTTGTTTGAAATTTTAAGGCTGATGAGTTTGTTTTCAATCGTCGTAAAATCGCTTTTTGCCGATGGAAGTGTTGCCGAATACGCAAATCCGCCCAAAGTGCCTTGCAAGGCTTTGAGTTTTACAGAATCATTAGCAATGTCTTCAATTTTAGCAACTGTCAGCTCTTTGGCTGAAGCCGCATTTTCCGCTTTCGCTTCACTGATTTTCTGTTGTTCTTTTTTGGCTTTTTCAAGAGCGATTTCTTTTTCAGAAGGTTGGTTCTGGTACATGATCCAGATCAGAATTCCGAAAATTAAGATAAATCCGATAATCGAATTCAGGTCAAACTTTTTTTGTTCCATTGTCATTTTTGGGCTGCTTTCGCTTTCCCGTTGTTAATTATTTCTTTTTTGACTGTACGGTCGCCGCCACGAAACTAACGAAAAGCGGGTGCGGATTGGCAACGGTACTTTTATATTCCGGATGGTATTGCACGCCAATGAAAAACGGATGGTTTTCCAGTTCGACGATCTCTACCAAACCTGTATCCGGATTGATTCCGGAAGCTTTTAAACCGGCCGCTTCGAGTTGCTCGAGATAATCTCCGTTGAACTCATAGCGGTGGCGGTGGCGCTCTAAAATTGAGGTTTCCCCATAAATTTGTGACGCTAGTGTATTTTCTTTGATGTCACATTTCCAGGCGCCGAGACGCATCGTTCCGCCTTTGTCTGTAATCTCTTTTTGTTCTTCCATCAAATCGATGACTGCATGTGCTGTTCCGGCGTTCATTTCGGTCGAATTGGCATCTTTTAATCCCAAAACATTGCGTGAATATTCGATCACCGACATCTGCATGCCAAGGCAAATCCCAAAAAACGGAATGTTATTTTCACGTGCAAAACGGATCGCTTCGATCTTTCCTTCGATGCCGCGTTCGCCAAATCCAGGCGCAACCAAAATTCCGTCAAGATCAAAAAGTTTCGCTTTTACATTATCCGAATCGATATATTCAGAATGCACAGAAACCACATTGACTTTCGTCTCATTTGCCGCTCCGGCGTGTATGAATGCTTCGAGGATTGATTTATACGAATCCTGTAATTCTACATATTTTCCGATCAATCCAATATTTACGACATGCTTCGGATTTTTCAAATGCTGTAAAAAGATGTTCCAGTTTTTTAAATCCGGAGACGCTTTTTTCGGCAGGTTTAATTTTTTCAAAGCCACTACATCCAGACCTTCTTCGAGCATCAAATTTGGCACTTCATAAATCGTTGAAGCATCAATCGACTGGATCACGGCTTCGCGTTTTACGTTGCAGAACAAGGCCAGTTTGTTGCGTAGTTCGTCTGACAATTCGTGTTCGGTACGACATACCAAAATATCGGCTTTAATCCCGCTTTCCATTAAAGTTTTCACCGAATGCTGCGTGGGTTTCGTTTTCAATTCTCCGGCCGCAGCCAAAAACGGCACGAGCGTTAAATGCACGACAATTCCGTTACTTTCGCCGAGTTCCCAAACCAGTTGGCGTACCGACTCTATATATGGCAGCGATTCGATGTCGCCGACAGTTCCGCCAATTTCGGTAATTACGATGTCGTAATCGCCGGTATTGCCGAGCTGCTGCATGCGCTCTTTGATTTCGTTGGTGATGTGCGGCACAACCTGCACCGTTTTTCCAAGAAATTCGCCTCTTCGTTCTTTTTCAATGACTGATAAATAAACCCTACCTGTGGTGACATTATTCGCCTGAGATGTTGGGACATTCAGAAATCTTTCATAATGTCCAAGATCCAAATCAGTTTCGGCGCCGTCGTCAGTCACGTAACATTCGCCATGTTCGTACGGATTCAATGTTCCCGGATCGACATTAATGTACGGATCGAATTTCTGGATCGTCGTTCGATAACCCCTGGCTTGTAATAATTTTGCCAATGACGC
>Ga0247805_1001668_pt1 | contig 10555 bp, 7 predicted proteins | sample UWRJL044104R1_FD_180930 | JGI IMG/M metagenome (GOLD analysis project Ga0247805, IMG submission 180930) | Plant litter microbial communities from Arlington Agricultural Research Station in Wisconsin, United States - UWRJ-L044-104R-1 | ecosystem: Environmental > Terrestrial > Plant litter >...
ACGTACAAAGACACAGATTATGTGTACGAGATTATAAATGGCGCCGGAATAACAAAGGATACGGCCGAGCTTAAAATATTATTAAACGGAAAAACTGTTACGTTGCATAAGAATACAAATAAAGTATGGATGCAGGAAGAAGGCGAGTTTGCAATTGAGCCCGAACTGGCACAGGCTTTAGGCCGCTCTGTATCTTTACGTTACCGGATGTAGTTTTACTTTATGGATGCCCCGGAAATCAGCCCAGCAGATTTTTTATTGATCAAGGATAATCCCTCTTATCTTTTGATTGACGTAAGGGAGCCAGGTGAAATGCCGGAAGCGAAAGGATTCCCTTTCGTTAAAATTCCCCTTTCAGAATTGCAACGGTCCATCCCATTCCTGCTGCAGAATCAGGTTATTTTATTCTGTCATGCCGGGGTACGCAGTTTAATTGCCGCGGAAATCTTGAAAGAAGCCTATCCGAATAAATCTTTCTTTAGTTTAAAAGGCGGAATTCTTCGTCTTCCATCTTTATAGTAAGCTTACTCATGCCCGGCCATCTTTAAAGCTGCCTCAAGTATTTCGTCCCGGCCGGAACTTATGCCTTGTATCGTCGGATTTACAATTACATCAGGAATAATTCCTTTAAGATGATGTTTGCTTCCATCATTATTTTTAACCAGCATTCCCGTATAGGCAACAGAATAACGCCCCGGTAAGTAGATCACGTTCATGCTGCCGTTTGTCCCCGAAGTTGGTTGCCCGATCAGTGTTGCCAGTTTGAAATCCTTCATGCGGCCGAGTAAAGTCTCCGAAGCACTTTGTGCGGAGGCATCTACCAGAAAATAGATCTTTGCTTTTAAATGCGGAGCTACCGGAACTAATTGCGTAGGATCTTTTTCATAGGTTAACTGCTGCATATCCGGATAGAGAATTTCAGGCGTAAAGAATGTTTGAGGGTTTACGGTATGAGTTAACAGGTGTGGGATAAGATTAAATGCATTGTCAGAAGCAGGATAACCTCTTAAGTCAAAAATCACCGCTTTCGCAATAGCGAGTTCCTTTTCATATTGCAGTTCTGAAATAGTGTCTGTAGATAAATTCAGATAAAATACACCCGGTTTTACCCATCCTCTTTTTACCGGGGTTTTTGTAAATGATCCATTCCTGTACCCAGTTCCTTTCATATTCCTGGCCAAAATCAATGACTTTTTGGTTCCTTTCCTGTCAAGTGCCAAAGATATATCTGTGTTTTCCGGGCCGTTCAGTAAAGTCACCAGGCCTTTAGATTCTTTCCATTGAGATGAGCCGGATAAATATTTCTCTTTCCCTGACAGCGCTTTAGCAGCAGAAATATGATCAATGGAATCTATTATATCCCCACGTGCAATAAGTTTATTCAGTGTGCTATCTAAAACTTCTTTGACCAGAACCTTTCCCGCGATCCTGGCCAGAATTAATGGCGCCGAAGAATTATTACTATGATCACTGCCATCCGACAAATCAACAAACATATGGCCATCATTCAATGGTGCACACATTAGCTTCAGTGTATTTAAGAAATCATGCGAAGTTTTGTCGTCCATTGCTTTCGTTAATGCAGCCGTCAGAATTTCCTGTGCAGAGGCCGATGCATCTTCCCAGTACGGAAATGAATGTTTAAGGATATTCCAGGTAATTATTATATCGGCCAGTCTGATCTCCGGTACATCTCCAGTGATCGTTAATTTCCCTTCCGGATTTTTAGGGAGGGCGGCATTCATTGCGGCTATCAGCTGTTGGTTTGCTGCCGAATCTGCTTTTGGATAAGTTTGCCCGGCATTTCCATATAAAGCATAGGGAACTATGCAAGATATGCCTGTGACGATTTCCTGCTGCAGGTACTCGCCAACTGCAGTATATCTGGTTAACAAAGGAATCTGCGGTACGGCGGCTCCGGGTTCGGTAGCGGTATTTCTGTTTAGACGTCTGCTCCAGTATGTTCCGTTTTTAAACATAGGAAGCTCAAAACCAATATGCTGCCAGCTTATTGTCTGATAACCCCGGAGATTTTCAGGTGTAAGTTCCTTTATAGAGAAATGCGCAGGGCTAGAGTTCAGGAATACTTTAACGGTCGGGGCAACCGGCAAGAATATACTTTTGAGTACACTGACCAGTTCGGCATCATCTTTCACCTTGAGCATCTGCTGACTACCATAAATAGCCAAAATAGCCCAGTCTTGTGGTGCTTCATCGGCAGGATGGAAGTACTCGACAAATCCATATAATCTTGTAAATGCCTCCAGATTCCGGATTTGGCGGCTGGTTGACTGTGCTTGAAGATTATAAAAATATAGACACGTAAATAAAAAAAGCAGTGAAAAATGTTTGAACATATACCAAGATAGGTATTGCTCTCGTACTGAGATTTTTTACAGAATGATTTAACAGTTTTTAACCTACGCGCCGGTTAAAGAACCAGGAATTGGGGCCGTCCCCTAAGAAACATAAGTTTTCGGGTCGACTATTCTCCGGAAAGCAGGCAAAATGTTCCTTTTAGCAAAAATAATACGTGATTTCTCTAATAAAAGCGATTTTTTTGATTTACATCACGGAATTATGGATGAAAAAAAATTACATTTAGTATACCATAAAACCTTTATCTAACCAAAAACATGAAATATAGCAATATCCTGATGGTTCTCCTTCTGGGAGGAAGTCTGAATGCGCTGGCTTTTCAATCTCCCGATAGTACGCAATACTTTCAGGTTCGGCAGCTTACAGAAAACACCGGTAAATTATTGGTGCCCGACAAACGTACAGATGTGTTTCAATACGAACTCGAAGGAACAAATCCGGTAACCATCAATCTTGAAACCACCATAGCCGGCGCTACTACAGCATTACAGGCTGCTTATAACCAGGCTGGCCTCCATACGCTTATAAAGCAAACTCTGCTACCATTGGCAGAGCCAGGTGCAGTAACACGCGGCGTAGTTAAACTCTCGGTCGGTAATAATCGTAAAACACCAGATCATGCTGCGGAGATGGTCACACAGACTATTTTAGGTACACCGCTGCAGATTCTTAAAAAGCAACGTGGCTATTCCCTGGTCCGGTCCCCGGATAACTATATCTCCTGGCTGGAAAATGAATCTATTGCATTGATGGATGACGCCCGTTTCAAAGAGTGGGAACAAGAGAAAAAGATAGTTTACATTGCTGATAATGGGTTCTCTTATACAGAGCCGGATGAAAAATCGCTGCGCGTATCAGATCTGGTTAAAGGAAATATCCTGAGTATAACCGGAAAGAAAGGTAAATATTATCATATCCTTTATCCAGATGGGAGAGCAGGATATATCCATAGCAAAGATGCTGTAGACTATAATAAATGGCTTCGCAGACCTAATCCTACTGCAGATCAGATTTTGGAAACTGCTAAATTATTTGTCGGTGTGCCCTATCTCTGGGGTGGTACCTCCATTAAAGGTGTAGACTGCAGCGGTTTTACCAAGAGTGCCTATTTTCTAAACGGAATTGTTTTGCCGAGAGATGCATCACAACAGGCACTGGTAGGAGAAGCAGTCGATATTTATGAAGCAGACACCGTAGATCTGCAGAAGAGTCTCCAGAATCTCAAAGCCGGAGATTTACTCTTTTTTGCATCGTCCAAAGGAAGAGTGGCGAATCCCCGGATTACACATACAGCCATTTATATCGGAGAAGGCGTATTTATTCAGGCGGCAGGCTTAGTTAGAATCAACAGTATGATCCCATCGGCTGCTGATTATGCAGATTTTCAGTCCCGCACACTGGTGAGTGCAAGAAGAATGTTAACCGCAGTCGGCAGTGCGCAGGTCAGCCGGGTAGAAGACAACCCTTTTTACCAGAATACCGGCAAAAAATAAAATAAACCAAAACAACCTAAACCAAAACTTATGAAAAAAACCATTACTCTACTCATTCTATTCTTTTGTTGCGCCGGTCTTTTACGGGCGCAGGAAAAAGAGATCCGGGGTAAAATCACTTCCTCAGAAGATGGACAACCACTTCCCGGAGTTAGCATTACAGTTAAAGGAACCAGCAATGGAACCTCTTCCAATTCACAGGGAGAATATGCGATTAAGGCCGGCACTGGAGCCGTTCTTGTTTTCCGTTCTATCGGATTCCAGTTGCAGGAAGTGGCAGTTGGTTCGGGTAATACCGTAAATATAGCGTTGAAATCAGATGACCAGAATCTCTCAGAAATTGTCGTTACGGCGATGGGAATTAAACGTTCCGAAAAGTCACTCGGATATGCCACTCAAAGTGTAAAAGGAGAAGATCTTACTATAGCCAAACAACAGAATGTATTAGGTTCACTGGCGGGTAAAGTTGCAGGTGTACAGGTTACCGGGTCATCCGGTGCTAGTATGGGTGGTACGCAGAAGATTAAGATTCGTGGAGCCAACTCCCTTTCAGGGAACGATCAGCCCCTGATGGTAGTCGATGGAACGCCTGTTTCCAATACCAATTTCTCTAATACTACCTCTAACGGTGCCGATTATGGAAACCTGGCGCAGGATATCAATTCAGAAGATATAGAATCTGTCAATGTCCTGAAAGGACCGGCCGCTTCTGCACTATACGGTTTAAGAGGCCAATATGGTGTAATTCTGATTACGACTAAAAAAGGGAAAAAAGGTCCTAAAAAAACAGACGTACAGTTCAGTTCTGCATTTACCATAGATAAGACCGGTAATTTTATGCCATTACAAAACACCTATGGTGTGGGAAATAACCAGACCTTCCTGACGCTGGCTAACGGACAGAAATATGTAAATGGGAATGACGAAAGCTGGGGACCAAAAATGGATGGCACACCGGTAAGAATGTATTATAGTTTCTATCCGCAGGATGAACGTTTCGGACAGCAGACTCCATTTGTACCTCAGCCAAACAACATTAAAGATCTATACCAGACCGGATACACTTTCAATAATAATATTTCTGTAGCCGGAGGAAATGAAAATGCCGCTCTGCGCTTCAGTTATAATAATGCTTATACACAAGGAGTACTGCCAAATACCTGGTTAAAAAGAAATAACCTCGGTGTAAACGGATCACTGGATCTTACTCCGAAACTGAGCGTTGGTGCTAACCTGAATTATGCGAATAATAATGGACAGCGCCCTGCGGAAGGTTATCAGGGTTCAGGAACAGGTGCTGTACAGTGGTTCCAGCGGAATATAGATATGAACGAACTCAAAAACTATAAGTACGCAGACGGAACGATCAAAAACTGGAATGTAAATCCTAATACGACTACCGGATTAATCGCTAACAACAAACCGAGTGACTGGAATAATCCGTTCTTTGATCTTTATGAAAACCTGAATAACGATAACCGTGACCGTTTCTTCGGAGATATCAACGCCACTTATCAGGTTATACCAGAGTTAAAATTAAGCGGATTTATCCGTTCAGATATGTTTACGCAGAATATTACCAGTAAAAGAGCCTTAGGCGGGTTTGAGACCGAAGGATATACAGCCGGTAAATATCAGAATACAGAGAATAACTACGAATTCTTAGGTCAGTATACCAAAAGCTGGAATGACCTTTCTGTAAGTGCAAATGTAGGTGCAAACATTCTGACCCAAAAATATACTTACCTCAGACAAGCCACCAGAGGCGGCCTGTCCAGCCCTGGTTTTTATAATATAGAAGCTTCTATAGACCGACCGGAGACCGTATCTTATCAAAGAAGAAAAGAAGTAAGGAGTGTATATGCAACAGGATCAGTTGGCTATAAAGACACTTACTTCCTGGATGCGACTATCCGTAATGATGTTTCATCAGCACTGCCAAAAGATAATAATTCCTACTGGTATCCATCCGTCAGCGGAAGTTTTGTGTTCAGTGAGCTGGTTAAATGGGCACCTTTAAGTTATGGTAAAATCAGAGCAGGTTATGCAATTGCAGGGTCTGATCTTTCTCCTTATCAGACTGCATTCTTTTATGAGACGGGTAATACCTATAAAACAGAAACCTCCAACACCAATACACAGTATATTCCCGATCAGCTGAATAATCCACAGATTAAGCCCTCATTCTCACATTCTGTAGAAACAGGGATCGATTTGAGATTCCTTAAGAACCGTGTGGGCATAGAATTTACCTGGTATAAACAGCAGAATACAGACCAGATTATTCCGCTTAAAGTGTCAGGGGCGAGTGGGTATGAATCTTCAGTAATTAATGCCGGAAAGATTGAAAATAGAGGTATTGAGATTGCCTTAAATGGAAAACCGGTTGTTTCTTCTGGTTTCAGCTGGGATGTCGCAGTTAACTTTAGCCGTAATAAGAGTATGATTAAAGAGTTATATCCGGGAATCGATATCTATCAACTGGATGCAAACGTCTATTCAAAAGTAAACGTATACCTGAATGCCACTACCGGGCAGCCATTTGGTAACCTGGTTGGTCAGGCTTATCAGCGTGATGCAGCTACGGGTAAAATACTGCTGGATGCTAATAATCTGCCGCTTTATGAAGCCAACCATGACTTTGGAAGCGTATTACCTAAATTCACGGGTGGTTTCTCCAATACCTTTCATATCGGCAGGTTTGATGTCGGTGCAATGATTGACTTCCAGTCCGGGGGTAAATTCTTTAGCTGGAGTAAGATGCTCACTGTAAAATCAGGTCAGGCACCAGAGACAGCAGCATTAAATGATCAGGGTAAAAATGTACGTGATCCGCTTGCAGAAGGCGGGGGTGTAAAGGTAAATGGTATCTCTAAGGCAACAGGGCAGGAAGTAACAGCCTATGTCGATGCCAAGAACTATTACCGGAATACACTCGGTACACAGGTTTATGAAGAGTGGCTTATGGATGCCTCCTACATCAAACTTCGGGAAGTAAGTATTGCTTATAACCTGAATCAGAAAATGCTGACGAAATTACCGTTCAAAGCAGTAAGAATTGCGCTGATGGCTAGAAATCCATGGATGATCTGGCAGAAAGCACCAAAAGGACTGGATCCTTCAGATCTCTCTGCCGGTGCAGCTTCTATCAGCTGGATAGAAAAAGGCCAATTACCAACAGTTCGTTCTTACGGCGTAAACCTGAACCTGACATTTTAATTGACGGCATGCAGGTCCGACCTGAATGCATAAAAGAAAGACACATGAGAAAAATTAATAAATACATACTCATACTGGCAGCCGGTGTATGCTTTACCGGATGTACCAAATTTGATGATGACATCAATACAAACCCCAATAAACCCGCAAAAGTATCCGGTACGCAGCTCATTGCAAATTCAGAAATGTATCTGCCCGGAATTGCAAATAATGCATATGGCAGTTTGTATCCTCAGTACTTAGCCAATACCACCTATATTGATGATGCCCGTTATACAACTGTTAATTTTAATTTCTATTCCTTGTATTACGGCCCGCTGATGAACCTGGAAAGTGTAATTAATTCCAAGACGCTCGACGGAAATGAAGGCCCGGTAGAGAACCAGGTCGCTGTAGCTAAGATCCTGAAAGCGTATTTCTTCTGGCATCTTACAGATCGTTGGGGAGATTTGCCTTATTCTCAGGCCCTGAAAGGCAGTGAGAATTTAAATCCGGCCTACGATAAACAAGAACAGATCTATGATAATCTGTTCCTGCTGCTGGACGAAGCAAATGCGACTTTAACCAATTCAACAGGTGCTATTAAAAATGATATCGTTTATGGCGGAGCATCTTTAAGCTGGAAAAAGTTTGCCAATACGATTCATATGCTGATGGCTTTACGCCTGTCCAAGGTGAATGAAAATAAGGCAAAAACGGAATTTAATAAAGCATTGAATGCAGGAATTATAGATAATAATGCTGCCAATTTCGTTTATAAGCACCTGGCAGAAGAAACTAATGAGAACTACTGGTATACTTCTTACACCCGTCAGGGAAGAAACTGGTATGCACTTAGTAAACCGCTGGTAGATCTGATGCAAGGCACTGCCGACCCGCGTCTGGCCACTTATGCAGATAAAAATGCGAAAGGGAATTACGTAGGCCTGGCTTATGGCTTAAGTGACGCGGTAAAGGTAGAAGAATATTCGCTGCTGGGTTCCAATCTTCGTAAGCAGACTTCGCCCGTTTATCTGGTTACTTACGCACAGGCGCTGTTTGCGAAAGCAGAAGCTGCTAAAGCCGGCTGGATTCCGGGAGGAGATGCTGCTGCAGAAACTAACTATAAACAAGCTATTGAAGCGTCAGTCAGACAGTGGAATAATAATGATGTCACCGGACTTGATAACTTCCTTACGCAGCCGGAAGTTGCTTATACCGCAGCGGAAGGAACCCGTAAGATTGCAACCCAACGCTGGGTGCATCTCTTTTTAAATGGGTATGAATCCTGGTCTGAATGGCGCAGAACCGGCTTTCCGGTATTAGCACCGGCACCGAATAATAATAACAAGCAGATTCCCAGGAGAGAGGGTTACCCGACTCAGGAACGTTTGAATAATACCAATAATTATAACCAGGCGGTAAGTTCCTTCCCTTATGGAGGATCGGATAACCTCGATGCGAGAGTATGGTGGGATAACCCAAATAAATAAAGCCGGATCTGCAAGCAAAAAAGCGCCTGAAATCATTTTTCAGGCGCTTTTTTGTTTAAAAATATTTAAAGTTCCTGCTGAACGAACCATGCAATGTACGCAGGCAGGCAGGTAGCCGCATAGTAAGGTAAATTCATCAGTATATAGGGTTTCTTACCTGGTGTAACTGCTTTTTCAATATTAAAACTACCTCCATACATACGGACAGCATAATGATGGTCTGAAGCATTAATGAACTGGTGAAGTGATTTCAGACTCCCAGTACTTCCTGATTTTATTTCTATGGGTATAATCATATTTTGATGACTATAAAGTAAATCAACCTCTGCATTTGATTGAGATTTTTCTCTTACCCAAAAATTAGGTTTATGTGCTGAAATGCTTTGGATTGATATAAGTTCCTGTGTTACTAAATGCGGTATAACGGCACCTTTATAAGCACTATTCAAATCATTCATCGCCAACATTTCCAGTTGTATACCAAGCGAATAGTTGACTAGGCCTGTATCTAAAAATTGTAAACGCGGTGATTTCTTCAGATCAGTTTTAAGAGGTGGAACCATGTCTGTTGTAGGGTAAATCAAACGTATAATTTTTGCATCCTCCAGTGTCCTGAATGCTTCTCCTGCTTCGCGTGATCGGTAATTGGAGTTACCGAAGCCCTGAAACTTAATGCGTTCATCGAGATATAACGGAGCGGTATCCATTACATGCTTAATAATCTTCCTTTCTGTGTCGTTAGAAGTATATTTCTCCACATCATTTTTATAAGTAGCCCAAATACTTTCATATGTCCTTGGTAAATCTGAAAGATTCTGATGTTGAACGTCTCTTTTTATTACCTCTGGCATTCCGCCGATGATTGCATAACGATGAAAGGCATCCATTAATAATTGATGGGCGACTGGTTTTACCGGAACAGAATTCAGATATTTCAGCAACTCTTGTTTGCCTGTAGCTTCTAAATATTCCTGAAAATTTAGCGGGTATAGGTATAGAAATTCTACTCTGCCTACCGGAAAGCTATTTACCCTTCTCATCGCAAACTCTAAAAGTGAACCCGCGCTAATTACATGAAGTCCGGGCACTTCTTCATAGAAGTATCTTAATACCTGAATTGCTTTTGGACTTTCCTGTATTTCATCGATGAATAAAAGTGTATCTGCAATATCGGATGAGGGAATATTGTTAGCTAAAAGCAGGGCTTCTAAAATTGTTTGAACATCGTCAAAGTTCTCAAAATAACGGCGGTCATTAACCTTTTCAAGGTTAAGTATAATAGCATGTCTGTAAGTTTTTGCGAAACTTCTTATTAATGTCGTTTTTCCGACCTGACGAGTTCCTCTTATAATAAGAGGTTTTCTATTATCACTTAGTTTCCAGTTGTTTAGGTAAGTTTCAATATTCCTTTTAAATGACATAGTACGATTAAGTTCTAATGCATGTAACAAAACAACACCAAATTTACGTTAATTTTGTAACAAAACAAAGTCAGTTTAGGGCTGTTATTGTAATAATACAAGCTCGTTTGTATTGATTCATACGTTCTTTAAGATGAGTATTTCTGAAATAGTAAGGTATTCTCCGTTAATACCTTACCTTTGTATCAATGAATCCAACAAAACGGACATATGATATATTTTTTGCTCAGTTTGCCAATCAAATGCTGGCAGCTGAAGCGATGTATCACCGTTTTTTATCGCAGCAGTATAAACTGGGCGACTCCTTTCTGAAAAGCAGCAAAGACTTTATTTCTTAAACCCCATCCTTTGCGGTATGGGGTACACCTTCTGGTCTTAAAGAAGCTATCTATTTATGAAGAAATATTTGCGGCATGCCCTCAACAGGGCATGTAACCCTATGCTGTTAATTATCACATTTCTATTTTCAATAACCGCATTCATGCTGGAGAAACCGCAATGGAGTTTACTATATATAAAAAAGCAGAATTAAAAGAAGACCAGAGGCTTACGATTAAAAATTCAATTTAAT
>Ga0247805_1001670_pt1 | contig 10551 bp, 7 predicted proteins | sample UWRJL044104R1_FD_180930 | JGI IMG/M metagenome (GOLD analysis project Ga0247805, IMG submission 180930) | Plant litter microbial communities from Arlington Agricultural Research Station in Wisconsin, United States - UWRJ-L044-104R-1 | ecosystem: Environmental > Terrestrial > Plant litter >...
TTCATTACGACAAGGCTTCCAGCTCGGCCTGCATCGATTCCAGCAACTCCAGCGCTTCCATCCAGGCTTCTTCCAGCTCGGATTCGCTCACCTTCAGCTTGGCCTGCTCGGCCAGCAGATCGCGCAGTTTGTCCTTGTTGGCAGCCTCGTAGTTGGCGCTATCGGCCAACGCAGCCTCCACCTTGGCAAGCTTCTCATGCAGCAGGCCTAGATCACGCTCAAGCTTGTCGGCCTGTTTTTTGTGCGGAGCCAGCTGTTGACGCAGGGCCGCAGCCTGTTGGCGCTGAGCTTTCTTGTCGGTCTTGTCGACATTGAGTGGTGTGTTGCTGACCGGCGCATTGCGCAAACGGTAATCCACCAGCCAGCGCGCGTAATCCTCGAGGTCGCCATCAAACTCCTGCACTCGGCCATCGGCCACGAGCAGGAAGTCATCGGTGGTGCTTTTGAGCAAGTGTCTATCGTGAGACACCACCAGAACCGCGCCACTGAATTCCTGAAGGGCCATGGTCAAGGCCAGACGCATCTCCAGATCCAGGTGGTTGGTTGGTTCGTCGAGCAGCAGCAGGTTAGGCCGGTCCCAGGCGATCAACGCCAGAGCAAGGCGCGCTTTTTCGCCGCCGGAGAAATTCAGCACTGGCTCGTCAAGACGAGCGCCACGGAAGTCAAAACCGCCGAGGAAGTCACGCAGCGTTTGCTCACGCTCGGTCGGTGCAATGCGTTGCAAATGCAGTAACGGACTGGCTTTGGAGTCCAGCGAGTCCAGTTGATGCTGGGCAAAATAGCCGACTACGGTGTTCTCGCCGCGAACCAGACGGCCGCTCAGTGGCTCAAGCTCACCAGAAAGGTTTTTGATCAGAGTGGATTTGCCCGCGCCGTTAGGCCCCAGCAAACCGATACGCGCACCCGGCGTCAGTTGCAGTTTGACCTTCTCCAGCACGGCCCGGTCGCCGTAACCCAGGCGCGCATCGGACAGGTCCAGCAACGGGCTGGAAATCTTCGTCGATTCGCGGAAGGTGAAGTCGAACGGCGAATCCACATGGGCCGCCGACAACTCTTCCATCCGCTCCAGCGCCTTGATCCGGCTTTGGGCCTGCTTGGCCTTGGTGGCCTGAGCCTTGAAGCGCGTAATGAATTTCTCCATGTGCGCGCGTTGGGCCTGCTGTTTCTCGTAGGCCTGTTGCTGCTGGGCCAGACGCTCGGCACGGGCGCGTTCGAAAGCGCTGTAGCCTCCGCGATAGAGGGTGATCTTGCGCTGTTCGACGTGGGCCACATGATCGACCACGGCATCGAGGAAATCCCGGTCGTGGGAAATCAGCAGCAATGTACCCGGATAGCTTTTCAGCCAGTCCTCAAGCCAGAGGATCGCGTCGAGGTCCAAGTGGTTGGTGGGCTCGTCGAGCAGCAGCAGATCCGATGGGCACATCAAGGCCTGCGCCAGGTTCAGACGCATCCGCCAGCCACCGGAGAAGTCGGCAACCGGCTTGTCCATTTGCTCGTTGGTAAACCCCAGCCCGGCCAGCAGCTTGCGAGCGCGTGCGTCGGCGGTATAGCCGTCAGCGCTGTCCAGCTCGGAGTGCATCCGCGCTTGCGCGGCGCCATCCTGATCCGCTTCGGCTTTGGCAAGCAGACGCTGCACCTCGCGCAGGCGCTGATCGCCGTCGAGCACATAGTCCACCGCGATTCGATCGAGGGTATCGATCTCCTGGCGCATGTGAGCGATGCGCCAGTCCGCGGGTAGCAGACAGTCGCCCGAATCCGGGGTCAACTCACCCAGAAGCAAGGCGAACAGGCTGGATTTGCCGGCGCCGTTGGCACCGATCAGGCCGGCTTTTTGACCGGCGTGCAGGGTCAGCTCGGCGTCTTCTAGCAGACGTTGCGGGCCACGCTGTAAGGTAAGGCTTTGAAGTCGAATCATAATGGCGGCGGAGTCTACCAGCTTCGTCTCAAACAGGTAGCTCAACTATGCCTTCTGACCTTTGGAGTTTCACCCTCGATTTGTACGCCAGACCGGGCGTCGAGCAGGCCTGTCTGAGGCTGCAAGCCAGCGGGGCCAATGTCTGCGTGCTGTTGTGCGGTGCCTGGTTGATGCAACGCGGGGTGCCCTGCGATTCACGGCGCATGCTGGAAATCGGACAGTTGGCCGGACCCTGGGAGGATGCGGTGGTGGGTCCGCTCCGGCAATTGCGCACGCAATGGCGCGACGCTGCACAACTGGACCCGCCTTTGGCGTTGCTGCGTGAGCAAGTCAAAGCGCTGGAGCTGGCTGCGGAACGGGAGCTGATTGTGCGACTGGAGAAGCTGAGCCAGGACTGGCCAGGGGTATCAACGGAAGATCAGGCAGATCCGTCAGATTGGTTGACAGGCCTTGCGGGTGAAGCCGCCAACCGGAATCGCGACGCGCTGCAAGTGCTGCGCGTCGCGATGAGCCGAGCTTAGGAAGCGCTGGTTGGCGTGTTGCCGCCAGTCGGTGTTGCTGGTGCCGCTGGTGTCGCAGGTGTGGTCGCTGCCGGAGTGGCAGTGGCCGCTGGCGCAGCAGGGGTTGCAGGGGTTGCAGTCGCTGGTTTTACCGCTGGCTTGGCGGCAGCCGGTTTTGCAGCCGGCTTGGTAGCAGGTTTGGCCGCAGCGGGTTTGGCGGGTGCCTTGACCGGCGCTTTGGCGACTGGTTTGGCGGCAGCTTTAGCCGGGGCCTTTGCTGCTGGTTTCGCAACGGCTTTAGCAGCTGGCTTGGCGGCAGCGCTCGCAGCAGGAGACTTGGCTGCAGGTTTGGCAGCGGCTGGTTTAACTGGCGCCTTCGCGGCAGCCGGTTTGGCAGCAGTGGTTTTTGCCGGAGCTTTTGCCGCTACCGCTTTCACCGGAGCCTTGGCTGCTGGCTTGGCGGCTGCCGCAGCTGGTGCTTTTGTTGCTGCAGGCTTGGCTGGTGCTTTAGCGGTGGCAGGTTTAGCTGCTGGCTTTGCTGCAGGCTTGGCTGCGGCAACTTTGGCAGGTGCTTTGGCTGGTGCTTTTACCGCTGTTTTAGCCGGAGCTTTTGCAGCAGTGCTTTTGGCGGCTGGCGCTGCGGCTTTGGCTGCCAAGGCCTTGGCGGGAGTGGCCTTGGTCGAAGCTGGTTTGGTTGGCGCTACCTTGGCAGGTGCCGGTTTCGCAGTACGAGTGCTCAGTGCCTTGCCTACCGCTTCCTTGACCCGGCCTACACCTTGAGCGAGCTTCAGACTTTCCTGTGCGTCGCGCTTGAGTTGCAGGATGTAGCCACGGGTTTCTGTCTGGCGCGCTTTCAGCGCATCGAGCAATTCTTCAAGTTCAGCTACAGCAGTCTTGGCCTTGGTCTGAGCCTTGGCTTTGCCAGCGGTCGCGGCGTCCTGCAATTTGGTACGCGATTTGTGCAGTTTTTCCTGAGCCTTGCCGCGCTGCTTTTCGAGCTTGGCGAGCAATTTTTCGGCATCAGCCAAAGCTTGCGAGCAGGCGGTTTCAAGGTGTTCAAGCAGGCTGCTCGACAGTTGTTGGAGCAAATGCAACGGGGTACTTACTGGCTTCTTTTTGGCCGACATGACTTACCTCCTGACTGACTGAATTGCGGCTCATACTAGACCTCTGCCCGCACCGCCGCTAGGGCATCTTGACACTGCAATATGGCCCCTGTTGCATGACCGGGAAAATGCCTTGAGGCGGCAGCAAAAACCCGTGTCAGGATCACCCTGAAAATACCCCCCACACACAGGCCGATTGCACTGGCATAATCGCTGCCTTCCCAGGCCGGAGAGCATTCATGTCGCGCTACTTGTTAACGTCGTTGTTCCTCTTGTTGCCGGTGGTTCAGGCCGTACAAGCCGCACCCTCGAGTGAGTCGCACGATCTTGCGTACAGTCTGGGCGCGAGTCTGGGTGAGCGCTTGCATCAGGAAGTGCCGGATCTTGATCTGAAGGCTTTGATGGAAGGTCTTCAGCAGGCCTACAAAGGCGAGCCACTGGCGATCAAGAAGGAGCGCATCGAACAGATTCTCAGCGAGCACGATGCAGAGCTGGCCCAGGCTGAAGCCTCAGGCGTGAGCGCCCCGCAAAGCGAGGCGGCTCTGGAAGTGGAACATAAGTTCATGGCCAGCGAGAAAGCCAAGCCTGGTGTCACCGAACTGGCCGACGGCATCCTGATGACCGAGTTGAAGCCCGGCACGGGTGCCAAGCCCAATATTGATGGTCGAGTGCAGGTTCGTTATGTCGGGCGCTTGCCAGATGGCACGATCTTCGACCAAAGCGCCCAGCCACAGTGGTTCCGTCTGGACAGCGTGATCAGCGGCTGGACCACCGCCCTGCAAAATATGCCGGTCGGGGCAAAATGGCGGTTGGTGATTCCTTCATCGGAAGCGTACGGCGCTGAAGGTGCCGGGGATTTGATCGACCCGTTCACGCCGCTGGTATTTGAAATCGAGTTGGTGGCTGTCGGGCAGTAACGAGGCTGTAGGAACTGCGCCGGGGTCTATGCACAGGACCTGTAGGAGTGAGCTTGCTCGCGATTCGGTCTTGGAGGCGACGAATTTATTGCCTGAACTGGCGCTATCGCGAGCAAGCTCACTCCTACAGAGAGTTAGGTTGGCAGGTTCACTCAACGAAACCGATCAACCTCGTTACGCAGTTCAGCGGCCAATGAGTTCAGCTCTTCGGCAGTCACTGCCAGGTGCGAAACCACTTCGCGCTGTTCACTGTTGGCCATCGCGATGCTTTGCAGGTTGCTGCTGAGCAGGGTTGCGGTACTGCTCTGCTCCTGGGTTGCAGTCGTGATCGCGGCGAATTGCTGACCGGCCGAGCGACTCTGCTCATCAATCTGCGCCAGTGCGGCAGCGACCTTGGCGTTGCGGGCCAGGCCTTCCTGCATCTGCGCATTACCTTGTTGCATGGTGGTAATGGCGTTGCCCGTTTCCTGCTGGATGCTGGCGATCATCACCGAAATTTCGTTGGTGGCGTCCCGCGTGCGGGTTGCCAGGCTGCGAACCTCGTCGGCCACCACCGCAAAGCCCCGACCCTGCTCGCCTGCGCGGGCGGCTTCGATGGCGGCGTTGAGAGCCAGCAGGTTGGTCTGATCGGCGATCGAGGTGATGACGCCGACGATGCTGCCGATTTCCTGCGAGCGCTGACCAAGGGTGTTGATCACTGTCGCGGTGCTGTTGATGGACGTGGCGATCTGTTCCAGCGACGAAGAAGCCTCTTGCATGGATGCGCGGCCGATACGGGTTTGCTGGGCGTTTTCCTGAGCCAGGCGCTCTGTGTTACCCATGTTGTCGGCGATATTCAGCGACGTGGCGCTGAATTCCTCGACTGCGCCCGCCATGCTGACGATCTCGCCCGATTGCTGCTCCATGCCGCGATAGGCGCCACCGGAAAGCCCGGACAGTTCATTCGCGCGACTGCTGACCTGTTGAGCCGCCGTGCGAATATGCGAAACCATGGTCGACAGGGCTTCGCCCATCTTGTTGAAGCTGGTCGCCAGTTGGCCGATTTCGTCATTGCTGGTGATATTCAGGCGCACGCTCAGGTCACCTGCACCCAATGCTTCTGCCTGCTGCACCAAATCGGACAGCGGACGCAATTTGCTGCGCAACAGCCAGATCGCCGAGGCCACTGCGATGAGCATCGCCAGCAAGCTGCCAATCGCCAATTGCGTACCCACGGTCCAGGTCACGGCGCTGATTTCAGTTTCGGGCATGCTGGCCAGTACGGTCCATGGGCCGTCTTTGAAAGGCTGTGCAACGCTGTAGAAATCCTGAGTGCCGTCGCTCCAGGTCTGGCCTTTACCCGGTTGCTGGACGAATCCGGAAACCGATTGGCCTGCCTGTTCCAGCGCCTGAACGCCTGCGGGCGGTACCAGCCAGCGATTCTGATCATCAAGCAAGGACAGCGAGCCGGTTTTCCCGATGCGGAAATTCTTCAGATTCTCGAACTGGGCATTTTGCGCGTCGGTGTAGTCGAAACCTACGAACAGCACGGCGATGACCTTGCCCGCGCTGTCGCGCACCGGGCTGTATTGAGTCATGTAGTAGCGATCAAACAGCACCGCTTTACCAACATAACTCTGGCCTGCGATCAGGCGGTCGTACGCTGGGTGCTTACGATCCAGCATTGTGCCGATGGCGCGGGAGCCATCCTGCTTGGTCAGGGAGGTACTGATGCGGACGAATTCATCACCACTGCGCACAAATACCGTGGCAACACCGGCGGTGAGCTGGCGAAATTCGTCAACTTCCTTGAAGTTGTTGTTCAGTGCCGCGCCCGCCAGGATCAGGCTGGGCGTTTGCACACCAGCCACTGCCACGGGTTGGTCCGCTAGCACGCTCAAACCGCTGGAAAAGCGCTTTTCAAACAGCCCGCTCAAGCGTTGGGTGCTGTCGCGCAGGGTGCTGTGGAAGGTGTTGAGCTGGTCTGCCAATAACCGCGCCTCACTCGCCATGTGTTCTTCGCGGATGACAAGGTTGGACGAGTCCAGGGAACGCAGGGCAAATAGGGTACTGCCGGATATTACGACTGCCAGAATGACGGCCAGGGCAATACCGAGTTGCGAAGCAATTCGGGCACGAGGCTTGGACATGACGACTCCTGGCCGAACGGAGGGTCTTCAATGACCTCTAGTAGCCGCTCAGCTGCATTTTGATTAGATGGGTGGGCGGTTTCTGACAGGGCTGTCAGAAAAGGGCCTCGATCTTACACATCGGCTATAGGGGGCAGAACTTGAATACCCGGTGGATAAAAAGCAAACGATTGCGAGATGTTTCAAAGTGTTGCGTTACCTGAGGATTTCGACCGTCGGCAGTTCCATCGCCTTGACCTCGCTCTGCAGGAAGTCCCCGAGTCTGCGCAGCCGCTCTGTCCCTGGCCGAGTGCGTGGGCCAACCAGATAATAGTCCTCGCCGCTGTACACGGCCGTGCGCCATGGCAGGCTCAAACGGCCTTGCGCGACATCTTCGGCAACCATCAGTAAATCGCCCATGGAAACTCCGTAACCCCGGGCGGCGGCGATCATGCCTAGCTCCAGTGTGTCGAACACCTGACCACCCTTTAGCGAAACCTTGTCTGATAACCCGGTGCGCTCCAGCCAGTTGCGCCAATCCCGGCGATCGGGGGTTGGATGCAGCAGCTCGGCAGCCGCCAGCCGTTCGATATCCCACGGCTCATCCATCAGGGTCGGTGCGCCCACGGGTATCAGCAGTTCCGGAAACAGATAGATCGCTTCCCAGTCCGCCGGGAAGTGGCCGCGGCTGAGCAGCACGGCGCAATCGAACGGTTCGTGGCTGAAATCCACCACGTCGATTTCCATCCAGGCGCTGGTCAGCTGCACCTCGTTGCCCGTCTGCAGGTGACGGAAACGACTGAGCCGTGCCAACAGCCAGCGCATGGTCAATGTCGGCGGGGCTTTCATGCGCAGCACGCCTTCCTCGATGGACAGCGTATTGCATGCCCGCTCCAGTGAAGAAAACCCGTCGCGTACCCCCGGCAGCAAGGTGCGCGCGGCTTCGGTGAGCTGGATGGTGCGGCCGATGCGCTGGAACAGCCGGCAGCCGAAGTGTTCTTCGAGGGTTTTGATGTGTCGACTGATCGCACTTTGGGTAATCGACAGCTCCTGGGCGGCGCGGGTGAACGAACTGTGTCGCGCAGCAGCTTCAAATGCGCGTAACGCATAAAGAGGAGGAAGACTACGAGGCATTCAGAACGCTCCTACTGCGGGATAGCAGACTTTTGCCAGCAAATCTAACCCATGATTTTTACTCATGCTACTGATCTGATTTATCCCTTTGTGCCGAGCCAGAAAAATGCCGAGAATGTGCCGCTCATAAATGCCTAAGCATCGAGCGCCGTTCCCATGCAACAACCTGCCCTTAAAGAACTCTGGATCATCCTGCGTCTGGCCGGACCGCTGATAGCGTCCCAGATGGCGCACATGCTGATGGTCTTCACCGACACCGTGATGATGGGCAAAATCGGCCCCGAAGCGTTGGCGGGCGGAGGATTGGGCGCCGCCAGTTACAACCTCATTTCGTTTTTCTGCGTCGGCGTGATGGCGGCCGTAGGCACGCTGGTCGCGATTCGCCACGGCGCAGGCGATAACAAAGGCGCTGCGCAACTGGTGCAGGCGGGTATCTGGCTGGCGTGGGGCATGGCCTTGATTGCCATGTTGTTGCTGTGGAACCTCGAACCGATCCTGCTCCAGTTCGGCCAGACCGAAGCCAACGTGCACATGGCAGGTCAGTTTCTGATCACCTTGCCCCTGGCCCTGCCCGGCTTGCTGACCTTCATGGCGCTGCGCGGTTTTACCAGTGCATTGGGACGTGCGGGTCCAGTCATGGCGATCAGCCTCGGTGGGGCGGCGGCCAACTTCCTGCTCAACTACGCACTGATTCATGAAATGTTCGGCCTGCCCAATCTGGGCCTGATGGGCATCGGTCTGGTTACGGCCGTAGTGACCAATGCCATGGCGCTGATTCTTGCTCTGCATATTCGTCGCCATCCGGCTTATGCGCCCTATCCGATTCGCGAGGGTTTCTGGCAGCTGTCTCGCGGTCACCTCAAGGAGCTGTGGCGCCTGGGCTTGCCGATTGGCGGGACCTACGCAGTTGAAGTCGGCCTGTTCACCTTTGCAGCCTTTTGCATGGGGGCAATGGGCAGCACTCAGATGGCTGCCCACCAGATCGCGCTGCAGACGGTGTCCATGGCGTTCATGATTCCAGTGGGGATTTCCTACGCGGTGACCATGCGTATCGGCCAGCACTACGGCGCAGGCAACCTGCTTCTGGCCCGTACTGCCGGCCGTGCAGGCATCGCCTTTGGCGGCACTGTGATGCTGGCGTTTGGCATGCTGTTCTGGCTTGCGCCGCATACGATCATTGGCTTGTTCCTCGACATCCGCGATCCGAAGTTCGCTGAAATCGTGGAGCTGACCGTGAAGCTACTGGCGATCGCCGCCTGGTTCGAAATCCTCGATGGCACGCAGACCATCGCCATGGGCGCGATTCGCGGCTTCAAAGATGCCCGCACCACCTTCCTGATCGGCCTGGCGAGTTACTGGCTGGTCGCAGCGCCCGCAGCATGGATCTTCGGCTTCTATACCGGCCACGGTGCGGTCGGCGTGTGGTGGGGGTTGGCTTTGGGTTTGCTGTGCTCGGCCGTGGCACTGACTTGGGCCTTCGAGCGCAAGACTTCGCGGTTGTTGCGGCAGGAGGCGGCAGTGCCGGTGATGGGCTGATCGAATTGTAGGAGATCAGGCCTGTCGGAGGCGAACACGAAACTGTAGGAGTGAGCTTGCTCGCGATTCGGTTTGTCTGACGATAAATTATCGTCTGATCTGACGCTATCGCGAGCAAGCTCACTCCTACAGGTTTTGTACCGCTGGCATTTGCTGGCCCGGCGTCAGGTAGTTCACCAGCTCCGGCATCGGCAACGCTCGGCTGATGAGGTACCCCTGCACCTGATCGCAGCCAAACTCGCGCAGCAGGGCCAGTTGCTCGGCGGTTTCAACGCCTTCGGCGACCACTTCAAGGCTCAGGTTGTGCGCCAGGTTGATCATGGCGTGTACCAGCTTGCGGTTTTCCTCGCGCTGTTCCATCTCACCCACGAAGCTTTTGTCGATCTTGAGCAGTGCGATGGGCAGGCTGTTGAGGTGGACAAAAGACGAGAATCCGGTGCCGAAGTCGTCCAGCGAAAAACGCACGCCCAGGCGGCCGAGTGCGTCCATGGTCTGTTTGACCAGATCGCTGCGGCGCATGACGGCGGTTTCGGTCAGTTCGAACTCCAGCCACTGCGCATCGATATCGCGCTCATCAATCAGCCTGCCCAGCGTTGCCAGCAGCTGGTTGTCCTGAAATTGCCGAAAGGACAGGTTGATCGCCATGTGCAGCGGCGGCAGACCGCGTTCGCGCAAGGCCTGCATATCGCGCAGGGCGCGAGAAATTACCCAGTAGCCCAGGGGCACAATCAGCCCGCTCTGTTCTGCCAATGGCACGAATTCGTTGGGCGGTAACAGCCCTCGCTCCTGGTGCCGCCAACGCACCAGCGCTTCGAGGCCGACAATCTGGCCGCTGGTCAGGCACAGCCGTGGCTGATAATGCAGCTCCAGCTCGTCACGGCGCAGTGCGCGACGCAGCTCCGTTTCGAGATCGGCAAGGCTGCGAGCATTGCGGTTGATGCGTTCATTGAACACATGAAAGGTGCAGCCCTGTATGCCTTTAGCCTGTTGCATGGCGATGTGGGCGTGCCACATCAGCGGGTCGGCGCCAGATTCCGCGCGGGAATGGGCGATACCCAGACTGCAACCGATCAGCAGGCTTTCACCATCGATCCAATAGGGTTCGGACAACGTCTGGGTGATGCGCTCTGCCATCCATTCGGCTCTGTGAGGAGCGCGGCGGGTGTCGATGAGAAGCGCGAATTCATCACTGCCCAGGCGAGCAATCTGATCGCCCGCCTCCAGCTGGCTCTTGAGCCTGGCCACCACCTGCAAGATCAGTCTGTCCCCTGCTTGATGGCCGAGGGCGTCGTTGGCGCGGCGGAAGTTATCCAGATCCAGGTGGCCGAGGGCCAG
>Ga0247805_1001671_pt1 | contig 10551 bp, 7 predicted proteins | sample UWRJL044104R1_FD_180930 | JGI IMG/M metagenome (GOLD analysis project Ga0247805, IMG submission 180930) | Plant litter microbial communities from Arlington Agricultural Research Station in Wisconsin, United States - UWRJ-L044-104R-1 | ecosystem: Environmental > Terrestrial > Plant litter >...
TACCTCCAACTTTAACTTCTTTATTTTTAAAGCCTACAAAAGTTAGCTGTAAAACAGCATTTGGATCAGACAAACGCATACTAAATTTCCCGTCAAAATCCGTTTGAATTCCGTTTTTAGTTCCTTTTTCTTGAACATTCACTCCGGGTATAGGCATTCCTTGAGCATCTTTTACGACTCCGGTAATTTTATTATCCTGCTCAACAACTGTTTTTACTATCGTATTTGTTACTACAGGTACTGCTTGCTCTTTCTTTTTCACTAATAATATCTGTCGATCATTTATAGTGTAAGCAATATCAGTCCCTTTAAATACTTTTTCTAAAATCTCAGTAATTTTCTTTTTCTCAACATTCAAAGAAACCTTTCTGTCTAAATCAATTAAGTTACTTTCAAACAAAAATCGATACTCCGATACAGACTCAATTTTATTAAATAGCTGCTCTACAGAAGTATTATTAACATTTAATGTCAGCTTTGTATTTTGCGAATAAGTACTGGCTTGGATTCTTACCAAAGACAATATCAATAATAGCGTGGTTAGTTTCATCTTTAGGCTAATTTTAGGCAAATACGGACTAAGCCATACCCCTTTAATTATTTTTTTCATAATTTTGGTTTGTTTTTAAATGATTTAATTTCTATACGTCGTTTGAAACACATTACTAAATCGGGAAATACTGGTACTATTTTCCGATTTTTTTTTATGTATTCCTTCCTTTAAAAAAAATTACACTCTCATCTCATAAAATTGGTTTTTAGTTAGTTAGTAAATTAGTTAGTTTATTTTTATCAATTTCCCTTCTTTCTTAAAAGTGAAATCCTGAATTTTACTCATGGTTTCTAATACCACTTCTATGCTTTCAATATTTTTATTAAAGCTGGCATTAAATTTTTTATCTAAAAGTTCTTTTTTATTATTCTCAATCGTTACATTGTATGAGCGTTCTAACTTTATTATAATATCCTTAAAAGCTGCTTTTCTAAAAACAAGTTCTCCAGTCATCCACTCAGTATAGATTCTGGTATCTACTTTTTCAACTGCTATTTCTTTATTTTTATTATTCCAAGTCCCTTTCTCGCCAGGAACAAGCATTGCATTATCATTTGGTATTGTTCTATTTGATAAGCTAACTGAGCCTTCAACCAATACTGTATTAACATCAGCATCCTCTTTATAAGAACTCACATTAAATTTTGTTCCTAATACTTTCACATTTACACCTCTCGTTTTAACTACAAAAGGATGTTTTTTATCTTTTGCAACATCAAAAAATGCCTCTCCTTCTAAAACAACTTCTCTATTATGCCCTTTGATAAACTGAACTGGATATTTTAAAGACGAACCCGCATTCATGTTAACCTCTGTACCATCAGACAAAGTAATTGTAAAAGTTTTTCCATAAGGAATTTTAATTTCATTGTAAACTAATTTATCCATCACAGCGGATGAATTATAGCTAATTGTATTTTCTTTTTGAGAAGCAACAACTCCTCCATCTTTTTTAATGATTTGTTTTTCTCCATTAGAACTTAAAATCTGAATATCTCCATTCTCTAAAACCAATTGAATTGCATCGGCAGGAATTACAGTTTTAGTCTTTGTATCCGTTTTGTATTGAAAAACATACATCAAACTTAAAAGCCCCACAAAAACAGCTGCATATTGGAAAATATTTTTCCAATTAATTACAATGGGACTTTTTTTAATATTTATTCTTTCTTTTAATTCTTCCCAATTTCTATCTTCATCAATTGACTCTATGTAGAAGAATGCTTCTTCAAGCAAATTATTTTTTTGTAAGTCTTCAATCAATTCTTGCTCTTCTTTTGACAACAATTCTATTCTGGAAGCATCAACACTTCCATTACTTACTATTTCTTTTAGGATATTAACCAAATTAGGGTTGGAGTACATATATTTACCTTGTATGTTAAAGTTATGTTAGGGAAATATTATTTTAGGGTGACAACATTATTAAATATTTTAATATTTTTTTTACGGATAATGAAAAAAAATTAACTTTTTATTTTATATTTGACGTAATGTAATCCATTACAAACAGAATAAACGCTATTTCTAAATGTCAAATCACAAAGATTTAAAAATATTTGAAGCCTTGTACAAAGAGCATTTTGCCTTTTTATCTTTAGTTTCTTTTAACATAACTAAGGATAAAGATGTGGCAAAAGATGTTGTACAGGATTTTTTTATTTATCTATGGGAAAAAGAAGAAGCTTTAAATTTTACTATTTCTTTTAAAGCTTATGCTTCAAAAGCAGTAAAAAATTTAAGCCTTCAATATTTAGAAAAACACAAAACAATTACTTTAGAGAATAACAAAATGATACTTCCTAAATTTGAAGAACAAGTTGTTTTTGAAAAAGCAGAAGAAAATAACACTCCTAAAATTTTTACTTTAGTAGATAAGATCCCTCAGGCAAGAAGAGAAATCTTTATGTCACATATTGTAGAAGGACATAGCTATGCTGAAATTGCAGAAATGTACAACATCTCTATCAACACCGTAAAGACACAAATGAAGAGAGCATATGCTTTTTTAAGAGAATTCGAAAACACCAGTACGTTAAGCACAATATTATATTTCTTATTTAGAAATTAGCTTTACAATCCATCCAATACCACATTTATTAAATTTTACACAAATAAAAAAAGCTCATTGAAACAAATTTCAACAAGCTTTCTATAATTTTATTTTAGAATACTTTTCAGTATTTACTAATTTATTTTTGGGTTTAGAGAATTATTTAAGAGAATTATTTAACAGAGCTCGGCACACCAATTTTATCACCTATTACAATTTCGTTTACACTAATATTTTGCGTATTCGTTAAAGTCATTCCGTTTTTAGCCGACTTGACAGTGATTCTGTCTAAAACCACATTTTCGACTTTCTTCTCAGGAAAACCTTCGATAACAATAGCTGCATTTGAAGCCGAATCACAACTTACATTAGAAATAGAAATATCTGAAATTTTAGAAGGATATAAACCACCGCCTTCTCCGTGGTAATTAGCAGTCATATAGATACAATCTTCTACCTGCCCCAGAGCAATATTTGAAAAATATAAATCCTTTACATAACCCCCTCGATCCGAATTAGTCTTTATATAAATCCCTCTTTTCAAATAACCACTTGCTTTACAATTATCAACATATACATTGCGAACACCAGCCGACATTTCGCTACCTATAACCACAGCGTGTAATCCTTTGAATTCGCAATTTCGAATAACAATATTTTCAGATGGACTATTAGAATTTCCACGTCCTTCATCATCACGACCGGCTTTAATAGCTACATTATCATCGCCATTATTAAACTTAATATTTTCGATTAAAATATCGCTCGAATATTCTGGATCAACTCCATCGTTATTGTTATTATGAGCATCATATTTTAATCCGCGAAGTGTAATACTACTTGATTTTAATAAATGAACACACCAAAACGGAGAATCTTCAATAGTAACTCCTTCCATTAAAATGTTCTTAGAATTAACAAACTGGATTAATTGTGGTCTTAAATAATGACCTTTACCAAAAACACGGTCTTTTAGAGGAACATTATTATGATTCATTTCCCTGCTCAACAACTTGTCTTTTTCTTCAAGTGGTTTCCATTTTATCCAGGTATTTTTAGCCTCACCATCAATTATTCCTGTTCCGGTTATAGCCACATTTTCGACATTATTTGCATAAATAAACGGACTATAATTGTACAACATCGTTCCTTCCCAACTGGTTAAAACCAATGGATAATCATCCGGATTAGAACCAAAACGAATTTTTGCTCCAGCTTCCAAATGCAAATTCACATTACTAACAAAATGAATTGGACCGTTAATAGTATAAACACCTTTAGGAACTACAATAGTTCCTCCTTTCTTTTTACCACAGGCTTTCATTGCCTTATCAAAAGCCGATTTGCAATTGGTAACAGAATCACCTTTGGCACCAAATTGTGTCACAGTAACTTTATACTTTGGAAAAACAGGCAACTGAATGCGATTGACAATTCTTTCTATTTCAACCGTTTTATCCACAATTTTAGTTTGGGAACATAAAACATTGAAACACAACAAAAGGACGAAATAAAAAGAATTGTTTTTCATAATCATTATTATTTAATATGTTTTTTTAAGTCTAAATCCGTTTTTTTCAATTCGGCTACAGCCAATTTAGCAATTTCAGTAGCGCCTAACAATGACAAATGGGTATTATCATGTTTTTCGGTTTTATAAAAAGTACTTTCCCCTGCATTAAAATGCAAATGCAGTTTTTTAGAACCTTCTACACCATAAGACTCTTCTAATAATTCCGTTAAATATTGTAAATCAATAAACGGCACTTTATAGTCCGTAGCCACTAATCGAGTTTCCAATGGATAAAGTCCATGAGTATCCACCAAAGTACCTTGCTCGTTAAAATTTCTTCTAACAATAGAAGAAAACAAAACTGGAGTAGCTCCTTTAGCACGAGCTTCGGTTACAAATTTGATTAGATTTTGGCGATAAGCCGTACGTGGATTTGTGTACACACTTGGTTTATTTTCTTTTTGGTCATTATGTCCAAATTGGATAAAAACATAATCACCTTTTTTAAGTGTTTTTACAACAGAATCCCAACGTTTTGAATTAATAAAACTTCGTGTACTATGACCATTTACCGCTCTATTATCAACCACAACATTGTTATCAAAATACTGTTGTAAAACCTGAGCCCATCCGTGTTCAGGATTTTCAGTTGGATTCGATTTATTAGCCATTGTAGAATCACCAATAGCGTAGAGTGTTGTTTTTTGTGCAAAACAACTTGTAGCAATTAATAAAAAAAGAAATAATTTAATTTTCATAAAATGTTTTATTTAAAATTTGAATACCAATTTAGATTTACTTTCGAATTTGAATCTCCTAAAATATTTTCTAAAGTATATTTTTTAGCTTCTGATTTTTTCAGCTGATGTGACCATGCCACTCTGTTTTCTGGTTGAAATCCTGGCCCTGAGCAATTGTACTCCGCATAAAAAGAAGCTTTTTCAGCATCGGCTTTTAACCAATTGTTCCAGCCTTCCTTTCGAATATGACTTCCCATTTCGCAATTCAGATATACTGTTTTGGCATTGATTCGCCAAGGACGTCCAAGATAAACCTGAGTCGCTTTTTCATTTGCAGTCAATTTGCAATTCATAAAAACAAAACCATATTTTGCTCCTTCTGTTGTTGAAGCTGCCGTTATATAAGAATCGCTTTTAGCATGAATCTTACAATTATCAAATACAGCTGTTGCGCTACCAAAAATAAAATCTACCGTTCCTTCGATAAAGCAATCTTTAAAATATTGTTTAAAACCTTCACCAGATGTGTACAAAGTATCCTGATTTCCTGAAATCACACAATTTGAAACTACTACTCTATCAGCAACTACAGACAAAGCAATAGCTTGCCCAACAGGTCCCGCAGTATTTTTAATCGTTAAATTGCTTGCTATAAAATCATTTGCTTCTACTAATACTGTTGGCGTAAAAAAGGTACTATTTCTTCCTAAATTGATTTTTCCAAAATAATCATCATAAATGATAATGGTTTTTTCTTTGCTTTCGCCAATCAATGAAATTTTAGTATTCCATTCCGGAACACGAACTTTTTCATGATAAGTTCCGTTTTTCACGGTAATAAAAACACGCTTGTATGGAAATGAAGGCGAATTGTATATAGCATCCTGAATACTAGTATAGTCTCCGCTTCCATCAAGAGCAACTACAATATTATAGTCGTCTTTGGGCGCTTTAGTTACTTTTTTTTGAACGGAATTCAGTTCAGTTGAGACTTTTTTTTTCCACTTATCGTATTTTTTCAATACTTCTTTTGGCTCATTAGTATACCAGGAATAACCGTTTCTTCTTTCATCCCCTACTTCAGCCAGAGTATATTTTTTAACTCCGTCTCTATCAGAAAAGAAAGGTTTATTGTTATCCAATTCCATAAAACGAGCCCAAAGCGGAAGTGCATTAGTATCAGGAATCATTTTTTTATCAATAATTTTCCCTTTAGCATTTAAAACTCGTTCTTCTCTTAATCCTGTAATTTTTACTTTTTCAAACCAAGTTACCGCAGCATCAACCGCAGTAATTACTTCTTTCGAAGGATTCTCAATGGATATTAACAACAAAGTAATTTTAGCCGATTCTTTTCCGCTTAAAGATGGTAACTCATAAGCACGGGCTTTGGCTGGCAATAATGTAATTTCATCATGCTGAGCACACCAGGCAGTCAAAACTCCATTTTGTTTGTATTGGCTTTTAAGAATACAATCAATCCCTTTATCGAAAGCAACTTTTGTTTTCGCAACAATTTCTTCAGATGGCTGAATCGAATAAAATCCAGTTTTATCCTTAATTTCTTTTAGAATATTGAGAATGTTTACCATAGAATCATCATTGTAGGTAATGTGGGTATAATATCCTTTCTTCAAAGGATAAAATTGTGGCCATCCTCCATTATCATACTGCGCTTCCAACAAATAATCTAATCCAGCAAGAAAAGCTTTTTTATATCTTTCATCTGGTTGTTGCTTATAAATTTTAGAAAGAAAAAGCATTTCCTGACAAGTTGCACTATTATCAGTAGTACAACCTTCTGTTGAATTTTTAAGAACTAGTAATTCTTTTTTCTGAGTTTCAGAAAGTGGCTTTTGGATTTGAATATTTTTTGGCCACCCACCAATATTACGCTGATACAACAACACATTTTCTGCAACAGCTTTTGCTTCTGCAGATGCAAACCATTGATCATTATCCATTTCGGTAATGCTTTTCCATGATTTATCAAGAACTTGTGCATTAACATTGATTCCTGTAGTCAATGAGAAAAAAAGTGCAATTAAAACTTTATAAAAAGTATTCATTATTTCTTATTTATTAAATCTAAACCAGTCAATATCTACACTTCCAGCATCATTAATTTTACCTTCTCTAAGAGCTGTAATTCCAAGTTTAGCTCCAATCCATTTTCCTTCACGAGATTTGAAATCTTCGCCTAATGGTTGAAATTTTTCACCATCTAAACTATAAAAGAAACTACATATTCCTCTGTCTTTCACTTTCACCTGAAGGTAAAAAGTATTGCTTCCTAGTTTTACTCCTTTTTTCTCTGTTTCAACACCGTTTTTATCGGCATTTTTACAATTTACCTGAGAAATAAACAATTGACCACCTTGTTGTTTTACTTTTAGCATACTGTAATCCAAGCCAAGAACAACTAAACCAACACTCTCTCCGTCAAAACGCGCATTGAAAGTCATTTTGGCTGTAGCTGTAAATTCGTTAGCAGGAAATTTTTGAGCTAAAATATTAGGCACATCAAATAAATTAACTGCTTTTTCAGGCATTGGACGACAGAACATCGTGTAATAACCCATTGATGTTGGCATTCCCCAATACACCTGGTAATTAGCATGCCATTGCCATTGCAATCCTAATTTAGTCGAATTGAATTCATCTGAATCTGGAGGCGTCATTATTGGATAAGTTTTTCCAACATTCGGTTTTTTATAAGTCAAAACCGGTTCTCCAATTCCATTCTTGTCCTCGTCAATTCCAATAACAGGCCAATCGTTAATCCATTTCATAGGTTGCAAATGGACAATTCTTCCGTAAGCTCCTTTATCCTGAAAATGAAAAAACCAATCTTCACCCTTTTGAGTCTGCACCCAGGCTCCTTGATGAGGGCCATTAATAGGTGTCTTTCCCTGATCGATTACTTTTCGTTTTTCGTAGGGACCAAAAACATTTTTAGAGCGTAAAACCGTTTGCCAGCCTGTAGGAACTCCACCTGCCGGAGCAAAGATATAGTAGTAACCGTTGCGCTTGTAAAACTTTGGACCTTCGACAGTAGCTTCGTCAAAGTGTCCGTCAAGAACCATAACGGCATCATCATTAGCCACAGTTCCTTCTGGATTCATAGAACAAACTGCCAATAAACTTTTTGCACCAGCACGACTTCCTGCAAAAGCAAATCCCAGATAAGCCTTGCCATCATCATCCCATAAAGGTGCTGGATCAATAAGTCCTACTCCTGATTTTACTAAAACCGGATCAGACCAAAGTCCTTTTGGATCTTTGGTTTTAATCATATAAATTCCGTAATCCGGATCTGGATAATAAATATAAAACTCCTTATTATGAAAACGAATACACGGTGCCCAAACTCCGTTTCCGTGTTGGGGCTTATCAAAAACATCAAAAGGAGGTTGTTTTTGAAGTGCATAATTCACTAATTCCCAATTAACCATATCCTTAGAATGCAAAATAGGCAAACCTGGAATACAGTTAAAAGAAGAAGCCGTCATGTAATAATCGTCTCCTACTCTAATGGCATCCGGATCAGAATAATCAGCATGCAGAATTGGATTTTTATAAGTTCCGTCGCCATTATCAGCAACCCAAACTTTAGAATATTCTTTTGTTTCCTGAGCTACGATTAGTTGGCTCGAAAGCACAACTAATCCTATCGCTACAGCATTATTTATAAACTTCATAAAATTGGTTGATTAATATTTGTAACAGAAAAAACTGCTTATCTATTTAATTCGATAGCTGCTAAGATAAAAGGCCCTGTTGCTTTAGGATCATTATCTTTCTTTTTCTCATTAACATAATATTCATAAGAACCATCTCTATATGGATTTCCTCCTAAACCTGCTACCTGACAACATTGAGTCAATGTAATTCCGCCATCGGCATCCGTTTTGATTAATTGAGTTGTCAAACCATCAAAAGCATGATTAGCTACTTTTTTAAATTTAGCTGGCAAATATCCTTTGTTTACTCCTTTTGCTAAAGCATAAGCAAACATAGAAGAACCTGAAGCTTCAAGATAGTTTCCTTCTCTATTACCCATATCAGTTACCTGATACCACAATCCTGATTTTTTGTCTTGTACTTTTTCTAAAGCCACCGCTAAGTCATTCAAATACCCTACTAATTCTTTTTGTTTTGGGTGTTCTTTGGGGAAATTATCCAAAACATCTACTAATGCCATTGCATACCAACCTAAAGCACGAGACCAGAAATTTGGTGATTTACCTGTAGTTTTATCAGCCCAAGGCATTTTTCTACTTTCGTCCCAAGCGTGGTACAATAATCCTGTTTTAGGATCTTTGTCGTTTTTTTCAAGTAATTCAAATTGTTTCGCAACATCATCTAAATTCTTTCCATTCTCAAATTTCACAGTATATTGAGCGTAGAATGGTTGCCCCATGTACAAACCATCTAACCACATTTGATTTGGGTAAATTTGTTTGTGCCAAAATCCTCCACTTGCTGTTCTAGGCTGTGCATCTAATTGTTTTCTGATGGTTTGCATAGCCGTTAAATATTTTGTTTCTTTTGTTCTATCGTAGATATCAAACAAAATAGTAGCTGCTACCACCATATCGATATTGTATTTATCCATATCATAAGTAGCAATTTTACCATTCTCGTCAATTAAAGCATCTGCATAACCTTTTGCATACTCGTAATATCTTTCATCACCTGTTTTTTTGTAAAGTTCCTGAATAGAACTTGTTACTAAACCGTGAACATAATCCCATTTCGCTACAGTTCTATCATCGATTTGAAAAGCTTTCGGATGACGTTTCATTAATGTCAACGCCATTTTTTCTGACCATTTCAAGTTTGGTGATGTTAATTCTTTTTTAGCCGAAGCTGAATTTGACTGAGATTTACAGCTTGTAAATCCTAATGCGCCTATTAAAATAAACGTAAATAAAAATTGGTTTGCTCTCATTAATTTCATCATTTTATATTTTTAATTAATTGTTTTTTATTATTTATCTAATTCGATTGCTGCCAATAAAAAAGCACCCAATCCGTGTGAATTGTCAACCTTAATTTTTTCACTCATATAATATTCGAATGAACCATCTCTATACGGATTACCTCCTAAACCTGCACTGACGCATACTTGTGTAATATGTAGTTCACCATTGTCGTCGACTTTTATTAGTCTACTTGTCAAACCATTAAATCCTTTAAGCGCAATTTTATTCATGGCTTTAGGCAAATAGCCTTTATTGACTCCTTTTGCAATAGCATAAACCAGCATTGATGAACCCGAAGCTTCTAAATAATTTCCTTCACGGTCTGGTAAATTGGGTACCTGATACCATAATCCCGATACATCCTGATATTTAGTAACACCATTAGCTAATTCATTCAAATAAGACACTAATTCTTTTTGTTTTGGATGTTCTTTTGGAAAATAATCCAAGACATCTACCAAAGCCATACCATACCAACCCAAGGCTCTTAACCAAATGTGCGGAGCGGTTCCCGTTTCTTTATTTGCCCAAGGCATCTTTTTACTTTCATCCCATGCATGAAAAAACAACCCTGTCGTTTTATCATAAGCATGATTGCGAAGCAACTCAAATTGATGAGCCACATCGTCTAATTTTTCACCATTTTCAAATGCTGCGGTATATCTTGCATAAAATGGTTGCCCCATATACAAACCGTCTAACCA
>Ga0247805_1001672_pt1 | contig 10549 bp, 9 predicted proteins | sample UWRJL044104R1_FD_180930 | JGI IMG/M metagenome (GOLD analysis project Ga0247805, IMG submission 180930) | Plant litter microbial communities from Arlington Agricultural Research Station in Wisconsin, United States - UWRJ-L044-104R-1 | ecosystem: Environmental > Terrestrial > Plant litter >...
TCCGCGCGGTTTCGATCATTTGCCGCACGTTCATGGCATCAGGCGTGGCGATGACCAGCACGCGCGCACGGGCCACATGGGCCTGGATCAACACCGAAGGCTCGGCCGCGTCGCCCCACACCGCCGCGATGCCCTGAGCACGGAGTTTCTCGACCAGCTCGCGGTTCTGTTCGGCGACCACGAAAGGAATATGGTGCGCAGTCAGCGCTGCGGCAATGCGCCGCCCCACGCGGCCGTATCCCACCAAAACGACCTGGCGTGACAGATAACGTGCTTCGGTGCCCGTTGGCAGCTCCGCCAAAGGGTCGTCACGGCTTTCGAGTGCACGCGCGAAGGACGAATGCGCGTGCAGCCATTTCTGCAGTGGCGCGATCAGGCTGAACCACAAAGGGTTGGTCGCAATGGAAATCAGCGCACCGGCGAGGATCAGGCTTTGGCCTTCCGCGGGCATCAGCCCCAACGACACGCCCAGGCCGACCAGGATGAAAGAGAACTCGCCGATCTGCGCCAAGCTGGCGCTCACGGTGAGCGCGGTGTTGAGCGGGTAGCGAAAAGCCAGCACCAGCAAGCAGGCCGCGATCGACTTGCCGACCACGATCACCAGCACCACGGCCAGCACCTGGAGCGGCCGATCGATCAGCACGGACGGGTCGAACAACATCCCGACGGACACGAAAAACAGCACAGCGAAGGCGTCGCGCAACGGCAGTGATTCCTCGGCCGCGCGCTGGCTGAACTCGGATTCGCGCATCACCATGCCCGCGAAGAAAGCACCCAATGCGAAGGACACGCCGAACAGCGCCGCCGATGCGAAGGCGATGCTGACCGCCGCCGCCACCACGCAGAGCGTGAACAACTCGCGCGAGTTGGTGCGTGCCACTTGCCAGAGGATCCACGGAAAGGCCCTTCGGCCGACCACCAGCATCAGCACCACGAAGCCGCCGACCTGCAGCAAGGTCACACCCAGCATGGTCCAGATGGCGCTCGCGTCGGCGCCGTTGGCCGAGCCGCCGAGCGTGCCCGCCAACGGCGGCAGCAACACGAGCACCAGCACCATCGCCAAGTCTTCGACGACCAGCCAGCCCACTGCGATGCGGCCGGTGTAGGAGTCGAGCAGCCCCAGGCTTTCCAATGCACGCAGCAGCACCACGGTGCTGGCCACCGACAGCGCCAGCCCGAAGACCAGCGCTGCGCCCAAAGGCCAGTCCCACCAAAGGGCCAGCGTGCCGCCCATCAGCGTGGCAACGCCGATCTGCACCAGCGCGCCGGGGACGGCGATCTTGCGCACGGCCAGCAGGTCGTCCAACGAAAAATGCAGGCCCACACCAAACATCAGCAGCATCACGCCGATCTCGGCCAGCTGCGCCGCGATCTCGGCATCGGCCACGAAGCCGGGGGTGAACGGCCCGATGATCACACCCGCGAGCAGATAACCGACCAACGCCGGAAGCCGCACCCGTGCCGCCAGGAAGCCGAGCACGAGCGCAAGGCCAAGCCCTGCGGCAATGGTGTTGATCAATGAAACGCTGTGGGGCATTCGGGAATGTCGCTGCTGAAAAGGTCGCTCGGTCTCGGGCCTGCAAGCTTGCACCGCCTTGCAGGACACGAGGCTTGGCTTGACTGTAGCGTTCGCCCAGCATGCGGCGTGCCAGGCCCATGAAAAAACCCGCCGCAGCGGGTTCTTCCATAAGCGCGAGCGCCACTCAATGCATGTGCAGGCCACCGTTGACCGAGAAGTCGGCCCCGGTCGAGTAGCCACCTTCGTCCGTCGCAAGCCACGAAATGATCGAGGCGATTTCACTTGGCTTGCCCAGCCGCTTGACCGGGATCGTCGCGATGATCTTGTCGAGCACTTCCTGCCGAATCGCGTTGACCATGTCGGTGCCGATGTAGCCCGGGCTCACCGTGTTGACCGTCACGCCCTTGTTGGCCATTTCCTGCGCCAGCGCCATCGTGAAACCGTGCATGCCCGCCTTGGCAGCGGAGTAGTTGGTCTGGCCGGCCTGGCCCTTGGCGCCGTTGACCGAGCTGATGTTGATGATGCGGCCCCAGCCCTTTTCCACCATGTCCGCCACCACCTGCTTGGTGACATTGAACATGCTGTTGAGGTTGGTTTCGATGACCGCGCTCCAGTCTTCCGGAGTCATCTTCAGGAACATGCGGTCGCGCGTGATGCCGGCGTTGTTGACCAACACGTCGATGCTTCCGTGTTCAGCCTTGGACTTGCCGAAGGCGTCCACCGTCGAGCTCCAATCGCCCACATTGCCCACCGACGCATGGAACTCGAAGCCGAGGGCCTTCTGCTCGGCGAGCCATTTGCTGAAGTCGCGGGTCGGGCCGCACCCCGCGATGACGGTGAACCCGTCCTTGTGCAGGCGCTGACAGATGGCCGTTCCAATGCCGCCCATGCCACCGGTGACGTATGCGACTTTCTTGCTCATGATTTTCCTTAGATGTACGAAGCCTGGACAGGCGCAATCACTGTAGCGAAGTTTCTCACGGTGCTCCTCCTAGGAAAACACCGAGCTTGCATCGCAACGCACTTGTCACATTTCGTTCATACACTTGCGCATGTCTTCCATCGCCCTGAACGGCGTCGCCAAATCCTGGGGCGACAGCACGGCATTGCATGCCGTCGATCTGCAAATCCAATCTGGTTCCTTCTGCGTGCTGCTCGGTCCGTCGGGCTGCGGGAAATCCACCACGCTGCGGATCATTGCAGGGCTCGAGACGGCCACGCAAGGCCAGGTTCTGATCGATGGCAAGAACGTCACCGACCTGCCGCCGGCGCAGCGCGGCATCGCCATGGTGTTTCAGAATTACGCGCTGTTTCCGCACCTGAGCGTGGCCGACAACATCACCTTCGGCCTGTCCGTGCGCAAGGTGCCGGCAGCGGAAAGTGCCAAGCGCTTGCGCAACGCGGCCGAGTTGCTCGGCCTCTCGTCCCTGCTCGCGCGTCGACCCGGTCAGCTCTCCGGTGGCCAGCAGCAGCGCGTGGCGCTCGGCCGCGCCCTGGTCGCGCAGGCCACGGTCTGTTTGATGGACGAGCCGCTGTCCAACCTCGACGCCCAGTTGCGCCAGGACATGCGGCGCGAACTGCGCGAGCTCCAGCAGAAGCTGGGCCTCACGGTCGTCTACGTCACGCACGACCAGACCGAGGCCATGAGCATGGCCGACCAGGTCGTGCTGCTGAACCAGGGCCGCGTCGAGCAGGCCGGCACGCCCCGCGAGCTCTATGCGCGTCCGGCCACCACCTTCGCGGCGCGCTTCATCGGCACGCCGCCGATGAACCTGGTCGCCCTCGAGGCCGACGGCCGCATCGCGGGCAGCGATGTCGCGTCCGGCGTACAGGCCACGCAATTGGGCGTGCGGCCCGAGGCGATCACGCTCGCCGCCGACGGCGTCCCGGCCGTGGTGAATAGCGTCGAGTACCTGGGTGCCGACCTGGTGCTGCGCTGTGCCGTCGGCAGCGAAGTGCTGCTGGTGCGCGCTGCCGGGCAGCACGCCGCCACGCCCGGCGAGCGTGTGCACCTGCGCTGGGCGGCCGACGAGGCCCACGGCTTCGGCGCCGACGGCCGGCGCATCCACTGATCCATCGAACAACGATTTTTTATCCGAGGAGAGAGTTCCACCATGCGACGCAACACCTTCGTCCAAACGCTGGCCGCCACCGCCCTGCTCAGCGGCCTGACTGGCTTTGCCCAAGCCCAGGCCCCTGTCGACCTGCAGTTCTATTACCCGGTCGCCGTCGGCGGCCCGATCGCCAAGACGATCGACGGGTTCGCCGAGGGCTTCATGAAGGAGAACCCCGGCATCAAGGTCACGCCGATCTACGCCGGCACGTACCAGGAGACCATCGTGAAGGCGCTCACCGCGCACAAGTCGGGCACGCCGCCGGTCACCTCGGTGCTGCTGTCGACCGACATGTTCACGCTGATCGACGAAGACGCGATCGTGCCCTTCGACAACTTCGCCAAGACGCCCGAAGACAAGGCGTGGATGGCAAGCTTTTACAAAGCTTTCATGGCCAACAGCCAGACCGGCGGCAAGACCTGGGGCATTCCGTTCCAGCGCTCGACCGTGGTGATGTACTGGAACAAGGAGCTCTTCAAGGAAGCCGGCCTCGACCCGAACAAGGCGCCGACGACCTGGGCCGAGCTGAAGGACGCCGCCACCAAGCTGACCAAGAAGGATGCGAGCGGCAAGACCACGCAGTTCGGCGTGCAGATCCCGTCGAGCGGCTTCCCCTACTGGCTGTTCCAGACGCTGACCACGCCCAACGACGCGATCCTCGCCAACGACGCCGGCACGCAGGTGAAGTTCGACGACCCGAAGGTCATCGAGGCGCTGCAGTTCTGGGTCGACCTCGGCAAGGCCGGCATCCACCCGCCGGGCGTCGTCGAATGGGGCACCACACCCAAGGATTTCTTCGAGAAGAAGTCCGCCATCATCTACACGACGACCGGCAACCTGACCAACATCAAGGCCAACGCCAAGTTCGACTTTGGCGTCGGCATGATCCCCGGCAACAAGCGCAAGGGCTCGCCGACCGGCGGCGGCAACTTCTACATCTTCAAGAAGTCGACACCGGCCCAGCAGGAAGCCGCGTTCAAGTTTGCCAAGTGGGTGACGCAGCCCGAGCGCGCGGCGCAGTGGAGCATGGAGACGGGCTACGTCGCCGTCTCGCAAGCCGCCTACGACACGCCGACCCTCAAGAAGTACGGCCAGGATTTTCCGGCCGCCCTGGTGGCGCGTGACCAACTGCCCGTGTCGGTCGCCGAGTTCTCGACGCACGAGAACCAGCGTGTGACCAAGGCGCTGAACGACGGCCTGCAGGCTGCACTGACGGGCACCAAGACCCCGACGCAGGCGATGCAGGACGCGCAGAAGGAAGCCGACCGCATCCTCAGAAGCTACAAGTAAGCGGGTCGGTTCGAGCATGCGAAGCAGTCCCTCAGCCCATCGACCGAGTCACCCCGCCGGGCAGGCGTGGCTGCTGCTCATGCCCGCCATGCTCGTGCTGCTGGCCTTCACGCATTGGCCCGTCATCGGCACGCTCTGGCACAGCTTCCAATCGACGCCCAAGGGCGGCCGGCCGGCGGTGTGGGTGGGCATGGAGAACTACCAGGTCATGCTCGACGACCCTGTGTTCTGGAAGGCGCTGACGAACAACCTGTGGTTCGCCGGCGCCACCATTCCGCTGTCGATCGGCCTCGCGCTCACGATGGCGCTGTGGGTCAACGAGCGCATCGCCGGGCGCACCTTCCTGCGCATGGCGTACTTCACGCCGACGGTGCTGCCGATGATCGCGGTGGCGAACATCTGGCTCTTCTTCTACACGCCGCAGTATGGCCTGCTCGAGCAGGTCGGCAGCGCGCTGGGCTTCGGCTCGCACAACTGGCTGGGCAGCCCGAGCACCGCGCTCGGCGCGGTCACGCTGGTGGCGGTGTGGAAGGAAGCCGGCTTCTTCATGATCTTCTACCTGGCCGCGCTGCAGTCGCTCAACCCAAGCCTGCGCGAGGCCGCGGCCATCGAGGGCGCATCGCGCTGGTACTTCTTCCGCCGTGTGCAATGGCCGCTGCTGATGCCGACCACACTGTTCGTGCTGATCAACTGCGTGATCAACGCCTTCCGCATGGTCGACCACCTCTTCGTGCTCACGCGCGGCGGACCCGACAACGCGTCGACCCTGCTGCTCTATCACCTGTACGAGGTCGGCTTCAGCTTCTGGGACACCGGCTACGCGTCGGCGCTGACGATGGTCATCATCGTCGTGCTGGTCGGCGCGACGCTGCTGCAGTTCTTCGTGCTCGACCGTCGGGTGCATTACCGATGAGCCGCGCGCCTTCGCAACGCCTGGCTTACAACGAGCCGACAAAGCTCGACACGCTGGCCGCCTGGCTGCTCGCGCTGATGTGGGTGCTGCCGCTGATCTACACGGTGTGGACCGCCTTCCACGCGCCCGAGTACGCGGCGCGCTTCGTCTGGAACGCGCCGCTCACGCTGGCCAACTTCGCGCGCGCCTGGGAAGCGGCACCGTTCGCGCGCTACTTTCTCAACACCACGCTGCTGGTCGTGATGATTCTGGCTGCGCAACTGGTGCTCAGCACGCTGGCCGCCTACGCCTTCGCGCGCTACGAATTCCGCGGACGCGACATCGCGTTCTCACTCGTGCTGGTTCAGCTCACGGTCATGCCCGACCTGCTGCTGGTCGAGAACTACCGCACCATGGCCAGCATCGGCCTGATCGACAGCCTGTTCGCCATCGGCCTGCCCTACTTCGCGTCCGCGCTGGCCATCTTCCTGCTGCGCCAGACCTTCCTTGGCATCCCCAAAGAGCTCGACGAGGCCGCGCGCATGGAAGGCGCAAGTGCGATGCAGACCCTGTGGCGCGTGTACGTGCCGCTGGCCAAGCCGATCTACGTCGCCTTCGGCTTGGTGTCGGTGAGCTACCACTGGAACAACTTTCTGTGGCCGCTGATCGTGACCAACAGCGTGAATGCGCGGCCGCTCACGGTCGGGCTGCAGGTGTTCTCGTCGGTCGACCAAGGCATCGACTGGTCGATCATCACGGCCGCCACGCTGATGACGTCGGCGCCGCTGCTGATCGCCTTCCTGCTCTTTCAACGCCAGTTCGTCCAGAGCTTCATGCGCGCGGGGATCAAGTGAAGCTCGTTACCTGGAACACCCAATGGTGCCGCGGCCTCGACGGCACGGTGAGCGTGCAGCGCATCGTCGACGGCGCACGCGCGATGGCCGACTTCGACGTGCTCTGCCTGCAGGAGATCGCGCAGGGCTATGCGGACATGCCCGGCGGCCCGGGCGACCAGCCTGCAGAGTTGCAGTCGCTCCTGCCCGGCTTCCAGCTGTTCTTCGGCGCCGCCGTCGACGAGTTCGACACCGCCGGCCACCGCATGCGATTCGGCAACCTGATCGCCACACGGCTGCCCGTGCGGCAGGTGCAGCACCACACGCTGCCCTGGCCGGCCGACGGCGGCGTGCGCAGCATGCCGCGCCTGTGCACCGTGGTCACGGTGCAGAGCCCGGCGCTCGGTGCGGTGCGCGTAATGACGACGCACCTCGAGTATTACTCCAAGGTGCAACGCATGGCACAGGCCCGCGCCCTCCGCGACCTGCACATCGAAGCCTGCGGGCACGCCGCCGCGCCACCGCTCGACGACGACAGCCGCTCGCCCTTCCAGACCAAGGTGCACACGCCGCACGCGATCCTGTGCGGCGACTTCAACCTCGGGCCGACCGAGCCCGAGTACGACGTGCTCCGACAGCCTTTCGTCACCGACGGGGCGCGCCGCCTGCACGATGCCTGGCACGCCCGCCACGGCGACACGGCGCATGCGCCGACCTTCCGCCTGTTCGACCGCACCTACGGCCCCGAGCCAGTGGCGTGCGACTTCGTCTTCGTGAGCGACGAGCTGGCGCCGAGGGTGCGGCGGATCGATGTGGACCTGCAGACGCAAGCCTCCGACCACCAGCCGGTGGTGGTCGAGTTCGACGCAGCCTGAGATCGCTCTCAGGCAGGCCGCTCAGGGCAGCAGCACGATCGCGCCGGTCGTCGCCCGGCTCTCCGCGGCACGGTGCGCGTCCGCCACCTTGGCGAGTGGAAAGCGCGCCCCGATGGTCGCGCGCACCGCAGTGCTCTTGATCGCGTCGAACACGTCCGCCGCGTTGGCACGGAAGGTCGCTGGGTCCGCGTTGTGCGGAAAGACGGACGGTCGCGTGAGGAACAAGCAGCCCTTCTTGTTCAACAGTTCGGGCTGGATTTCAGGCGCCGGCCCCGATGCCGCGCCGAACAGCACGACCAGGCCGAAGGGCGCGGTGCAGTCCAGCGACCCCATGAAGGTGTGCTTGGCCACCGAGTCGTACACCACGCGCGCCTTGCGTCCGCCGGTCGCGTCGATCACTTGCGCCACCCAGTCGGGCTGCGAATAGTCGATCGCCACGTCGCACCCCGCGGCCCGTGCGACCTCGCACTTGGCCGCCGAGCCGGCAGTGCCGATCACCGTCGCGCCCAGCGCCTTGGCCCAGCCGCTGAGGATCTGGCCGACCCCACCGGCGGCCGCATGCACCACCACGATGTCGCCCGGCCGCACCGCATGCGTCTTCTTCACCAGGTACTGCGCCGTCATCGCCTTGAAGAACACGGCGGCCGCGTCTTCGTCGGAGATGCCGTTCGGGATCTTCACCAGCTTGGCCGCCGGCACGTTGCGCCGGTCGGCATACGCGCCGATGCCGGCGTTCATGTAGACGACGTGGTCGCCCACGGAGAGGTCGCTCACGCCCTCGCCCACCGCTTCGACCACGCCCGCCGCCTCGTGGCCCAGGCCCGTGGGCGTCGGCAGCGGCACCTTGCCCGCGCGCTGCGAGATGTCGAGGTAGTTGAAGCCGACGGCGGTCTGGCGCAGCTGCACCTCCCCCGCGGCCGGCGCGGGCAGGTCGAACGCTTCGAGACGCATGACGTCGGGGCCGCCGAATTCGGCGAGGCGGATGGCGTGGGCGATGGTCATGCGTACGAATCTAGCAGCGGCTCATTCGGCCTGCACGCCCGACGCCTTGATGACCTTGCCCCACTTGGCCGTCTCCGAAGTCAGCAGCGTGCGCAGCGACTCCGGCGTGACCTTGTCCATCGGGACGATCTCCGAACTGAGCTCGGCGATGCGTGCCTTCACCGCGTCGTCCTGCAGCGCGGCGCGCAGCGCGACGTTGAGCTTGGCCGTCACGTCGGCCGGCGTGCCCTTGGGCGCGTACACGCCGTGCCACACCTTCACGTCGAAACCCTTCAGGCCCTGCTCGTCGAGCGTCGGGATGCTCGGCATCGACGCCAGCCGCGTCGGCGTGGTGACGCCGAACACCTTGACGCGTGTGCCGTCCTTGATGACCGGCGCGGTCTGCGTGGTCTGGTCGCACAGCAGGTCGACCTGCCCACCCATCAGGTCATTGAGTGCCGGGCCGGCGCCCTTGTAAGGCACGGTCGTGAGATTGACGCCGATCTGGTTCGCGAACAGCAGCCCGCACAGTTGCGACACCGCGCCGATGCCGGCATTGGCCAGCGACACCTTGTCCTTGTTGGCCTTCACGTACGTCAGCAGTTCCTGGAAGTTGTTCGCCGGGAAGTCCTTGCGCGACAGCAGCGTCATCGGCACGTCCAGCACCTGGCCGATGTACTCGAAGTCCTTCAGCGGATCGAAGGACAGCTTCTTGTAGAGGGCCGGCGCGGTCGCCATACCCATGTGGTGGATCAGGATGGTGTAGCCGTTGGGCGCCGCGCGCGCCACGCGGGCCGGCGCGATGGTGCCGCCCGCGCCCACGGTGTTCTCGACGATCACCGTCTGGCCGAGCGACTTGCCCATGGGGATGGCGAGCATGCGCGCGACCACGTCGGTCGGCCCGCCGGCCGAGTACGGCACGACGAGCGTGATGGGCTTGTCGGGCCAGGCGGCTTGCGCCGCGACGGGTGCGTGCAGGGGCAGCAGCGCGGCGCCGAATGCGATGCCCAGCCATGTCTTGATCTTCGATGTCATGTCGTCTCCGGATGGTTTTTTGAGGGAAAGGAACGAAGCTGATCTCGCGTTGTTGCTCAGCCAGTGCGAGCGTCCTGCGCCAGCAGCCGCTCCGCGAGCTTGACGACCGGCCCGTCGACCATGCGACCGTCCACGTTGACGACGCCTCCGCCCGCCGCACGCACTGCATCGCACACGCGGCTCGCCCAGGCCAGTTCGTCGGCGCTCGGCGAGAAGGCAGCGGCCACGCCGGTGACCTGGTCCGGGTGAATGCACAACTTGGCGCCGAAGCCGCCGCGCCGCGCGCGCGAGGCTTCGGCCGTGAGCCGTGCGGTGTCGCGCCAGTCGGCGGTGACGCCATCGACCGGTGGCGCCAACCCGGCCCGGCGCGATGCCAGCACCAGTGCGAGCCGCACGGGCACGAGTTCGGCCTCGTCCGGCCCGCAGGCCATGCCAGCGTCGGCCTGGAAATCGAGATGGCCGAACACCAGGCAGAGCACTTGCGGCGATGCGGCCAGGGCATCGACGGCATCCAGGCCAGCGACCGATTCGATCAACGGCAGCAGCGCGGTGGCGGGCCCGACGGCCTGGGCCAGCGCAGCGAGGTCGGCGGCGCGCTCCGCCTTGGGCAGCACCACGCCAGCGAGCAGGCGCTGCGCAGCGAGACGTGCCACCAGCGCGCGATCGTCCGCATGCCACGGCGTGCCGAAGGCGTTCACGCGCACCAGCATCCGGCCGTCCGCGTCGCTTGGCAACGCGGCAAAGCCCTCGGCGATCTGCGTGCGGGCCGCGTCCTTGCGCTCCGGCGCCACCGCGTCTTCGAGGTCGACGATCACGCCACCCGCGCCGCTCGCCAGCGCGCGCGCTAGGCGCTCCGGCCGATCGCCCGGCACGAAGAGGAAGGTGCGGGCCAGGGCCAACAGCGACGTGCTGCCTTGGCGCCCAGCAAGCGATGCGCTCGTCGTCAAATCGCCTCCGCCGCGCGCAGTGCCGCGATGTCGGCCGCACTGCGACCCAGCGACTGCAGGATC
>Ga0247805_1001673_pt1 | contig 10542 bp, 18 predicted proteins | sample UWRJL044104R1_FD_180930 | JGI IMG/M metagenome (GOLD analysis project Ga0247805, IMG submission 180930) | Plant litter microbial communities from Arlington Agricultural Research Station in Wisconsin, United States - UWRJ-L044-104R-1 | ecosystem: Environmental > Terrestrial > Plant litter >...
CACTCGCCCTTTGTATGCGGCAGGAGCTGCATCAGCTTGAGCTTTTTCTCGGCCTTGGTCGGATCGAACTTGTAGCGGAAGCCCTTCTTGCGACTGGCGGCCAGGTCATCAAAGTGACGTTGCACAGCCTGATGAATGAAACGGCAGGCCGGCACCTTTCCACGCAGCAATGACCGACCCCACGCCATCGCCTTGTCGACGTTGGGGTGGGCAAGTTTGGGCATCAGCTACTCAATAATTTGGCAAACTCGTTGGTTTCCTTTTCCTTGTTGCCTCCGATCAGGCGTGTGCGACTGGCCGGGTCCAGACCGAGCATCGAACCGAAGGTCACCATCTGACGCATCGTCTCGTTAGCCGCGGTCAAGGCAGGGTTCTTCATTGGGCCACCGGTAGCGCCGGTCACCACAATGCCAAACTCCTTGATCGCCTCCTGCGCCATGCGCCAGTTGTCATAGGCGGAGCAGAAGGCCTCGACATTATGCAGATCGGTGATGGCGACGACGTTCTCGCGCAGCAGCTCCGGAACAATCATGTTCCACATCGTGGCGGCCCGAGGGCTGAACCACTCGGGAGGATCCACTTGGGTGATCTTCGAAAACTGGGGCTCGGCGGTGTTCAGCGCACGCTTGCCCGGGTTCCCAGCCAGTGCTTTCTTGGCCGTTGGTTTGGGTTTGCGACCACGGCCGGCGACCGTGGCGGTGCCTCCCATCGCGCAACTCCTGAATTTTTAATTTCGCGGGTGTAAAAAAACGACGGGCAGGCGGTGTCCGCCTCGTAAACCCCTGGACTTTCGACCCTCCCCCCGCCCCAGAACGGTGCATGACCGACGAACGGTCGGGGAGTTGACGTGCCACATCGAGCCTGTGACGTGCTACACAGGGCCACTCACGTGCCACAGCATCCCGCCACGCCTCAGCCGTTGGCGCGTGCAGCCTGCGCCTCGCGCGCCGTCTTCAGCTTGTGGCAGTCGTGATGGATCGCCCTGAGGTTGCTTGGGTAGTCAGTGCCGCCATGTGCCAGCGCTACGACGTGGTCGACCTCAGTCGCAGCACGTACCCTGCCAAGCCGCACGCACTCCTCGCAGCGGCACAGGTAATGATCGCGGGCCAGAATCTGATCTCGCAGCCGGCGCCATGGCCTGCCGCCGCGACCGGAGCCCTGCCTGGTTCCCCACGCCTTGGCCTGATCGAGATGGTCATCGCAGCACTTGGCGTTGCGAGTCAGTGCATTGCAGCCTCTCGCTGCGCATGGCTTAAGCGTTCTCTGCGGCATATGCGCCTTAACGTACGGAGCAGGTCGGCCACTTGCAGCGCGCGAATGCTAAAGCACCGGCGTGGTCGTGATCTTCCGGCATGATCATGGGGAATGGTGGGTAGTCCGGCACTGTGACGTACCAGGACTTTTTCACTTGCTTTGGCTGCGAACGATCTGCGCGTCGACCTGGTCAGCGCACGTGTCGAGCAGCTTGATGGCCTGATCCTTCATCTCCCACACATCGCCGTTGTCACGCAGATCGGTATCGTCTGCATTAACCCGCTCGCATGGGATCAGCTCAGGGGCTTCCAGCCTTATTGCTGTGGTCTTTGTAATCACTTGTGGCTTTGCCGCGCAGGCCGTCAGGCAAAGGCTGAGCAGCCCAATCACGAACAGGTTTGCTGTTGCGCTTGAGATCATCGAATTCCTTCTTGGCCTTTTTGGCCTTGTCTTCGCTGGCTTTAATGCGCTTGCTCAGGTCGGCGGTGTACGCAGCATTACGAGCAGCTTCAGCTTTCAGCGTGGTGATCGTTGCCTGGCTTTCCTTGTTGGCATCGACGGCCAACTGCTTGGCGTCTCGCTCGACGGTGACGGCGCCCTGCAACGTGACGACCTGTATCTGTTGGATCGCGATCAGCAGGCTCATCACGATGACAATTACGATGGCGACTGCAATGGTTCGCAACGTGGAGCCGACCTTGGCTACTGCGACAACGGGTTCGAGGCTCATAGTGAATCCGCCTTGCGTCCGAGGAATCGGATGATCAGTTCGCGGATCGCAGTAACACCGATGAACCCGATGGTGCCGCCGGCGGCGACAGACAGGCTCGACGGCCAGGCCATCCATTCGATGACGCTGCTGGCGGACAGGCTGAGCGCGCCGCAGATCAGCGCCTCGAGCACGACGCGCCATTTGTTGGCTTCTTTTCCTTCGTACAGCACGCGCAATAACGAAATGGTTGCGGCCATGATCGCTCCTTGCCAGAGCGGATTCGACAGGACGAGCCAGACCTGCGCCCAGAAGTCAGGTGATTTTTCAGGCATGTTCGTCGTAGTCCGACATCCGCCCTTTCGGGATCGGGGAAATGGGTCAGCCCCACAGCACTCCCAGCTCGGAGCGATGGGTGTGGCGGGGCTGAAAACGAAAAAGCCCCGGCAAATGCCGAGGCTCGTAACTCTTTGGATATGGTGGATCGGGTGGCTGTTACATCAAAAAACGTTCACCTGGAAAGGCACCATCTGAGCCTTGAAGGTGTTGAACATAAAAGCTTTCGAGAAGGGCTTCGTCTGCGCCTCCTGCCAGAGATGTAGTGCGTCTTTCTTTACGGCCGCTGGCGTTATGTACTTGGGCTCAATGGTACGCATCAGACCGTACGTAGCACACAACATCGCCACGAGATGATCCTGATCTTTGACGCCGGATTCAAAGCGAACGTTGGTGATACGGCTTTCAGCTCCCACGTCCAAAAACACGTCCAGCTTCGAGCCTGCAACATCGATCTGCTGATAAACCACTTTGCCGTTTTTCATGCTGCTCGGCGCCGTTAGTTTCGCAGTCTTGCAATCGACATCATCACCTATGAATTTCTTCATACCGGCTTGGAACGCTTTCGCAGTGAGTTGCAGCCCGGGCTTCTTATCCGGCTTGGTCGCAACGCTGCCGTCGTCAAAATCTGCTGGCAGGAGGTACTCGACGTCATCCGTCTTTTTCTTATCAGCCAAAGCTGAGAACGGTACGGCGATAAAACAAAGCACGAGCAGTCGGGCGATCATGTCCAGTAGGTCCATTATCCATTGATGCCAGATGCTATCAACAAAGTAGGGTGAGCAAAACGACCCGGTGAGTGCCTAGCCGTGAGGAATGGGATGGGACGGACAGGATTCGAACCTGCGGCGGCCTCGGTATAGCCCCGCAGCGGGCACCTTAACCACTCTATCTGCCGGCTCGGGCTTAATCCGAGCACTTCAACCTTAAACCACTCAGTCACCGATCCCAGAAAAACAAAAGCCCAGCGCATTGGCTGGGCTTTAGCGTCGTATCTCATACGCGCAAGATCGACATGATGGGGTTAATTTACGGCCAAACGGCCATCATGGTCAAGCGGCATCGATGAAGATTTGTTCGGCGTCGAAGATGTGGGTCGCATGGATAACGGCCGCCTCCTCCAGCTGCTCGAGCCTCTTATGGATTCCTGCTCTCCAGTTGCGGCGGGTGCGCTCTGGGGAAGCATCCACGTCCCATGTATTCATGTCGTAGAACTCGGCGGGCAGCACGATCATGTCCGTTGAGCGCTTGCCCGCCTGGACCCCCTTGAGCTTTGGGATTGCCCAAGCCGTCAGCGCCTTATAGATGAACAGCTGCGGGGCGGGCGATGAGATGCGGCTCACCAGACGCCCGATCGCGGCGACCTTGTTCGCCTTGTGGGTGGAGTACTTCGCAACCAGCACGTCCCACTGCGCAGACTCCAACTGACGATGCAGCAGCGCGTACAGGCAGCAGTCGTAATCGAACTTGTCACGCGGCGACAGAGTGCTGCCATTGCCACCTTGTCGCAGATCGGCATCAATCAGCTTCTGCCAGGACTGCTTCGTGCTGTTGTCGATGTTGTCAGCGGCCAGCACGCGCACTAGGGTACCCATCACATCTTTGTACATGCTCATCGATCAATCCCCTGTGTAGTTCGTGCCGCCGGCGCCGCGGCGGTTGTTCTGTTCGTATTGTTCGTGCGCGCCGCCTTGGCTGTGCCGTGCCCGGTTCAGCTCAGCGGCCATGTTGCGCAGCTTCATGTTCAGTTGCGGCACCAGGTCTTCAAGGGGCAGCGCTTCACCGGTCGACTGGCAGACCCAGCCAGATCCGCGGCACGCCGTGCAGTCCAGCTGATGGAATATCCCGCTGACAACGCCGTTGCCACGGCAAGTTGCGCACTCCATCAGCGGCTTCAATTCCTTGCGAAAGGCTGGCCCGTGCGACTTCTTCATTTGGCCTCCCGCAACTGAGCCCGGAGCGATTCGTTCTCTGCCTGCATGCGGTCTATGTCGCCCTCGGCCGAGCGCAGGCAGGCCCGGATTAATTTCAGAGTGTCCTCACCGACCTCAAACCGGCACTCAATGCCGGTGATGGCGGCTCGAAGAGCTGTGTTCTCCGCCTTAAGTTTGTCGCAGCGCTCGACCTGGTCGGCGAAATACTCTCGATTGCGATGACTATCATCGGCCGCCCTCTCATGTTTGCCGATCAGTGCAAGCACCGCCTCTGGGCTGGCGGCAACAACGAAGGCCGTATTCGCAGCCCAGTTGTGGGAATCACGGGGATGCATATGAATGTGTTGACCGAAATGATCCGCATCAGTAGCCAACCTTTTCAATTCGGCAAGGGCCGCAATTTCGCCCTGAATACTCATTTTGAAACCTCGCCTTTTACGGATTCTGGATTAGGTCGGAGGCCGCCAATTCCGGGGCCTCTACGGGGTTTTGCGAATTTCCATTTCCATCGCCTTTCCACCCATGAATTGCCGCAAACCCACAAAGGTCTAAACGGTCGTGCCACTTCTGCAAGGCTTCGCGCTTGAGCAATTCGGCATGGGTGTGGATGTAGGTCTGAACGTTGCGGGTCAGGGTGTGGTTCACCAGCATCTCGCCGATGAGGTAGTCGACCCCGAGGTCAGTCCAGGCAGTGCGGGCTAGCTTGCGCAGGTCATGACTCGTCCACTCCCCTTGCCCCAGTCGGGTGAATACGGCACAGCCCTGCCCTTCCGTCATTGGCCGGCCGCCCTTGGAAGGGAACAGGAAGGCACCTTCGTAGCCCTTGCTCATCTGCCACTCCCGGTACCGCTTCAACAGGCCGATCACCTGAGGCGTGAGTGGCAGGCTGTGTTCGCACCGTGTCTTGGTGTTTTCCGCCGGCATGAACCACTCCCCTGTTTCGGAGATGGTGAAGTGGGACCAGCGGGCCTGGCGTGTCTCGCCGATCCTCGTGCCGTGGCAGAGCATGAGCAGGGCAATCATGCAGTCGGTCGGACTCGAATCGAAACCGGCGCTGAGCTGCTCGAGCAGCCCTTCCACTTGCACGCCCCGCAAACGGGCGGCCTTGGGCTTGATGCGGGCCTTGCTGAAGTCGGTGAACCTGAATGCAGCAATGGGGTTATTGGGGATGAGCTTCAACTTCTCAGCCTGCTTGAACGCCACGACCAGAACGCCCCACATCATTCGCACGTACGAAAGCGACAACTCCTCCTGCATGGGCCACATGGCAACACGATCAAGCGAAGACCGGCTTACATCGGCAATCGCCATGGACCCCAAGCGCGGGCGGAGGTGGCAATTGATGGCCGAGGCTGCCGAAGTCCGGCGCTTTTTGGAAAGGCTGCGGTCGCGCGACTGGCGCTCGCCATACCAGTCGAGCAGTTCGCCTACCGTGTGAAGCGTGCCAGCAGCAGCCGACGCGTCAGGATCGACAGCTAGACGCGCATGGACCTGCGGCAGAACCCCGGACAGGGCTTTGAACGTCAGCGACGGGTAGCCCCCGACCTGATTCCACTTCTTTTTCGAGACGAGGTACCAGGTGCCACGCTCACGGCTTTGGTTGAACCGCAGGTAAAGCCCAGGGAAGCGAGGGTCACGCAGGTGCTGGCAGTCACTGTTGGCGGCCTGCCGTCGGATCTCAGCGTCCGAAAATTGAACGACCATGACTTTGCTCATGCAGCCACCACAGTCGGAGCGAGTCGAAGGTAAGCGCGGATCTGCTCCATCGCATCGAAGTGGCCCCGGCAAACGATCGCCAGGTAGCCCTGATCGTTCAGCCGGCGGATCCACGCGTGCTGGCTGGCTGACACCGCTGCATCGTTCGGCGCCGTCGCCTTGAACTCAAGGTAAAGGCCGAAGTAGCCCCCGCGCGCCATCGGCAGCACTAGATCTGGCACGCCCGCTTTAACGCCCTGGCCCTTCAGCTTAATTGCGACCAGTTTGTGACGGAGCCCACCGTTGGGCACGTGATAGATCAGCGCGGCCACGGCCGGCAGGCACAGCTCAAGTTCCTTGATCAGCGCGGCCTGCTCCAGGCCTTCCCGATCCACCGGCTTAGTGCGAGCGGCCTTTGGCCGGAACGACCTCAATTGGCTGCCCCATCCGCTGACCCGCGTGGCGCAGAGAACGCGAACCCGCCGCGACCGTCGTGCAGCACCTTTGCAGTGTTCAGCAGGGCTTTCAGTTGGGACCAGGTCATGCGGCCACCTTCCCTTCGCTCACCAGGATGTCGATGGTCCGCACCATGCCTTCCATGTGCATCGTGCGGAGTTGATCACGGCTAAACTCGGTTTTGCGGCGCGCGTCGACGGCGTCATGGCAGCCCGAGCACGCCCAGGCCGCCTGCAAGTCGTGCGGCTTCAGGCCGGTGCCGCAGCGCGTCCCGGCCATTCGCAGGTGAGCCAGCACCGTGGTTTCCGGGTTTCCATTGCACACGCCCGGCACACGGATCTGGCAGTCGCGTCCGCGCGCGGCCTTGGTGAACTTGGTTTGCTTCACAGGCCACCCCCAAACTGGAACTCGACGACGCGCACCTGGTGCGAATAGCCAAACTCCATCAGCAACACGGCGCAGCAAATGACGCAGATCAGCGCATGGAAAGTCTTCATTCGGCGAGCCCCTGCGATTTCTTTTCGAGCTCGATCAGCAGCTCAATGAAGTGCTTTGCCTTTTCCAGATCGGCGATGCCACCCTTGGCGCGCCAGCGCGTCACGTACTTGATGACGCTGCCCTCGGCGAAGGGAATGCCATTGGCATGGATGAACTCGATGGGCTGAATCTTCAGCGACTTGTAATGGTCGCCGGACACTTGGGTAGTGAGTGCGCTCATGCTGATGCTCCGGCGCGGCGGGCGCGCAGTTCGGCCAAGGCCTTGTTTCCGATATCGGGAGTGCGCCGGGCTTCAGCGCGGGCCGGCAGGGCCAAGGGCATCTTCTGCAGTGGAAGGCCCTCGATCATGCGTCGGCAGGTGATGACGTAGTTGCGCTCGAACAGCTTCATGGCCAGCGACGTTTCGAGGCGGTTGAGTGGTTCAAAACCGCACTCTTTCGCGGTATGCCAGACAGCCTGATGCGACCACCTGCCCTGCCCGGCCATGGATGGGTGAGCGTTGCGGCAGGCTTCGCGGAAAGCCTTCTCTAGCGGTGGGATGCCGAGCATTTCCGGCGTGGGCTGGCACAGCTTGATGAACTTGCCAACGCTCGGTGCGAAGTCCGAGCCCAGCTTGCGGCACTGCTCAATGCCGAAGCGGATCTGCTCGATGCGGGTGATGTTCTCCGCCATGAAAGCTTTGACCCATGTGGCCTTTGCCGCGCCGATGTCTTCCTTGTCAGGCCAGGCCTGCTTCCACGCTGGGAAGATCGCCTTCAGCTCACGGAACAGCTGGTTGATCACGTGGACGGTGCCCGCGTCGATCGTGAGCGTCACGACCTCGGCAGATGGAACGTTCGGCAGTTGCTGCATGATGCTCGCGACGGACTTCATCACAGACCTCCCAGATTTTCAGCCCAGCTGGTGTCGTCGAAATCTGGCGCCTGGCCTTGGCCTGCCGCCTTGACTCGCTCCCGCTTGACCCACTGCATCAGGCGATAACACCAGCCATGCGCCGAATCGACGGTGCCTGGCCGGGCAGCATAGAAACCCTTGAACGATCGAATTGCCGCATCCGGCACTGAGTCGGCGGGGATGCCGGCGATTGCGATCTGGTCGGCCAAGGCTTTGGCGTTTGGCTCCCATGCGGCGAACATGGCGAAGCGCTGGTTCGGCGATGGGCACTCAGCGGCGATGAGGTCCTGCTCGGCAATCTCAGCGGCCAAATCGCGCTGCAGCTGCTCTTCGGTTCCTTGATGGTTAAGTGGTGTATTGGGTGCAGCTGCTGCACCCCGTTCTGCGTTTTCCTGCACCCCGTTCTGCTGTGAGCTGCACCCCGTGCGGTTATCTGCACCCCGTTCTTTACGGGGTGCAGCATTTGCACCCCGCTTGAGCTGAAGGTCGTACACCACCGGGCGGCGGTCACGGCGGTCAATGTAGGCAGCCGCAATGGCCTGATTGCCCTCGGCAATGAAGCCCGCCTTCTCCAGCTCATCCAGCTTCAGGCGGACGGTGCGCTCGGAAAGACCGGTGTCGTCTGACAGGGTCAGCGCGGACGGGAAAGCACCACGACCATCGCTACCGGCATAGTTAGCCAGGCACAGCAGCACGTGCCGGGCAGCAGGGTTTTCGAGGGAAGCCTTCGGCAGTGCGAGAGCCCATGACATTGCTTGAACACTCACTGAGCGGCTCCAATGTTCTTTTCAGCCAGATAGGTCAGCCCTTTCGGTGTTATGAGGGGTTGGTATGCGGCGCGATCGGCACCGGTCTCGGCGTCGGGCTTGAGCTCCGTTACCTTGTGAACCATCAAGCCTTTGGTAATCCGGGGCTGATAGGCGGTCCAGCGCCTGGAGCCACCGCGATGGAAGATCCAGCGATGGGCTTCAAGCCAGGCGAAAAGCTGGTTGGGGGAAACCTGCAGATGCTTCGCAGCGTCACTGATGCAGATCGAGCCGCCAGCGGCCGCGAGGCGATTGATTGCAGCGACCTTGGGCGCCTGATGGTCAACCATCATCTGGAGGCGCTGGCTTTCCTTCGCCTGATCAGCTGCAACCTGAAGCGCTTCCGCGTAGTTGGCCGGGATGCGAAGACGGCCAGCGGCCTGATCTTCTAATTCCTGCCAGCGGTCTACGAGTCGCGCGGTGAACTCCGGGCTGAGCTGGGCAACGACGACGAAGCTGTCACGCTTGCACAGGTGGTAAACAGACTCAGTACGCGGACGGCCCAAGGAGTCATTGTTTTGTTCGTCCCCCATTGGGGGTTGGACGATCGTGCCGCGCTGGACAAGGCGGTCGATGGATTGCTTGACCTTGTCGTGACGAGAATTGAGCAGGTCCGATATCTCACGCGACGACATGGACTGACGCGTCATGTTCTGCCGCATTGGGAAAACTGACGAATCAGTGGTCCTATTGCTCTGGGTGTTCGTGGTGTGCATAATCGGACCTCACAAGTGTTGTTGAAGAAGCCGGTCTAGCCACCGGCTTTTTTATTGCCTGCGATTTAGGCTGCCTTGACCGATGCCTTAAGCACGTCCAGAGCCTTCTCCGCCTCGGCGATCTCTCGCATGATTCGCGCACGCTCCATCTGGTCAACGCGGCCGTCAGCCATGGCGCGATGCGTCTCAACGGTCACTTCCGAAATTTCGAGGGCGACGTGCCCTAGCGCTTGGTGAACGTCGATAGCCACAGGCTGCTCTTTCGCTACCAGGTCGAAGTTGAACCCGGCGGCCAGCGCCAGAAGAGGACGCATGTCCTGGGTGTGGAGCAGAATCCCGAAGAGGTGCTCGATGGTCAGGTGATGGGCGGCGTTGTCCGGGTTGGAACGCTGCAGGAGGCTCACATGGGCAAGACACATCTTTCCGGCCAGCTCCTCTGCCCCGCTCTCTTTCACCGTCGTGTGGCAGGCCCGCAAGAAATCCTCCATTCGTAAATCCTCAAGCTTGTTTCAGTGGCTGCGTGCCAGCACGCGTTGCAAAATGTTTCTGCCGAACAGAACAACGGGGAAGTGGGCTCAAGCCACCATCTCTGCCCAAGGAAAAGCGGGACAGAGGGACTCTTTCTTGAAAGCACCCCCGGTCAGATCTTCAGCCCGCTTGGCAATGACAGGAGACATGCCGTGCTTACCGCGAACCCAGCCAGAAACGGTGCTTTGATCGACCTTCAGCTTTACGGCTGTGACCTCTTGCGTGCCGAAGTGGGCAACGAGGTCCTTGAAAATAGTGTTCATGCTGCCCCTCCGTATGTGAATACCCATATCGTAGATCATAGGGATACCACTTTGCAACGATATGGGTGCGCCAGTAATAATCGGGGCATGGAATATAAAGAACGCATCAAAGCCGCGCGGCGGCATGCTGGACTGACTCAAGCGCAGCTTGCCAAGCTCGTGGGCATCGATCAGGCGTCTATTTCGGACCTTGAGCGGGGACGGTCTCAGCGCTCTTCGTACAACGCCTCCATCGCGAAGGCGTGCGGTGTATCGGCTATCTGGATTGAAAGCGGCGCCGGATCAATGGCTGGGGATGCTGGAGAGCCATCGAACGTTAAGGACATCGTCCAGCCGGAGATGCTGTACCGCTACCCGGTAATCAGCTGGGTGTCTGCCGGATCTTGGGAGGAAGCAGTACAGCCGTACCCAGATGGTTTCTCGGATCGCTATGAAGTCTCGGATTACGACTCC
>Ga0247805_1001674_pt1 | contig 10541 bp, 10 predicted proteins | sample UWRJL044104R1_FD_180930 | JGI IMG/M metagenome (GOLD analysis project Ga0247805, IMG submission 180930) | Plant litter microbial communities from Arlington Agricultural Research Station in Wisconsin, United States - UWRJ-L044-104R-1 | ecosystem: Environmental > Terrestrial > Plant litter >...
TGCTCGATGCGTGTCTGTACAGTCTCTGAGACATTGTCGTAGTCGGCATCGTAATCGCGGATGCCGATCTTGGTGTCGCGATCTCTCGACGACTGCGAGGCGCGGACCCGGTCGACGGCGCGTCGGTGGCTCATGGTCATGATCCAGGTCGACGCTCCGCCCTTGCTCGAGTCGTAGCGCGTCGCGTTCTGCCAGATCTCCAGGAAGATCTCCTGGGTGACCTCCTCCGACTGCGCGTGGTCGCGCAGCAGGCGGCGGACGAGTCCGAGGACCCGCGGTGCCATCTGGTCGTAGAGCTGGGCGAAGGCCCGCTGGTCGCCCTGCGCGACGAGCGACAGGAGCTGGTCTTGCGTCAGAGGGATGTCTGAGGCAAAGTCCTGTTCGTCATCGGTTTCGCGGGGCACGAGCTTAAGCATGTCAGTAGTTCGGCGCCCTCCGCGAAACGGATTGGAGCGTTTTGCGAACTGGTACCGACATGCCTCCGGAGATTTAGGTGCCGGGCCGCAGAACGCCTCTCGGCGCAAGGCCGCTCGAAGCGGCTATTAGTGGAGCCCGGGGTTACCGCGGCCCGGCGAGAATCATTTTACAGACCTTGTCGCTGGGCGTTCACGCCGTGTTCGCTATCGGCGAGCATGAGAGCGGATGCGTCGGGTCGTCTAGTCGAGGTTGCCCGCGCGGTCGAGACGGGCGCAGGTGGTGAGCTCGTCGCCCGTGAGGGTGAGCCGCAGCGCGCGTGTCGTGAGCTCGGTGGCCCGCTCCGGCGTGATCAAGTCCACGTCGTCCGCCACACTGATGCACCCCGCCGAGGCGATGCGGCAGAAGGCGGCTGCGCGGTCGAGGGCCGTGGCGAAGTCGCCGCGGAACAGGCCGCGCAGGATCTCGTCGGCCAGTTCGGTGATCTCGTCCGGTCCGGTGGGCATCGGCGCGCCGGCGACGATGACGTCGATGGTGCCGAGCACCTCGGTGCCGCGCTGGAAGAGGTAGGCGATGGACTCGGAGTCCTGCCGGATCAGCAGGCGGATGAGGTAGATGCGCCAGAGCGCTCCGGCGAGGCTCTTCGCGCTCGAACGCGCCCAGAGCTCGGAGAGCGCGTCGACGCCGTGCTCGTCGGTGTAGGCCACCAGGCGCTCGACCACGGCCGGGTCGGTGGAGTCCCTGGCGCGGTCGACGATGGCGTGCGCCGTGTCGTGCGCGATGCGCAGGATCTGCTCGGGATCCTCTCCCCCGACGAAGGTGTCGAACTTGTCGCCGGAGTACTGGGTGGGCTTATGGAACTCGTCAGTCACAACTACACGCTACATTTAATACCAAGGGCCTCTAGCTCAGTTGGTAGAGCATCGGACTTTTAATCCGTGGGTCGTCGGTTCGAGCCCGACGGGGCCCACCCTCGGGGGTCCGCGCTACGGCGCGGGCCCCTTTCTTTCATTTCGAGGCGCGCACCGATCACCATCGGCCCGACGGAGGCGGAGAATGGACGACGTGAAGATCCTCTCCATCCAGTCCGCCGTAGCTTTCGGGCACGTCGGAAACTCCGCGGCCGTGTTCCCCCTCCAGCGCATCGGCGTCGAGGTGATGCCGGTCAACACGGTGAACTTCTCGAACCACACCGGCTACGGCGCCTGGCGCGGTCCGCTCATCCCCCCGGAGGACGTGCAGAACGTCATCGTCGGCATCGAGGAGCGCGGCGCGCTCTCCCACGTCGACGCGGTGCTCTCCGGCTACCAGGGCGGTGTCGGCATCGGCGACGTCATCATCGACGCCGTCGCCCGGGTGAAGGCGGCGAGCCCCGACGCGCTCTACGCATGCGACCCCGTGATGGGCAACGCCAAGTCGGGCTGCTTCGTGGCCCCCGAAATCCCGATCCTGCTGCGCGACCGCGTGGTGCCGGTCGCCGACATCATCACCCCCAACCAGTTCGAGCTGGGCTACCTCACCGGCACCGAACCGACGACGCTGGAGTCGACTCTGGAGTCCGTCGACCTCGCGCGGGAGATGGGTCCGTCGATCGTGCTCGTCACGAGCGTCGAGCGGCCCGACCGCGAGCCGGGCACCATCGAGATGCTCGCCGTCGACGACGCGGGCGCCTGGATCGTGCGCACGCCGTTCATGCCGTTCAAAGCGAACGGCTCCGGCGACGTCACGGCCGCGCTGTTCACCGCGCACTACGTGGAGACCCGCGACGCCAAGGTCGCGCTCGAACGCACCTCCTCCAGCGTGTTCGATCTGATCGAGCTCACCTACAACTCGGGCGAGCGCGAGCTGCAGCTCGTCGAGGCGCAGGAGTTCTACGCCCACCCGCGGCTGCAGTTCACCGCGGAGCGGGTGCGCTGAGCAGGGTCGGCAGCAGGCGGGCCACCTAGCCCGCCACCTCTCCGAGCAGCCGCAGCGCCGCGTCGATCACGGCGACCGACTGCGCGGGGTCGACCCGCACGAGTGTCATCGCCGTGACCACGAGCGAGGAGAGCAGCACGGCGAGCTGGTCGCGTTCCGCCTCGGCGAGCGCCGGATCGTGCGCGCCGACGCCCGCGGCGAGCGCGCGGTGCAGGTCGTGGCGGTAGCCGGCGATCACCGCGGCGACATCGGGGTCGTTCGCGACCGGCGCCCCCGCCGTGTTCAGCAGCAGGCAGCCGTTCTCGCCGGCCGACGTTCCCCGCCGGGCGAGGGCCGCGCGCAGCCCGACGAAGTAGTCGACGATGGCGGACGCGGCCACCGGCTCGGCCTCCAGCGGACGCAGTCGCGGCCGGATCACCTCGTCGAGGTAGCTGGTCACCGCCGCGTCGAACAGCCCGCGCTTGCTGCCGAACGCGTGATAGATGCTGGACCGGCCGAGCCCGGTCGCTCGCTCCAGTTCGGGCAGCGACGCGGCCTCGTAGCCCTGGGCCCAGAAGACCGTGCGGGCGGCACGAACGACGGTATCGGTGTCGTAGGCCTGAACGCGTCCCATGGCTGCTCCTTTTGCATTCCCGAGTCCAGAGCCTATAGTAGATCGATCAGTACACAAAATTCCCGCTCGAACAAAGGTGGCTCGCTCGCATGATCATCACCGGACTCGTTTTCACGGGCCTCGCCGCCCTCATCCACATCTACATCTTCGCGCTCGAATCGCTGGCCTGGACCGGCCCCCGCGCGGCCGCGATCTTCGGACTGCGCAGCGCCGAGGAGGCGGAGACCACGAAGGCACTCGCCTTCAACCAGGGCTTCTACAACCTCTTCCTGGCCATCGCCGTGATTCTCGGCACCGTCGTTCTCGCGACCGGCAGCACGGCAGTCGGCGCCACCCTCGTCTTCGTCGGCGCGGGCTCGATGGTCGCCGCCGGCCTCGTGCTGCTGCTCTCGAGCCCCTCGAAGGCGAGCGCCGCACTCAAGCAGCTCGTCCCCCCGCTGCTGGGCCTCGTCGCCCTCGCCGTGGGCCTCGCCCTCTAACCACACCCCGAACACCCGAAGGACGCACCATGACCACCAGCACCCAGATCCAGCTCGCCCGCCGCCCCGTCGGCTGGCCCACCGCCGCCGACTTCGACACGGTCGCCGTCGAATACGGCCCGCTCGAGCCGGGCCAGGTGCGGGTGGTCAACGACTTCGTGTCGGTCGACCCCTACATGCGCGGCCGCATGAACGACGTGCGCAGCTACACCCCGCCGTACGCGCTCGGCGAGACGATGACCGGCGGCGCGATCGGCCGGGTCGTCGAGTCGACCGACGAGGCGATCCCCGTCGGTTCGGTGGTGCTGCACCAGCACGGCTGGCGTGACGTCGTACAGGAGAATGCGAGCGGATTCCGTATCGTGCCCGAGATTCCCGGAGTTCCGCTGTCTGTGCACCTGGGTATCCTCGGCATGACCGGCCTCACCGGTTACGTCGGGCTCACGGCGATCGCGGGCATGAAGCCGGGCGACACCGTCTTCATCTCCGGGGCCGCCGGCGCGGTCGGCACGGCCGCCGGGCAGATCGCCCGCCTCCTCGGCGCCGGGCGCGTGATCGGCTCCGCCGGAACAGACGAGAAGGTGGCCCTGCTCACGCAGAAGTACGGCTACGACGCCGCCTTCAACTACAAGACCGCCCCGGTGCGCGAGCAGCTCGCCGCCGCGGCACCCGACGGCATCGACGTCTTCTTCGACAACGTCGGCGGAGACCACCTCGAGGCCGCACTCGACGCCTTCAACGACGGCGGGCGCGCCGCGCTCTGCGGTGCGATCGTCGGCTACAACACCACCGAACGCGCCCCGGGGCCGGACAACCTGGCGAACATCATCACGCGCGGTCTGACGGTGAAGGGCTTCACCCTGGCCTCCTATCTCGGTCTGGCACCGGAGTTCCGCGAGCACATGATCCCGTGGTTCAGCGCGGGGAAGATCGCCTACGACGAGACCGTCGTCGACGGTATCGACAACGCGGTCGATGCGTTCCTCGACATGATGCGCGGCGCCAACACCGGAAAGATGGTCGTGCGCACCACTCCCGCGAACTAGCCGCGTATTCTTCAGGGACCTCGCGTGCGGCGCCCGCCCGGCGCCGCACGCGCACCCAGGCACTCGCGCGGAAGGCAGGTTCACGGTGGGCTCCAACTGGACAGAGCACGTCATCTGGTGGCACAGCTATCCCCTGGGTTTCGTCGGCGCGCCGATCCACCCCGAGCAGCGTGACGGCGCCGTGGCCCACCGGCTGGGCGCGATGGAGCCCTGGCTCGACCACGTCGTGGAGCTCGGGCTGAACGGCCTCATCCTCGGCCCGGTCTTCGCCTCCACCAGCCACGGCTACGACACCCTCGACCACCTGCGTATCGACGACCGGCTCGGCGACCAGGCGGACTTCGACCACCTGGTGCACGCGGCGCACGAGAAGGGCATCCGCGTTCTCCTCGACGGCGTCTTCAACCACGTGGGACGCCAGCACCCCTGGTTTCTCGACGTCGAGAAGAACGGGCGCGACTCGCCCCACGCCGGCCTGTTCCGCATCGACTGGACGGGCTGGTCGCCCGGCGACCCGGTGAACTCCCAGGTCTTCGAGGGCCACGACATCCTCGTCGCCCTCGACCACGACTCGTCCGACGTCGAGAACCTCGTCGTCGATGTGATGAACCACTGGCTCGACCGCGGCATCGACGGCTGGCGGCTCGACGCCGCCTACGCGGTGCCGCCCGCATTCTGGGCGCGGGTGCTGCCGCGGGTGCGCGAACGCCACCCCGACGCGTGGTTCACGGGCGAGGTCATCCACGGCGCCGACGTCGCATTCGCCGAGGAGTCGACCATCGACTCGCTCACCCAGTACGAACTGTGGCAGGGGGTCTGGCACGGGATCTCCGACGACAACCTGCACGAGCTCAGCCACGCGCTCGGGCGGCACAACGCCCTGCTCGAGGCCTACATCCCCTCGACCTTCGTGGGCAATCACGACGTCACGCGCATCGCCTCCGCCGTCGGGCCCGACCGGGTGGGCCACGCCCTCGCCGTGCTCTTCACGGTGGCGGGAGTCCCCTCGCTCTACGCGGGCGACGAGTACGGCTGGCAGGCGGTCAAAGAGCAGCGGGCCGGCGGCGACGACGCCATCCGTCCCGCCTTCCCGGCGACTCCCCCGGGCGCGGACGAGCTCGACGACCGGGCGTCCGCCGCGCTGCACACGCACCGGCAGCTCATCGGTGTGCGCCGCCGCCACCCCTGGCTGCACAGCGCGCACTCCGACGTGGTCGCCGTGACCAACGAGACGCTGGTCTTCCGCACGGCCGTCGACGAGAACGTCGTCGTCACCGCTCTGAACATCTCCTCCGGCGAGCTGCGCGTGCCCACGACCGAGGTCACCACCGTGGTCGCGGGCCACGCAGAGCGGTACGACGGCGGGTTCGTCGTCGCCGCGAACGGGTGGGCGGTGCTGTCGAGCGACGCCGAGTAGGGTCCTGTCGAGTCAGGCGAGCAATTGGCGGGCGGAGCTCGTTACAGGCCGACCGACGCGCTCGCGTTGTGTGCGCGATAGCTCTGCTGGATACCGATGTGGTCGGCGAGGTAGCTCGCGTCGTGCCACACCCCCCAGATGAAGCTCGACCCTCGCCGCGACTGCCAGGGCAGCCCGAGGAAGTAGATCCCCGGTTCGGACGAGACACCCCGCTGATGCCTGGGCTTCCCGCTGTCGTCGAACGCGTCGACCTCGAGCCACCCGTAGTCCGCGACGTACCCGGTCGCCCAGACGATCGAAGTGATGCCGGCGTGCGTCACGTCGAGCTCGAGCGTCGGATTCGTCACCGAATCAGGGTCGGGAATGAGGACGCGGGCGTCCGGCTCCTCGGGTAGTTCGAGCCCGTTGCGCTCGATATAGGCGTCGGCCTCATCGAGCAGCGACAGGTAATTGGCATCGCCGTTCTCGATGTTGCGGCGAAGGTCTGCTGCAAATCGCAGAGTGCCGTCGTCGAAGGACGTGGTGCGACCGAGAAGGCGGATGCCGCTCGCTGCAAGTTCACGGAAGTCGATGGTGTGACCGCCGTCGGCGCCGCTCACCGCGATCGTGACGTGCTTCGCGCCCAGGGGCGGGGTCGCCGCGTCCCACTTGCCGAGCACCCCGAGCCACCAGACGAAGTCGCGTCCGCGATAGCTGCGCGGCGGTCGGTCGTGCGGTCCAACCGAGAGATAGGCCTGACGGCCCGACTTCTGGATCTCGTCAGCGATCTGGACGCCTGACGATCCCGCACCCACAACCAGCACTGCGCCCTCGGGAAGCTGATCCGGGTTTCGGTAGGAATTCGAATGGATCTGATGGAGACCGGCCCCCGGGGGTACAACAGCCGGGATCACCGGGCGTTGGAATGCACCGGTCGCTGCGACCACATACCGCGCGTCGACGACGCCGTCGGAGGTCTCGACGAGGAAGCCCGCCCCTCCCTCGTTGCGTCGCACGGAAGTGACCTCGACGCCCGAATGGATCGGCGCACCGATCTTCTCCGAGTAGGCCACGAAGTAGTCGGCAACCTGGTCTTTCGACGCGAATGCGCCCGGCTCGAGGTCGGGGAACTCCATGCCGGGGAAACGATCGTGCCAGACCGGCCCGTTCGCGGCGAGAGAGTCCCACCGCCCGGTACGCCACTGCTCGGCAATACGATGGCGCTCCAGCACCAGGTGATCAATGCCGCGAGCGCCGAGATGCTCGCTCATCGCTACCCCCGCCTGCCCCGCACCCACAACGAGCACCTCGACCATCCGGCGCGGCGCGGCAGCCGTGTCGGCCGCACCCGGCTGTCTCAATGTGGGTTCGGACCCCGCGGCATCGCCGAGGCGTTCGCCGTCGATCTCGTGGGCGGCGGGGACTGGAATCTTTTCAGTGGTAGACACTGCAACCCTTCGTTGCTGGACAGTCCGCCCATTCTCGCCAGCCGGTCGGGCATCTGCCTAGCGAATAAAACTGCTGAACAACATCGTTTTTTCAGATGTGAATTCTGTGTTTCGAGTGCATTTCAATCGAGGGTGCGTCGCTAGCCGAAAACCGCCGAAATGAGGACACATCAGAGGCGTCGCCGGGGCGAGCATCTCGAAACCCGATGGTGTGCAGCGAGAAGCCGTACGCGCACCCGGCTCTCAGAGAGGCGGGTCGACCGGCGCTCTGGAGCGTCGCATCCGCCCGATCAACAATCGTGTCGACTACGCCGCTGCGCTGTCGACCGAGACCGCAGGCTGCACGGCGCGGCGACACTGGTCTGCGAAGACGCTCGCGCGTCGGCCGATCTCCGCGCTAGCACTGGCGAGCACTATCTCCAGCCCGGGGACGTCGTCGGTGATTCGCAGGGTGTGCACCTTGCGACCGTCGTACGTGTAGTCGAGAGCCGGCTTCTGATGCAGGAGGGTGAAACCGTGCTCGCGCGCCACCATCGCCCTGACCGCCTCGAAGCTGGCGAAGCGGTGACCCACCACGGGAGTCAGCCCCCGCTCGAGGAAGGCGTTGAGGAAGTAGTCGCGGCTGACGGGCATGTCGAGCAGCACCATCGGCTCGTCCGCCAACTGCGCGAGACTCACTTCGGAGCGCGCGGCAAGGGGATGGGTGATCGCTACCGCCGCGTACAACGGGACCGTCGCGAGGGTCTCGACGTGGAGCGAGGGACTGAGACCGAGGTTGTACGTGAGAGCCACCTCGATCGCGTGATTCAAGATCGCTTCGTTGATGCCGTCAGCTCCGAGTTCGCGGATCCGCACCTGGAGTCCGGGATAGTCCTCCGCGGTGCTCTGCAGTATCTCCGGCAGGTAGAAAGGCGCGAGCGTCGAATAGCACGCGGCCTCGAGGTTGCCGGTGATGGTCTCGGGTCGCAACGCGTCGACAGCGTCTTCCACCGAGCTGAGGATGCTCCGCGCGCGGACCAGCAGCTCGGAGCCGCTCGACGTGAGAAGCAGCCCCTTCGCGCGGCGCCGGATGAAGAGCTGGGTGCCCAGGCTCTCCTCGAGGTTGCCGATCGAGGTCGAGATCGCGGACTGCGCCACGAACAGGGACGCTGCCGCGAGCGTCATGCTGCCGTGCTCGGCGGCCGCGATGAAATAGGAGAGCTGGGTCAGCGACATGTCTCGCGCTGCAGAGGGGCGCATTCGCGGCCAATCGTCAGAGGAAGGTTCGTGGGCCCATTGTTGCCGAGGATTGTTACGGATGCATTTCTTCGACATTGCACCGCCGTTGCATCCGCTAATTCGATGCTGACCCGCACTCTCCGCTATTTGCTTACCCTCCAGCAGAGCCCGAAGACTGATAGTGGCGGCACTGGGCTGTCAGGAAGAAGGTCCCCGATGACAGTCCACACACGCATCCGTCCGTTCAACACCAAGGAGACCTACCCGGAGCAGAATCTCGACAACGATCTCTGCCAGGCGGTTGTCGCCGGCGGCGTCGTCTACCTGCGCGGCCAGATCGCGCAGGACCTGGATTCCCGCGAGAGCGTCGCCATCGGAGATATCGAGGCCCAGGCCGAGAAGGCGATGGCGAATATCGACTTGCTGCTGCGCGAGTCGGGCGGCACCCTCGAGCACATCGTGAAGGTCGTCGTCTACCTGACCGACATCCGCTTCCGCGAACCGGTCTACACGGTCATGGGACGCTGGCTGAAGGGGGTCTACCCTGTCTCGACCGGTCTGGTGGTGTCGGCCCTTGCCCGCCCCGAATGGCTCGTCGAGATCGACGCGACAGCGGTGCTCACCGAGACGACAGTGGCGTGACCTTCTCACTCGCTGCCCGCGACGAGGCGACCGGTGCCTTCGGAATGGTGATCAGCTCCTCGAGCCCAGCGGTCGCCTCGCGCTGCCTGCACCTTCGCCCAGCAGTCGGCGTGGCCGCATCCCAGAACGTCACCAATCCGGCACTGGGCACGCTCCTGCTCGACCAGCTCGAATCGGGCGGCAGCGCCGAGAGCGCGATCGCCGCAGCTGTGGCCGCCGACGCGTACAGCGATTTTCGGCAGTTGACGGTGGTTGATGCGACGGGCCGCGTCGCCACGCACAGCGGCGGGCAGGCCCTCGGCATATTCGGCGTCGCCGTACGCGGCCAGGCCGTCGCTGCCGGAAACATGCTCCATTCCCTCGACGTGCTCGACGCCATGGCCGATGGATTCTCGACGAGCGTCGCCGAGACATTCGAGCAACGGCTTCTGGCCGGATTCCACGCGGCGCTGGCGGCCGGCGGCGAGGCGGGTCCGGTTCGCTCGGCCGGGATCGCAGTCGTCGAGGACGCCGCCTGGCGCGTCACCGACTTGCGGGTCGACGACTCGGACGATCCTGCCGCCGAGCTCGGACGACTACTGTCGCTCTGGCTTCCGCAGAAGGCGGACTATCTGACGCGCGCGGTGCGGCCCGGTGCCGCGCCCTCCTACGGCGTACCCGGGGACGAGTGATGTCGGTTACGGCCAAGTCGCAGCTGCGCGCACGGGTAGACCACTCCGCGTCCGAGATCCTCGCGATCAGCCACAGCCTGCACGCCGACCCCGAGCTGGGGTGGGAGGAGGTTCGTGCCGTGCAACTGCTCACCGCGCACCTCGAGACCCTCGGCTTCGAGATCGAGCGCGGGGTCGCTGGACTGACGACAGCGTTCTCCGCCACCCTCGGATCCGGCCCCCTGGTCGTAGGTCTGGTCGCCGAGTACGACGCTCTCGCCGGGATCGGACACGCCTGCGGGCACAACATCATCTCCGCCGCGACGATCGGTGCCGCAATGGCTCTCGCGCCGGTCGTCGACGAGATCGGTATCACCCTCCGGGTTCTCGGCACGCCCGCCGAGGAGGGCGGTGGAGGCAAGGTCTACATGCTCGACGCCGGAGTTTTCGACGATGTCGACCTGGCGATGATGATTCATCCCGGCCCCGTCGATTCGGTCATGGCCCGGCCGCGCGCGGTCGCCCACTTCGACGTGCAGTACCGGGGAAAAGCCGCCCACGCCGGCGCCTACCCCCACCTGGGACGCAACGCCGCAGACGCGTTCACAGTCGCCCAGGTGGCGATCGGCATGCTCCGGCAGCAGCTCCCGGACAGCGTGCGGGTGCACGGGATCGTGACCGAGGCGGGCACGGCTCCGAACGCGATCCCCGAGACAGC
>Ga0247805_1001675_pt1 | contig 10539 bp, 6 predicted proteins | sample UWRJL044104R1_FD_180930 | JGI IMG/M metagenome (GOLD analysis project Ga0247805, IMG submission 180930) | Plant litter microbial communities from Arlington Agricultural Research Station in Wisconsin, United States - UWRJ-L044-104R-1 | ecosystem: Environmental > Terrestrial > Plant litter >...
TTATACCCCATGGAACGGTAAGGGGACACCCACTAAAGATGATTTGATAAAGTTAACAGCTGTTATTAAAAAAGCACATCAGCAACAAAAGCCATTTCGGTTCTGGGGCACTCAAGATAGCCCGAATACCTGGGTGGAACTGGAAAAGATGGGGGTAGACTGGATCAATACCGATCAGCCGGAGCAACTGCATGATTTTTACCAGCATAAGGCTAAGCTAAGTTATACCAATCCTGTAGCATATCCTGTTTACAAGCCCACTTATCTACGGGACGGTGTAAAAGGGAAAGTTAAAAATATAATCTTATTGATAGGTGACGGCATGGGCCTGGCACAGATTCATGCAGGCTGGATTGCTAACCATGGAAATCTCAGTATCACTATGATGCGTAACAGTGGTTTTTCGCAAACTGCGGCATCCAACTCCGGAAACACAGATTCTGCAGCGGGTGCAACAGCTATGGCTTCGGGCACAAAAACAAATAACCGTTATATCGGGATGGGACCTGATAACAAAAGCCTGACCAATCTTCCCGACACCCTCTTCAATTATGGTATCAAAAGTGGAGTTATTACCTCAGGTGATATTACTGATGCTACACCCGCAGCATTTTATGCGCACCAGACCGAGCGGACATTTAACCAGGCTATTGCAAAAGATTTGCTGAGCAGCCATGTAGATGTGCTGGTAGGTTCTAATGAAAGGATTTTTCGCGCAAATACCGATACTACGTTGTTATCTGCACTAAAGGATAAGGGATATACCTGGAGCAATTCGCTTGAACAGTTTAAGCAACAAACAAATGGTAAGCAATTGGTATTGCTGCCTGATAGTGCTACCCGACCTGTTAAAGACGGTAGGGGGGATATGCTGGTGCAATCCTTAAAAAAGACTATTGAGCTTTTATCTGGTCATAAAAATGGATTTTTTATCATGACTGAAGGTGCACAGGTAGATTATGGGGGGCATGCCAATGACTTACCCTATTTGGTGACCGAACTGCACGATTTCGATAAAACTGTAGCAGCCGCTTTAGCATTTGCTGATAAGGATGGTGAGACCCTGGTGCTGGTAACTGCAGATCATGAAACCGGTGGCTTAACGTTACTGGAGGCTTCTGCAGACGAAGGACGGATCCAGGGCCAGTTTAGCACGAACGACCATACAAATATTATGGTTCCTGTATATGCTTACGGTCCTCACTCTGATGAATTTACGGGTACCTATCCTAATACCGCTATATTTCATAAAATTCTTAAGGTATTAGCCCTTCCGAAATCCCCGAAATAACAGATTAAAAAATATTACACGAGTCCTCAACAGGTCAAAATCCGCAAACTTTACATTAATTGATAAAAAGTTTGCGGATAGGCGGTTGGTTATATTTGATTTTATCATAACCTAACCTGCACCGTAATGAAGAAAAGTTTACTCAAATACACTGTAATGCTATGCTGTTGTAGCATCAGCTATTCTGCTATCTCGCAATCGAAAGACTTTGTGCCGTGCCAGGAAATGCCAGACCTGATTACTAATTTCAATGCCGATTCGCGGTCTGTTACCAGGTTTTATACTCCGGCTTCAGAAAATAACTTCAGGGGCGGCAATGGTGGAGGTTCTGATGCGGGCGGATCACCTGAAAAAAGGACAAAACTTAATACCCTGTATAACGAATACCTCACAAAGCTAGACCAGATAAGCTTTGATGGACTGTCGCAGGAATGTAAGGCGGATTATATTTTGTTTAAGCGTGACCTGAACGAGAAACTGAAGCTGGCGGCAGACGAGGCTGCGGAATACGAGAAAATTAAAAAGTGGTTCCCTTTTGCCGACCAGATTTATGCACTGGAGAAAACCCGCAGAAGGGGCATTCAGCCAGCTGCAGAAACAGTTGCCGGCGACTGGTATAAAATGAGCAATCAGATTACAGAATTGCAAAGCAAACTGGGAGACGAAAAAGGGTTAACTATCGAGTCATTATATGAGGCAGGACAGGTGATAGATAACCTTAAAAAGTCTCTTGCAAGTGTATTTCAGTTCTATAACGGATACGATCCCCTGTTTACCTGGTGGGTGCCAAAGCCGTATCAAAAACTTGATGAAGCGCTTACTGCTTATGCTGAAAAGTTTAAAAGTAAAGGCAATAGTTTCGTTGCAGCTGATAAGAGCGGTATTGTAGGCCAGCCTATAGGTCGCGCCGCACTGATGCGCCAGCTGAAATATGAAATGATTTCTTATTCGCCCGAAGAATTGATAGACATAGCAAACAAAGAGTTTGCCTGGTGTGACCGCGAAATGCTTAAAGCTTCAAAAGAAATGGGTTTTGGGAACGACTGGAAAGCGGCACTGGAAAAAGTAAAACAAACTTATGTGCCTGCGGGCAAGCAGCCTGAGGCTATTCTTAAACTATATAATGAATCAATAGACTTCCTGAAAAAAAATGATCTGATCACTATACCTCCTTTGGCCGAAGAAACCTGGGGAATGGGAATGATGAGTCCTGAAAGGCAGCTGGTGAACCCATTTTTCACCGGCGGTGCTGATATTACAATTTCATACCCTACAAATACTATGGACGAGGCCGACAGGCTGATGAGTATGCGCGGAAATAATCCGCATTTTTCCAGGGCAACCGTCCATCACGAATTGATAGCCGGACATAATTTGCAGGCATTTATGAACGTACGTAACCGTACCTACAGAAACTTCGGCACCCCTTTCTGGACAGAAGGATGGTCGTTATACTGGGAATTGCTTTTATGGGATATGAAATTTCCACAAGGTCCGGAAGATAAGGTAGGCATGCTGTTCTGGCATATGCACCGCTGCGCGAGAATTATCTTCTCCTTGAACTACCATACCGGCAAATGGACACCACAGCAATGTATTGACTTCTTGGTTGACCGTGTAGGGCACGAGCGGGCAAATGCTGCGGGAGAGGTACGACGTTCGTTTGTAGGGCGCTATCCGCCACTTTATCAATTGGCCTACCTTACCGGGGGGCGAGAATTTTATGCCCTTAAACAGGAACTGGTTGATGGCGGGAAAATGTCATACAAACAATACCACGATGCAATAATGAAATTAAATGCAATGCCTGTTGAAATGATCAGGGCAATACTAACAAATCAGCCATTACAAAAAGATTTTAGCACCAAATGGCGTTTTTACGACCACATGGATATGAAATAGATGCTCATCGTATGATTGTTTAATATAAACACACTGGTTTGTTGAGGTATTGACTCAAATCAGTGTGTTTTTTTGTATATTACTTTTGTTTTGCAGAATAGGATGCATCTTTCTATTGATATTGTAAGCCAAAACGATATTTATTAACTGTCTGTTGCGATATTGGCTCTTGCAAACTTCCTTTATGCGTATTAAGTAGTTAAGCACACCAAAATTGAATATATATGAAAGTATTACCCTTCAACTTACTGGCCTCTGATGATAATACGCTTATTGTACAGGAAGAGATCCTGCCTTACTTTTACCCTCACCTGCACAGGCATAGCGAAATCCAGATTACATTGATCCAAAAGGGCGAAGGTACTTTAGTAGTAGGTGATCAGACACACAAATTTTTTGCCAATGAAGTATATGTGATTGGTGCCGATATTCCCCATGTGTTTAAAAGCGCGCCTTCGTATTTTCATGAAAAAAATAAAAAGCAGGTACATGCCTTAACGATTTTTTTTAACCCGAAGGGGAAACTGTCAACACTGTTTAATTTACCGGAACTAAATGAAGTACACTCATTTTTTGATAGTAATTATAGTGGCTTTAGAATACCTCCGCATTCATTTGACGATATTTCCGGCAGGCTGTTGAGTATTAAATACACCAGCCATCTGGAACAGTTGCTGCAGTTTTTTGAATTGTTAAAGTCATTACATACTTTAAAAAATCTCAGTCCGCTTTCTTCGGTGCAGGTGCGTAAAGCCAATTCCGACTATGATGTGAAGCGCATGGGATCAATTTATTCATATATATCAAAACATTTCCACGAAGATATTACCCTCGATTCTATTGCTTCCATGGCATATATGACCGCACCTGCTTTCTGCAGGCATTTTAAAAAGCATACGGGCGTAACTTTTATCGCGTATTTAAATAAAGTACGTGTAAATGAAGTTAGTAAAATGCTCCATTCCGGAACTTATGAAAGCGTTGCCAACGTAGCGCTAAACTGTGGTTTTACCAATATCACCAATTTCAACAGGGTATTTAAATCGATCACAGGCATGTCGCCAAGCTTATATATGCGCAGTTACCGCAATTAAGGTCGCCGTATTTTATATACTGCAACAGGCCCATTTCTATCGGACCTCTTTTTTTATGCCCGGCCCCGGGTACGCAGGATAAACTTATTTGGCCTATTGGGTCAGTAAGCATCACAGCTGTGTTTATGAATAAAAATTTTTACCTAATTTTAACTCATGCAAACAGTTTCTCTTACCTGGCTCAAATCTTTGGATGTATTTGCGAATGTTCCTGAAAATCAACTACAATGGTTTATGGATAACTCTGTTGACAGGCTGATTCCGGATGGCGAACACCTGTTTGCTGCGGGTGATCCGATTACAGGACCGCATTTAGTAGTGGCAGGCGGTATACAGTTTTATATGATGCAGCAGGGAAAAAAGCGCGAGTTTGTGATATTTCACGCGGGAGAAGTAACGGGTTACTTACCCTATTCACGCGGAAAGATTGCAATTGGTGCTGCCTCAGCTGTAGGCGAATTGCAATTAATGAGCTTTCCTACAGAGAAAGTACAGGAAATGATAAAGGACCATTTTGAACTTACACAGGCACTGGTACATGTGATGAGTAACCGGGTGAGAGACTTTACAGCACAGCAGCAACAGAATGAAAAGATGATGGCACTGGGTAAGCTTTCCGCAGGATTGGCCCACGAACTGAATAATCCTGCTTCAGCAATTGTGCGCGACTCTGATTCGTTAAAAAAACACCTCAGGCTGGAGCCAAAGATGTTTAAAGAGATGGCGATGATTAATATCGATGAAGACCAGGTAAATGTCTTAGTAGAGCGGTTGTTTGGTATACTCGAAGAAACAGGGCGGACAAAGCTGACATTAAAAGAACGTACTGCATTGGAAGACGAAATTGCAGATTGGTTTGAGGAACGTGAGATAGAAAATGGTTATGCTATTGCAGAAAGCTTTGTGGATTTCAATTTCAGCATTGCTGATCTGGATACTTTTGCCAGCTCAATTCCTGCTGATAGCATTTCCCCGGTCTTTAACTGGCTCAGTAATCTCCTGGTTACCGAACGCATGGTAGAAGGTATACAGCAATCTTCCAAACGTATAGCCGACCTGGTCAGTTCTATAAAAACATTTACACATATGGACCGTGCTCAGGTTAAGGAGTTTGCAGATATTCATATAGGAATAAGAAATACACTGACTATGCTGGGCTATAAAATCAGGAAAGGCAATGTTAGCGTGATAGAAGCTTATGACGAAACGCTGCCACCGGTAAAAGCACTTATTGGAGAATTGAACCAGGTATGGACAAACCTGATCGATAATGCGCTGGACGCCATGGAAGAAAATAAAAAGGGTACGCTGACCATAAAAACAGAAAAGGATGGTGAGTTTGTACAGATCACGATTAATGACGATGGGCCGGGTATACCTGCAGATGCCATTCACAGTATCTTTGATCCTTTCTTTACCACAAAGGCAATGGGCAAAGGAACCGGAATGGGACTGGAAGTTGTACAGCGCATTATACATCAGCACAACGGGTCTGTAAAAGTGAAATCTTCGCCCGGCTCTACAGCATTTACTGTTTGTTTTCCACTTGATAATTAACAGGATTAATTCCTGTACACCTAATATTAACCCGTTTATACTAGACTGATATGAATCTCCCGGTAATTTTTGCATTAGACGATGATCCACAGGTGTTACGCGCTATTAGCCGTGACCTGAAAACAAAATATGGAAAGGACTATAAAATATTAAGCACTACTTCTGCACAGGAGGCGCTGGACAGCCTGATTGATTTAAAGAACAGTTCTGATGTAGTGGCGCTGTTTTTATGTGACCAGCGGATGCCTGAAATGGAAGGCGTGGAGTTTCTGGAAAAGGCAATTAAAATCTTTCCTGAAGCTAAACGTGTTTTACTTACGGCTTATTCAGATACAGCAGCAGCTATAAAAGCGATTAATGACGTAAAGCTGGACTATTACCTGATCAAACCCTGGGACCCGCCAGAGGAGAAGCTGTATCCTGTGATCAGCGACCTGCTGAGCGACTGGCAAGGAGATTACGTTCCGGTATTTAAAGGGATAAAATTGGTAGGCTATCAGTTTTCGCCACTTTCACATTTAGTGAAAGACTATCTCGCGAGCAATCTTGTGCCTTATCGCTGGATGGATATACAAAAGGATCCTGATGCAGCAAATTTACTGGAAATCAATAAACTAAGCGAAGAAAGTCTTCCGCTCGTATTTTTTGAAGATGGATCCTTCCTAACTAAACCCTCTATCAAAGAGATTGCCTCAAAGATTGGTAAAAACCCGGAACTGATCCATGATGTTTATGATGTGGTAATTATAGGCGCTGGTCCGGCCGGACTTGCAGCTGCGGTATATGGTGCTTCAGAAGGATTAAAAACATTACTGATAGAGCGTAGGCACCGGGCGGACAAGCCGGCACAAGTTCGAGAATTGAGAATTACCTTGGTTTTCCTACCGGTCTTTCAGGGGCAGATTTAACCAGGAGGGGAATGAGCCAGGCCGAACGTTTAGGCGCAGCATTTATATCACCGCAATCTGTGAGTGATATCAGGCAAAAGGATGGCTATAAGACTATTATCCTCGAAGACGGGCCAGAAATACTCTGCCGATCGGTAGTGATTACTACCGGTGTAGATTACAGGAAGCTGGAGGTTAAAGGCGTGGAAGATTTTACTGGTGCTGGTATTTATTACGGCGCCTCCACAACAGAAGCTTCAGCCTGTAAAGATCAGGATGTTTATATCGTAGGAGGAGGGAATTCTGCCGGGCAGTCGGCCATGTATCTCTCAAAATTTGCCGCCAACGTGAGCATTGTAATACGTAAAGAAAGCTTGTCGGCTACCATGTCTTCTTATCTGATCGATCAGATTGAGCATACCCCCAATATTCATATCCTACCATATACCGAGGTAGCTGAAGCTATTGGCAATCATTGCCTGGACGAGCTGAAGTTAATTAATGTGCAAACTGAAGAGACAAAAATCGTAAAGGCATGTGCACTTTATATTTTTATCGGTGCCAAACCATATACCGACTGGCTAAAACTGGATATTATAAAAAATAATAAAGAATTTATTGAGACAGGGCGAGAACTGAGGGACTACGATGCATTTAATAAAACCTGGAAGCTTAAGCGCGACCCATTTTTATTAGAAACAAGTTGTGCAGGGATTTTTGCCGCCGGCGATGTGCGTGCAGGAGCAATGAACAGGGTTGCATCTGCCGTGGGCGAAGGTTCTATGGCAATAAGTTTTGTACACAAATACCTGGCTGAAGTTTAAACCGGATGATTTTCTCAGTTTAAATAAACAGGTTATTTAGCTGCTCTTCAATGCGTTTTAAACTGGTTTCGATTCTTCCGGCCATGGTAAAAACTTTGTCGTGGTGCATTTCTTTGGCGCCCAGTAGTTGGGCATATAATGATATGGAGGTTACCGGGTTTTTGATGTCATGTGCAAGGGTACGCAGGCGTTCGTTATAAGTTGCAGCCACCTTTTTATCGGACAGCCTTATTTCCAGTTTCTCCATTATCAGAGAGGCTAACAGCTGCAACATATTTATTTGCTGCGGCGTAACTACGGGATGGGGCTTGCTATCTGTAACAGCGATGGTGCCCAATACAAAGCCCTCATTGGTAATGATGGGGGCAGCGGCATAAAAAGTATGATGCGGGGTGTCATTATCGCTATCATTTAGTATGGTAACCTCATTGCTGTCTATACTCAATGCACAGGGGCTGTTTTCTTTGTTAATCGTATTGTCTGCCAGGGTTCCGGTAGTCGCTTTATAACTTACATGGTCTGGCCCTACAAAACAAATATGTGCATCTGTACATTCAAATGCTGCTGCAGCCAGCCTGCACAGGGTGTCAAATCCATCTTCGGCAGGAGTGTCCAGAATTTCATAGTAAGCGAGTGCGTTTAACCTGTCTGCTTCACTGGATGGTACCCCACCACTGGCGATTTCTTCATCTGGCATAGTTTCTTTTATAAATGATCTTATACGTTAGCTATTGTTTTATAGTCTGTTACAGGGTTAACTGCAACAGATAGGATAGTGCTGATAATGTCTGAATATATTTTTAATTCTTTAAACAAAGAATTGGATTGATTGTTGCTGAATTGTGTTTTTATGGTACAATAGGGTAATTACCCTTGTCCATGTTTTTTATTAACTAACGCCTATTAGTCAATTGTCATTATGAGTTTAATAAAATTTTGCTTCGGTTTCATCAAGTTCCTGATCTCGCAGGTCTGAGAAACAATGATGTTAGAGGCTTGATTAAATAGCCTCTTTTTTTAACACAATCATCGGAAGTATTTCTTCTACATATTTCCTTTCGTTTGCCAGTCTCGGAACTTTATGCTGTCCGCCCAGTTTACCTTTTGATTTTAGCCAGTTATAAAAAGTGTTTTCAGGTGCATTATGAACTGTTGGACGGCATAGGGCCATATTATTAAAACGTTTGGCATCATAGTCCGAATTGATATCCCGAAGTGTCTGGTCCAGCACATCAACAAACTTTTCAAAGTTGTCTGGCTGCTGGTCAAATTCAATAATCCACTCATGTCCACCTGCTTCTTTCCCTTTAAAATAAATAGGGCAGGCCGTATAATCTTTAAACGCAGCACCCGTTTCTCTACAAGCTTTACTGATAGCCTGCTCCGCATTGTCAATAATTACCTCTTCACCAAAAGCATTGATAAAATGTTTGGTACGTCCGGTAATCTTAATCCGGAAAGGGGAAAGAGAAGTAAACTGTACTGTATCTCCAATCACATAACGCCATAAGCCGGCATTGGTAGAAATAATGATAGCATAATTTTTATGCAGTTCTACTTCGCCCAGGCACAGCGTTACCGGATTATCATCACAAAGCTGTTCGAGGGGTAAGAATTCATAATAGATGCCATAGTCCAGCATCAGCAGCATCTCTTCAGACTTTAACTGGTCTTGTATGCCAAAGAAACCTTCAGATGCATTATAAGTTTCCAGGTAATACATGTGGTCGCTTGGGATCAGCTCCTGGAATTGTTCCCTGTAAGGCTTGAAATTTACAGCACCATGAAAGTACAATTCAAGGTTGGGCCATACCTCAAGAAGGTTGTTTTTACCTGTGATCTCCAGTATTTTTTTCGCCAGTACAATGGTCCATGTAGGTACGCCAGAGATATTAGTGACGTTTTCTTTAATGGTAGCTTCGGCCATCTTTTCCATCTTTTGCTCATAGTCATTCATCAGCGCAATAGAAATATCCGGCGTCCGGTAATACTCGGCCCACATCGGCAGGTTTTTGATTAGTACGGCAGAGAGATCTCCATAGTACGAATCTTCACTCAACTGGTTAATCTGATGACTTCCGCCTAATACCAGAGCTTTACCTGTAAGAATTTGGTTATTGGGTTTATTGTTGCAAAAAATGGAAATCATATCCTTTCCGCCCTTAAAATGGCATTCTTCCAGGGCCTCTGGTGATACCGGGATAAATTTACTTCTATCACTTGTGGTACCCGAAGATTTTGCAAACCATTTGATTTCTGAAGGCCACAAGATGTTCTGCTCGCCTTGCAGCATTCTTTCAATATATGGCTTTAGCGAATCGTAGTTCTGTAGCGGAACACGTTCTTTAAATTGCTGCAGGGTTTCGATAGATTTATAATCATATTTCTTGCCCCATTCTGTGTTCTCTGCACATAAAATCAGGTTGTGAAACCATTCTTCCTGTACATCTACCGGGTATTTCATGAAAAGCTCTATCTGGTGGACGCGCTTTTTCATGTACCAGGTAAAAATAGAATTTACAATTGCCATATTTGGTTAGTAATGAATTATAAGTTTTTTTTACGAAGTACAAAGTTCGACCCAAGATATACTTTTCTCACCATTTCGTTGGCGGCCAGAACTTCGGGCGTACCCGATTCCAGTATTTTACCTTCAAAAAGCAAATATGCCCTGTCGGTAATCGAAAGTGTTTCCTGCACATTATGATCTGTGATCAGGATACCAATATTTTTGTTCCTTAATTTAGCTACAATAGTTTGGATTTCTTCTACCGCGATCGGGTCAACTCCCGCGAAAGGTTCATCCAGTAAGATAAAATTAGGACTAGCGGCAAGTGCCCGCGCAATTTCCGTTCTCCTGCGTTCCCCGCCTGATAAAAGGTCGCCCCGGTTACGTCTTACCTTGTGTAAACTAAATTCGTCGATCAGCTCTTCCAGCTTTTCATGACGCTCGTCTTTAGACATATCCGTCATTTCCAGAATAG
>Ga0247805_1001678_pt1 | contig 10533 bp, 8 predicted proteins | sample UWRJL044104R1_FD_180930 | JGI IMG/M metagenome (GOLD analysis project Ga0247805, IMG submission 180930) | Plant litter microbial communities from Arlington Agricultural Research Station in Wisconsin, United States - UWRJ-L044-104R-1 | ecosystem: Environmental > Terrestrial > Plant litter >...
TAGCGGCGCTGGGCCGGGCCCATGACCTTGTCCGTCCCATGCCCGGTGGGAAAAGCGGCGCACTCGTCGGTGACCTGATTTCCGTTGTGCTGGCACCTTATGCGGAAATGGGCGAATTTACCGACAGGGTGCGCGTATCTGTGCCGAGGATTGCCACCGGGGATGGTCCAGCGACCAACCTTGCGCTGATCCTGCACGAGTTGGCCACCAACTCGGTGAAATACGGTTCGCTATCTGTTGATCCAGGAACCGTGGACATCACCTGCAAAGTTAACGAAAACGAAGTGGCTCTGATCTGGACAGAACATAACGGCCCGACGGTATCAAAACCTACAGAGGCGGGGTTCGGCAGCAAGCTGGTCAACCGAGTGGTTGCCCAACTTGGGGGCTCCTTCTCAGCGCAATGGGCTCCGGCAGGCATAATCGTAAAGCTGGTATTGAAGAAGGACCGCCTGGAAGCTTAGTGCAATCTGGTGTCGCCATTTGCTTGTGTAAAGCCGGATCTGCACCCTGGGCCGGTTGCGGAATGTCGGCATTTCGCTTCCACCGGCGCGATAGCCGCCATTCCGAACTGGCCACATCCGCCAGGCACGCCGATCTAGCAAACCCTACTCAAGTGATCCCCAATACCTCCCGCTCTCCAGCCCTTCCAGTTCGCCTAGCCCATTCCGAGAGCGGCAAAATTCGGCGGCAATGGGCAGCGGCGGATTATCTAAGATGAGCCAGCACACGCTCCCACGCCTGCAGCACCTCTGCAAGTAGCGCAATGAGCCGTCATCGCGGCGACGGGGCGGAGATAGTTAAAAGTTGCATATGCCGAACTTTGACACTCTTCGGGCGGCTGGTTTGTTCTGCGAAAACCGCAATAAATTCTCGATCAGAAGCTTCGCCAGAGGAAGCGAAATTTTGATCTAGGGCAGGGAGGAACTGATACGCTCCAGCATCGTTACCGGATTAAGAGGGTCCGAATATCATGAACTTGAAAGTTGCTGCGAGTAACGCGCCATTGGTCGCGGTACCTAAGTGTATTCTTGTCGTGGAAGACGAACCGCTTATCAGGCTAGTGATCTGTGACGATCTGCGAGAGGCTGGCTTTGACGTTGTCGAAGCATGTAATGCTGACGAGGCAATTGTGCTTCTTGCTGCACTCACCCCTGATTTGATATCTAGCGACGTTCAAATGCCGGGTTCGATAGACGGCTCCGGTTTGTTAGCTTTCGTCAAAAAAACCTATCCGCATATCCCTGTAATTATTGCATCAGGAAACTGGGATCCAACTGCGAAGGAAATGGAAAGTGCGGCGCGGATTTTAACTAAGCCTTTTACGGCCGATGCGCTGTTGAAAGCTATCCAAGAAGAACTGGATATTGACGGGTGACTGATGGAAAATCAGCTGATCTCGCTGCTAAGTCCATTCTTATCGTGGACGGCGATATCATTTCTCGTCACGCTATTGCGGCTTATCTCTGTGATTGTGCATTCGCCGTCGTAGAGGCAGCGAATATCGATGAGGCGAAGATCGCCTTGGGAGAAGCATCTCTGAATATTGACGCAATCCTTTGCGAATCCTCTGCGCTAGGCTCCCAGAATGGTTTCAAACTCGCCAATTGGGTGCGTATTAACCGTCCAGAATTGGAGGTGAAACTTGCCGGAGGTTTGGAGAAGGCCGCTGAAGCCGCAGGGCAGCTTTGCGAAAGTGGTCCCCGCCTTGCTCGCCCCTACGAACCTGATGCAGTGGTCGCTTACGTGACGCGGTTGCGCGCAACCCGCTCGTCTTGAGCGAATTCGCCGAGTGACCGCGAAGTGGGCATGGCGGTAATTATAGAGTGAAGGTCGCCGAAACCTGAGCGCTTGATCAGCTAGATACTCTCCCGCTATGCATTGCTCCTCCTCCCCTCGCGAGAACAGCCAGAGTGAAGAATATACGAATTGCGCCGCAAGCCCGCGGCTTAGCGAGCTGGTGGTCGGTAATTGGACTTACCGTTGGCATTGCTTTCTTCATCGTCAGTGCAGGCTCAGCCTACTATAATATCGAGAATATGCGCGACAGCGAAGCTGAAATCCGCCGAACGCATGCAGTGTTGACCACGCTGGACGATCTGCTTGCCGCAGCGCAGGACGCCGAAACTGGGCAACGCGGATTTCTTCTTACCGGGCGTGCAAGCTATCTTGAGCCTTATAATCAAGGCGTAGCCTCAGTGCGCGAACAGCTGGAAACGCTGAATCCGCTTACGCGCGCTAATCTGGTGCAAAAAGATAGCTTTGCGTCGCTACAACGCAGCGTCGATGCAAAGCTGCGTGAACTTGCGGAAACGATTGAGATGCGCCGGACAAGCGGCATTGAAAATGCGATTGCTGCCGTTGAAAGTGATCGCGGCAAGGCCGCCATGGACGAGATCAGGGCAGAACTTTCTGACATGGCGCGCGAAGAAATGCGTATCCGCCAGATCCGCATGGAAGAAATGGCGGCGGCCTCCCAAACCGCTCTCATCAGCGCGGTTGGAACAAGCCTTATCGGTCTGGCACTGACGATTTCGATCTTTATCCTTTTGATGCGAGGCGCGCGCGCGCGCGAGCGGCAACAGTGGCTGCAAACCGCTCAGGTCGATCTGTCCGAAGCGATGATGGGGGACAAGACAATCCCCGAGCTTGCAGGGGCTATCCTCGATTTTCTGCACGAGAAAACCGGCAGCCATGCCGGCGCTCTGTTCAAGGGTGAAACCGGCACCTTCAAACGGGCCAACATGTTCGGCGTGCCGAACGATGCCGCGGTTCCACTCGCGTTTGGACTTAACGAGGGGCTTTTGGGGAAGGTGGCAGGCGACGGTCGATTGATCGTGCTGCACGACGTCCCGGCCGGATACCTCACGATCGGTTCGGCGCTGGGGAGCGACACACCGCGCCACCTCGTCATCGCCCCGGCCAAGGCCGACGGTTTGGTCAATGTCGTTATCGAGCTTGGCTTTTTTAGTCCTGTACAAGATCGCGTGCTCGAACTGCTTGAGCATTCGTCGGGCGCCATCGGTATCGCGCTGCGCTCAGCCCGCTTTCGCGGCAGGCTGCAGGAGGCGCTGGAAGAAACACAACGCCAGGCAGAGGAATTGCAGACGCAGAGCGAAGAGCTGCGGGTTTCGAACGAGGAGCTGGAAGAGCAGGGGTCCGCGCTCAAGGAAACGCAGGTCCGGCTCGAATTGCAGCAGGTTGAATTGGAGCAGACCAATAGCCAGCTGGAAGAGCAGGCGCAAACGCTCGAAACGCAGCGTGACGACCTGGAACGCATTGCCGCTTCGCTTCAGTTGAAGGCGCGAGAGCTTGAACAGGCAAGTCAGTACAAGTCGGATTTTCTGGCCAACATGAGCCATGAGCTTCGCACGCCGCTCAACTCGCTGCTCATCTTATCCAAGCTCCTCGCGGACAATGCCGACGGCAATTTGTCCGATGAGCAGATCAGGTTTGCCAGCACCATCCAGTCATCGGGTAACGACCTGCTGGTTCTGATCAACGACATCCTCGACCTGTCAAAGATCGAGGCGGGTCACGTCGAAATGCAGCCCGTCACGGTGTACCCCGAGAGGATGGCGAGTGACTTGCAGAAAGTGTTTCAGCCCGTTGCCGACGAGCGCGGGCTGGCGCTTGCTATCACCGTCTCGCCCGACTGCCCCCGCACGATTGAAACGGACCGCATGCGGTTGGAACAGGTGCTAAAGAACCTGTTGTCGAACGCGCTCAAGTTCACAGAACGTGGCAGCGTGAGTCTGACCATTTCGCCTGCGGATGATGACAGGCTGGAGTTGGCCGTCACCGATACGGGGATCGGCATCGCCAAGGAGCAGCGGGACAGCATCTTCGAAGCGTTCCGGCAGGCTGATGGCACGATCAGCCGGAAGTTCGGGGGGACTGGGCTCGGCCTCTCGATCTCACGCGAACTGGCCCGCCTGCTCGGCGGCGCGATCAGGGTCGAAAGCAAACCTGGCGAAGGCAGTCGTTTCGTGCTGTCGATCCCGCTCACATACGATCCCGCGCTTGTTCCGGCCCGCGAAAACCCGGGACCAGAAGCAAAGAACACATTCTTCCCAGCGACATTACCGCGCGCAAAATCTGCCCCATCCTCGCCTCCGCGAATAGCCGAAGATGATCGCAACATGCTCTCCGAAGGCAAGCAACTCTTGCTGATTATCGAAGACGATGAGGCGTTTGCTTCCATCATCTGCGATCTTTCGCGGGAGATGGGTTTCCAGTGTATCGTGGTCGGAACTGCGCAGGAAGCAGTCATGGCGGCGCGCGAGTTCAAGCCTAACGCCATCATCCTCGACATCGGCCTGCCTGACCAGTCCGGCCTAACCGTGCTCGACCAACTTAAGCACGACGACAAGACGCGCCATATCCCGATTCACGTCGTTTCGGGTGCGGACCAAGGGCAGACGGCGCTTGCGTTGGGGGCGATCGGATTCCTAGGCAAACCTGCCCGGCGCGAGCAGCTGGCTGAGGTATTGGGCGGGTTGCAGGCCAAGCTGGCCTCGCGCATGCGGCGAGTGTTAATCGTCGAGGACGACGATGTGCAACGCGATGCGGTGAGCCAGCTGCTCAAGTCGCAGGATGTCGAGACCGTGGGCGTCGGGACTGCGGCGGAATGCTTGGAGCGACTGCGCGGCGAGACCTTTGATTGCATGGTGCTCGATCTATCGCTGCCCGATGCATCGGGCTTTTCGCTGCTCGAAGGCCTCAGCGGCAGCGGCGAGCGCGCTTTTCCCCCAGTGATCGTGTACACGGGCCGAGAATTGACAGCTGACGAAGAACAGCGGCTGCGCCGGTATTCGAACTCGATTATCATCAAGGGGGCCAAGTCGCCCGAGCGCTTGCTCGACGAGGTCTCGCTGTTTTTGCACCAGGTCGTTGCCGAACTTCCGCCCGAACAGCGCAAGATGATCGCCAAGGCCCGGCATCGCGATGCGGCGCTCGAAGGGCGCCGCATTCTCATCGTGGAGGACGACGTGCGCAACGTCTATTCGCTCACCAGCCTGCTGGAACCGCGCGGTGTTGTCACCCAGATCGCGCGAAACGGTCAGGAAGCGATCGATGCGCTGGACGCCTCCGGCAGCGATGCTTCCAAGACGATCGACCTTGTGCTGATGGACGTGATGATGCCGGTGATGGATGGATTGACCGCTGCTCGTGCCCTCCGCTCCGATCCGAGATGGGGCGATCTGCCGATTGTTATGCTGACGGCCAAGGCCATGCCCGACGATCAGCAGAATTGCCTTGATGCCGGGGCAAACGACTACATGGCCAAGCCGATCGACGTCGACAAATTGCTGTCTTTGGTGCGCGTTTGGATGCCGCGAAAATGACCGAAGCAGTCGAGGACATTGAAATCCAGCTGTTGTTGGAGGCTGTATACCAGCACTATCATTATGACTTTCGGAACTATGCCCGCGCTTCAATCAAGCGGCGTTTGATACAGGCGCGCAGCCGGATGGGCTATGCCAGCATTTCGGCGATGCAGTCGGACGTCCTGCACGACAAGACTTTGCTTCCGCGCCTCTTGGATTACCTGACCGTACAGGTTAGCGAGCTGTTCCGCGACCCGTCCTATTTCCGGGCGCTGCGTGAACAGGTCATTCCGCATCTGCGGACCTACGCCTCGCTTAAGGTATGGGTGGCCGGGTGCAGCAACGGCGAGGAGCTGTATTCCCTGTCGATCCTGTTCCGCGAAGAGGGCCTTGCCCATAAGACGATGTTCTACGCAACCGATATCAACCCAACGGCTCTGAAGGCAGCACAGGCCGGCGTCTATCCGCTCGAACAGATTCGCCGGTTCACAGAAAATCATCAGCAATCGGGCGGCCATTCGTCGCTATCTGACTATTACACTGCCGACTATGGGCGTGCTCTGTTCGATCAGACGTTGCGCAGCCAGGTCGTGTTTTCTGACCACAGCCTTGTCACAGATGCCGTGTTTGGGGAAATGCACCTGATTTCGTGCCGCAACGTGCTGATTTACTTTGATCGCGAGCTGCAGGACCGCGCTGCAGGGCTGTTTCGCGACTCTCTGGCCCGCCGGGGATTTCTCGGGCTCGGCTCAAAAGAAAGCTTGCGGTTCTCGAGCCATGCAGGCGCCTTTTCCGAATTCGTCAGGGATGAGAAGATTTATCAAAGGATAGCGCAATGACCGGCAATGCTATCGTTATCGGCGCTTCGGCAGGCGGGGTGCAGGCGCTTGCGCAGATTCTCCCCACGCTGACGGCAGAAACCCCGCCGGTCGTTATTGTGGTGCACATCCCGCCCGGTAAGAACAACGCTCTTGTCGATTTGTTTGCCGCAAGATGCGGTCTTCTGGTCAAGGAAGCTGAGGACAAGGAACCGCTTCTGGCCGGGACGATCTACTTCGCGCCGTCCGATTATCACTTGCTTGTTGAGGCGGACAGAACTCTCGCCTTGTCTTCGGAAGAAACCGTCAATTATTCGAGGCCCGCCATCGACGTGCTGTTTGAGACTGCGGCGGATGCCTTCGGAAAAGAGCTTATCGGCGTTATTCTGACCGGGGCCAATCATGACGGGGCGCAAGGGCTCAGGGCGGTAGAAGCAGCGGGCGGGGTCGCCCTCGTCGAAGACCCTGCAATGGCTGAAGTGCCGACAATGCCCGCCGCCGCGCTCTCCGCGTGTTCATCAGCTCGGGCGATGAGCCTCGAACAAATCAGAACCTTTTTGCAAGAGCCAATAGCCTCATGACCGTCGCCAATGCACCAATCAAATTCCTGCTGGTCGACGATTTGCAGGAGAACCTGATCGCCCTCAAGGCTCTGCTGAAGCGCGAGGGCCTGGAATTCGACACCGCACGAGGTGGTGAGGAAGCGTTGGAGCTTATGTTGGTGCATGATTATGCGCTCGCTCTCCTCGACGTTCAGATGCCTGGTATGGATGGGTTCGAATTGGCCGAGTTCATGCGCAGCAATGACCGATCGCGGCATATACCGATCATCTTCGTGACTGCCGGATCAAGCGATGTGTCGCGGCGCTTTCGCGGGTATGAGGCGGGCGCAGTCGATTTTATCCAGAAGCCAATCGAGGCAGAGGTCCTTCGATCGAAGGCAAATGTCTTTTTCGATCTGTTTGATCAACGCCGGCAAATTGCTGGACAGCGCGACGAGCTTGCAGCGCTCGGTGCGTCGCTCCAGGCAGCCGACGCGCAGAAAAACCGCTTCCTCGCCGTGGTGGCTCATGAGTTGCGAAATCCGATCATGGCGCTGACTGCGGGCTTCAACCTTTTGGAACGGCGGGCGGGAACCAGCAGTGTTGGCGAAATCCGTGACGCGATGAGTCGCAGCCTCAAGCATATGACGCGCCTCGTTGAGGACCTGCTCGACATTTCGCGGATCGAGCAGGGCAAGATTTCTCTCAGGTGCGAAAGCGTTATTCTACATGATGTGCTCGCCTTCGCCGTGGAGACGGTGAAGCCCGCGATCGATGAGGCGGGGCACTTACTTCATCTAGACCTTGCCTCCGAACCAATCCGGCTTGAAGCTGACCACGCCCGGCTTGCCCAGATCATCGACAATCTGATCGGCAACGCCGCGAAGTATACCCCGAGAGGCGGTGAAATCCGGGTTGCGCTGCGCGAAGAAGGCTCTTGGGCGGTAATCGAAGTCTCGGATAACGGAATTGGAATCGCGCCGAGCGAACAAAAACGCATTTTCGAGATTTTTGCGCAGGTCGAACTTAACGGTCACATCAAGCAAGATGGTCTGGGCATTGGACTTGCGTTGGTGAAGCAACTCGTCGAGCTTCACGGTGGCAGAATCGTCCTTCAGCGAAGTGCTCCCGGCGAAGGCAGCACGTTCGAGGTACGACTCCCGGCAGGACTTTGAAGATCCTTTGCCTGCGTCCGTATCTCTGACCTACGGAGATCTACTCGCCTCCCCCTACGTATTCCGACACTCGCTGTGCATCATGAATTAGCTCTGCATTTGCTTTAGTTACGCGTTCAGCAACGTAGCGGTTGCCACAATGCTGAAACTGAAGAAATCTCTAGGGTCGCCTGCGCTAGAACCGGCCCAACCAATACGCGGTAGCCGTCCGGCCGGCGCCGCCCTCGGCGGGTCTTTACCGCATAGCCAATCGCCCCTCGGGCCAAGCTGCACTGGGCACCTTTCAGGCCCCGCGCCGTTACCTAGCCATGAGCGTATGGTCCAAAAAGCAGGTGGCGCAGATCAAGACCAAGATCGGCACCAATTCCTCCATTGAGGCCAAGGTCACCGTAACACCCGTGGGTTTGCTCGCCATTTCTGTGCTTGTATCAAGTATTCTGGTTACAACTCGGTTACTTGTCCAGGCCGCGAGCAAATACAACAGAACCCGTTAGCCCGGGAGGATGGGCGCTTAAAAGGTGCCACGACCAGATCTTTCGCTAAGCTTTTTTGAGCGTGTTCCCATCGGTGATCCCAGATACTGCGCATGCTCCGCGAGCAACCTTGTCGTCGATTGCCGATCGACCGCGCGGGAAAAGAGATATCCCTGTCCTAAAACGCAGCCAGCTGCTTCGAGCCGCGTCGCTTGTTCTTCGGTTTCTATACCCTCGGCAACCACGCGAATATTTAATTGCTTCGCAATGTGAATAAGGCCTTCGACGATCGCCGTACCTGCATCGCCAGGCGCTAAGCGATCAACAAAGCTTTTGTCGATCTTAAGGATGTCTACCGGCACAGTCAGCAGGTGCGTTAACGAAGCAAAACCTGTTCCGAAGTCATCGAGCGCTACCCTCAGTCCTTTGCCTCGAAGCGCTTCTACTGACTTTTGGACTATGCGATTGCCCTCTCCCAGGTAAACCGCTTCGGTGATCTCTAGGACGACGTGGCTTAGCGGGACACATTCTTTGCTAAACGCTTCGACAAGGATTTGCTCGAGCAGGCCACCATGCATATCTGCCGAAGAGACGTTGATGCCAACGTGCTGGAACGGGATGCCCATATCCAGCCATTCACGAACATCCGCCGCGACCAGCTCGATCATCCTTGCGGTAAGGGCGGTCGAGACGTGCACGTCCTTCGTTGCTTCTTGAAAATCGACGGCCGAGATGATCCGGTCGCCCAATCGCATCCTGCAAAGAGCTTCCAAGCCCACGATCTCGCGCGTATCCAGTCGAACCACGGGCTGATAATAAGCCTCTATCCGATCGTCGCGAAGGGCTGCATCAACATCGCGAATATTGCCGAGCCGCCGGGTCATGTTGCTACCGAGGCCAGGCCAATAGCGAACGAAGCCGCCCCGTCCGGTTTCTTTAGCATGGTAGAGCGCAAAGTCTGCATGCTGCCGAACGCGTTCGGCCACTCGGTCTCCAGCAGATATGACGGCCCCGCCTATCGTGGCTCGTGGTGAAACCAAATTACCGACGCAGTCCGCAGGTTCGGCGAACATGGACAGGATCCGATCCGCGGTACCCTGCAAGTCGCGCAACGCAGATTCCGAATGAATGATGGCTGCGAACTCGTCACCGCCAATCCGGAAAACTGGATTGGGTGAGACAGCGTCAGCAAAACGCTCGCCTGCAATTTGCAACAGACAGTCGCCAGCTTGGTGGCCAAAGGTGTCGTTAATCACTTTGAGATTATCGAGATCGAGCACAAAAAGCGCCCAATCGCCAGGGACATCGCATTTCAGCGCATCCAGAGCCGTATTGAACGCGGCTCTATTAGCAAGCCCAGTCAGCGCATCTGTGAACGCGCGTCTTTCATATTCCACTACGCGCTGATGGCGATCGAGAGCGATTACACTCAGGTGTATGAATTGCTGGACGATTGCCCGTTCAGCTACGGTAGGTCCTCTGCACTCGCGATAATAAAATGCAAATGTGCCTATCACTGTTCCGTCCGCGCCGATGATAGGACTAGACCAGCACGCCTTAAGTCCAAGCGGTAGCGCCAGATCCTTGAAGTCAGCCCAACGGTCATCCGCAGCGATATCGACAACAGCTACCTCGGCCAAGCTATAGGCTGCCGCCCCGCATGAACCGGTCCTGGGTCCGATCTTCAGACCATTCAAGGCTGCCGAATACGAAGATGGAAGGCTGGGTCCTGCAAGGGGATGAATATATCCTGCTGAATCGACCTTTAAAATCGAGCAAATGACATTTGGCACAAGGTTTTCCACTTCCAAGCACATACGCGTGGCGGTGTCGGCAAGCGTATCGCCCTTTGCAATCATCTCGAGAATGATGTTCTGGACCTTCAACATAATAGCCTCGAGCCCCATTCTGAATCAGATAGGTGGGGCAGTATCCCATCAGCGTATTCTCTGCCAAATTATTTAAGACTTACCTTAAGCCGTTCGTTTTTCTCGATTTCTCCGCAAACTGTCGCATTAAAGCGATTATCATTTGCGAGACCCCTCGGCGCGAATACACCTACCTCCGTACGCTGCCGCCGGCAGATCAGTTCAGCGATGCAAGAGACCTGCGGATCGCCGGAACACATGCAGTTCCCGACGCTTGATAGGCAGTATCCAGCCGACGGAGAGCGACATGCCGGACCAGCCCGTAAC